>Ga0187863_10000751_pt1 | contig 27049 bp, 25 predicted proteins | sample June2016WEW_11_1_FD_132975 | JGI IMG/M metagenome (GOLD analysis project Ga0187863, IMG submission 132975) | Peatland microbial communities from SPRUCE experiment site at the Marcell Experimental Forest, Minnesota, USA - June2016WEW_11_10 | ecosystem: Environmental > Terrestrial > Soil >...
AAAAGTAGCGGTTTAACCTTCTGTGGGGTTCTGTGGGGTTGGTGGTGAATTCAATATCCCGTAAGCTATTGATTTGATTGGTTGCGGGGGCTGGATTTGAACCAGCGACCTTTGGGTTATGAGTAGCCGGGAACTCACACATTTTACAGACTTTACAGCACTTATGGCGACCCGGAAGTACGGAAAAGTACCCTCTGGACACCCTATTGGGAGTCTATTGGGAGTCTGTTTAGGAGTCTGAACCCAACAACTCCTCAGTTCTCGACTCTGCGAAGCGAAAAATTGACTTAAAACAGACTCCCGTAAACCCCAAACAGACTCCCAACTGACTCCCATTGTCGAGTAACAGTTATTACTATCAATAGCTTGCAGACACTCATTTCGATTTGAAAATTGAAAATTACCTCCCTAAATGTCCGCCCAACGGTCGTTGGATTGGCGGCCTTCGCACCTCGATCTCCGACTTCCCATCTGGAAGCCTGCTCCATACGGAATGAATCCTTGTGGTCGATGAGCCAAGGCCGAAAACCGGAGATTCCTATTGCATTTCACGCCGTGAAATGATTTATTACATTACATGGACAGAATTAAGCCTCGTTGGTTTAAGAGTAATCTCCAGTCCGCCCTGCGAGTCCTGCCCGTTACCGTCTTGACAGGCGCACGGCAGACCGGAAAAACCACCCTGACCCAGGCGCTTGAACCCGCGCGTACCTACTTCACTCTGGACGATGTCGGGATTCTCGACCAGGCAGAGCGCAATCCCGATTTGCTGCTTGCCACCCGCCCTGTCATTCTCGATGAAGTCCAGCGAGCGCCGCAGATCCTGCTTGCCGTCAAGCGTGCGGTTGACACTGGCCGGCGGGCCGGAGATTTTATCCTGACCGGCTCGGCCAATCTCCTGCTGATGAAGCACGTAGCGGATACGCTAGCCGGCCGCGCCATCTACCTGGATCTGCCGCCGTTTTGCCCAACCGAGTGGCAGGAGCGCAAGGGCGCGCTGTCGCCGCTGGATCGCCTGTTCGCGCCGGATTTCGATTGGCGCGAATGGCCGGATGAAGCTGGCGACTGGACGCGATGGCTACTACGGGGAGGTTTTCCGCCCGCGCTCGAAATCAACTCTGAGGCAGACCGCGGCCTGTGGTTTGCCGCCTATGTGCAGACATATCTGGAGCGGGATTTGCGCCAGCTGAGCGCCATCTCCAGCCTGCCAGATTTTCAACGCCTGATGATGCTCGCTGCGCAGCGGACCGGCAAACTGCTCAACCAGGCTGACCTTGCGCGCGATGCCGCGCTCAGCCATCCGACGGCGCACCGATATTTGAATCTGCTGGAAACCGGATGCATGATCACGCGCCTTCGTCCTCTGGCGACCAATCCCACGGCGGCGCTGGTGAAAGCGCCAAAGTTACTTTGGACAGATTGCGGGCTTGCTGCTTGGCTTGCCGGGATCAGATCGTCCGCCGAGGTGACGGCGAGAATGGACAGTGGATTCTGGTTGGAGCAAACCCTGTTTCAGACACTGGAAACCTGGCGATCACTCGATCCCCGGCAACGCAAACTGCATTTTTGGCGCAACCGTTCGGGGCACGAAGTGGATTTCATCCTGGAAGAAGCTGGTAAATTCGTGGCTCTCGAAATCAAGGCAAGCAGTCAGGTGACGGCCAACGACGCAAGAGGCATTCGCGCCTTCCGTGAAGATTTGAAGCGCAAATCTTCTCTGGTCAGAGGTGTCGTGCTTCACGGCGGCAAAGCGCGTCCGCTTGAAGATGGCGTGCTTGCGCTCCCCTGGGGATGGATGGTGTCGGCACAATAGGAGAGAAAAGACATTAGTCATCAATCCTCCGGCAAGCTGAGTGATTTAATCGGCAGAAGATGATTCACGGCGGATACTGAAGTCCGGTCAGGCGAAGTTGAAATGTGTGTGCGTCAATCCGCAGAGAATACATTTACATGAACGGCCCGGCTGTAGCTTTGCCGGTTGCTTAAGCGCAGCAGGCATGTATCTGGACTTCAGCTTGAATGACGGGACTCTGGTGTTTTCTGGATATTTACGTATATCCGCAGATGCGCGTATACTTTCGGTCAAAGGAAACAAGCCCAGATGGCTACCCGAAGGACGACCCGACACGCTCCGGCTCGCCGAACCTCGGCCAGTGTGCCAGCCGAGACCAAACCCATTGCCCTCACGGTCAAGCTTGATTCGAAGACCTACGTTCGACTCTGCACGCTGGGCGCAACCCAGCGGAGAACGAACCAAGACCTCCTGAGAGAAGCCGTTCACCAGTACCTTGACCGGGTAAGGGCTTAAACCAACAAGTCTCATGATGTTGCTCAAACGTGAAATCGAGGATGGACATGCTGAAACTCGCGCTACGGCCCGAATTCAAAGGGGAACTTCTCAAGGGTACGACTATTGATTTTTCCACCGACAAGAAAACGGGCGCTCTCAACAAGTCATCCTCTGAATTCTTGAGCATCACGTACCCATCGGTTGACCTTCTTAAGGTCTTTGAGGCTACTCAACCAGACCGGGCACGCCCTGTAGTGCTGCTGGGTGGACGCGGTCAGGGCAAATCGCACCTTATGGCTGCACTCTGGCACACTATCAAAGACCCGATAGAGGCAACAAAGTGGCTGGCTGCATGGGCAGGGAGGCTAAATCGACCAGAGTTGCAAACGCTGAAGTTCCGCACTGACTTCTGCGTCATCGCCGAAAGCCTCCATCAGCAACGATACAAGTTCCTTTGGGACATCCTGTTTGATAGCCATCCACAAGGTCAACTCGCCAAGGGAAAGTGGATAGGTAAGGGCACTTCGGCGACCAACGTGCCAAGCAAAGATTTGCTCATCGAGATGTTTGAGGCAAAGCCCACGGCACTGCTGCTGGATGAGTTTCAGACGTGGTTCGACGGATTGACCGACAGCCCGAAGGCGAAGACCCAATCATGGGCATTCAACTTCATCCAACTTCTATCCGAAATTGCGAATGACCACCCGGATCTGCTCGTGTTCGTCGCCTCCATCCGTGACAACCAGTCTCAGGCGTATCAGCAGATTCACCGAATCAATCCGGTACTGGTTGATTTCCAAGGCGCACAGGCGAAGCATGACCGTCTGCGCCTTCTCCTTTACCGCATCTTTGAAAACCGCCTGAACATTCCCCCAGATAACGTTGAGGTCGTCATCAAGCCCCATGTTGATGATTACGTCCGACTGTCAGCTACCCCACCATCACAGCATGACGCGAAACTGGCCGAATTCGTAGAGGCATGGCCGTATTCCCCCGTGCTGATGCGCTTGCTTGAAGACCAAGTTCTTGTGGCGACAGAGGCTCAGGAGACCCGAGACCTTATACGCATTCTTGTTAACCTCTTCAAGACTAGAGGCGAGGATTCACCAGTCATCACTGCGGCGGATTTCAATATAAGCGATGACACGAGCAGCGTCACTTCGCTTTTGAGTTCTGTTGCCAACCCACTTCATCGGGCGTTGCTGGAGAAGGCACGGCGGAACCTTGAGGCCGTTACGCTTGCTGTCAAGGAGCCCGAAATCAATGTGCCTCACGCTTCGGACATCATCAGCGCCCTTTGGCTCCGCTCACTGAGCGTCGATAGGGTCAATGGGGCTGAGCCAGCCGAATTGCAGTCTGACATCACACGCAGCCAGGCGATTGACGACAACACGTTCGCTGCTGAGATGGCTCTCATCCGGGAGAACAGCTTCAACATTCACCCGGTTGGGAATCGACTTGTATTTAAGGAAGAGGAGAACGCCGAAGGCAAGCTGCTGGCCAATGCCAAGAACGACAAACTCTTCCAAGGTGGTCAGGACATCGAGCAGCTTGCGACGGAAATCCGTTATGTGATTGGTGGCAGCGAGGAAGTATCAAGAAAGTTCCGTGTGGTGGTGCTTCGAAAGAATTGGCTGACCACCCCATGGATAGAACTCCCTGAGACCGAACGGCCTGACCGATGGGATAATCGGCTGACCCTCATAGTCCTGCCGGAGCGCCCCGAAAACCTAAAAGGCACCTTGGGCACATGGCTCAAGCAGAATGTTGCTCAACGCCGCAATACTCTCCGGTTCCTCCTGCCCAAAGCCGTCGTTTCGAATGTTTATTTTGACCGTGACCTCATTGTGTATGCGCGTGCGGTCTACCTGGCGAATCAGTGGAAGGAGACTGACCCCGCGTATCGTCCGTTGTATTCCACATATCAGACCTCTCATCTTCGTCCGAAGCTGAAAGACCTCTTCGACACATTTGCCATTCTTGACATCTGGAACTTCGCCCAACCTGACCAGTGCGAGTTTCTCTCTGAAAAGCACAACGCCACGGGCGATAGCATCCCACAAGCTGTTGACGACAGAATATCGAGCGAACTATTCGCTCCCGAGGATTTCGAAGCCGCTGCGCTTCTGCACGCCACGTCCAGTTCCCCTCTTTCCAAGTTCATTGCTGACCTTCAAGAACCGAGCATTGACGGTAAGCACTGTATCCCTTGGCTTGGAGAGGTAGCCACAAAAGAGAAGGTTCTGCGGCTTTGTGCCTCCGGGAAGATCGCTATCAACCTGCGTGGATTGGAACTTCTGCAAGCACAGCCGGGGGAGTCTTCGGATTCGGCGTGGATGCGAATTCGAGGAAAACTTGGTTCCGGCAAAGAACTTGAGCAGACGATTCTGATGTTGCCCGGTGCTTCCCCGCAGAGCGGAGGCACGTTGCCCCTTCCGCTGACTCCTGCGGTTCCGTCGACGCCGGCCACGCCGCCGTCCGCAACTCCCACCACGACTCCGCCCAGCCCCTTTGGAGGCAGCACCGCGCAGCCAATTGTTGTAAATGATTCGTTTGGAACGCCACCAAAGAGCCCAGTCAACCTGCTTGGTGAGGTTGAGAAGTGGGGCATTGGTGCCGCTACGACGGTGACCAACATCAACATCAATGTGTCTCAAATGACTGGTGCCCAACTGACCGAGATGTTGCAGAAGCTGCCAGTCGGCGTGACGTATGCACTCAACTTGGAGAAGGTGAAGCAATGACAGCCGACCGCGACCCTAGACTCGATGCTGTACTGACTGCTCCTGCAAAGGAAGCGTGGCGGGGCATCTTCGAGAAGCTCTGGGAAATCTTTTCCTCCCCGTTGACGCAGCAGAATGCCGAACGCGAAATTGCTGACCGTGAGCGCAAGGTCGGTGAAATGGAGTTGCTGCTTTCCGGGTCAGCATGGGAACTCTGGCGGGATTTCGAAGGCTCTGTGCCACGCACTGCCCAATCTGTGATTGATTTCTGGAACGGCACCACTGGCGGTAAGGCCGTTCTGATTCTCGACGCATTGTCTTTACGCGAGTTGCCGTGGCTGCTTCAAGAAGCCGACCGGCGTGGCTATCAAGTTCAACAGGCTGGAGTTCGCGGCTCAGAACTCCCAAGCGATACAACGCCCTTCGCGAAAGCGCTAGGCTTTGGGCAACGTTCATCGTTGGAGAACAATGGAGCGAGTTCCACTCATCAACTATCCGGCGCACGCACCGACAGCATGGGCGCTGCATGGGACTACTGCCTCGACTGGATTGCGTCCGCTCCGGCCATAGTTCTGTGGCATCACTGGCCTGATGACCGCATTCACCAGCTTTCCGTGCCGGGTGATGGTTTCCAGACGCTCTGCCGTGAGGCCGCACAGAAGCTGACCTCTGACTCCTTCTGGAAAATGATTGAAGGGATGACAACGGGACGGCGCTTGGTCATTACCAGCGATCATGGATATGCTGCATCTGGCATGTTCGCGGACGTTTCTAACCCAGAGCAAGCCAACTGGCTCAAAACGAATTTCGGTGCCAGTCGTTTCTCGTGCGGCCCTGGTACTCCCCACCACTGGTCACCACCCATCTCGCTCTGCTTGCAGAGCGCACATGGGGTCAATCAATTTGCCCTCGGTCGCCGCAAGTGGAAGAGTGCGGGTGGCTATCCAACTCTGGCACATGGCGGACTGTCTTTACTCGAAGTCGCCGTTCCATTCATCGAAATCACGAAGGCGTAGGAAACATGGCCAAAGTTAAAGGTAAATCGAAGAGAGAACTGCTCAATGACCAGATAGCAGCCGTCGTAGGCGCAGGGCGAGAGGTTGCGGTTGAGACAGTGGATTTCTCTGACCCAAATCGACCCAAAACCTGTCTGGAGGTAGACTTCCCAATCATCCCAATCAATCAAACTGCCGGAGTTGAGGGCAGTTCGGGGGCAACACGCAAGCCTATATATCAAGTCGCCAAGTGGTGGGCGAGGCGTAACTCTAGCGTTTTTCGCTCAACGCTTTTGGCTGCGGCGATGAAAGCACCAGAGGATGAGAGTAAAGCAGGGAAAGCTGTATGGGATGTCTACTGCGCTAACCATCAGAAGCGTGGCTCCTTGCGCCATTTGAAAGTGGCAGACCCGTTCATGGGAGGTGGCACGACGATAGTGGAAGGCTCCCGATTAGGTATGCAGATGTTCGGGTGTGATTTGAATCCTGTGGCTTGGTTTGTGGTGAAGAGCGAAATGACCGAGGTGCCTATCGAAGAGGTCAAGAGGCTGGTCGCCGACATCGAAACCGAAGTCAAGGCACAGATGATGCCATACTTCACCTGCGATGGGCCGGATGGCGAAAAAGGTCACTGGTTTCGACGCAATGGCACATTAGAGTCGCAAAGAAGACCGACACAGTTAGGATTCGGAGCGCAATCCCTTCCTGACTTACCTGACATCGAGGACAATTGGGAAGCACTACCGCCCGACTTTGATTTCTACGATGTACCGTGGCAGGAGCGAAAAGACTACCGCTACGAAGGCCCGGAGATTACATACACATTTTGGGCAAAGCACGGTCCGTGCCAGCGCGAAGGATGCGGACACCTAACTCCGATTATGTCCACTCCGGTGGTTGCGGTCAAGATTCTCACCGTGGATTCATGGACGGACAACAAGTGTTCAGATTGCGGCAACGCTTTCGACGTGGAACGGTATGCGGCTCGACTGGCACCGGATTCTCCCTTATATGTTGCACCGGACGAGAAGCCATTCGCAGTCATGAACTGTGAGGGAAGGTTCTTCTGCCCATATTGCGGCAAGGCCAGCAGGGATGAGCGTGCATTTGCAGACAATATGTCGTCAGAACTGGGTAAGGCAACAAGCAAGAAAGTGGAATTGACGTTGCTCGTCCATCCGCAATGGCTGGAGGGCTGTTCAAAGCATGATGACCAAGGTCGTGAGTACGGTGGGAGTGCGTCCGATTCCGTGGAATCAACTACTCGCTGGAACAATGTACGAGCTGGCAGGTTGCGACTGTTAGAGGTGCGTGGCAGACTTCCAGGTCAGGTCACGTGCCCCGAGACTCATGTGACGTTTTATACAGATAACAGGGCTGGCACCGTTCCCAAGCAGTCAACTTTTGCTTGCGCTGCTGACGGGTCACCTAATGATGTCTTGACAGCAATAAAAGCAACCAAAAAGACCGGCCCGAAGGCGGCTTACGTAGTTCAAGGTTACAGTAGAAGACGCCAAGATTCTGGTCAGCCCTATTCGGGGCGGTTCTTCGCTGCTGCTTCAGATTCGCGCCGGTACAACGAGGCTGTTAAGGAATGGGATTCACGCAAGACTTCCGACCTGAAGGATTTCTGGCCAGTTAGCGAACTACCCTTTGGCTTCATGACGCACATGAATAACGGTGGTCTCCCCAATCACGGTTATACACACTGGTGGAAGATGTTCAATCCTCTCCAGTTGCTTATCCATGCCTTGTTGCTAAAGACCATTATGACTACGGGCGACTATTCGCAGGACGCTCGTGAATGCGTCCTCGGCGCATATCAGCAATACTTGCGGAACCAATGCGACTTTACCATCTGGAACCTGCAAGCTGACCAGTTAGAGCCGATGTTCTCGAATAGCAACTTCCATCCGAAAGCAACCTCGGTAGAGAACAATATATTTTCACCCTATGGCAGAGGAAACTGGAAGGCGTGTGTCGAAGGTGCTCTGGAGGCTCTAGCGTGGTTGAGCAGCCCCGTCGAACCAGTCGCGAAAGCGACACTTCTTAATGCTAATCCTGAGATGGCGGAAGGTATTTCGGGTAAGAGTGTAAAGCTTCCACTCGGCGACCCTGTGATGCAATCTTCTCTGGACTGTCGGTCGGCAACGGACTTATCTAACTTAGGTGACAGTTCTCAGGACTTGATAATCACCGACCCTCCATTTGGCGGCTTGCTGCACTACTCGGAGTTGTCTGATTATTTTTACGTATGGCTGCGGCTTGTGCTGAAGAGCCGTTACCCCTCCTACTTTGAGGCGGAATATACACCGAAAACGCTAGAGGCAGTTGCAAATAGGGCACGACACCCTGAAGACGCGGACGCTTTCTACCAACGCATTCTGACTGATTGCTGGCGTGAGGCATATCGCGTGTTGAAGCCGGGTGGAATCTTGGCTTTCACGTTCCACCACAGCGAGGATGAGCCGTGGGTCGGCGTATTGGAGAGTCTATTCGACGCTGGGTTTTATCTAGAAGCCACCTATCCAATCCGTGGCGACGAAACGAAGGGAGAAGGTGCAGCACCGGGCACCTTTGGGTCGCAAACGATTGAATATGACATTATTCACGTTTGTAGGAAGCGGGTCGCTGAGCCGCAGCCGATTAGTTGGGCTCGACTGCGTCGGCTGATACTAGATGATGTACGCAGTATAAAGGCACTTCTATCGCAGCATCAGAAGGATGGTTTACCCGCAGCGGACTTGCAAGTCATCAAGCGTGGGAAGGCACTTGAATACTTCTCGCGTCATTATGGCAAAGTCTTCATTGAGCAGGGTCGCGAGTTCACTATCCGCGAGGCACTGGTGGGAGTTAACCAGTTGCTTGACGATGACTCTGGTGCGACCGGGGGGCCGGTGGCACCTCCTTCTAATGCTGAGCCGTATACTCGTCAGTTCTTCCGGCTCTTCTACGAGACGACTCAGGTACCCCGTGACCAGATGCAGAAGTTCTTGCGTGGTACAGGCATAGCTCCTAGCGATTTTACCGAACGCGGTTGGTGCTCAGAAAAAAGCAAGGTGTTCACTCTTACGCCGCCTATCGAGTTGGCACGAGGATGGAAGGGTGCCTCCCGCAAGGGCATGGCTCGGGATTTCGACCAAGCGATGTTCCTCGTGGGCGGCTGTGTTGAAGGCAGCAATATTCGGATTGTGGACACCTTGGACAGCCCGAACTTCGCGCCTCATCCGGCCACAGCGGAACTCGTGGATTGGCTCATCAGCCACGGTGGTTCGTTGCAAATTAAGATAGCCGCCCAAAGGGCACAAACAATTTACCGGGACTGGTTGGGTAGGAACAAGGCAAAGGCACAGGAGCAGTTGAGCCTGTTCGATTTGGAAGCATGAGAGTTCAGTGAGCGAACCGGAGTCGAGGTAGTCAAAGATGAGTTCTGACCTTCGCGATAGCACTTGGATGCAAAGTGGCATTTCAATTCTGTGGGACGCCGATGCATTGAATGAACTCTGCCCCGCAGACTCTGTTCGAAGCCTTCGTGAACTGCTGCGGCTGTATGAAGCTGGCTGGCCGGAAGAGAGGCTCAATCTCATCGGGAAGCGAACACTCGTTATCGCGGGACTTGAAGCTGTGATGGACACTCTGAGTCCCGATGAAGCGGTTGAGTGGTTGGAGCAAAAGGTGTACCCGGCTATTCGAAGCTTTCAAGACAGCGTTGCTGACGGCGGTGGTGAGGCGGCACTCATTCTCTGGTTCGCAGACCAGCGGCGGCTTGCGTATATCGCTGCCGATAATACCCATCACTGGCACTGCGCTGGGCAGCATCGTTCAAAGTCAATACCGATTGGCCGCTGTATTTGGAACGGTGCAGAGTCCAGTGTTAGGAAAATCGTCGCCTCTGGTGCAGACGGCAAGCTGCGAAACATCGGGCTGTTTCTTAGAAGGATCTCGTGAGTGAAGAAGTGACATTGAATGAATCCCCACTCAGTGGTCCCCACACGGGAGCCCTCGCCAGCATGAAGCCGGGTGAGCGAGTGAGACATGCCGACCTCGGCGAGGGCGTAATCATCAGTTCCCCCGTTAGCGGCTTCGTAAAGGTTTTCTTCCCAAGCGGTGAGCGGCAGGTTCCTGTTAGCGGAATTGTTCCAGCACTCAGCCGTTCGGAGACCATCGTCCTCAATGCGAAGGGTGGAACTGACCGTGCCCTTCTGGCGTGGCTATGTTTCCAAGCTCACGTTCTGCCCCTGATGGAGAATGTTAGCTCTCTGACCTCGGCGAAGATTGACCTTCTTCCCCATCAAGTCGTGCTCACACATCGAGTGGCCACGGCGTATCCACGTCGCTTCCTTATCGCAGATGAAGTTGGACTCGGGAAAACGATTGAGGCAGCACTCATCTTGAGGGAACTGGTCAGCCGTGGCGAACTGAAACGTGCGCTGATGGTAGTTCCTGCTGGCCTCGTCAACAATTGGCATCGCGAGTTGAATGATGTGTTTCATTTGAACTTTGAGGTCTTCGGCAGCGAAGGTGATGTCACCGACCGTAAGTCCAACGCTTTCGAAAAGCACAATCTCCTGATTGCCAGCATAGACACGCTGAAGTTGCGCCAACGCATGGCACGGCTTAAAGCGGCACCACCTTGGGACTTGGTTGTATTCGATGAAGCGCACCATCTCTCTGCGTATCGCCAGAACGGCAAGCTCATAAAGACGCAGAACTTCAAGCTGGCCGAGATGCTGAAGGAGCATACCCGCGACTTGGTGTTGCTCTCCGCAACGCCACACCAAGGCGACCACTTCCGCTTCTGGATGCTCGTGCAAATGCTTGACCCAACCCTTTTCAATTCTCCAGCGGAGATGGTTCAGCAGCGGCACCGACTCAACACAGTAATCGTCCGACGCACAAAGGCTGACGCCTGTCGCCCGGATGGTTCCACACTGTTTGCACGACGACAGGTGCTCACTGAGTCGTTCACAATGTCCACTGCCGAAAAGGTGTTTTACGAGGCGTTGGTGCTCTATCTTCAGGATGGTTTCGCGCTTGCAAGAAGGCAGGGAAAGCGCGGCCAAGGTCTGGCGTTTGTGATGACCATCTTTCAGAAGATTGCAGCCTCCAGCTTCGCTGCGGTGCAACGCACCCTACGGCGTCGGCTTATTGCCCTCACTGTTCAAGAAGCCTTGATGCATGACCAGAAGTTGGACATCGACCAACGCAACGCGGCCTCTGATGAAGCACGTCTCCTGATAAGGGAACTCCATGGAATCGCCGTGGGGCGTCTTGGCGATGCAGATGTGGATAGGATTCTAGCTGACTACCGCTACAAAGTCCTTCGTCAGCAACGTGAAGAGGAGGATGCACTCGGCTACGGTGCGGACGAGTTTGCCTCTGAGACAGCGGCAGCAGCAGCCGAGGACGCAGCGGCTACCGTTGTCTCTATCGCACTACCTGAAGAAAGACGGCGTATCAAAGAGCTGCTTGGCAAGTATCCCTCGCAGCGAGAGACGAAAGTCGAAAAGCTTATCGGTGCCTTGGGAGAACTCTGGCGACAGAATCCGCAAGAACGGATAGTTGTTTTTGCCACCTATCTTGGCAGCGTTGAGATGCTTGGCACGGAGATTGACAAGCAGTATCCGGGGCAGGGGGTCACGGTTCTCAAGGGTGGTGACCACGGCGCGAAGTCAGCCGCCGAGAAACGATTCAAGGCGGCGGACGGGCCGAGAGTCTTGATTTGCACGGCTGCAGGTCGGGAGGGCATCAATCTGCAACACGCCCGCGTACTTTTCAATTTCGACCTCCCGTGGAATCCGATGGACTTGGAGCAGCGCATAGGGCGCATCCACCGATACGGCCAGCAACACACGGCTCAGATTTACAACCTTGTATTGGCGGATACCATTGAGGGCTCCATCTTCTTGCTCCTGAACGAAAAGCTCACTGAAATTGGCAAGGCGCTTGGGAAAGTGGATGAGCGCGGCGAAATCGCAGAAGACCTACGCATTCAGATTCTCGGGCAGCTTTCGATGGAGGTGAACTACGCCAGTCTGTATTCTGCAGCGTTGAATGACCCACTGCTCAAACGAACAAAGGTCGAGTTAGACGCAGCAATGTCCAATGCGGTCGAAGCCCGCAAGGTTGTGTTCGAGTTGTTCCAAGACCTTGATGGCTTCCGGCTGGACGATTACAAGGCGCTGGGCGAATCCAAAGAAGGTATGGATGCCCTGCTCAACTTCATCTCCGAAGCTGCCAAAGTTGAACACGGCAGTTTCTCCTCTCGTGGCGATAAGCTGTTCGTCTGGACAGACAGCGACAGTAAAGCTGAGAGGTTGCTGACAACAGAACGCGAGACTTCTCTTCAGCAGGAGAATGTTGAGCTAATTGGGCTCGACCATCCAATAGTTGCGGCTCACCTGCTTCGTTATCGCGATGTTCCCCCCGATGAACTTGGTGTGTGTGTAGAGTCCCCGGACGGCTCAGAAGGCGTCCTGGCAGCGTGGGCGGTTGAAGCACGAGGCGACAAGGGGCATGTGAAGCGGGTCGTCGTTGCGTTGGCCGCTGATGCGGAAGGTAAGCGCCTTGTCGCATGGGAGCGTCAGCCAGAGAGGCTCTGGCGGCAATATCCCGGCAAGAATGAGATGTCTCATGAGGCGCGTCTGTCTCTGCTGAGGAATGTTCTAGAGCCAATGCTACAGCGAGAGATTGAGTACAAGGGTTTGGATAAGGCGAATCGCGGATTTGAAGCAAAGCTGATTGCTTGGCTGGAAGCAACAAAATCATGAGTATCAAAAGATGATCGATGTATTGAAGCAGAGGCGGTGATCGAGTAGATGGTCCATCAAGAGAAATCCGCAAACAAGTCGCCCGGCTTGACGGAAAGAGCCTTTGCCAGCTTGACGATGTTCTCAAGGGCGACGTTACGTTCGCCTCGCTCGACTCCGCCGACGTAGTTGCGATGCAGACCGGCTCGTTCGGCCAGTTCCTCCTGGGAATAGCCCCGCTCGTCGCGGAGTTGCCGCAATCTTGTGCCGAATCGAGACTTAACGGAGCGTGGAGCCACATCTCCATGCTCGAAGGCTGACCACTATGCGTCTACACACGATGAGTGTGATAATGTCCTGGTCGGAGTTGCATCTATGCGGCGCTCTCGCCCAGTGCTGTCGGAAACTGCCCTAGTTGACGGGAAATTCATCGGGATAGTCCAGCATCGAGGTGGAAGAGATACGATTCTTAAGGAGGTAGAGGGAGAACCCATGAAAACCGATTTCATTGACTGTCCAGAACTGGCGGGCAAGACGATTCAACTGCTCCGCATCCATCGGGATGTCGGGGAGGGAACGAGCGTCCAGATCGAGCTGACGGACGGAACCAGCTTCACCTGCTATGTCACGGTCCGTCCAGCCGTGGAGGCGTCCTTATATAAGGGTGGTGCCGGGGCACCGGAAACCATCCGCGACTACAACTTCTAGGCAAATCCTCCCCCATCCCCCCCTTCGTTATTCCCGAATGGAATAACGGTCTCCCTGGAATTCATTGGACGCGGCCCCAAAACCGCCATAACTTTGCCCTAATGCTGACGCCTGAGTCAGCGGAGGTGCAAAGTGAATCGATTCCGCCGTATCTTCCGACGCGACGCCAGTCGCAATCGGCTGCTCATTCCATCCGCCAACCAGTGGATGGAACACCCACTCAAAACCACAATTCTCTCTGCCATCCGCACGATGGCTCCTACCCTCTTTGCGCTCGCGTTTGCTGGCGTGGCCCATGCCCAGGGGACGATGGATTTCTCTGGCGCTACCACGCTGATGAACACTTTCAAAACCTTCGCCATCTATGCGGGCGCGGTTATCTGCTTCGGCGGATTGATCTTCGCCGGAATCCGCATGATGTCGGGAAGATTCCAGGACGCGATTCCCGGTCTTTTCGGCGCGCTGTTTGGCGCTGCCGTGCTGGGCTGGGGCGCCGGCTGGATTGGCTCGCTCACCGGGCAGACGATGCAGTAGGAGGCGACCATGACCAAGCGAGGAGAGCCGTTACCGATCAATCAGGCGCTCAATAGGCCAAGAGCCAAACTCGGGCTGGACCTCAGCGCATGGATGGCGATTGTCTTCGTCTGCGTAACGGTTTTCCTCGTTGGGTTCCGCATCGTTGCGCTGATCGCCTTTCCGTCGCTCGCTATTGGCGCGTGGCTTGTCGTCCGTAAACATCCGAAGATGTTCGAACTTTGGGGCTTGAGTCTGAGCCAGAGGTCCTACTATGACCCGCGTAAACACTGAACAACAGAGATACACGCCGTGGTTCGCCAAGGCGGGAGCCGCGTGCAGCATCGTACCGATTGCGCGCTTCGTCAACGACCGCATCTTCGCGCTGAAGGGCGGCGGCTACGGTTGTCTGTTTTCGCTCGCCGGTATCGACGAAGAAGGCGTGACCGATCAGGGGCTTGAAGCGCAGGTGCGCTCGATTGAAGGCGCGTTGCGGGGATTGCCAGAAGGGGCGTGCATTTACCTATACACGCGCGTCATGTCGGGCTTCAACCTGCCGAGAAAAGCCACCTACGCCAATCCAGTCTCACACGCTTTTGTTGATGACCGGCTGGCCTTTCTCAATAAATCAGCGGGCTTCCGGCGCATCGACCTGCATTGGTGTTTGACGCTGGAGCCACCGAAGGCAGCAGCGTTTGCACGCAAGCCGAATGAGCATGGCACCGACACGACGCGAATGCTCGCGGACCTTGACAAGACAGCAACGCTGCTCGAAGGGCATCTCGGCGGATCGTTGGGACTGCGGCTACTTGAAAAGAACGCCGTCTTCCAGTTTTTCAGTTATCTTTTCAATCTTGAAGAATGGGCAGCAGCCCACACATTGACCGCCGGTGACGGCGTGGACCGCCAGATCGTGAACAGCCCGGTCTCTTGGCATAGCGACCATCTCACCATTGGCCGCCGGTACGTGCAGATGTTTTCTCTGAAGACGACGCCGGAGGCATCGCGCCCCTGCTTGTTCTCTGGATTGATGGCGCTCGACTGTGACAGCATTCTTTGCACTGCATGGCGACCAAAGTCCACTGCCGCTGCACGCGGCGAGATCGATGCCCAAGAGAAGTTCATCTCGTTTTTCAAAGTTGGCGTTCTGACGCGGGTGATGAGCGGGCACGACACAGCGTCGCTTGAGGCTGGCGCAGGAGCGCGGGCGGCGAACACCCAGGTCGACGACCTGGGCGATGTCATACGTTCGCTCGACAAAAAGGCTCAGGGAGAGTTCTCGCTTCGCTTCCTTGTGGCCGCGCGCAGCGTGAACGAGCTGCGCGGCATTGCGCCCGCCGTTCATCGCGTCTTTGTCGATGCGCGGGCGCAGGTGATGGAAGAGACACTGGGCAATCTTTCCGCGTTCTATGCGATGTTCCCCGGCAATGGAAAGTTCAACGTCTTTCCGATGTGGCTGGCAGAGGATCATCACGCGCGACTTTCTTCGGCTTTCGCGCCCAATCTCGGCCATCCCTACTCCGAAGACCTCGACAACGAATACCTCAACATCTTCGAGACTCGCACACGGACGCCGTTCTTTCAGGACGTGTATGTGGACGGCGTGCGCGTCATGCTGATCCTTGGACCCACGGGAACCGGCAAAAGCGTTCACGGCAACATGGCCATTGCCCATGAGCAGAAGTACGGCGGGTTTACCTACATCTTCGACATTGGCGGAAGCTATGAAAGTGTCGTCGAGTTGTACGGTGGCCGCGTGGACCGCATTGGCAAAGACGGGCCGCGCGTGAATCCCTTTCGTCTGGAGCCGACCGAGAGCAATATCACCTTTCTTTACTCATTCGTGAAGTTGCTCTTGACAAACGGCGGCGCTGAACTGGAGCCGGAAGACGATGATGTGATCCACAAGGCGGTGCGCGATATGTATCTGCTGGACGCGGAAAACCGCCGCCTCTCAAATCTCTTCCTGCCGAAGAAGCTCGACCGGTATCTCTCGAAGTGGGTTGGCAAAGGCGTCTACGCCGCGATCTTCGACAACGTCGAAGACAGCCTCTCGCTCTCGCGCCTGCAATGCTTCGACTTCCAGGGCGTGAACAACGAGCAGTGCGCCGACTTGATCGAGCCGCTGATGGTCTGGCTGCTGCGCCGCATCAACGACGTGCTCTATAACCCCGCCAATCTTGGCGTGCCCAAGCACATCCTCATCGAAGAAATCTTCTCTTCGATGAAGAACCGACAATTGCTCGAAGGCGCGCTCGCTTCGATCAAGACCGTGCGCAAGAACCTGGGCGGCGTCACCATGATTGGCCAGTCAGCAGAAGACCTCGGCGCGAACGCCGACAGCATCGTGAACTCTTGCACATCGTTTCTCTTCTTGAAAGACGCGACCTTCAACCGTAAGCGGTACGCGGAACTCTTCAAGATGAACGAGCAACAGCTCGCTCTCTTCGAGAGCTTGCAGGATCGCGAAGGTCTCTACATGCGCCGTGACGGATTGACCAAGGTCGTGAAGCTCAATCTCGACAACCGCAGTTACGCAGTCTTCTCGACAAAGCCGAAGGACCGCGTGCGCCGGACCAGGCTGATCGCCAAATACGGACTCACGGAGGGCATCACTCGATTCGCTCAAGGCGAGTCCGAATAACCCTAACACCACACCGCAGAAAGGACTTGAGAATATGCGCCCCACCATTTTTGTCTCTTTTTCCGTTTGCATGATGCTGGCCACGGGCCTTCTTCATGCCTCAACCGAAACGCATCTTCTGCAACCAAGCGCGCCGCGCACGGTCACGTTGTCGGAAGCGGATACGCCGCCGCAGATTCGCGCTGGCCTTCTGCAATCGACGCTCATCGTACTGCCCAACGAAGAAAAAGTCGCCAACGTTTTTGCTGGCGACACGGTGAACTGGATATTCGACGGCGGCCATGTGGCTTCGCGCTTCATCAGCGTCAAGCCCAAAACGGCAAATGCCGCCACGGACATTCACATCGTCTCCGATCATGGCAACGAATACACCCTTGCACTGCGCGAGGTCTCCGATGATTCCGATTCCCACTTCGACTCCAAAGTCTTCATCGCACCCGGCGATCAGGTCGCCAAGGACCGGCTGGCCCAGCTTCCGGTGTTTGTACCAGTTGCCGAACTGGATAAGGCGAAACAGGATGCTGCTGCCGCGAAGGCCGCTCAGGAGGCCGTACTCAAAGCCGAAGCGACGAAGGCCGAGCAGTACCGCAGTGAATACCCCGGCTCGTTGCACTTCGACTTCGTGTGGGACGAACGCAAGGGAAAGGAACTCGGCCTCCAGCAAATCTGGCGAGACGACAAGTTCACCTACCTGCGCGGCCAGTTCCAGGAGACGCCCGCGCTCTACGAGCTGAAGGACGGCAAAGGCTCGCTCATCAACTTCGATTTCAACGGTGGGCTTTACACCGTGCCAAAGCAGTTGGAGCGCGGGTATCTGGCCATCGGCAAACAGAAAGTCGAATTCCATCGCGAGGGAGGCGCAAAGTAGCCATGACCGAACAGACTCCAAATACGCCCGCAACAATTCCAGAGCAGCCGGATGCGAAGCCGCCGCTCAGGAAGAGTATGCCGGTGGTCATCGCACTGGTAGCGATTCTTGCCATCCTCGGCATCGCCAACGTAACCAGCTTGCTGCGCGGCAACAAGAAGACGGCGCCGACAAGCGCGCTGCCGATGCGCCCGACCTCGCCCAGCGCGCAGCAGGTATCGAGCTTCGAGACACAGCAGCAGTTGCAGGCGCAGCATGATGCCGAAGAAAAGCAACACCAGCAAGAGTTGCTTGCGGCGATGCAGCAACTTCAATCTTCAGAAACGCCCGGCCCGGAGTCAACCAACGCCGCGCCGATGACAGCGGCGCAGCGGGATGCGATCTACGGTGGGAGTTCCAGTGCGCCCCAGCACACCTCGAATGTCTCCGAGGCGCAGGCGGAAGCCAAGCAACGGGCCTTGACACGCGAAAAGCAGAAACAAGACGCCATCAATAGTGACACGATGGCGATTGATTTCGCGCACGCGGGTGAAGCTGCGAATCCATCAGCTCAGAATCCGCAGACAGCTACCGTGTTTGCGGAGCGCACGGAATCGCCATCTTCCGCGAAATCGGAAGAGGCTGTGATCGTGAATGGAGCGCCGTCGCAGAAGAGTGTGAATGCGGCGGCAGCTTCGGAGCATTCGCCTGCAGCGAGCACCAAAACCGATCCGATGAGCCCGTATCCGTTTGACCAATATCAAGGCCGTCTCTATCGGATCTTCGAGGGTACGGTTCTCGAAGGCGTTGTCACCAACCACATTGACGGCGGATTCAACGGACCGATTCTGGTCATGCTGACCACCGACTACTACTCGCACGACCATCAACAGTTGCTCATGCCGCAAGGCACGCGCCTGATCGGCACCGTGCAGAGCGTGGGCAGCTCCCAGCAGCGCAAGATGTTTGTCACCTTCCACCGGGCCGTCTGCCCAGATGGGTTCTCGCTCGACTTCGACAAGTACATCGGCCTCGATCCTTTGGGCACGACCGGACTCGCAACGAAAGTCGATCACGGATACTTCCAGGCCTTCGCCGCCGCTGCCGCCGTCGGCGGTATCGGCGGCCTTGCGCAGATCGGCAACAACGGCAGCGTACTTGATCCATCTACCGAGATTCGCAACGGCATCTCACAGCAGACGGCAAGCGAAGGCGAGCAGATATTGAATCACTTTCTCAACCGCCTGCCGGTCATCACCCTCAAAGAAGGTTCGCGCGCCCGCGTCTATGTGGGCCGCGACATTCTGATTCCGTCCTATGCGGAACATCGTATGGACCCAACACTGTAGCGCCGGAGACTGGCCATGATTGAGCAGAGCGAACGATCGCGGCATCTGATCGAGGTTTCGCGCCGCGCCATGCATCGCGGTCATGATGCGTGGGCAGCGTTCAACTTGAGCGACAAGGTGACAGTTGCGCTTGTGCTCAATCGTGCCGACTGGCTTGAAGAGTTTGGCTGCACCCTGGCTGAAGCCATCGAGGAGGCGGGCGAGGAATGGATCGTCGTCATTCCTCGGATTGCCCGCGAGCTACTCAACGAAGGGCTATGACACGGCGTGGCAGCCAATTCAACCAACAACAAGGAGGTAGTATGGCAATTCGACTCAAGAAGCAGCGTAAGTGGCTCGTAATCACCGCCGCTGTTCTATTGACCGCAACGCCGAGCTTTGCGCTCTTCGGTATCGGCGACATCGTCTTCGACCCGACCAGTTATGCCAGCCTGATCCAGCAACTGACCACGCTCCAGATGCAGTACAACATGGTCAAAAACAACATCACACATTTCTCGCTCAAGCAACAATGGCAAACGACGCTGCACAAGCTGGAAAACACAAACGTCGCCAATATGTTTGGCGAGACGGCAGGCATCAAGATCGCACTCAACTCGAACGCTCCTTCCACCTCGGCCACGGCGTGGAAGACGGCCACGGTCTCGATGAATAGCGGCACGAGCAGCTACCTCGCGGGACAGTCTCTTGGCAGCGCGCGCATCTCGCAGCTTGCCATGATCGAAACGTCGGATTCCATATCGCCCGACTGCCTGACCGCAGTGGGCCAGTACCGGACCAACAGGACCGAAAACTCAACGGCCAATTCCTCGCTTCTTTCGAGTCAGTTCGACATTTCAAGCGGCACGAACAGCGAGGTTCAGCAGCTCAATCTTTTGAATGCGGCTGAGGCGCAAAAGCTCAGCGAGATGCAATCGCAGGGAACGCTTCAATCTTGCCTTGCCGGACAGATGACCGTCGCCAACATGCAACAGCGCAATGCCGCCGTCGAAGACATCAATACCGCGGCCTTCGTGCAGCAGCAACGCTCAACGAACAATGTCAGTGCTGCCAGCGAAAGCAATACCTGGCGAACCTATCTTCCGTGAGTTGAACCCACGCGGCGCAGGCTGCTTCAGCCCGCGCCGCACATTCCACTACGAGGTGACGACTATGATTTCACCGACGCTGTTGGCCCAGGCATTACCGAGCACGAGTTCCGGCGTGGATTGGCTCTACCAATTCACCAACAATCTGACGAATCTGACCACGCAGAACGGTGGCGCGCTCACGCAACTCGGACTGACCGAATTGAGCGCCATCGCCCTGTTCACGCTTATCAGCATGGTCATCAACTGGAATACATCAGAGATGACCGTGTTGCGCTTTCATGCGCATCCAGTTCGCGCGGGCGATCTGACGCACTTCTTGTTGCGGCTGATTGTCTGCTGCTTGCTCATCAATTACTGGGTGAATCCGCTCCCCGGCGCGAGCTTCGGACTCAACCACTTCTTCAGCTACATCGCTCAAGCAATGGTCGCGGCATTCGACCAGAGTTCGCTCGACAATCTGCTCCAGCTTTTGAAGACCGCTGGAGACAATACGTCGATGCCTTCGCTCACCGCTCCGGTCCAGATCCTCTGCTACTTCTTTGTGCAGGCGTTGCTCGGCTTGGCATCGGCGATTCTCTTTCTGATCAATTGCAGTTCGTTCATCCTTTATGGCGTCACGGCGCTCTTCGGACCTGTCTTCATTCCGTTGCTGATGACCAGGACATTTCGAGGGAAGTTCTTCCACTTTCTCGATGTGCTGCTGAGCTTCGCGATGATCCGCGCCGTGGCCGCCGCATTCATCTTCGTGTGGGCCGGTTTCCTGAATACCTTCATTCAGCAAACCTTCAACGGAACCTACTCAATGGAGATGTGGCTGGCAAACCTGATTCCCTGCACGATGGTCTTCATCGCCTTCATCATCAACCTGCTCTTTATTCCGAGCATGACGCAGGCGATCTTTGGCGGCACTGCGGGAATGGCTGACAGCGTTTCCAAGGTTGGTGGTGCGGTTGCTTCCATCGCAATGATGGCCGGTTAAGGAGGGCGTGATGTGGACCTATCTCTTCAGCTTCTTGCTCTTGCGCCGGATGGGGTTCTCGAAACCCATTCGGTATGCACTCGCGGTGTTCCTTATCGGCCTCATCCTGTCGGTTCTCACCTACACCGTCATTTTGTTTCTCAACCTTGTGGAAAGGACGAATCCAACCCATGTCTACGCGCGAATCAACTGCCGAAACGTCCCTGACGCCTGCGCAATCGCTGCTCGTTGACCACATCGGCAACGAGGTCTATGCGTCGCACTATGCCGAGCGGAAAGCCTACCGGTTCATTCTCGCCTGTGGCACAGTCATGCTGCTCGCTTCGCTCGGCATGAACCTGATGTTGGCGCGCCGCCCGGTTGCGAATCGCTACATCCGCATCGACGAGATGGGCCGCGCCCAGGCGATCCAGTATTCGGATTTGAACTACAGCCCGCGCGAGGGCGAAGTCCGCACATATCTGACCGATTGGGTGAACTACCGCTACACCGTCAACCGGGACGTAATCGCCAAGAAATACCCGCTCAACTACTACTTTCTTTCGCAGGCATTGGCGTCGCGCCTGATGAGCGAGGACAATGCGAATCACCTCGTCTCTGAGGTCACAGCAGGCCAGATCGAATCAAGCGATGTGCAAGTCCAGAACGTCACGATCACGACCATGTCCGAGGAAATGCTCCAGGGCGCACGCATTGCCCGTGGAACGGCACTGATAGCGGTTGATCGGTTCTACTCCGCACAGAGTTCGCATGAGCCGCGCACAGAGCATTGGATGCTCAGCGTTACCTACTACCTGAACCCGAAACAGGTCAGCGATCAGGCCCGCGTTTATCCGCAGTATGAGTTCATCAATCCCCTGGGATTGACCATCACCGAGTTCCACGAAAACCGCGTCTCTGTCGATCTCATCAGGCCGGACGCAAGCACGGGAGGAACGAAGTGAGCTTCGACCTGATCCTGCCGTTCTTTCCCGATGAGTTGCGTGAGCTTCTGCTCGACCCATCGATCTCTGATCTGATGATCAATGGGACGAGCGGCGTCTTTGCCGACCGCAATGGCGTCGTCGAGCGAATCGAACTCACGCAGCCGTATACGAACGAACGCTTGCAGGCTGCGATTGAGCGCGTCGCGCGCATCCTTGGGCAGGATCTGACCACGCAGAATCCGATTCTCAATACACGCTTGCCAGACGGCTCGCGTGTGGCTGTCGTCGGCTCGCCTTCTTCGATCAACGGACCGACATTCACTGTGCGCAAATTCAACCGCTGGTTTACTTCTGATGAACTCGTCGCATCGGGCAGTCTTCCGGTCAATGTACGTGACACCGTTGTACGACTGATCGAAGGACGAAAGAACGGCATCATCGCCGGTGGAACTGGCTCGGGAAAGACCACGCTGATGAAAGCCCTGCTCGATCATGTTCCGCTACGTGAGCGGCTGATTGTGATCGAGCAGCCCGCCGAGTTGAAAGTCGCCCATCCCAATGCCGTTCGCTGGGAGGCGGTCGCTGCCATAGCCGGCCAGGTTGCCGTAACTCCAAGCCAGCTTGTAGCCGCAGCTTTGCGGCATCGGCCCGACCGCATCATCATGGGAGAAATCCGCGACGAATGCGGCTACGACCTGTTGCAGGCCATGAATACCGGTCACGGCGGAACGCTCTCGACATTGCACGCGGATTCCGCCCTCGATGCTCTGGACCGGCTGGCGGATATGGCGCTCAGCGCACGGACCAATCTCGACCAGCAATTCATCCGGTCACAGACCGGAAAGGCAGTGAATTTTGTTCTCTACTGCGAGCGCGATTCCACAGGCCGGCGTAGAGTGCGCGAGCTGATCACCGTGAGTGGATACAGCCACGCCGACCAGTGCTTCGTGACGGAGGAAATCTACCGGGCTTCCTCCACGGCAGCGGCATGAATTCGAGCGCGGATTGCAGGATGGAATGCGAATCGGAGGAGCGGCGATGCAAAGCCTTCTTGGGCGCGGTGAAGCAAACGCAATCACGCCCTTGTTGTGCGCTCTTGAGCGTGACCGTGCCGAGTGGCAGACGCGCGATAACAGATGCGAGATGCCGCTTTTTGTCCCGAGGTCAGGCGCGAGAAGTATGGATCTGGTTTGCCGGGCAACGGCATCGCCAGAAAGCGGGAGCAGCGTTGTTCTTGAAGCGTGTCTCCCAGTTCCATTCCTCACTAGCTCGGTCACTGCTTCGGGGCTTTTGCGACGCCCTGCGGCACTGCGCCGTTCTGCTTTCCGGACTCCTCTCCCAGAGCAAGTCTGGGCCCCTGCTCCAGAATGCACGGCTTGGCGCTTGGGAGTCGCGCCCACTGCCACCCCATCACACACAAATCGTGTGCTGGGGACCCTGTCATCTCGCATAGCTTCGCAAGGTGTGACCCGAGCAGATCGGGAATTCAAAAACGGAGACACGAAAATGTATCAGAACAAAGCTATCCTCATCGGCTTTCTTGGCGGCGACGCCGAAGTTCGCACCGGCAAGAACAACCAGAAGTTCACCACCCTTTCACTCGCAACCAAGACCTCTTACAAGGACAAAGAGTCCGGCGAATACATCTCGCACACCGAGTGGCATCGTTCGATCGTCTTCGGCAAGCTCGGCGAGTTTGCGGCCACGCTCAAGAAGGGCGCGCACATCCAGATCGAGGGCGAGATTCGCCACTCCGAGTACACGCCCAAGAAGGCAAAGAAGCCGGTCCGCACCGACTCGATTCGCGTCAACTCCATCCTCAAGCTCGACCGCGCGGAGAAAGCCGCCGCTGAAGAGCAGGAAGCCGACGAGGAGTTGCCCTTCGACGAAGCGGCCGAGTAGGCCTCTCCCCTCAGGTGAAAGCCCGGCATCGTCCGGGCTTTCCTACTGGAAACGTCCCGTGGAATCGCGTTCTTGAGAGGTCGCCTTATGAACCGGATTGCCGCCAACTTCCTCACTCGCTCCTTCGCTTCGTGCGAAACGATTGCGCTCCTGTTGCGCCGGGAAGATGCGCCTCGGCCACAGCAGCGCGTGGTAACGGTTGAACAGGTTCTCGCGCCGCGCTATATGGCATGGCTCAACTTCGAGAATGACAACGGCGCGAACATCTATGTCTCGGCCAACCCGCTCCACGCAGGCAGCCGGAAGCGCACCAAGGAGTGCATCGCATCTGTCCGCCACCTCTATATAGATATTGATGAAGACGGCGACGCCCGGCTCGCTGCGCTGCGGGCATCAGATCTGGTTCCCACGCCGACCGCGATCATCTCGACTTCGCCGCGCAAATACCAGGCGCTCTGGCGAGTCGCCGGCTTTGACTTTGAACGTCAGGAACAGACGCTCAAGTTTATCGCCCAGGCCTTCGGTGGCGATCCAGCTTGTACGGATAGAAACCGGGTGCTGCGCGTCCCCGGTTTTTTCAACCATAAGTATTCCCCTGCGCATCCTGTCACGGTCGAATATTTAGCCGATGCAATCTACGGTCCAGCGGACTTTCATCTTGAGAATATCGAAGTTTCTTCCGTGCTGCCGCTCTGCGGAAACGCACGGAAGAAGCCCGCCCATTCAACTCCGTCGAAGCATTCCCATTCCGAAGACGACTGGGCCTGGGTTTGCGCGCGGCTTGCCCGCGATATGGATGTCGCGAAACTGACGCGCGAACTCGCTTCGCGCCGCGTCGATAAATCTGATCCTCTCTATTACGCCCAACGCACTGTCGATGTCGCCTCGGCCCGCCTTTGGCTGGACCAAGGCATCCCCATCGACGACGTGATCACCATGCTTGAAGTCCGCCGCCGCTTTGAAATTCCCGCCGCACTCAATTCTGCTCGTGCGCGGGAGATTGCGGTCACTGCACAACGCATGATTGCCCGTCGAAAAACGGCTTGATTCCACAGTTGAAGGAGACCGATATGCCACTGCTTGAAGTCACCCAAACCCGCCACATCAGCGCATCCATTCGGCTCACTGATACGACCGCATTGCAGGTCGATCAGTACGCCGCATTCATTCATGCTTCCGCCGACGATGTTGTCGAGCAGGCGCTTGCCTATGTCTTCTCGAAAGACCGCGACTTCCAGGAGTTCCTGAAGTCGCCTGAAGCGCAGCGCATCACGCCGACTCTGCGCATCCGTCGCGTGCCTGCTTCCGAAGTCGCTGAAACGCCTTCAAAGCCTGCATCGAAAGCGGCAGTCGCAGTGGGAGCGAAGGCATGATTTGCCTTCGGTTTCCTGCCCGGACCACTGCGGCGCTGCGCGCCGGAATGATTTTCGATACTCCACCCCTCAGAGGGAACTCAGAAGTTGCCCAGGAAACTCCTGAGTTACTGATTGATGGAGTTGAAGATATGCGAACCATGGGAACTTATGAGTTTCCATGGTTCGCAACAGAAAGCAGGTCATCATGGCGCTTCTTTCTTCAGAAATGCAACCCGGCGCACGCCGGGTTCGAGGACGCGAAAAACGCAACATCACGCTCAACACAAAGCTCAATCGCAACGAGTATTCAGAGGTCGAGCGCCATTGCCATTCGCTGGGGCTTGACTACGGCGAATGGCTGCGCAGCCTAATCATGCGCGAAGTGCGCAACGACTCCGGGAATGTGACCGAGCTTGCATTGTTGGGCGAAGTCACAAGCCTGCGTCTTTTGCTCATCAACACGCTCGAACCGCTCTTGCGAGGCGAGCAGAAGACTGCGGAGCAGTTCAAAGAAATGCTTCGCTACGTGAAGGCGAACAAACGCAAAGCGGCGGAAGACGCTCTCGCCAGCTATGCGGAAAGGAGCACGGAACAGATATGAACACCACGCATTGGGGACGCAAAGAAACAATCGTGACGCCGCCGCAAGCTCCCATTTACAGCTATGCGGCCATCGCGCTGGCACTGATTCTGACTGCTGTGTTTCTGCGCATCTATATGGGTGCGTTCATGCCGCCGCTCGAACGCTACGACCTCTGGCCGTTCATTCAGTCCGGCGCGCTGACCGGATTGAAGCAGACAGGCCAATACCAACTTCTCGACGTTTCGGATGACCACCTTCATGCGCATCCTGCCGCCTCTGCCGATGTGGAGCCGGGCGTGACCACGATAGAATTCGCCCGGCCGTTGCCACTCCAGTTGACCCCGAGCGCCCGCGCCGCCGGTATGGTTTACCTCTATCGCGGTCCAAAAACTGTCTACCGCAATGGCCCGCTTCATGCCTATCTTCAGCAGTTCGTCTATGGCGGACACAGCGTCGCCGGAGTCTTCCGCTGGCCGCTGCTCGCCGGGCTTGCAATGCTGTTAGGCGCGCTCCCGCTTGCCGCTCGCAAAGACGTGGATCGGTTTCGAGAAATGAAGTACGGACGCCTACTCAAAGGCCCGGTGCGCGTCACGCCCGCCGGATTCAATCGCGCCGTGAAGGGCGACGGCGTAGGCTTCAGAACCATCGAATCGAAGCAGCTCATGCGCATTCCCCGGCTCGCTGAAGGGCAGCACATCGAGTTGATGGGCGACACCGGCGCAGGCAAGACCCGGCTCATTATGCAGATACTCATGCAGATCAAAGGACGTGGCCATTCGGCCATCGTCTACGATCCTGCCTGCGAGTTCGTGCAGCGATTCTACGACAGCAAGAACGGCGACATCATTCTGAATCCTCTGGACGCCCGCTGCCCGTACTGGGGGCCATCGCAGGAGTTGCGCCGCCGCGCCGAGGCCAAGGCGATTGCAGCCTCGCTCTACCAGCCGACCACTGACAAAAAGGGTGAGTTCTTTACCGAAACTCCGCAGAAGATCTTCGCTCATCTGCTGACCTTCGGCCCCTCACCCGAGGAACTTGTCGAGTGGATGGCCAATCCCGATGAGATCGACCGCCGCGTTCAAAATACCGAGATGGCGACGATGATTGCCAAGGGCGCGCAGCAGCAACGCAACGGCGTATTGGCCTCGCTCGGTCTCATCGCCGACAGCCTGCGAATGCTGCCGCGCAAAGACTCGCAGCGCAATCACTGGAGCGCGACCGAGTGGTCTGAGAACCGGCGCGGCTGGATATTTCTGACCTCGAAACCGAGCGAATGTACGCGCCGGAGCAAAAATAGACCACGTGACGCCGCGTTAGCGGCGTGACGTGGCGGAGTAAAAGTGGACCACCCGCCAGATTGAAGTTTCACAGACAAGCAGGTTTTCTTTGGGGTGC
>Ga0187863_10000752_pt1 | contig 27004 bp, 18 predicted proteins | sample June2016WEW_11_1_FD_132975 | JGI IMG/M metagenome (GOLD analysis project Ga0187863, IMG submission 132975) | Peatland microbial communities from SPRUCE experiment site at the Marcell Experimental Forest, Minnesota, USA - June2016WEW_11_10 | ecosystem: Environmental > Terrestrial > Soil >...
CAGCACGCCCGGTATATAGTTGTGCTTTGGACCAGCGCGCGGCCGACCGGCCTGGGAAGCCTGGCACGGGTGGCTCCAGCAAGGGCGAGCGGCCAAATCTCCGCACTCCGTCCGCGGTGCGAAGGGCAAATTCGAACTCCCATGCCTCAGGATGTCAACAAGCACCTAGAGCGGGCGCGACGAAGCCTGGAAAAGAACAAGTTGCGCGAGGCCGTTTCGGAGTATCAGGCTGCGCTCGATGAAGCTCCCTCGCACCCGGAGGCACTGCAGGCGCTGGCCGACATCTACACGCGGCTGAACGAGCCGTCCATGGCGGCGCAATATTACGGCGCGCAGTTGGACCGGCTGATCGAGATCGGCGATGCCGCCAAGGCCGCCGCGATTTTCACTCGCTTCCTGCGACCTTTTCCGCAACCGCCCGACCGTCTGATGCGCTACGCGACGCTGCTGCAAAAGCAACACCGCATCTCGGAGGCCATCGAGCAATTTGGCGCCGCCGTCGACATATTCCACCAACACCGCCGCGATATAGAAGCTCTTGCCTGTTGCGAAAGTATCGCGTTTCTCGATCCCGAGAATCCGGACCGGCACGCGACTCTGGGTGAACTGGCCGAAGAGCTCCGCCATGCGGACCTTGCCACGCGCAGTTTCCTGCGGGCGGGACAACTGACGCTTGCGTCGGGAGGATTGGACCTGGCGCTTGAGTATTTCGGGCGCGCTCACAAAATATCCCCGGAGGACCGCACTTGCGCGCTGCTGTTTGCGGAAGCGAAGCTTCGCCAGGGCGACGCAGAAGGTGCAGTCGCGCTGCTCAATCCTCTTTCGCCTAGTGAAGACGACACGGCGTTCCTGGCGCTGTTCGGGGAAGGACTCCTGCGGACGGGCCGGCTGGACCGGGCCCAGGAGATTTTCGAGGCATATTACAGGAGGAAACCCGACAGCTTTGGAAAGCTTTTCGAGGTTGCCGGCGGCTACATTCGAACCGGGGAAGACGGGAAAGCCGCGACGCTGCTCCGGCAGATCAAAGATTCGATGCGTAAGGGACGAAAAGAAGCAGAGCTATTCGCGCAACTGGACCGCCTGGCGGTGACGTATCCGGCGTCTATCCCACTGGCCGAGACCGTGGCGGACATCTACGACGGGCTGAATCGTGAGGCGAAGTACTTTGACGCGCTGATGCGGCTCTTCGATCTCTACCTCGCGGCGGAACAGATGAAGGAGGCCTGTGACGCGCTGGATCGCCTCGTGGATATCGATCCCTACGATTACCGCAACCAGGAGCGAATTTCGAAGCTCGAAGGGAAAGTAGATCCGTCCTTCCTGCAGAACATTCTGGCGCGCGCCGCGAAGGCAGCCACCGTCTCGACGCGCACGGATGGATTTTCCGGGGCAGGTTCGGCAGAGGCGGCCGCGCCGGCCTCTGCTGAGTCACGGGCGCAGCAGGCGCTGGAAGATTTAATCGTGCAGGTGGAAATTTTCCTGCAGTACTCGCTGCAGAGCAAAGCACTCGAACGGTTGGAACGGCTGGCCCAATTGTTTCCCGGCGAAGAGGAACGCAACGAGCGGTTGCGTGCCCTCTATGAGCGCGCCAACTGGTGGCCGAAGGGCGCCCGTCCCATTGCAGCCCCTCCCCACGGGGCAGCGCCTCCTGCGGCGCCGGCTGCTCCGAGCCTGGGCGCGCCGCCGGCGGAGGAAACCAATCGCGACCTGGCTGCCATCGCGGAGATAAACAGGCTGATGCACCGGCAGGCGACGCCCCGCGAAGTGCTCTCGGCGACCGCCGCGCAGATCGGCAAGCACCTGGGTGTGACGCGATGCCTGGTAGCCGTAGGAGGCACGGCCGAAGCCGCGCAGTTGGCGGGGGAATATTTCGCGCCGGAAGTGGAAGCCGCCGGACCAGCGAGAATTTCATCGATCGTCGGGTTGCTGGGCCAGGCCCCTGCCGATGCGATGGGTGCGATTGCGCTCGATGCAGCACAGGTTCCGGGGTTGCGGGAGCTAGGGCTCGAATCGGCGTTGGGTGTGGCGCTGGCGGATAAAGAAACACAGACGTCGAGCGGAGCCTTGCTTGTGGGCGATGCACTCGCGAGAAAGTGGAGGCCGAACGACAGTTTCTTTCTGCAGGCGGTCGGGGACCAGCTGGTGCTCGCGGTAAGCCACACACGCCTGCGCTCGCTGGTGCGGACGCTCGCGGTGGCCGATGAGAAGACCGGATTGCTCAGCCGCGGCGCCTATATCGACTGCCTGATATCGGAGTCAAACCGGGCCCGGGCGCACAACACGCCTCTCTCGCTCGTGATTCTGGAAGTCGACAACGGCCCCGAGCTCCTGAGGCAGCACGGCGATGCCGCCGTCGAGCCTTATATGGAAGAACTCGCGCGAGTCCTTTGTTCTTCGATTCGCCAGACGGATGTGGCCGTGAAGTATACGAGGCGGTCGCTGGTGTTCATTCTGCCGGACACGCCGGCCGAGAATGCCGGTATCCTGGCGGAAAAGCTGCGTCAGAGAGCCGCGAAGATACAGTCGCCGTGGGCAACGCCGGAATTGACGATCAGCGCCGTGGTGGCGCAGGTGTCTTCTCACCCAACCGACGACACCGAAGACCGGGTAACCGAATGGATCAATCGCGCGGAATTCGGTTTGGAGGAAGCGCGTCAGCGAGGGGGCAACGTCGTCGTGCCGCTCGCGACGCCGTAAGACAGGACGGACATGGAATACGAGAATCTGCTCTACGACGGGAAAGGTCCGATCGCCCGCATTACCCTCAACCGTCCCAATGTTCTGAATGCTTTGAACTTCAAGACGGTTGAAGAACTGGGCGATTGCCTCGAGGATGTGCGGCGCGACGACGGGGTACGCGTGGTGATCCTGACAGGGGCGGGCGAGAAGGCGTTCGTGGCGGGCGCCGATATTAACGAGCTTGCACGGCAAACGCCTTTGGAAGGGAAAGACACGGCGCTGCGGGGACAAAGCGTTTTTCGCCGCCTGGAAATGCTGGGCAAGCCGTCCATTGCGGCGATCAACGGATTCGCGCTGGGCGGAGGTTGCGAGCTCGCCTTAGCGTGCACGATGCGCGTCGCGAGCCGCAGTGCGAGGCTAGGCCAGCCGGAAGTGAAGCTGGGAATTGTTCCTGGTTATGGCGCGTCGCAGCGGCTGGCGCGCCTGTGCGGGAAGGGAATCGCACACGAATTGATTCTGACCGGGGATATGATCGGTGCGGAGGAAGCCCTGCGAATCGGGCTGGTGAATCGGGTTACCGAACCGGCGGATCTGCTGGCGACAGCCGAGTCCCTCGCGCGCAAGATCATCGCCAACGCGCCGCTCGCCGTAAAATACTCAATGGAAGCAATCGAAAGGGGAATGGAGATGCCGCAAGCAGAAGGGCTGTTTCTGGAAGCGACGCTTTTCGGGCTGTGTTGCGCGACCGAGGATATGCGCGAGGGCACGCGCGCGTTTCTCGAGAAGCGGCCGGCGAAGTTTCAGGGGCGATAACGGATGCCAGAGAGCCGAAAGCCTGGGGCGGTCTGCGGTGGATGGAACGCGGCGGGACTGCATTTCGGAATTGTCGTGAGTGAATTCAACAATTTCATCACCGACCGGCTTCTGGCGGGAGCGCTCGATGCCCTGTCGCGATCCGGCGCGGAAGAAAAGCAGATCGAAATTATCCGCGTACCCGGTTCGCTGGAGATACCGATTGCGGCGAAAAAGCTTGCGGGTACGGGCCGCTGCGACTCTATTATCTGCATCGGCTGCGTGCTTCGTGGGGAGACCTCCCATTACGATTACGTCGCCGGAGAGACTTCGCGCGGCATCCAGATCGCGCAGCTTGATTCCGGCGTACCCATGATGTTTTGCGTCTTGACGTGCGACACGCTCGAGCAGGCGATCGACCGCGCCGGATTAAAGGGCGGTAACAAGGGTTTCGAGGCGGGAATGGGAGCGGTCGAAATGGCGCATCTCTCTCGTAAGCTTTCGAAAAATCCGGCTGGAGCGCAGCGGAAGACCCGGCGAAAATGACACTCCGGCGGAAATCGCGAGAGTTTGCGCTGCAGATGCTCTTTGAGTGGGACATGACGCGCCAGGCGCCGTCCCGGGTGGAAGAGTTCTTCTGGAAATCGGCACATGCGGCCGAGGAGACCCGCAGGTTCGCTAACCAGCTGTTTGAGGGAGCCGTGGCCCAATCCGATTCGAGCGACCAGCTCGTAGGGAAGCTATCGGAAAACTGGCGCCTCGACCGGCTGGCGGCTGTGGACCGCAATATTCTGCGCCTGGCGATTTACGAACTCCGCTCCCGCACCGCCCCTGCGAAAGTGGTGATCGACGAAGCACTCGAACTAGGGAAAAAGTTTTCGTCCGCGGATGCTTCCGGTTTTCTGAACGGGGTTCTCGATGCCGCCTACAAAGGCCTGGAAGCGGGATTCAAGGCAGGCTCCTAAGCTCCTCGGTAGGCAGGGTGGGGAGAGAATGGGTCGCATTCTCTCCCCTTTTTCGGGGACGGCGGACGGGGTGAACGAGCGGAGTTTTCGCGGGGTATGCCGGGAACTTTGAAAGCTTCGCTTCCTAAGCGCGTCTTACAAACCCTCCCAGCAGAGCCACCAGGAACAAAACCAGGAATATGAAAAACAGCATCCTGGCGATACCCGCCGCTGCTACTGCGATCCCAGCAAATCCGAAGACGGCGGCGACCATCGCGATGACGAAGAAAGCAATCGCCCATCGAAGCATTTGAGAACCCTCCATCGAAATCACCTAACACCGGGCGTTTCGGTCCAGGCAAAGTCTGCGCGATGGCGCCTTGACGAACAATACATAGTCCCGCGTATTTTCGTCAGAAGGGGCACGTAGCGCCCGACGGTTCCGCGCCGGGGCACCCGCATTCAGCCGAAATTGCGCACGTTACGCACCGGTCGCTTGCAAGGGAATGAGTACAGGAACCTATTGGCAAACCTACCGAATGCCTCGGATGGACCGCACAGGGGCCCTGCCGTAAGGTACGGGCTAGCCCATGACGCGACCCGATTTATTTTTTCATAACTGGTTCATCCCACCGTCCGCCCCGGCCACCGAGCTCTGTTTGAAAGACGTCCATCATAACGCGGGGCGGGCGGCAACTACTTCAGTCGACAGGGTGCCCCTGCTCAGGGCGATGCGGCCAAACAGAATCTGCTTTGGATGGGGTTCCAAGATGGGGAGAGCCCTGAATATGACTGACATTCCGATTGCTTTCTAAAATAACAATCAACCCCCGCTTGAAAATTGCCGCGGGGCCATCCATAGGGAGATAAAACGGTGAAACATTTTGCGTACTTAATCGCAGTAGCATTTTTGTTTGCCCCTGGAGCCTTCGCTCAGGAAACGCCTGACCAGGTCAACTTGGGTGTGTTCGGGAATTATGTCCGGCTCAGCGACGGTAGTCTAAACCTGGCTGGTGTGGGGGCCCGGGTTTCGCTCGGTGTGTTACCAATGGTTCAGTTGGAGGCGGAATCGGCCTATGATTTTGACCAGGCGTTTACGGAGGGTTTTACAAACTCTTCCACCGGGACGGTCTCGATTGTACCGACCAATGTTCGGGCTCTCGACGGTTTGTTCGGGCCCAAACTGATGACGAACAAAGGACCGGTACGGCTGTTCGTGACCGCCAAAGGCGGATTCATGAATTTCAACATCAATCCTGGCGCCGCCACGATCACGACAGTCGGGAATACCCTCGCGAGACTTCGCGGCAGCAACGTCTACGGCGTGTTCTATCCAGGCGCCGGAGGGGAGGCATTCTGGGGGCCCATTGGCCTGCGGCTGGACATCGGTGATGAGGTCTATTTCAACAACGGGGGCCACAACAACCTGCGGATCGCGTTTGGACCGACGATCCGATTTTGATGGCGGCGTATGCTGCAAGGAAGGGGCTCGATCCGGATGGAGGGCCGAGCTCGGTCAGGCCGCAGCGGGAGATGGGGTCAGCGGGGAATCTTTCTCAAGAGCGTTTCTGTTCCACCGGCACGCATACGGCTCAGTGGCGCACCGGGGCGGTCTCTTGGTGTGCTTACGTTGTCTTGTATACTGGACTTGAAGGCCTGGCGGGTTCTGCACTCTTGCTTGTGGCGACAAAACTGCATCTCAGGGCTACGGGAGATTTCCTAGAAGCGAAGCCTGGGAACAACTGAGCACACGGGGAGATTCCGATGAAAACGCTGCGGATCTTGATCGCGGACGACCACGACCTTTTGCGGAGAGGCTTGAAAGATCTTCTGGAATCGCGTCCCGGATGGACGATCTGCGCCGAAGCGCATACGGGGCGCGAAGCCGTTGCGAAGGCCAAGGAATTGAAGCCGGACATCGTGATACTCGATATCACCATGCCAGAGCTAAATGGAGTGGAGGCGGCGCGGAGAATTCTGAAAGCATCTCCCAGTACCGAAATTCTGGTGCTATCGGTCCATTATTCCGATCAGCTGATGCGGGATATTCTGGACGCCGGAGTGCGCGGGTACATCGTGAAGTCGGATTCCGACAGGGACTTGATCGTGGCGGTCGAAGCGCTTTCGACCCACAAACCCTTCTTCACTCCCCGCGCGACGGAGCTGATTTTGACGAACTTTAACAGCCCCGGCGGCGCTGATGGCGGTGCTTTCGCAGGCAATGGAGACCGCCTGACTTCCCGCGAAAGGGAAATCGTCCAGCTGCTTTCAGAAGGGAAGAGCAGCAAGGAAGTGGCTTCGGCGCTGAGCATCAGCGTAAAGACGGCGGAGACACACCGCGCCAATATCATGCGGAAACTGGAGATCCACTCGGTCAGTGAACTGGTGCGCTACGCGGTCCGGAATCAGATCATCGAGCCTTAGTGGAGGCGAGCCCCGGGGGGATTCCGGCGATGGGCTGGGCTTGTTTCGCAACGGCAAGTCTTTTCGCGATGGATCCTACAGCACGTCTGGGCGGCTCCTAGGGTGTTGGGGGTATTTTGTGATCGGGCCGGCTGACGATAATCGACGTTGCGGAGTGGAATGGTCCGCACCAAATGGGAGAAGAAGCGGAGAGTGCGGGAGCCTTGGGAGAAAACAAGGCTTGAGGGCTGGGCCGATTTCCCTTCTTCTCCTTTTTGGGCTTTTTGCACGTTTTGATTTCTATCCGGCGCCAATTCCTACGGCAAGCCGAGCATAATCGGCCGCCTGTTTCCGGCAATTCCGGTACAATCATAGAACACCACCGGATACAGAGCGGATCGCTGCGGGCGTTGGGGGGATAAGCCCCTGTGAGACGGGCCTAGGGGGCCGGAGAGAATGGAATCAGAGCGCGAAAAGCGGTTGAGGTCGGCGCGCCGTCTCGTGATCAAAGTAGGCACGAGCACGGTTACTGCAGCCGAGGGCGGGCTCTGCGCCGAGCGTGTGGGACCGATCGTGCGCTCGATTGCGAGCTTGATGCGCGAGGGGCGGCAGGTTGTATTGGTTTCCTCCGGCGCGGTGGGACTCGGGCGGGGCTGGTTGGGGCTGCATCCTTCGCGCTTAAATGACATGGTGACCATGCAGGCGTGCGCCGCTGTGGGACAGAGCCTGCTGATGGACGCCTATCGCGATCTGTTTTCCGCATCGAACGTCAAAATCGCACAGGTGCTGCTTACCGAAGAGGACTTCACGAACTGGCGGCGCTATTCCAATCTCCGGCGCACGATGGAAAAGCTGCTAGGTTTCGGAGTGCTGCCGATCGTCAACGAAAACGATACGGTTTCGACGGCGGAACTCGAGCCGGTTACAAAGGGCGCGCGAACGCCGGTCTTTAGCGACAACGACCGGCTAGCCGCGCTCGTGATGAGCGGTCTGGAGGCCGATGCGCTGGTACTTTTGACCAACGTGGACGGCTTGCTCCGGGACGTGGCGCGGCCGGATTCGCATCGTTGCTCCCAGGGCGATGCGCGCAAGGTGATTTCGCTGGTGGAGGAGGTCACGCCGGAACTCAAAGCGCTGGCCGCGGGGCCGTCCGCGAGCGGACGCGGCGGCATGAAGACCAAACTCGAAGCGGCCGAGATCGCCATGAATTGCGGTGGGACCGCGGTGATCGCGAACGGACAAGGCGACACGATCGAGCAAATCTTCGCGGGGGAAGACGTGGGCACGGCGTTTTTGCCGTCGAAACGAATGCGCGGGAAACGGCGTTGGATCGCGTACGCGGCCGACGTGCGCGGCAGGGTTGTCGTCGATGCCGGAGCGCATCGTGCCATCACGCAGGGGAAGGCGAGCCTGCTTTCGTCTGGAATCGTGCGCGTGGAGAACCATTTCGGGCCGATGGATGTGGTGAGCATTGTCGATGGGGCAGGACGCGAGTTTGCTCGCGGCATTGCGAACTGCGCCAGCGGGGAAGCGGAGCAATTTGCGGGGAACAGGAATTCTCATGAGGGAGGACGGGGCACAGCGGCTTCGCGCGTGCTGGTGACGCGCGATAATATTGTGCTCTTACAACCGGTATGACGCAGACTGCACACGCCATTTCGGAAAAGAGCGTTGTTCAGGTCGCCCAGCGCGCCCGTGCGGCTGCGCGCGCGCTTGCCAGACTTTCTGCCGAGGCTCGCAACGAGGTACTGATCGCGGCGGCGAAGGCCATCGAGGAAAATGCCTCGAGAATTCTGACCGCCAATGAGCTTGATTGCCGCGCGGCGGAATCAGCGGTTGCGTCAGGCTCGATGTCGCCCGCCATGTTTGCCCGCCTGCGCGTAACCGAGCGCGGCGTGGCTCAGATGGCCAAACAGGTTCGCGAAGTGGCGCAGCTGCCCGACCCGCTGGGCCGTAGGCTCTCGGCTACCGAGCTCGACGATGGGCTGGAGCTTTATAAAGAGTCCTGCCCTCTGGGCGTGATCGGCATCGTGTTTGAGTCACGGCCCGAGGTGGTTCCGCAGGTTGCGTCGCTCGCTTTGAAATCTGGGAACGCCGTTATTTTAAAGGGCGGTTTGGAAGCGTCGCACTCCAACGAAGCGCTGGTGGAAATCTGGCGTGCTTGCCTGCGGCAATTTCCGGCCGTGCCGATCGATGCGGTGAGCCTGCTTCAGACACGCGCGGATGTGCTGGAGCTTCTAGCACTCGAGCATGACGTCGACCTGATCATTCCCCGAGGTTCCCGCGCGCTGGTCGAGTTTGTCGCCCAGAATAGCCGCATTCCTGTTCTCGGACACGGCGAGGGAATCTGCCACGTTTATGTGGATCGCGCGGCCGATATGAAGAAAGCCATTGACGTGACCTACGACGCCAAAGTGCAGGGGCCGGCGATTTGCAATGCGGCCGAGACGCTACTGGTGCACGAGGGGATCGCGCGCGAGTTTTTGCCGGCGGCCGTTGCCAAGTTGAAGCAGGCAGGCGTTGAGATTCGCGGCTGCGCAAAGACGATCGCGCTGCTGCCGAACCAAGGCGTGATTCCTGCGACCGAGCAGGATTGGGCGACGGAGTATTCAGACCTGATTCTTTCGATCAAGGTCGTGGCAGGCCTCGAAGAGGCCATCGATCACATCAACCGTTACGGCTCACGGCACACCGAGGCGATCGTTACGGAGGATTCCTCGGCGGCTGCTCAATTCATGAATGAGGTGGATGCCGCCGGGGTCTACCAGAATGCGTCCACGCGCTTTGCGGACGGCTACCGCTACGGCTTTGGCGCGGAGCTGGGAGTGAGCAACAGCAAGCTGCACGCTCGCGGGCCGATGGGGCTTGAGGGATTGACGAGTTACAAATTCAAGCTGTACGGCAACGGCCACACGGTCGCAGAATACGTCAACGGCGAGAAGAAGTTTACCCACAAGCCGATCAAGTGACGCGCGCATCCGGGAGTGCCGAAGCAACCGCTGACGCGCTCGCGCGCCCCCGCAAACGCCACGTATATCCCATCAGCCCGAACACCGAGAGGAGGGAGATTGTCTCGCCGGCCGTGCAGTCCCAGGTGCGGCGGAGCCGCGCTTCCACCTGATGGCTTCCGGGGGGCAGAGGCAGAAGCATCTCGGCGGTCATGTCTGCCGACGCGGCCTGCACGTCGTTGCCATCGACCCTCACCTCCCACGCCGGATAATTCACGAGCCGGAGCGCCAAAGTCACCGGCTTTGCGCTCGACTCCACAAAGGCTTTGCGCTCGCTTTGCCACCGAATGATCTTGACCTGCGTGCCGGGGGCTTCGATGATTTTGCCGGTCCCGGGATCAATTGCCGCGACCGGAGGAGTGGGTGCGACGTCGGGAATATCTTCGGCATCCGGGGTAGCGCCAGGGAGTTGGTAGCGATCGCTGCCGACGGGCGCATATTCGTCGGTGCCTTCGTACCCATGGCCGTCGGCGATTTCGCCTGCGAGAAAAGGAACGTCTCCGTCATCCCACCAGGTATCTTTCGCAATGAGACGGCCGGTGATTCCGATCAAGGCGAGAACCGCAACAAGCGCCAGCGCAGAGGCCCTGCGCTGCCGGATGAGGCCGATCGCGGCGGCCAGGAAGAAGGCGAACGCCACCGCCAGCGGTTCAAGCCACCTCCACGGAAATTGCACGAATGCGAGCTTGGGTAGATAGCGCCACAGCGGCGTGCTCGGCCGAAACATCAAAAACGACGCAGCGGTTGCCAACCAGAGCAGAGCCCACCAGACCTCGGCGAGTTCGCGGCGGCGGCGAGCCACAAAAACGGCCGATTCGCCGGCGAGGAGCATCATTGCCAGCGCGACGGCCGAGATTTTCCAGTTGAAGATGAGAAATTCGGGATCGTTGGAACTGGTGAAAATAAAATTTCGCTCGGGGCGAAGATTGGCCGCGAGCGCCTGCGAAATCTCTACCCAGCGCTGCTCCCACGCAGCGGGCAGGATGTAGAAGGCCGCGAGCCCGAACCCCGCAAGCATGGCCGCACCACCGGAAAGCAGGGGCCGCAGGCTGCATCGGCGAATGGAGGCGACCACGAGAACCAGTGCCAGCGAATAGGTGGCGATCACCCCTTCGGGCGCGTTGCACAGCCAGATGGCTGCCAACGCCATCGCCAGGAAAGGAAATCGACGGGGCATGTGCCGAATCATCCCCAGCGCGGCCGACAGGAGAAGGGGCAGGAACGCGGCGGCCAAAAGTTCGGCAAAATCGCTGCGGTAATACACGATCGCCAGGTTGTACGGGTTAACGGCAAATAGCACCGCTGCGGCAGCGGCTTGCCGGCCTGGCAACCATTCGCGGGCGAGCTTCCACATCGACATTCCCGCGACAATCAGAGCGAGCCAGATGTAGGCTCCGGGAACGGCCGGCCACGGCAGCACTGATCCGAGCGCAGCACCAATCAGCCAAGAGGCGGGAGGGTAGAAGACGAAGCGAGGCTCACCGAATCCCCAGTTGGCCCACTCTGCCCAGCGAGGGAAAACGATCCCCTCACGCCACTGGCCTGCGACATCCATCCAGGAAGAGAGATGAAACTGAATATCGTGGCCGGAGGCATTGCTCAGCAGCAATAAGGGTGTGACCACCGCGGTCGATGCCAGAGAAACCAGGAGAAGGGTGGCGACCCAGGAAAAGTTTGCGCTGCTAGCTGTGGCCGCCGCGGGCGGCGTTGCCGCGGGAGCAGTCAAGACAAAGATTCCATCACCGAGTGCATGAACAATGATACAGAATGCCCCCTGCGAAGCGCTAGCGGGTGAACTCGTGAAGCGAGCGGCCGCGCGCCTCTCCCAGCAGATTTATTTATCGGAGTAATATCCGTCGCGAGTCTGCACGACTAAATCCTTCTGTTTCGCCGTGAGAACGATCTTGTGGTAGCCTGCGCCTGAATTGGCCCGGTCCGGTGTGTAGCCAATGCTGTACTGATGGCGCAGCTCCTCTTCGATACGGGCGTAGATTTCCTCGATGGATTCCTTCTTCGAAACTTCGTACATATGCGCGCCGGTCTCCTGGGAGAGGTGCTCGAGAACTTTCTTGCCGTCGACCGATTCTTCCTGCGGATACCTGCGATGACCGCCCCCGCCGCCAGGCCAGCCGCTTCCCATTCCGCCGCCTCCCATGCGTGGTCCCCCGAAGCCGCCCCGCCCGCCACCGCCCTCCTGTCCGGCGAACAGAATGGAATACACGAGCGTGTCGGCGCGCTGCGCGGACTCGATGGCAGCCGGAAGCGATTCCTTGCTTCCGTGATCGACGCCGTCGGTGAGCACGACCAATGCTTTCCGGCCTGGCTGCTTTTTCATGACTTCGTTCGACGCCAGATAGACCGCATCATAGAGCAGCGTGCCCCCTCCCAACCCGCCGTGCCCGTGCGATCCGCGTCCGCCTCCACCGCCCGGTCCGCCCCCCCCGGGTCCGCCCTGGCCATATCCGCCGCTCGAGTCACGCTCCGGCGAATCCAGGAGTTCAAGTGATTGTTCCAGCTTCTCTCGTGATGAAGTGAGGTCCTGGAGCAGTTCCACCTCGTGATCGAAGCGGATCAGGAAGTCCTTGTCCTTGTCTTCCCGGAGCATGTGATCAAAGAAGCTGTAGCTCGCGGTGCGCTCCTGGCCCAGGACGCTCCGCTGGCTCATGCTTGTGTCCACCAGCAGGCCCAGGGTCAGCGGGAGATCGGATTCCTGCGAGAAGTATTGGATCGTTTGCAGGCGGCCGTCTTCATTCAGGGTGAAGTCGTCCTTGGTGAGGTTGCGAACGATTTCGCCCTTCTTGTTGCGCACCGTGGCGAGGACGTTGACGAGCTTTACATCTACCGAAATATCGGGCTTTTGCTGGCTCTGACTCAACAGCGGAGCTTCGGGAGCCAACAAAAAGCACCAGAGAGCTATCGCGCAGAGCCTTGCGGCTGGCTCGAAATTTGCGCCCATTGGTTTCATCAAAGTTTGGAGGCGCTCTGGCCTCAAAGTGTAATTCCGCCAGCGAGGCCGAAACGTTCCATTGACGTAGGGTTCTAAGGCTGGGGGCCCTCGGACGGTTGCCGCGGATTGAGACTCTAGATTCCCAACTCCGGTGAGACGGAAGCACCGGGCTCGCCAAGTCTTAAGGTGTAGGTCTTTCCACGGGCGATGCTGGCGTAATCCTCCGAGGGCTAGACATGCTCGAGCTGAGCCAGGCGGAATGGGTCGCCGACCTTCTCATGAAGCTCCGCCCAAATCCTTTCTGGTTGGGCGAGAAACACCTTCACGACCCGGGGATCGAACTGCCTGCCGGAATACCTCAGGATTTCCTCGCGGGCCGCGGAGATGGGCAGCGCCTTTCGGTAGGGCCGGTCGGAGATCATCGCGTCTAAGGTATCGGCGACCGCGAAAATCCGCGCTCCCAGCGGAATTTGTTCCCCTTTTAGCCCACGCGGGTAACCGGAACCGTCGTAGCACTCCTGGTGGGATAGAACGATTTCAGCCGCCTCTTTCAGAAAGGGAATGCGTTGGAGCACGGTGAATCCGATATCGCAATGGCGGCGCATGATCTCGCGTTCGTCGGCTGTGAGCGGGCCGGGTTTTCGCAGGATGCTGTCGGGGACGCCCATTTTGCCAATGTCGTGGAGAAAAGCGCCGCGGGCAATGTGGCGGAGAAGCCCTTTGTCCACATCCATGGCCCGGGCAATGGTGATCGTGAACGCGGTCACGCGTTGGCAGTGGCCTTCTGTTTCCGCATCCTTGGCATCCAAGGCGCCGCCCAGCGCCTCGAGCGTGTAGTCGTATGACTGCTCAAGATCCTGCAGGGCTATGGAAAGCTGCTGAGTGCGTTCGGCGACCAGGTGTTCGAGGTCGCTCTGATAGGTGCGATTTTCGATCACGAGTTGGCGGTGTTCGAGGGCGCGACGCACGCTCAGATGCAGCTGATCCTTTTCGAAAGGCTTCAGGATATAGTCGTAGGCACCCGCCCGAATCGCTTCGAGCGCGATCGAGATATCGTGCATCGCCGTAACCATGATCGCCGGCACATCCGGATCCGCCCGACGCAACTCGGCCAGTAGCTTGAGGCCGTCCATCTCCGGCATGACGATATCGCTGAGAACCAGATCAAAGGAGTCTTTCCGGAATGCATCGAGAGCCAGGCGCCCATTCGAACAAACGGTGCAGCGATAACCCTGCGCTTCGAGAAGCGTCGAGATGACCTCGCGAATGGCCTCTTCGTCGTCGACGACCAGTATTTTCCCTTTTTCCACGGTTGCTCCGTTAAACCATTATAAGGCAGGACACACAAGGGCGAGGGGCTCGTTGCTCTATCTGATACGTACGCTATAGTTTGCAGTAGGCCTTCCCTCAGCCGATTGGGCCGCTTGAGACGTCGAGGATGCGGCCGCGTTAAAGAGCTCGAGCATTGCCTGAAATCAGGGGCCCGATGGAGCACGCTTCTAATTCGGTACTTCTTGCCATCTCCTTTTTTGAGGGTGCCGCTGCCTTTATCCTGCTTGTTATCTATTCCTTACTCACCAGAGCGCTCCCCTCTCGTTTTTTTAAGTACTGGCTCGCCGGCTGGATATCCTTCTTCGTTCTGCAGACTGCCAAGATCCCCCTGTTTTTCGCGGGAGTCTCGGAGAGGAATCTTCCTGTCTATCCGCTAGCTCTTGCGATGACCGCTTTCTTTCTGGCGGCCGCCTTCGAGTGCAGTGGATGGGCAAAGTGGCTGAAGTATCTGCTGGTCTGCAGCGTCATCGCGTGCAGTGGATTAGTCGCGCTGGATGTCGCAAAGCGGTACACCTGTCTCCAGTGGGGGAAATCGCTTCTTGAGTGCGGGTTCCTTCTGGCGGCAGGCTGGATGCTGTGGCGCTCGCAATCGCGGCACCGCGGATTTGGCTGGAAGTTCCTCGCGGGTGCATTGCTGTTGTGCGGGCTCCATGGATTGGACCGGCCCCTTTGGGCCGGGCAGCCTGTGTTTCTGTTCCGGGTGGCACTGCAAGGCGTATTCGTGATTGCCGCGGGGATTGCGATGGCCGTGCTGGCCTTGGAAGCCGACCGCACGCGCAACCAAGACCTCAACGAGAGGCTGCGGCGACTGGCGCTGATTACGGCCGAAGCCACGCAATCGTTCCGGGTGGATAAGGCTCTCGACGGGATTTTGCGCCATCTGGCCGAAAGCTTGAACGCAACCCACGGCATCGTATTTCTTTTCGACGACTCCGCCGAAGGGCCATCGCTTGATCTACGTGCCTCGGTGGGATTTAGCGACCAATACTTGAAACAAAATGCGCGACTTCCGGCCGGCGAAGCCTGGATACGGGAAATGTTGGGACAGGCGACGAGATTTGTCTCCGGGCCCGTGGCAGAAAACCCCTGCCTGCGCGAATGTCTGGGTCCCGAGAAGCTCGCCGCCGGAATCCTCGTGCTTGTGCCGGGCAAGGAAGCGCCGCTGGGGTTGCTCGCCATGGGATCGAGAGCTCCGCGGAAATTGGACAATGACGAGGAAGCTTTTCTTGTCAATGTCGCCAACCTGCTGGGACTGACCGTGCAAAATATCGCGCTGCTGGAAAGCGCCGCTGTTTCCCGAACGCAGTGGCGCGATACCTTTGATTCGATCGACGACTTGATTTTCGTTCATTCCACCGACGGCCGCATCTTGCGGACCAACCGTGCTTTCTCAGACCGCGTTCACCTTGAGCCGGTGGCCGTGGTGGGCAAAAACCTTCGCGACGTCCTTACGCGAGGCTCGGCTCCTTGGATTCGCTGTCCGTATTGTGAGGGGGTTGCGGGAAAAGCGGAGGAAATCGATCCGTCCTTCGGCGGGTATTTTCTCGTTACAAACTCCGCGTTGCATGGCTCTGAAGACGACCGCCTGGGAACGATTCACGTGCTGAAGGATTTCACGAGCAGGCGCCTGGCCGAGAACAAGTTCCGCAATCTTTTCGAGAAAGCCCAAGAGGGAGTCTTTGTCGTCACCCCTGCGGGCCGCCTGGTGGATTGCAACGATGCCTTGACGCGCCTGTACGGATATGACAGTCGAGACGAACTCATTGAGGTCTACGCGCCCGAGAGATTCTACGTAGATATCAAAGACCGTCACCGCTGGGCGGCGCTGCTTGACGAATACGGCGAGGTGCGGGATTTTGAATTCCAGTTCCGCCGGCGCGACGGGGAAATACGCACGGCTCACCTATCGGCCTTTGTCACGCGTGACGACTCCGGGACCACTCTCGCCTACCAGGGTTTCCTGCTCGACATCACGGAGCGCAAACGCGCAGAAATGGAAATTCGCCGCCGGAACCAAGAGCTACTGGCGCTCAACGCCATTGGCGACTTGCTCAGGCAGTCTTCGACCCTCGATGAGGGACTCGCCCAGGCGCTCGAGAAGGTGGCGGGGCTTTTTTCCGCGGATGCCGGGGCGATCTATCTTCTCGATGAGCCGGAGAATGTCCTGAGGCTTTCGGCTGCCGTGGGATGCCAGTCCCAAGCGGGCGACTTATCGTCGATCCAGGTTGCCGGTGCCTTGCTTGAACAGATCCGCCAAACGCACGCGACGCTGCTTCCCGGAGCGGCTTCCGCGCTTCCCGACGACTTCCGAACGCTGCAAGAGCGGGAGGGGATCGTGGCCTCGCAAGTCGCCGTGCTGTGGGCCAAGGACCGCATTATGGGAATGCTGCTGCTGGGCTGCAGGGAGCCGCGGGAGTTTGCGGCGGCCGACTTGAATCTATTGGCGGCCATCGGAAACCAGATCGCCATTACGATCGACAAATCCCTGCTGCTTGAGGAAACGCGCGAGGCCTACGAGAGCTTGCGGCAAACGCAGGAACAGCTGCTGCAAAGTGAAAAGATGGCGGCGGTGGGGCAATTGGTCTCAGGTGTCGCACATGAGCTCAATAATCCATTGACCGCAATTCTTGGATATAGCCAGCTTCTCCAGTCGCAGGAGTTCACGAGCCCCCGCGGCGTGGACTATATCGAGAAACTTTACAAGCAGGCGCAGCGGACGCATCACATCGTCCAGAATTTGCTCAGTTTTGCGCGCCAGCACCGGCCGGAACGGACCCCCGTCGACCTCAATCAGATTATCGAGGACACCCTGATTTTGCGCGAATACGATATGAAGTCGGCCAATATCCAGGTTCGCCGGGAGTTCGATCCGCGCCTGCCTGCGACCGGGGGCGATTTCCACCAGCTTCAGCAGGTATTCCTCAATATTTTGAACAATGCGGTCGACGCCGTCGGCGAAAATACCGGCCGTGGAGAAATCCGGATTCGCACGCAAAGAATCGGCGATCGTCTGCGCGTCGAATTTATCAACAACGGGCCCCCGATCAAGAACCCCCACCGGGTCTTTGATCCGTTCTACACGACGAAGCCCGTCGGGAAGGGAACAGGCCTTGGCCTCAGCATCTGCTACGGCATCGTCAAAGAGCATGGAGGTGAAGTTCAGGCTCGCAATACGGCTCGCGGGGTCACCTTCACGATCCTTCTTCCCCTGGTGGCGGCCACGCAACCGCCCCGCGTGGACCATCCCGCGTTGGCCGACGGTGTGGTGGGCAAGGTTCTTTTGCTCGAAGGCGAGGAAGCGGTTTTGCTACTCGAACAAGAGATCTTGGAATCGCGCGGCATTTGTGTTCGCGCCGTGCGGAGCGCTTGGGAGGCGATGGACATCCTGAAGCAGGACTCGGTGGACGCGGCGGTGCTAGATCTGAAGATATCGGGTGAGACTTCCACCACAGCCCTGCACCGCTGGATCGAGCAGAATCGTCCGGAACTTGCCAGCCGGGTGATTTTCACTTCTTCGACCATCCGCGATCCCGATGTTGCGGAGCTGCAGCAACGATTCGGGTGTCCCCTTCTGGCCAAGCCGTTCGCGGTGCAGGATTTCTGGAAAGCGATCCAGAAGGTTTTTGCCGCGGAGGCACCCCCATCTCTGAAGCGATAGGACTTAAGTCCCTGCGACTTTCTGGCGGCCGGCAGAAACCTCGGGAAACCTGCTATCCTGAAGATGTCATCCAATGTCGCTGGAGGCCGGGTTGAAGCGATTGCGCTACGTCATGGTCTTCACGTTGCTGGGATTGAGCGCGGGCGCTCAGCAAGCGAGCCCACCCAGTAGAGCCATCAATCCGGCCGAGCCGGCCGCGCCTTCCCCTCAGGCACCTGCCGGCTCCAACCCCGATTTTCTGCGCGCCGCCGATGAAGTCCTCACGCAGATGAGCCAGTTGCTCGATTTGCCGATCAAGGAGCCGCTCAAGAAGAGTCTGCGTTCGAAGCAGGAGATTCGCGAGTATTTGGTTCAGGCGGAGAAAGACGACAAGAACGAAGATCAGCGCGCCGCCGACGCGAAAACGCTCGAGGCATTCGGCCTGATCCCCCCAGGCTTTCCGCTCGATTCCTTCATGCTGGATGTGCTGACCGACCAGATCGCGGGCCTCTATGATCCCAAGGCCAAGGAATTCTATATCGCGGATTGGATTCCCCCCGATGAGCAGCGCTCGGTGATGGCGCACGAACTAACGCACGCGCTGGAGGATCAGTCCTATCACATCGATCCGTGGATCAAGTCCGCCCGTCCCAACGACGATGCAGAACTCGCGCGCGAATCGGTGAGCGAAGGCAGCGCAATGGCCGCGATGGTCGACTATTCTCTTCGCGAACAGCATATCGGCGTTCGCGATCTGCCGGATGTGACGCTTCTGCTGCGCTCCGGGGCTGTGGATGAAATGAGCAAAGATCCCCATTTGGCGAAGGCGCCTCCTTACATCCGGGACGACCTCCTGTTTCCCTATCTTGCGGGCACGACATTTTCGCAACAGTTTCTAAAGGCTCATTCCGGTTGGGAGGACCTTAAGATCCTGTTCGCCAATCCCCCGGTTTCGACCCAACAGATCATACATCCTGATCTCTACCTCGCCGGTGTGAAGCCCGAAAAAGTCGCGCTGCCCGAATGGAAAGGCCTGCTTCCCGAGGATTGGAAATTTCTGGAAGAGAACGTCATGGGGGAATTTAATCTGGATGAAGTCCTCAAGCAGTTTCTCGATCAGGAACGGGCCGATACGCTGGCTGCGGCTTGGCGCGGAGACCGTTACGCTTCGTTCGAAAATCAGAAAACCAGGGACACTCTCCTCGTCCTTCTGGTCGATTTGGACAGCGTAGAAGATGCCGCGCGTTTTTGCGGACAGTACAGCGAGGCTCTTGAAAAGAAATATCCGGGGCGCACCCAGCTTTTCCGGCGTCCCAATTTCTTTCAGTTCCGCACCAATAGCGGTGGCGTTTTTCTGCGCTGCTCCGGCACGCAATGTCTGACGGTGGAGGGCGCCACCCGCGAGACCTTCGACAAGATCAACAGTGCAATCGGGTGGACATTGACTCCAGGCCCATCGACCACCGAGGACTCACAATCTGTGGCGCAACGTACCAGCGGCGGGTGGCAGGACCGGGCGAACGTGGCAACCGCGCAATAGACCTCGCCTTGCGTCAGCAGCGAAGATCCGATGAGCGTATTCGACCTTCCTCGCATTCCGGAAGCAGAAGTGATGGACAGTTCTTCCGAGGTCGAGGTGTATTCCTCGGCTGCCGCGCGGTCATTTCTCAACAGGATCGACGACACCTTCGTCGAACACACGCTGCGTCTCCTACCAGGCAAAGAGCGCGGGCGCGCTCTCGATATCGGGACCGGACCCGGGCAGATCGTGCTGAAGCTGGCCCGGCGGCTGAAGCTCTGGAAGTTTGTGGGGGTAGACCGCTCGGCGAATATGATCGCTCAAGCACAATCAAATCTGGCCGCGACGGGCGAGGCCGCCGGCCGAGTGGAGTTTCAAAGCGCAGACGGGAACCGGCTCGCTTTCCCCGACGCGTCATTCCATCTCGTTCTGTGCAATTCGGTGCTCCATCATCTGGCCGAACCGCGCAATCTTCTCGCTGAAATGGCGCGCGTAGCGAAGCCGGCCGCGGCGATTTTGCTCCGCGATTTACGGCGGCCTGGCCGGCTCGCCTACCCGTTTCACGTGCGCTGGCACGGCCGCCACTACACCGGCGTGATGTATAAGCTCTACAAGGATTCCGTCTGCGCCGCGTACACGGTTCCCGAGTTGCAGTCCCTTGTTGATTCCTCCCCGCTGCAAGGCGTGCGCGTGTTTGAACACAACCGGACTCACATCGGCATCGAACGTCCTGCCGGTCCCCAGCAATGAAGTAGGGAAGAGAGGCGAACAGCCGCGCGCCTTAGTTAGTTAGGTTTCCGCTTGCATCGAATCGAGCAGACCAAGGCGCGCTTTGCGTTCGAGCCGCGCCAGGCGCTTCTCGAATCGCCTGCGTTTCTGGCGGTAGCCGGGTAGTGCGATTGTCCCCAGCCGATTCGCGCGCCGCAGGGCGGCCAGTGCCTTGCGCGCGAGTTCCGCGGCGCGATGCGGTTCGCGAGTGCGGCGCTCGTAGTGAATGGCCAGTTGCTCGTAAGCTTCCAAACCTTCCCGCGAGTCCCCGAGCATCTGCTCCCAAAGCTGGCAGGCTCGTTCGAGATTTCCATCGCGCTTCGCAAGGCGCGCGAGAAATCGCTGCGCGATGCGTTCGGTTTCCGACGGAAGCTCGGCGGCAATCGAGCGCTCGTAAAGCACTTGCGCACGGGCGGATTGGCCGCGGCGTTCGCAGATGCGCGACACGCCGAAAAGCTCCAGCGGGTCTGGCCCATGCAATTCCGGATTGCCCAGCACCGCAATCACCCGGCCCGCGAGGCCGGCCAGTCCGCGCAAGTCCATCTGATTGTGATGGAAGATTGGGACGAGCGGATCGGGCGAACCCCCGCGAAGGTAATCGAAATAGATCTGCGGGATCTGTTCAGACGTCACGTCCGCCCCGCGATCCCATCCGAGAACATGCCTTTCGAGGTCCGGCAATCGAGCCGAACCAAGGCGCTGCCGCCACAGGTTGCGCGCGGGATGCAAGAAATCGAGATGTGCTCGCGGGGAAGGCACGCGAATCCTGCGAGTCATGTGGTAGCGCGTTTCGAGCAGCGGCCAATCGAACGATTTGCCGTTGAAGGTGACGAGCACGCGGCGAGCGGCCATCCGTTCCGCCAGCGCCACCAGCACCGAATGCTCCTCGCTGTGCTCGCGCATGAAAAATTGCTCTACTTCGAGGCCCCCTGCGTCCCACCAAGCGATGCCGACCAAGAAGGGATAGGTTCCGGTGCCGCCGGCGAGTCCTGTGGTCTCGGTGTCGAGGAAGAGCCACTGCAGCGGATCGCGAATGCTCTCGTGGGCGTCCGGCTCGAGCAGGCGCAGCGCCACGGCATCGACTGGGCCGCTCGGCGCCTCGCATCCAATCGATTCTGAAAACCATCGCCGCAGCGCCAAATGTTCCCCGAATGCATTGTGGCTTGGCCGGGCGCCCAACATCTCCGCGAGCCTTTCCGCCCCGGCAGGAATATCCGGACGCATGCCGCGCGGCTCATCCTCTGCGGGCAGCGATGCGAGCTTGCCATCCATCCCGAGAAGGCTTGCATTACCGGCGGCCGCCGCCGGCCGTTGCAGCGCCTTCAACCGCGCAAATTTATCCGTGCTTGACGTGCTCATCACCTCTTGTTCGTCGTCGACGGTGGGTTCTCTACGCGCACAGGCCTTTCAGTATCGCCAGCGCCGCTGCCTTGGTCCTCTCGCTGTTCTCTCCGGCAGGCCCGACGCAGGAGGGGCACCCCTGCTCGCAGGGGCATCCTGAAATCAACTCCCGCGTCTTGCGCAAGAGCAAATCGTGCACCCCATAGAGCGGCTCGCTCAATCCAATCCCACCGGGATAGGCGTCGTAGAGATACAAATTCGGCTCGAAGAACTCCTTCATTTGGGAGGGATCATACATCGCGCTCGTGAACTCCTGCCACTTGGTCTCGACGCCGGGGCCCGCCGGCCGCTCCCCGACCGCAGTTCCCAGGTCGCGGCGGTCGCACATCAGCAGCAGCGAAGCCATCGATTCCAGCGCGTAGAGGAGCCCGAAGATCCCCGCCTGCCGCTCGGACAGCGCAAAAGGCAAATCTTTCAAAAGGTTGCGTTGGAGTGTGATCCAGAAAGCGGTCGTGTGCGTCTCGTTCTCCGGCAGTTCGAGTCTTCCATCGCCTATGTTTTCGTTGGTGAAGAACTTGATTTTCTTGAAGCCGATCACCTGCGACCGCACCAGCACGTCGCCATGAGCCCGCGCCGCAGGCCCCGCAATAGCTTCTTCCTCGGCAGTTTCGAGCAAGCGCACTTGGGTGTAGCGGATGGCATCGGTGTAATAGTCCACCTCCACGGACTTCACGTAGGCCTTACGCTGATCGAAATCGAGCTTGTCGACATGATATTGCTGCCCTTGATGGATGTAGATCGCTTTGGGGTGCACCGTCGTGAGCGCCGAGGAAAAATCCACCTCGCCGATCACCTCCGGGGCACCGTCTTCTCCGCCGGTCGTATCGATGATGATGAAATTGTCCGACGTCACCGCGCGCAGGCTCACCGTGTCGGCCGGATACGCCTGCTGTATCCAGTGCCAATTTCCGCGGCTGCGATGCAGATAGCCCGCTTCGCCCAGGCGTTCGCACAATGCGGGAATGTCGACGCCGCCCAATTTGTCCTCCGGTGACAGCGGCAGTTCGAACGCCGCGCATTTCAAATGGTTCACCAGAATCTCAAGATTGTCCGGCTGCACGTAGGCATGCTCCGGGGACCGGCCGAAGAAATAGTCGGAGTGCTGCACGATGAATTGATCGAGCGGCGCCGAAGAAGCTACGAGTACGGCGCACGATGTGCCACTGCGCCGACCGGCGCGTCCCGCGCGCTGCCACGTGGACGCGATCGATCCGGCATATCCCGCCATTACACAAGCATCAAGCGAACCGATGTCGATACCCAGTTCCAGCGCATTCGTCGCCACCACGCCGCGGATGCGCCCTTCGCGCAGCCCACGCTCGATCTCGCGGCGTTCTCCCGGCAAATAGCCGCCGCGATAGCCGCGAATCGGTTCCGACTGCCCCGGCTGCGGCCGGTTGGCCTGCCGTAAATACGTGAGCAGCACCTCGGTGTGCAGCCGGCTATTGGCAAAGACGATCGTTTGCAGCTTGCGCGAAAGCAGTTCCTTGGCTACGCGCGTCGTCTCGTTCAAATAGCTGCGGCGGATCCCCAAGGCTCGGTTCACCATGGGCGGGTTGTAAAAAACGAAGAGTTTTTCGGCGGCGGGTGCGCCGTTTTCTTCGATCACCTCGGCCTTGTTTCCGATCAACTGCTCCGCGAGCTCGCCTGGATTGGCAATCGTCGCCGAGCAGCAGATAAACTGCGGTTCCGAGCCGTAGAATCGCGCCACGCGATGGAGCCGCCGCAACACATTCGCGAGATGGCTGCCGAACACGCCGCGATAGGTATGCAGTTCATCGAGCACGATATAGCGCAAATTCTCAAACAGCCGCACCCATTTCGTGTGGTGTGGCAGAATGCCGGTGTGCAGCATGTCCGGGTTGGACAGGATCACGTGCCCGCGCTCGCGGATCGCCTTGCGCGCGTCGCTCGGCGTGTCGCCATCGTAGGTGAACACGCCAAAGCAGTCGTCCAGGCGCGTCGCCAAATCGTGCAATTCGGCAAGCTGGTCCTGGGCGAGCGCCTTGGTGGGGAACAGGTAGAGCGCCCGCGTGTCTGGATTTTCGAGGACCGCGTTCAGCACCGGCAGGTTGTAGCACAGTGTCTTGCCCGAAGCCGTTGGCGTCACCACCACGAAGCTTTTGCCGGCTCGCGCGAATTCCGCCGCCGACGCCTGATGCGAATAAAGCTTTTCGATGCCCTTGGCCCCGTAGGCCGCTGCAAGCTCGGGCCGCACCCAATCCGGAATGGCGCGAAACTGGGCCTCGCGCGCCGGAATATGCTTGACGGCTGTCAGCACCTCGTCGGCGCGATACCGTGAGGCCAAAGCGCTTAGGGCCTCCTGTACCGCATCGATGGTGCTGCCGCGGCCAGTTGGCGAGCCGCGAACGGCGAGTTCTGCCGTGGATAGCTCGGTTGGTTGGTGTCGCGCTGATGTTTGCCCCGCCGCAGGCATGGGAAGCTCCTCCAAGCGCAACTACGCCCCCAACTGAGGATCTTTAGGGGTTCGCCTTTTGTTCGCTCACCGTACCATGCCGCAAGGCGCAAGGCAATAGGCGATTCCTGGTTTTCAGGTTGGCGAATCCAACCGCTGGCACGCTGGGTTACCGAGTCCTTGCAATCGGTAGCGCACCAGTGTCGCCGCGATGCCAAACACAATCAGCAGAGTGATCCGCACGGGTGCTTTCTTTGTCTCGCGCTACCCGTCCTAGAAGCAAAAAGCTCCTGGGCGCCAGCGGCGGCCAGGCGTCAGCAGTCCTCCGCGGATGGTTCAGGCGAACTCCATCGCCTCAAAATTGCTCTGAAACACCCGATCACGCTCACAGGCAGATTCGCGTGAGTCTTCGAGGAAGCTGGAGGGCTCTATGGACACGCTCGAAAGGATTGCCCTCGGAGGTTCCGCTAGCGTCGCCTTCGTCGATGGTGGTTCGCAGCGCGGCAAGCTTGGCTTCGTGCTCCTGTTGCGCGCGCTCCAGAGTAGCCCAACCCGGCTTGCTCAACCCCACTGGCGTTTTCATAGCGCCGGGTCTTGATCTTGCTGGTCACGAAGCGGTCAAACGGTGCAATGAACAGTGCGGGCAGGCAGGACGGCCGCTTTTTGCACTCGAAATCCAGTTCAGCGGAATACAGCGGCGAACTTGTCGAGCGAGGATCGCATGAATATCGCATCCCGCGATCCGAAGTCATGCATCTTCTCCCTGGCTGTTTCTAAAAAAGCGGACATATCGTGTGTTAATTAGACCGGACATATCGTGTGCTAACGACACGATATCGCATCGCCCTTGACACCCAGGCCCAGCGCCGTTATAGAACATGCATGGCCAAATCCATATTGATTTTCGATTTTGGAACGAATGAAGACGCAGCACAGCAGGCCCGCCACAAGGTAGACGCGTGGCAGCAGGGTTTCCGCCTCGGCAAGAAGATCCTTCTCAAGTTCGACCGCAAACAATCGCACGTCAACGCCCAGACCGCAGCCAGAGAGCCGCAGGAGGGGACCGTCTCCAAAGGCAAGTCAGCGGAAAAGAATTCTCTCGCGAAAGCCCAGGATATGCGTAAGAACGACGAGGCCGCCTGCGGTGTCCGCATCTTGATCAAGCTGGATTTTTCGGATCATGAAAAGCTCACCCTGCAGCGCTGGCTCGATCGCATCCCGTCGGAGGAGCCCTTTAAATCCGCCCCGGGAGAAACGGTTCGGCACGGCGACGTTGCCTTTGCGGCAACGGCGGAACTGTTTGACTCGCTCGACTAAACCCGCCGGCGATCTCAGTCATGTGCGGGACAGGGCGCTACCTTCTTTTGTTTGTGCGACGCACATTTGGATATAATGGGACGAAGCGAATCCACTGGGCGACCTTCGGCAATCGGATCGGAGGCAACTCTTTTGGCCTCTCATGTGAAACTCAAGACAGCTCCTCTCGATGGGTCCAAGTACGGCGGCCTATCGCGCGACACCTTGATCCGCATCTATCGCACGATGTTTCTCTCCCGCCAGATTGACGATCGGGAAATCCAGCTCAAGCGGCAGAACAAGATTTTCTTCCAAATCAGCGGAGCAGGACACGAAGCCGTCCTGGTCGCCGCGGGCCTGGTCCTGAGATCGGGTTACGATTGGTTTTTCCCGTACTACCGCGACCGCGCTCTGGCGCTCATGGTCGGGGAAACGCCCTATGAGATGCTCCTGCAAGGCGTCGGCGCGAAGGATGACCCCGCGTCCGGCGGACGCCAGATGCCTTCCCACTGGGGGAATCCAAAATTCAATCTGGTCACCGGCTCCTCGCCTACGGGATCGCGTTGGCTTCACGCTGTGGGCGCCGCGGAAGCGTCGCTTTATTATCAGAAGTTTCCCCAGGCCCTCGAACAAGCGCGGAAGGCTCCGGGCGGCAATTGGGTTGATTTCCACCCCGATGAAGTCGCCTACGTTTCCGGCGGTGAGGGAGCCACGAGCGAAGGGGAGTTTTTTGAGTCCCTGAACGCCGCCAGCTTGGGCAAACTCCCGGTTCTTTTCCTCGTGGAGGACAATGGCTATGCCATTTCCGTTCCGGTGGAATATCAGACGGCGGGCGGCAGTATTTCCAATCTCGCCCGGAATTTTCCCCATTTCCACATCGAGGAGTGCGACGGCACCGATCCGCTCGAAAGTTACCAATCCCTCAGCCGCGCCTTGGCCCATTGCCGCGCCCGCCAGGGCCCTGCCCTGGTTCATGCGCATGTCACGCGCCCGTATTCGCATTCGCTTTCCGACGACGAAAAGCTCTACAAGACCGCCCAGGAGCGCGAAGCGGAAGCTCACCGCGATCCGCTGCCGAAATTCGCTCTCTTTCTCGTGCGCGAGGGCATCCTCGAGGAAAGCGGACTCGAAGCGCTCGAAGCCGACGTGATTCGCGAGGTCACAGAGGCCACCGATCGCGCGCTGGCAGCCGAGTCGCCCGCCGCCGATTCGATCTACGTGAACGTGTATTCGCCCGAGGTAGACCCAACCTCCAGCCAATTCGAAACCGAGCCTCATCTGAGCGGCCATCCCAAGACGATGGTCGAAATTGTTTCCGCCACCCTGCTCGATGAAATGTCCCGCGACGAGCGGATCGTCGTTTTTGGCGAGGATGTGGCCGATTGCAGCCGCGTGGAGAACCTTTCAGTTCTAAAAGGAAAGGGCGGCGTGTTCAAGGCCACCGCTGGATTGCAGCGCAAGTTCGGCGCCAGCCGCGTGTTTAATTCGCCGATTGCGGAGGCTGCCATCGTGGGGCGCGCCCTCGGCATGTCGCTAAGAGGTCTGAAACCGGTGGCCGAAATTCAATTCTTCGACTACATCTGGCCAGCCATGATGCAGTTGCGCAGTGAGATGGCCATGCAGCGCTGGCGCTCGGCGGGACATTTCAAGTGCCCGGCCGTGATTCGCGTGCCGATTGGCGGCTACCTCACGGGCGGCGCCATTTACCACAGCCAGTGCGGAGAAGTAGTCTTCACGCACATTCCGGGACTGCGCGTTGTGATGCCCTCGACCGCCCTCGATGTCTGCGGTCTGCTGCGCACAGCGATCCGTTCGGATGATCCGGTGCTCTTCCTGGAGCACAAGCATCTCTATCGCCAGCC
>Ga0187863_10000760_pt1 | contig 26799 bp, 28 predicted proteins | sample June2016WEW_11_1_FD_132975 | JGI IMG/M metagenome (GOLD analysis project Ga0187863, IMG submission 132975) | Peatland microbial communities from SPRUCE experiment site at the Marcell Experimental Forest, Minnesota, USA - June2016WEW_11_10 | ecosystem: Environmental > Terrestrial > Soil >...
CGTCGCCCGCGCGGCGGCCGCCGAGGTCGAACATCCAGAGGTCTTCGAGTTCGAAGTCGTGCGCGAGGGTGTGGACGCGCCACGCTCTTTGCCGATGCGCGGTCTCGAGGCTGGTCATCTTGACGAGGGAGATAGGGAAGAACCCCCCCGCGGTCCAGAACGCTCAATTGGGACGGCGCATTGAACGCCCCCAAGCCTTTTACGTGACCGCGGCGGTTTCCGCGTCTCTTCGTCGGCCGACAAGCTTTGCGCGCCTACTCGCTTGGCCCCAGTAGCGTATCCGCAAGCTGTCGAGCCGCGTAGCCAATGGCGGGCACGGAGTCCTTGTAGAATCCTTCGACGACGACCAGGCCACCACGCTTCAGGCTTCTTTGGAGCTTCTCGACCTCTTCGGGTCGCAGCCGGCGCAGATGAGTGCCACGAGATCCCATTTGTTGATGCCGTGGTCCCAAGTATCAGCGTCAGCGTTGATTGCGTCGATGCGTAGCTTGCGTGCAGTGGCGGCCTCGCGCGCCTGACACAGGCCTTCATCTGAGATATCGACGCCAGTGTCTGCCAGCCCTGCGAGGCGAGGTAAAGCGCGTTGCGCCCTTGTCCCATCGCGACGTCGAGCGCCATGCCGGGCCTTCTGCTCTTCGCCATGCCACGATCGGGACCGGTTTCACCGAGGCGTGGACGGCGCTGCTGGAGAGCGCCGGCGTGAAGTGCGTGCCGCTTCCGGCGCAGGCGTTTCACGACTTGCGGGCGACCGGGATCACGTGGCACGCGGTACCCGGCGACGATCCGTTGAAGATCATCCTGCCGGGCCCATTTCTTTTTCGCCGGCCTCGTTGTAGATGCAAGCCTTCGACGCGCACGCCCGCGCGATGGAGGACGTCATGCCGGCACCGACCCTGGGACGCTTCGTCTGGCACGAGCTTCACACCCTGGATCGCCCGAGCGCTGCGAGGTTCTACCAGCAGCTCTTCGGGTGGGAGACCAAGGACGTTCCCATGGGCCCCGGCGAGCCGTACACGCTCTGCATGCGTGACGGCAAGGACTTCGCCGGGATCACGAAGTCGATGGCGCCGGCGCACGTACCGCCGCATTGGCTGCCATACGTCGGCGTGGACGACGTCGACGCCTCGGCGGCCAAGATCAAGGAGCTGGGCGGCAAGATCCTCAAAACGCCGATGGACATCCCGAACATCGGGCGCTTTGCCGCGGTTGCCGATCCGCAGGGCGCGGCGCTCGCGATCTACAAGGGCAACTCGCCGTACCCCGCCGAGCCCCAGACGCCGCCACCCGGCGCCTTCTGCTGGGAGGAACTCTACACGAGCGATCCGGCCGCCGCGGCGAAGTTCTACGCTGCTGCGTTCGGCTACTCGATCGAGGAAATGGACATGGGCCCGGTGGGCGTCTACCGCATCCTCAAGCGGGGCGATCGACAGACCGCAGGCATCCTGAAGAACATGCCCGGCGGCCCGAAGCAGCCGCACTGGCTCGAGTACGTGGGCGTCAAGAACGTCGACGACGCGACGAAGCGCGCGCAGGAGCTCGGCGCCAAAGTGCACGTGCCCGCGACGGACATCCCGAAGGTCGGGCGCTTCAGCATCGTCCAGGATCCGACCGGCGGGGGCCTCGCGCTCTTCACCGGGGCGATGTAGCGCGATCGACGCGGTTTTTCCTCGATCGGGCCCGGCGCCCGTCGGTGAGCGTTCCGGTGCAAGCGACCGCATCGGAAATGGCGAAGCGCATCCCACTCGATGGCGTCCGCTTGTCTATGCACAGACGTGCAGAGGGAGAAGAGCTCATGGCAAAGACCATCGTCGTCGTCGGGTTCGGACCGGGCATCTCGACCGCGGTCGCAGAGAAGTTCGGGTTGGCCGGCTTCTCGGTCGCTCTCGTGGCGCGAAACGAGCAGAAGTTGGCCGAGGGGGTAAAGGCGCTCAAGGCGAGGGGCATCGACGCGCTCGCAGTGCCCGCCGATGCGAGCGATCCCACCGCCATCCGCGCGGCCATCGCGAAGGCGCGCGCCCTGGGACCCGTCACGGTCCTCCACTGGAACGCCTTCGACGGGGCCGGACCGCGCGATCTCATGACCGCGGACGCCACGGCCCTTCGGGGCGTCTTCGACGTCGCCGTCGTTGGCTTCCTCGCCGCAGTCCAGGAAGCGCTCCCCGATCTGAAGAGCACGAAGGAAGGCGCAGTCCTCGTCACGAACGGCGCGCTCGGCGACATCAACCCTCTCACGAACGAGCTCGGGGTCCGCTCGAAGACGGTGGGCGTTGCCCTTGCCAACGCGGCCAAGCACAAGCTCGTGGGCCTCCTCGCGTACCAGTTGAAAGGCGAAGGGGTCTACGTCGGAGAGGTCGTCGTCGCCGGCGCCATCAAGGGGACGCCCTACGCCGAGGGAAGCGCGCTGCTTCGTATCGATGGAGCCACGATCGCCAATCAGTTCTGGAAGTTGTACCAGGGGCGCGGCGGGCTTGGCGCACGCGTAACCCCCCTGATGCGCCTTGGGCTCGCCGGGCTCGTCTGCGTCGTGCTGCTCGTCGCGATCATTGTGGCCCTAACGCTCGCCGTCGTGCGGTAGGCCGTCTTGGCTACTTCGCCGATCCGCGGAGCGAGTAGCCGGTCGAAAGGGTATGGGTCAACGAAGAGCCGCGGAAGTCAGCGCGGTCACATAAATAACAGGCGATTGTGCGACTGCGCCCGTGACGCGTGCGATGAGCGTCGAGGCGTGTCGGCGCAGTTGCTCAATCGTCCACTTGGACGGAGCAGGTGCGCCGGACCGGGCGCCTCCGGAGGCAGTCTCGGGGAGGCGCTATGGGGAAAGAGGCCGTAGGGGTTCGGTCCAAAACGCCTTTGGGGCGTTCGTCGTCCGTGCAACCGTGAACCGATTTGGCTCGTCGAGTTATTCGGGGATGTCGCCGCAAAATCGACAATGATTGTCTTGAATTGTTGGCACTTCAAAATAGAATATAGGCTACATCTCGGCGGCACATATCGATCCCCGGGCTGGCCTAGGTACAGGAGAACGTTGAATACTGCGCTAGCCAGTCGCAACGGCTTGCGATGCGACACTGGACGTCCGCCCGGCGGAGGTGATCGCAATACAGATCGGTTTCGTCCGCGCTCAATTTGCGTGCTTCCGGCGTCGAGTCGGCCGCGGCCATTGCGAACCCGCGGGTTCTGAACAACGAACCCCGGTACCAAGCGCATGTACCAAGGGCCCGGCTTGTACCCACGCCGGACCCCTTGTTTTTGGTTGCGCGGGGGCGATATGCGCGCTGGAACACGATGCGGGCGTGGTGATCGTCAGGCACGGCGCGATCAGACCACGGAACTCCGAGTCACGGTGCCGTGCGTCCCTTCGACCACGACTTCGTCTCCGTCGACCAGCGTACTCGTTGCGGCGGGCACGGCGACCACCGCTGGCAGCGCGTGCTCTCGCGCGACGATGGCGGTGTGCGAGAGGACGGAGCCGCTGTCGGCAACGAGGGCGCCGGCGCGCTGGAAAACCATCATCCAGGCGGAGCTCGCCGTGCCGAGAGCCAAGAAGAAGCGTGTACGGAGCTACTCGTCGCCGCTCAGGCAGGAGCAGGCCGCCGCGACGCGCGCGAGCGGAGTCTAATGGTGTTCGCTACGTTCTATCTGAGGTTCCTGAAGCGTCAATGAGCGCGGCCGTTGAAATTCCGCTCACCCTTCTGCTGTTTCATCTGCGGCTTTCAGGCGCATGATGTGGCGCAACGCAAACAGAAGAACGGTACGAGGCGCATCTTGAGTGCATCTTGGACAGGTCGGATCGAATTGGACAAGTGGCGACAATGAAGACGTCCGTGTCCCGCACAATGTTGGTCTATGGCGCGACCGGCAGAGCGGGTCGTCTCGTCGCGGAACGTGCGCTCTCGGAGGGTTGGGCCGTTTCGGCGTTCGTGCGCAATCCGGACAAGGTGCCGGAGGCGCTGCGTTCAAAGGTGACCCTCGTGAAGGGGGACCTACGCGACGCTGCATCCGTCTCCGCGGCGGTTCGGTCTACGCGGCCGAACGCAATCGTCGACGCGTCGAGCGCACTTCCGTTTGGTCACGCGAAAGGGCAGCTGGCGAACAACGCCGACCGAGGCACCATCACCAAAGCAACCGTTCAGGCACTCGACGTCGATGGGCGCTTAACCGAGTGCGTTTTGCTCGTCGTCGGCGGCCAGCTCATTCCCGAGCCCGGGGGAACGATCGACAAATGGTCGGTGGCGGCGATTGCCTGGGTCCTGCGCACCTTCGTCATGCGGAGAGAGTGGCGCGAGGCGCAGGAGGTGCTCCGCTGGTGTTTCGATGATGCACCCCCCGCGTTCCGATTTGTCTACGCACGCTTGGGCCATATGGTGGAGGAGCCTTCGCGCGGCGCGCTACGTGCGGAGCCGACGCGAAACAACATCCAGCACGGAAGCGTGTCCTACTGCGACGTCGCGGACGTCCTGGTGCGCCTCGCATCTGACAAGGAACGGACATGGGAACGTAAGGCGCTCTTCTTCAATTACGCCACAACGTGACGTCGTCCTTAGATATTGGCCTCCGTCGCTCTGGGCGTAGCATTGAGAAGACCGAAGAAGCGCTTGCGGCGGTGCGCGCGGTTCTTCGTTGCGATCCCGCCGCCCCGAGCTTCGCGCAGAGAGAACAGTCCCTTATCCAAACGCTTGGCGAACGGGCATGTCCCGGCCATCCTTGTTTTCAGAGTGAAATCGCGATCTTCAACTCCGTTCAGCTCGATACACTCTCGGGAGCACGCTGTCCGAGGGTCGCGGCGCGGATCAAGGCGCGGCCGACCGGGCCGGCATCCCCTGCCAGAAAGCGCCGTACGGCAAGGTGACGCACAAGCCTTCAGCTCAAGGCATCCTTTGAGGATGCCGCCGTGCGGTCTCGACGTCGCTCATGACGACCCTCGCCAGTGAGTTCGTCGCATGGGCAGGACTCGCGCACGGCACGATGCGCAAGGCACGAACCTTCGTCGAGTTCCTCGCCCCCCTTCGCGGCCGAGGCCACAAGGGCCTTCTGAAAGGACAACCCGGCCTGCGCGCGGAGGCCCTTCGCTATCTCCACCTTTTGGCGTTCGAGCCACTCGTCTTGCACGCCTCCGACGTCCGCGAACTCGGCGTCGAGACCGCCAGCAGGCCGCGCGTGACGCAGCCCGCTCTTTATGTTGCGCAGAAGATCCTCGCGCGCCGATCAGGGCGACGGCCGGACAAGCTCGGTATCGCGACGGCCGTCACCGACGCCAGAAACATGGCATCCATCCGCCTGTGGCTTATTCAACGATCCAAGTGGGTGCACGAAGAACGCGGTGTTCGACAGGCGGCCCGATGATTCGTTCACGCTTCTGACCGACGCTGGGCGACGATTTCGGCTCACGCACGCGCGGGGGCTTCGACGGCTGTGAATTGACCGGCGCGAAGATGTAGGATCCGGGCCTCGACCTGACGCACGAGCTCGACGTCGTGCGTCGCGAGTAGCACGGTCGAGCTCCGCAGCCTTCGCACGACCACATTGCGCGTCTCCGCGTCGAGGCCGTTGGTGGGCTCGTCGAGCACCAATAGCGCCGGGCTGCCGAGCAGAGCTGCGCAGAGCGACACCCGCTGACGCTGACCGGTGGATAGCGCCGCGATCCGCCTGCCGAGCAGCGCTTCGACGCCGAGCCCTTCGACCTCGGGAGATCGTACGCCTTGGAGGGAGGCGACGACGTCGAGCCACTCGGAGACCATTAGGTGGTCCGGAATGTCCGGCTTCTCGGGCGCGTAACCCACCGACGCCGGCCGGACGACCATGCCGGAGTCGCCGTCGATCACGCCGCTCGCGATGGCGAGGAGCGTCGACTTGCCGGACCCGTTCTCGCCGAGCAGCGCCACGCGGTCTCCGGCGAACACCGTCAGCGAGATCTCGTGCACAGCCCGCTTGGTGCCGAAGTACTTCGTGACGCGCTCGAGCGAGAGGACCGGCGCTACCACGCGACCCCCACGCCCGTCGCCACCGCCGCGACCACGACCACCCCGACGACGAACAGCGTCGGGCTACGCCGCGTGCGGCGATCGTGCCAACGCGCCCATCCGGCGATCGCACACGCGATGGGTACGGCCCAGATCCCTGCGCCTCCGCCGAGCGGCAACGCAGGTACGTGCGCGATGACGCCCGCGATCGCTCCCGCCGTGGCCGCGAGGACGGACGACGGCGTCGTCAGCGCGAGCGCGAACGCCGCGAGCAACGTTGTCCAGCGTGTACGCGTTACGCGGGCGAGGGCGCGCACGCGGTCTTCCGTCTCGCACGCCGGCCCGACGAGGACGGCGGCGCAGAGCGTGACCGGAAGGGCCAGGACGGCGAGGGCCCGGGCGACCGGCCGCGCCGGAGGGTCGTTGACGAGCGACAACACCAAGGCCACCGTTCCAAGCGCCACGCTCCCCACGGCGAGCGCCACCCGGGCTCGCGCGACGCGCACCATGCGAAGCAGGTGAACGATGGCAAGGACGAGCACTGGGGAGCTCACGCGCGTCGTGCGAACGTCCCGACCGGCCGCTTCTAGCGCCACGTTCCAAGCGGAGGCGACTCCTGTTACCGCGAGCGCTGCGGCGGGTACCACAGTCAGCGCCGCGCGTGCGTCGACGACGACGAGCGCCAGTGCCCCAAGCGCGAACACCACCGCGGGAGGCCGGCGTGTCGCAGCGACGGCGGAAGCCTCCGTGGCGACCGCGAGCAACATCGCGACAAGAGCGGCGAGCGCCCCTTCGGCCCTCGCGAAGAGGAGTCCGCACGGGGCCTGCGCCAGAAGCAGCAGCGCGGCAAGCGCCGCCACCCAGGCCCCGCGGGGGACGGGCAGGGTCCGCAGCGTGCGCGTTCCCGGCGCGTCGAACGCCCCGGAGACGACGGGCGTCGCGAGCAGGCACCACCCAACCGTCAGCAGCAGGCGTGCGCCCGGGCTGCCGTGGAACAAACGGGTGACATCGCGCGCGTTGATGCCGTTACCGGCGAAGAGAATGGTGGCGACGATCCCCACCCCGCTCCAGAGCGCCAGCGCCCGCAGCAGCACGGGCCGGCCCGCCGTCAGGAGCAGCGCGCGGAAAACGTGCCGGGCCTTCGGCGCCATCGCGACGAACCTATAGCCGCAAACGGTTACCGCAGCCGGAGTCGCGGACAGGGTTGGCTCCATTTGTCACGGGACTTCCTTCGTCAGCTTGATGGGCCGTACACGAGGGTCAATTGCTGCTGCCGTACTCGCCGCCGGCGGCAAGCTCGCGCAGAGACGGTGCCGGTTCCCGACGGGTTATCCGATGGGATCAACCTGGCGAGCGGGGCGGCGAGCTCGGGTTTGGCGCGGGTGCCCATGTGCTGAAGCGCGACCGGATGGGCGCAGGTGTTTCTGATCGTTCGGTATCACATGGGGAACTGAGCGCAGCGTGTCATGGCTTGCGTCCTCAGGGTCGTGGCATATGTTCCAGTATATGAAGCAATTCCTTGTTGAAATCGACGACTGATGCGCCCGCGATCTCGAACGCGTGGCCCCTGCCAAAAATCGGCGACGCTCCGAGTTCGTACGGCTGGCCATACGCAGTGCGCTCGACCGTGCTCTCGACCGCCATACCGAGGAGGCGTACCGCGCCCAACCGCTCCCCGACGGGTGGCGGGCGAGTGACTTGCAAGACTGGGACCCCGACAACGCGCTGGCGATCCGACCCCGCGAACCTCGACACATTGCGAAGCATTCCTCGCGGATGTCTGGTAGCGCGCGCCGGGCGGCTCGCGCCCAATCGCCACATCGAGGTCAAGCGAGCGCTCGGGCACGTCTTGCATTGGCCCGAGTTGACCGGGCTCTAGCGCGGCCGCCGTTGGGCCGTAAACCAGGCGTGTGCTCAGATCGCTAAACTAGAGAACCCTGACGAGAATCCGAGTCTCGAGACGCTAACAATCGCAAAACAATCGCAAGGTGCCGGCGAAGCACGAGGTTCTCCGCAATCAGGCTCGCACGAAGCCGCAGCGCGGAGCGAGCGTGCCAATAACGGCTTGCAGGACAGCGGGATGGCGACAGAGAGACTCCCTATGCAGCACACGTCGCCGGTCGAGCGAGAGGACCAAAAAGAAGTAGCGCACGTTGAACGTAACCATTCGCACGGTCAGAAAGTCGATCGCGATCGTTGCCTCGAGATGGATGCGGAGAATGGTATTTCCAAGTCCGCGACGATGCCGCGATGCCTTTTGCGTGAAATCATTCGAGCGGTCACGATCCCGCCGCCGGCGCCCTTACGAAGCGACTCGGACGTGGGTCGCGCCAGCGCCCCCGAATGGATCACAATGAAGGCACCGCTGAAGGCCAAAAGAAGGTACGTTGTGCCGTCGCCGTGGTTTCGTGGGCTGCAAAGCCCGGAGAGGCGAGTTCGTGGGGGGATCGCATTTCGGTCGGGGGCTCGTCGTGATTGTCGGCACGACCGCCGCGTGCACGACCACCCACGTGGTCCGGCCGCTGGGACGCGGCAACGCCGCGCTCAACGCCTCCCTTGGCGGCCCGCTCTTCGAGCTGGGCAGCGTCGTCACCCCGGTGCCCATCCTTTCGGTCGGCGGCGCGTATGGCCTGCGCGACGACCTCGAGGTCTTCGGTCACGCCGATCTCACCGCGGCGCTCTACGGCGACCTTCATGTCGAGCCGGGCCTGGCCTACCACCCGGTCGTTCGCCAAGGCGGCATCTTACCGACCGTGACCATCGCCGGCTCGGTCCAGTTTCTCACCGATGTCTCGGACACCCGCGCCATCCCCCAGATCACGGTCGCTGCGGGGTGGCGAGTCGGCGGAAAGCACATGGTCTACGCAGGAGCCGACAACGCTCTCGCGGTCGGATCCCCGACGCGGTACGTCTTCGGTCCGCTCGTCGGCGTCGAATTGCGGATCGGGCACTTCGGGTTGGCGCTCGAAACGAAATGGCTGGCTCCGAACTACGACGTCGCTCGCGCCGGCCTGGGTTTCGCCCGGCAGCCATGGCTATCTGAGCGTGCTTCTGGGCGCCAATTACTACCTTGGAGACACACCATGAGAGCGGCTGCTCGCGTCGCCACTGTAGCCACGGCAGTCACCCTCACGGCGTCGTGCCACCCCTTGTCGTTGGACTCCTTTCTCTACGACCCTCCGCCGGCACCAGCGGGGGGGTATCAACTCTCGACGACCGTTATTGCCTCGTACGAGACGATGACGGTCAAGACGCCGGACGGGGCAGACCCTCAACGGCGCGTTCATTGCTTCGTCGGGCCGCCGGCCGGACATCACCCTTCTGTACTTCCACGGTCAGGACACCAACCTCGGCACCGCCTGGGGCCGTCTCGAGCTGCTCTATCCACTGGGGTACAACATGGCCCTCGTCGATCCCCGCGGCTACGGGCTTTCGACCGGCTCTCCTTCGGAGGGCGGGATCCAAATCGACGAACGCGCCATCCGAGCGGCCTTGGTCGCCCGTCCGGACGTCACAGCGACCCGGCTCGTCTATTACGGCCGATCTCTCGGCGCGGCGATGGCCATCGATCTCGCTTTCGCCGAGGCACCGGCCGTTCTGATCACCGAGTCGGCTTTCACGTCCGTCGAGGCGCTCGTCCAGGACGGGACCTACGTCGACTTCCCGAACTCGTTTGTCTCCGAGAGCTCTTGGGACAACCTCGCCAAAGTGCCGGGCATCGCTTCCCCGTATCTTCTCTTTCATGGCGCGGCTGACCACTTCGTTCAGCCGCGATATTCGGTGGAGCTCGCGGCGGCGCACCCGGGCGTGACCGACCTCGTGATGGTGCCGGGCGCCGATCACACGAACGTCCCAGAGACCCTGGGCCCCGCCGCGTATCAGGCGGCCATCCAGGGCTTCGTCGAGACGGCCATCCCGGCGCCGTAGCCCGGACCGCGCGCGTGCGCGTGTGTCGTCATGGCGCCTCTCGTCGTGCAGTTCCGACGACGCCCGCCGCTCCTGGCGAGCGCGTGGAATTCCGGTTCGCGCAGGAAATGAGCGACACGCCCGCCCCATCGCGACGAAGGTACGCCTCGACTCCGGCATGGACGTCGATGGCAGCAAGCTATGAAATGCAGTACACTTTAGATCCGCTGACTGAGAAGGACCCCGACGGCCCTCGTGTCCGAGCGGGCTGGGGAGGTGCCGGGGCGATGAACGAGGTGGCGGCGCAGCTCCGTGGCACCCGTCAGCGGGTCCGCTCCGACGCCCGTCTGCGCGCGTGCGAGGGGCTCTTTCTCGCACGCGCCGCTCCGCTGGCCCATCGCCGCGGCATCGGCGCGCTCATCGCCCCTGAGGTCGTGGACCCGCGACTCGGAGACGTTGTCGCCGACGCCATCCCGGGCTGGCTCCCCTCGGACGGACCCGACGACGAGAGCTGGCGGACGGTGTGTGCCGAGACACGCGCGCTCGCGACGACGGGCGCAGGGGCGGCGACGTGATCCGCTGGTGCTCGTATTGTCAGGCTTTCCTGGGCGATCACCCTCCGCACGACGACCCCTCCCTCAGCCACGGGATCTGCCCGTCCTGCGCCGACCAATTCGCCCGCGGCGACGAGCTGGTCGACATGACCTGGCGGGTCCGAGACCTCATGAACCGGATCTTCGCCTGCGCCTCGCGTGCCGACGCGAGCGCGATTCCGGCACTCATCGAGGAGGCTAGGGCGGGAGGTCTGTCGCCAGCCTCGATGCTCGTGGGCTTCATCCAGCCTGCGCTCTATCGTGCAGGGCAGGCGTGGCAAGAAGGGTGCATGTCCGTTGTTGAGGAGCACCGGTTCACCCTGTGGTGCGAGCGCTTTTTCGCCCAGCTGCCCGCGTGTCGGCCGGCCGCGACGCCGCTGGATCTGCTCATCCTGCTTGCGCCGAGCAACACGCACTCGCTGGGCGCGCGCTTTGCGGCGGAGTTGCTCGAGGCGCGCGGGATCTCTACACGAGTGGTCGTGCCCGAGATACCCGTTGCGGACGCGGTGAAGGAGATCGAGCGATTGCGGCCTGCGGTGGTGGGGCTCTCGTGCGCCCTTGCCTCGTGCCTTCCGGAGGCCGACGCGGTCGTCACCGAGCTCCGCGCTCGCATCGAACCGAGCTGGAAAGGTACCTTCGTGCTCGCCGGCCTCGCGCTGCGGGGGCCCAACGCCTCGTGGACGAGCGCGGCCGGAGCGGTCGTCGCGGTCACGCTCGACGATGCAGAGCGCGTGGTCCTCACGTCCCGACGTTCCTGTCAAGTCGCGGCGACCTCAGGTGACGTGCCAGCGTGAGAATGTCGGGCTCAGGCGCGGGCAAATGGGCCCGCATAATCCGGAGGCACGCGATCTTCGGCTGATAGGGTTCCGCCGGTCCGTCTTGGGTATCGCACCAGCCCCCGTCACTGTCCGTCCAGCACCTCGCGGACCTTCTTGGTCAGCGTGGTGGGCGTGATCGGCTTCGGAAGGAAAGCGATCCCGGGGCCGAGCTCGCCGCGCCGGAAGGCGTCGTCGGTGTAGCCCGACATGCAGAGGATCTTCGTCGCCGGTCGCGTCGCCGCGATCCTTCCCGCCAGCTCGGGCCCCCTCAAGTGCGGCATCACTACGTCGGTGAGCAAGAGATCGATCGGCCCCGGGTATTTTTCGGACAGGGCGAGCGCCTCGCGCCCATCGGGTGCAACGAGGACACGATAGCCCCCACGCTCGAGAACGGCCCGGGCGACGGCGCGCAACTGCTCGTCGTCCTCGACCAGGAGGATGGTCTCGGAGCCGCGCGGCGTCGTCGGCGCCGCAGGAGCTCGCGACGGGCGGACCCCCTCTGCGTCCACCACCGGAAGGTACACCTGGAAGCACGTACCCTTGCCCGGTTCGCTCTCGAACCCGATGCGTCCCCCGCTTTGCTGGACGATGCCGAAGACGGTCGACAGTCCGAGGCCCGTGCCCTTGCCCCTCTCCTTCGTCGTGAAGAATGGTTCGAAGACGTGAGCTTGCGTCGCCTCATCCATGCCTGTGCCGGTGTCGGTGACGGCGAGGAGCACGTGCCGACCCGCCTTCGCGCCGAGGTGCTCGCGGACGTAGGCCTCGTCGAGCACCGCGTCGGAGCTTTCGATGGTGAGCGTCCCGCCGGCTGGCATGGCGTCGCGGGCGTTCACGGCGAGGTTCATGAGCACCTGCTCGATCGAGCCGCGATCGACCCTCACCTTTCCGATCGAGGACGACAGCCTCGAGACCAGGGCCACGTCCTCGCCCACCAGTCGGCGGAGCATCTTCTGCACGTCGGAGATCACCTCGTTCAGGTCGAGGACCTTCGGCTCGATCACCTGCTGCCGGCTGAACATCAGGAGCTGCCTCGTGAGCACGGTGGCCCGCTCCGACGCCTTGAGGATCTGCTCGACGTCCGCGCGCGACGGGTGGCCGGGCTCGTGCTCCATCATGAGTGCGTCCGCGTAGCTCAAAATCACCGACAGGATGTTGTTGAAATCGTGTGCCACGCCGCCCGCGAGCCTGCCGACCGCTTCCATCTTCTGGGCCTGCCGGAACTGCGCGTCGAGGGCGGCGATCGCCTCCGCAGCCTTCTTGCGCTCGGTCAGATCGAGCGAGAACGAGATCATCTGCTCACTTCCCCGCACCGCCGCCACGCCGACCAGCACGGGAACGCGCGTACCGTCCTTGCGGAAGTACTCTTTCTCGCGGGGCACCGCGCGGCCGAACCGCTGGAGCAGCCCGGCGGTCTCCACGCCCCACGGCGCCCACTCCGGCGGCGTGGCCTTCCGCCAGTCGAGCCCGGTGAGGTCGTCGCGCGTGTAGCCGAGCATCGTGAGGAAGGTATCGTTCGCCTGGTAGACCCGACCGGAGACGTCGGCGACGACGATCCCGATGATCCCCGACTCGAAGAGCGCCGCGAACCGCTGCTGGGAGACGACAAGCGCGTCGTCGACGGCCTTGCGGTCCGTGACATCGCGGACGTTGGCGACGACGGCGCCGATCTCCGGCCGGTCGAGCAGGTTCGTCGCGATCACCTCGATCCAGCGAACCGTTCCGTCGGGCCGGACGAGCCGTCGCACGGCGGGTGGGGTGGATGACCGGTCGAGGAGCCGTCGCCGGTGGTCGGCCGCCGCGGCCAGATCGTCGGGGTGGGTATACCGGCGGAGATTCGTCCCGACCAGCTCGGTCCCCGCGCGCCCGAACATCTTCGCGACGGATGGGCTCGCATACACGATCACGCCCTCGGCCGTGCTGAGCAAAACCCCGTCGACGCTGTGCTCGACCAGCGCCTGGAAGCGCACCTGCTCTGTGAGAGCCGCCGCCTCCGCGCGCTTGCGCTCCGTCATGTCGAGGGCGATGCCTAGGACGTGAACGTCGTCCAGCACGGCCGCGGTGGCCAGGAGCGACAGGCAGCTGCCGTCCTTGCGGAGCATCACCTTGTCCCAGGGGGGCGTGACTCCCTCGGCGACCAGTCGCGCGGTCGCTTCCTCGTCTGCTTTGCGTGACCCCGGCGCCGTAAGCTCTGCCCAGCGAGCGCACTCGGCGAGGAGCTCGTCGCGCGAGTAGCCGAGCATCCTGGCGCCGGCCTCGTTCACGTCGACGAGGGTGCCGTTCTTGTCGACGATGACCATGAAGACGAGGCAGGAGTCCCAGAGCCGCCGGAAGCGCGTCTCGCTGGCGCGCAGCGCGCGATCCTTGCTCTCGGCGAGCTCCGCGTGGGCGCGCGCGAGCGCGGCCTCGATTTTCTTGCGCTCGGTGACGTCGCGGATCGCGCTCAACACCATGAGCCCCTCGTGGGTCTCGATCGGGCTCAGGCTGATCTCGACCGGGAACTCGCTCCCATCCTTGCGAACCGCGTAGAGCTCGAGGCCGGAACCCATCGCGCGGGTGTTCGGCCCCCGAAGGAAGCTACTCCGATGCGCGGCGTGGCTGGCGCGAAAGCGCGCCGGGAGCAGCGTATCGACGGGCTTCTGGACGAACTCGCGGCGCGAATAGCCAAAGAGCTTCTCCGCTTGCCCGTTCGCGAGGACGATGTGCCCGCTCTCGTCAACGACCACCATCGCGTCGGGAGCGGCTTCGAGCAGACCGCGGCTCCATGCCTCGACGGCCATCTGCTCGCGCTGAGCCGTGACGTCCCTGTGGTGGACGGCGATGAAACGTGGGGGGCCGGCTGCGGGGCTCACGAGCCGATAGAAAATGTCGACGAGGACGACCGAGCCGTCCCTGCGCCTGCGCGCGGTCTCGAAGTGGAGCCGGCCCTCGACGAGCACCTCGGCGCGTTTGCTCGAGGCCTCTCGTCGGCGGTCGGCCGGGACGATGAGGTCGTCGATCGAGCGTCCGAGAACCTCGGCCCGCTCGTACCCGAAGAGGCTGGCCGCCGCCTGGTTCCAGAAGAGCACCACCCCTTCCGGCGACAGGGCCATGAGCGGGTCGCGCGACCCGTCCACGAGAGCCGCTGCGAAGTCGATTCGCGCCTCGCGCTGCTCATCCATGATCTTGGCCCCCTCACCGGCCCCAAGCATACGGCCAACCGGCAACTGAAGGCGGACAAAGGTCCAAAGCGCGCGAAGGAGAAGGAGTTCACCTAGCCGCCCTTCGCGGCCCCGCAGAGATTCGCGGCATGCCGGCGAACGGCTCCGGTCCGCGCCGATCCAGCCCCGTCGGACTAAAGTGTCGCGCCATGCCGACCGTAGGCATGTGATGGAACGTGGGCGCGTTTTGTTGGTGGATGACGACGAAGCGGTCGCAAGGGGGTTCGAGCGAGTGCTCGGTATCGTCGGATATGAGACGCACTGGGCGTGCAACGGACTGGTTGCGCTCCAAATGCTCCACGAATCCCGCTTCGATGCCATGGTCTGCGACCTCTTCATGCCGGAGCGTGAAGGACTCGAGACCATCCGGGACGTCCGCAAGCTCTACCCCGGAACGGGCATCGTGGTGGCTTCCGGCGGGTTCGGTACGACCGAGGTTTCGCTTTGGCTCAAGACGGCGCTCGCCCTGGGAGCTGTCGCGGCGCTGGCAAAACCCGTGTCGAGCGGAGATCTCATGAGCGCAGTAAGAACGGCGATCGCGCGATAACAGAATCGGCGAGGGCGCGTCGACGCCTGGCGAAGGTAGGATTGAACGAGGCGAATAGGCGAGTCGATGCCATGTGGCTGGCGTCGGTGACGGTCGTCGCGATACCGCGCCAGGGCAGGCAAGGAAGAAGGGAGCGAAGGGGCGGCAGCGGCTGGCCTCATGAGACGCCGCGTTCGGCCGTCTCTATATTTGGTGGGGGGGTTAATCGAAACCTCTCGCGTGCCGTTTTTTTGATGCCGGTCGATCCGAAAAGCAACTGCGATGAAGACGGTGTTCACCGATGTATTGAGAGACGTTGCACCTCGCGCCGTCACCGACGTATTCCAATCTTACGAAGTCAGGTTGAAAGAGCGACGGCCTGCGCCAACGGCGGCGCTGGTTCACGAGGTCGCCGCAGGGGCCGCGATCGTGGCAGCCGTGGTTGGCTTCAACGGCTCGGATTTGCGTGGCACCGCACTGTTGGCGACGACGTTCGAGCTCGCTGCCCTCGCGCGCCCGGCCTCGTTGCGAAAAGTCCCTTTGTCCGCGAGCACCGCGTCGGATTGGATTATCGTACGAAATTGGGCGGGGGAGCTCTGCAACCAGGTGATCGGCCGCATCAAGAACAAGCTCAACCGCAACGGAATCGCTCTCGACGTGAGTCCGCCGGCGGCGTTTTCAGGATCCGCACTGACCTTTGCTCTGCCAAAAAGTCCAGCTGCGTATCATTTCGTATTCGGTACGGATCATCACACGGTATGGTTCTGCTTCGATGCGCAGCTCGATGCGGGGCGACCCGTCGCTGCAGGGGCGGTCGACAAAGGCGCCGGCGAGGGGAAAGTGATCGTGTTCGACTGATGAATCGTAGAATCGTAGGAAGGGCAAAGCGCATCCAGTTCGGAAACAGCGACACGAAGACCGAGTGAGTGAGAATCTGCTTGGCTTCGTCTACATGATAGGGCCCCGCAATGGGCGACGTAGGCCGGCGGCTCGGCCTCAATCTCCGTGTCACTGCCGCGAAGCCAGTCGCCGGACGCGAACGGAGCGCGACCCGGACGCATGGGCCGGAATCGCGTGATGATGATGGCTGAGCGTCATCCAATTGACGTAGCCATGCTGCCCCAAAGGGACGAATGAGGTCTGCAACTGCAATATTGGCCTTAGGCCGCAACGGGTCGGACGGTGGGCGATTCGCAAATTGCAGAAATTGTCTTTGCGCGGCACCAGCCTAACCCCCAAAGCTGTGAAGTTGCGAGCCAACACCTATCTTGTCGTGACGGCACAAGGGCTGCAGTGCCTTCTAACAGCTTCCGAAACGCGAACGGGTCTCGATTGCATCGGGAATCGACTGGCGAGACGCGGAGCTAGGGGGGGGCTATCAATGCCCAGTGGCCGTGAAAAGTACCGACGAAAGCCGTGGTCTCGGGCTGGGGCTGGCGGTCGCGCCCCGACCCGCCGATGGGTAGTCCGCCGCAGAGTGCGGGCCGCCGGGGAGGATCCCGATCGAGGAAGTCGGCCATGAGCGGCGCTACCGTTCTCATCGTCGGGGGCGAGCGAGCGGTCGCCAACGGCATTCGCCATACACTGGATCGTTTGGGTTACACCGTGCCCGAGGCGGTCGCGACCGGCGAGGACGCCATCCGCCGCGTGGAGGAGAGCTCAAGCCCGAGCTGCTCCTCATGGACATGAAGCTCAATGGGGGGGTTTCGGTGCCGTCGCGGCAGCGTCCCAAACGCACGCCCGTTTCGGCACTCCGATCGGGTACCTAACGTCCCACGGAGCTGCCGCCACGCTTGCTCACGCCATCGCGAGCACGCCAGCGCCGACGGCGCCATCACGTTCATGAATCATGTCGCCGAGGCGCTCACCGGTTATGGGGCCGACGAAGCGCTCGGAATGAAGATCGACGAAGTCCTTCGCCTTGTCGATCCTGACGGCAAGCGCGTCGACAACCCGGTATGGACCGCGCTCGACAAGGTCGCCGACGGCCAGCTCCCACCCAATACGAATCACAGTACCCTCAAGGAACCGCACTTCTCGCGGACAGGCGCAAGAACTGCGCGTCCTCGCCAGGATGCGGCTAGGGCGAGCTTGGTGAAGGCTGGGGCGTGCATCGTCGCCGAAAAGCCCCTGGAGTACGAGGAGGCTACGCGGGCCGTCGGCGAGTGTCGCGCCCGTGGCGGACCAGGACGATGCCATATGCGCTCACGGCCCCGCGGCCATCAACTCGTGCCGTTGCGGCGAAAGTAGAGAGGAGATGGGTTCCCACTTCGGGGGGGCCGTCGAGCGCGCGTGGGGTGCGTTCTCGTTGCGCGCTTTGGAGTTCATGATCCCGAGTCCTCGCCCAAAACCTCGCGCACCCTCCTCGTGAGAGCCTCGGGGGTGATCGGTTTCTGGAGGTAGGCGAAATGCGCTTTCAGAACGCCGTGCCGAACGATGCTGTCGTCCGTGTAGCCGGACATGCAGAGGACCTTCATCTCGGGTCGCCCGCTCGTCAGCCGCTTGGCAAGCTCGGGGCCGCTCATCTGAGGCAACACGACATCGCTGACCAGCAGGTGGATCGTACCAGGGTGCTTCTCCGAGTGCAGGAGCGCCTCACCGGCGTTCCGCGCTTCGATGACGTGGTAGCCGCTCCGGAGAAGGATGCCCCGAGCTACGACCCGCACTTGGTCGTCATCTTCAACAAGCAGGATGGTTTCGGAGCCACGCAAGGTCGTGGGTGCTTCGGAGGCCCGTACCGTCTCGGCGGCCGCATCCACGCGCGGCAGGTAGACCTTGAACGTCGTTCCCTTTCCCATCTCGCTGTAGACCCAGACACTCCCTCCGCTCTGCTGGACGATCCCGAAGACGGTCGAGAGCCCCAATCCTGTGCCCTTGCCCTTCTCCTTCGTCGTGAAGAATGGCTCGAAGATGCGGGACAAGGTCGCCTTCTCGATGCCGGTGCCGGTGTCGGTGACCGCAAGCATCACGTGGGGTCCAGGGCTTACCCCGAGATGCTCACGCGCGTACGCCTCGTCGAGGACGACGTTGTCGGTCTCCATCGTGAGCTTGCCACCCGTGGGCATGGCATCGCGGGCGTTCACAACGAGGTTCATGATGACCTGCTCCACGCTGCTCGGATCGACGCGCACGCACCCCAGTGGCTCGGTCGGCAGCGAGACAAGGTCCACGTCCGCACCCAGGATGCGCCGGAGCATCTTGTCCATGCTTGTGAGCACGTCGTTCAGGTCGAGCACCTTGGGTTCGAGCACTTGCTGACGGCTGAACATGAGCAGTTGCCGGGTCAGGTCGGCAGCACGCTTGCCGGCCTTTCGGATCTCCTCCAGGTCGTCTCGCATCGGTTCGCCCGGCTTCAGGTCCGCAAGCAGCATGTGCCCGTAACTGAGGATGACGGAAAGCACGTTGTTGAAGTCGTGTGCGATGCCGCCAGCGAGACGACCCACGGCCTCCATTTTCTGGGCCTGGCGGAGTTGCTGCTCGGTGCGCCGGAGCGCGTCCTCGGCCGTGCGCTGCGCTGTGAGATCGCGTGCCGTCTTCGAAGCGCCGACGACCTTTCCTGAGAAGTCCAGCATCGGGGCGAGCGAGACCGATACGGCAACGAGGCTCCCGTCCTTGCGGCGGCGAACCGTCTCGTAGTGGTCGATTCGCTTGCACTGGGCGACGCGATCGAGAAACGTGCGCTCCTCGTCGAGTCGGTCGGCAGGGATCAGGATCGAGATGAGTTGCCCCACGGCCTCCTGCGCGGAGTATCCAAAAAGGCGCTCGGCGGCGCCGTTCCAACTCGTGATCGTGCCATCAAGCCGCTTGCTGACGATCGCGTCGTTGGATGATTGAACGATGGCGGCCAGCAGCCCCCGCGTCCGTTCGGCCTCGTAGCGCTCTGTGATGTCCTTGATGACCGTGATGCGTGCGCTCCGACCGGCAAACGAAAGCGCGCGCGTGGTGTACTCGGCGACGAACTGCGAGCCGTCCTTGCGACGGTAGCGCGAGGTTCCCGTGGCCTCGGCGTCCCCCCACGCCGCCAGCCTTGCCCGCGCGCTCTCCTGTCCATCGACGGCGAGGTCCACGATCTTCAACTGCATGAACTCGTCGAGGCTGTAGCCGTAAAGAAGGAGCGTCGCCTCGTTGGCGGCGATCGGCGTAAGTGTTTCGATGTCAAAGACGAAGAGCGGCAAGGGGCTTGCCTCAAACAGCAGCCGATGAGCCTTCTCGGACTCGCGAAGGACGGTTGTCGCCTTTTCGGCAGCGTCTTGCGCCGCGCGTTCTGCGGCGTAGGACCGAGCGTTTCCGATGGCGAGCGCGGCGTGGTCGGCAAGCGCCTGAGCCATGTCCTGATCGCCCTCGTCGAAGGACGGTGATACCCGGTCAAAGCGAAACAACGAGAGCGTACCGATCGACTTGCCCCGCAGGCGAAGTCCGACGACCAGCATGCTGTGGATTCCGATCGTCTCGTAGACCTCGGCGACCTCGGGAGTGACCACCATCGCGAATTGCGCCTTATCCAAGCGAGGGAGGAGGAACGCCTCTCCCGTGTCGATGAGGTGCTGACCCCACGCGTACTCGGAAACGTTGCGCGGAGCTGCCATGAACGCGCGGAGCCGCGCTACTGCGTCGGCGTCCGCAACGCATGTCTCGATGGGAAGGTGGAAAGCAACCGGCGTGAGCCAGCCCCCGTCCGAGAGAAGGCGAACGATGCAGCCGTCTGCGACGACATCCACCACCGTTCTGGCGACCACGTCGAGCAAGCGCTCGTAGTCCGTCGTCGCTTCGGCAAAAGCGCGCAGCGCCGTGGACAAAAGGCGGAGCCGATTGTCGAGACGCGAGTCGCGTCGTGCCGCCCCCATGGATGCGACCGTAGCTGATTTGTCGCTGCGCCACGAGAGACGCCGCGCGTGGCGATGCCGGCGAGGTCGAGCGTCTCAATGCCGTTGGCTCCGGCGAACGCGCTGGCCATGTATGGGGTGACGCTGACGTCGCCAGGTGTCGGGAGGCGTCGGGGCAACGGCGGGATGCACCTCGGTGCCGGCGGACCCGCGGCGAACCTGCCGCTTTCCCGGATCGTGGCGGGCAAATAGCGGCCATTGCGCAACGCAGGTCGGGCTGGCCGGTGAAGAGCACCACGGCAACAGCGAGATCGTATTCGCGCGCGATGCGCAGAAACTCCATGCCGCTCATCCGCGGCATCTCACGATGACAAGCGCCGCTACGTTCAGTCGAAGCGCCGCTACTTCGCGGGGGCGCGTCGAGAGGACTTTACTGCAATCGCGCGAACCCCGGTCGTCGTCCCAACGTCGGTGGCTGCCCGGCGTTTGCGCGCCTTCCAGCAGTCGCCGCACCGCCAGACGGCCGTCCCCGTGCCATCGGGAGTCTGCTCGCGTGTCAAGCGCCATCCGAAGGAGCTCGTGAGCGTCCGCTCCGGACTCGTTTCCGGTGAGCAGACGCCACAGTCCGCGCAAGTCTCAATGGCGAGCATTCGGATTGAGGATACACGCCCGAAAAACGCGCACCCCATCACAGCCAACGGTCAACGGACCCAGGCCTTGAGCGCCATTTTTGACTCCGCGACGGCACAGGTCAGAGCCACGTCGATCCGCCATGCGGATCGCGACGTGCCTGCCAGCATCGTGACGCTCAATGGTTGTGTGACGGATGAATCGCTGCCGCGTGCAGTCGTTCCCGCGACTTCGTGACTCGGACTCAAGGTTTTCCGAGGCGGCCCGTTCCTCGTTTTGGGGACAGCCGTGGCAAACCGTTATCTCGTCGTGCGTGCGCCCGCCCTTCGCCTGCTCGACGGCGAAGTCATTGAGCACGTGGACAAGCAGGGGCGCCGTTGGAGGGCGACGGCGACGGCTCTCACCCTCGTCGCGCCCAAGACCGGGGAGGACATCCTTGTGGTCGAGGGTGACGCCTACGAAATCGCCGAGAGACTGAGAACGCTCGGATAGCGTTGGAAGCCGACACGGGATCGCGGGGGGCCTGACCTTACGTCGTGCAAGCGCGATGATGCGTCCGCGTGTTCAGAACGAGGTCACAGGCCCGGAAAGCCACAAAGTGCGTGCTCGGTGCCGCTGCGAGGTACACTGCCCGAACGCATGCGAGTCGCGCCGCCGATCTCGCCGTGGCCCCCTTTCGGGACTCGATGCCCCAGCGGTACCGAGGTCACTTTGACGGCGCTTCCATCGAAGCACACGCCAAAATCGTGGGCCGCCGCTGGGGGCGGTGTGGATCTCGCGCGTGGGGAGGCGGTGGTCCGCCTGGAGGTAGCGGGCGGGCGCTCTCGGCGATGAAGCCTGAGTACGTCCCGTTGCTGTCGCAGTGCCAGATGTCGACGGCGGCGCCTTCCACCGGGCGGCACGACCGAACGTGCTGCCTCGGACCCGCCGGGGCTCTTCTCACGGCGCGCCTGAGACACGCGGTTTAGCTACGGAGGGCGAGCCACGCCCGGATCTGCCCAAGCGCTTTTCGGGATCTGGCGCATTGAATCGCCGACTCGGACCCATTCGAGACGCACAATGCGCCGGAAAAATGCGGTGCAGGCGCCTGCGATGGCCGGCAAATTTGGCTGCAGAAAGGCTTTCGCCCGCTACGCTTTAAGCTTTCGACATCACAGGACGAATCCACCGATGGCTACCAAATCCTCGCTGAACGTCTCTTCCCTGAGCTTGCCCGCCGTCGCGGATGGCATCGTATTGCAGCAAGCCCGCTGGCTCCGAGAGGTGGTCGCCAACTATGTCGAGGCGCTCGAGGCGGGCGATGCGACGGCTCATCAGGTCGAGAGAGTCGGCCGCATGTACCGCGCCTATCTCGCCCTGAAGGCTGACGGCGACACGAGACAGCGAACCATTGTCCGCGTCTTGAATGCGGCGCGAACGCTCAAGCGTGAAGGCATAGGCAACGGGGCGATGGCCATGGCCCGAGCGTATGCGTGCGGGGCGCTGGACTCGATTTCGGACCGGCAATTCGAGCAAGCCGTCGATGCCGACGACCTGCTGAGCGCCGGGCAAGACTTGCTCGCCGCGGCGGGTTTTCGCGTGTCGCGGGCGACCGTGCATCGTCTGGCGCACCCTCGTCGCAGGCCTATGCAGCCTGAGACTACACATTACGAGGAAGGTAAGAGCAACGGTTGCCCGCACGAGGAAGGAACGGCCCGAGGCGGGTCATTCGCGGGATCATCCATTCGGTCACGATGACATTACCGCGAACGCGATCGGACGCTTCCCCGAGCACGACCAGCGCCTCACTCACCGCCGCGTCGTAGAGTCGAAGCCGCGGGCGTAGGCTGGGCGCCGACGATACCCCGCTCGAGTTTAGAATGCGGATCGAACGAGCCACCGCGCCCCGCCCCTTCGCTCCCCCTTCTTCCTTGCCTTCCCCGGCGCGGTATCGCGACGACCCCCGCCGGCGCCAGCAACATGGCATCTGCTACTCGCTGACCAGCACTGGAGGACACAATCATGCTAAGGTCCCGCAGCATGACCACCAGGGTCGCGCCTCGTTCCTTCCGCAACGAGCTGGGTGCGCAGTCCTCGACTTCGTCGTATCGGGCGTTCATTCGTTCGAGCGGACAGGAGCGATTCTCGCGGCCACGTCGCGGAGGTCGCCGGTCCCTCCGAACGCTTCCTGACAACTTCAAGCAACCTGCCGGGGCCATTGCCGATGGGCGCACGGAACGCATCGGCCTGTCAGCCGCAGTTCGCGAACGTCGGCCTCCGCGTCTGGCGAGCGCACCGCGTAAGCGCGCGAATTTCGAATGGTGCAATCAACTCAGGACCCGAAGAAAGAGAGCTCCGCAGCTTTTCAGCCCACATTACGTTTTGAGGCTCCCTTGCAACCCTACGTGATCAAGCAAGGCGACCATCTCGCCCTCCTTGCCTACAAGTTCGGCTTCGATGCGGACACCGTCTGGAACGACCCGAAGAACGCGCAGCTTCGGCAGGCTGGCCATCTGTCGAAGGATCCCAATATCCTCTATCCGACGGACATGCTCTACATCCCGGACCAGAAACCGCCGGTGATGACGCCGCTCACGACGGGAGCGACGAACACGTTCGTTTCGACCGCGCCGACCACAAACATCACACTACAAATCTCGGAGCCGACTTTCGCCTCGCAGGCATACACTGTTCAAGAGCTTCCAGGGCTCACCGGGCTCACGACCGACGCCAACGGTACAGTGACCTTTTCGGCTCCCGTAACGCTCGCGACAGCGACAATCCTGTTCGAGACCGGGGCAAACTTCGTGTGCCATATTGGCAATCTCGATCCCGTTGACACGCTTTCGGGGGTTTTCCAGCGCCTTCAGTGCCTTGCCTATATCGACGCCGAGATCACCTTTGATTCAAGCGATTTAGGGCTCCTCCGCGGAGCCCTTCGTGCTCTCAGGGCGGCGCAAACCGATGTCGACTCCCCAATCGCCGTTGCACCGACGGACTCAAATCCAGCCTCACCCGTCTCTACCGACGATACGTCGCAAGATGACTCGTCTCCGGCGATCCCCACGAGCGAGCCGAGCGAGCCTCTGCCTGACGACGGACTCGCAGACGACGGAACCGTCAACGAGGAGACGTCAAACCTGTTGGTCACAGCCTATGGCTGCTGAACGATTCGAGGTCAGCACATGGACTTTCTGCGGCACTTGCTGACCCTCGAACGCGCGCAGACGTGAATGTCCGACGACGCTTCAAGCTCCGTCCCTCCGGCTCCGGCGGCTCCCGCAGCGCCTCGCCAACTCGTCCTCGCGCCCGGTGGAAAACGGAATATCCATAGCCCCCGCGCCCTACCGCGTCCATGCCTCACCTCGTTTGGTCCGGTCGTCGAGTTCGTGACGCGCTCGTACGCGCCTTTCGACAGCTTTGGCGGCGGATATGAAGGCGATGACCGTGGCCCGTCTACGAATCCGAATGCGCGCGCACGTGTCGCAAGTATAGCAAAGCTCGACACGACAACGAACAACGTTACGTTTTCGGCGTTTTCAAACGAGTCGGCCTGGCCGGCGTTGCCCTTCAAGTACGATCAGTATTCGTATTGGCCGGCCATCATACCGCACCTTCAGTTTACCGGGACCGCTGTCCCCAAGGTGCAGGGCACATCGAGCGTGGATGCCAATAACGTGATGACGATCTTCATGACACATGCGGCCGGCAACCCTGAAGCGCTGGCACCGAATTGCATCACGCCAGACATCGATCTGCATACCACATTCGTCATCCAACTTCTCGCGGATGGTTCGATGAGTATCACGACGAGCATGACAGGAGATGGCTTCCCAAACGCCGAGGCGTTTGTTCGCATTGGAGACGGCCGAGCCATCATGCTGCATCACTATGAAACGACGTCGGGCCCCTTAACAGGACCCTATATCCAGCTTTGGGGTGACGGGAACGCAGACATGGGGTTGGACACCGTGAGCATCCCGGCGGCGCGGCCCAAGTAGCCGGGGGGCACACGAGAGATGCGTCCCACATCGTTCTTTCGAATGGTTTCGGCGTCAGCGACGCGACATCGCGGTCGGTCGATTCGCGCTTTGCCGGTTGACCGTTGCGTTCGCGGACCGGTGCAAGAAACTGCAATCGGTCCCGCCGGGGGTTGCGCTTGAATCTGTACTTGATGCCCCCAGTTCTCTTTGTGGTGTTGGTCTTGGCATATATATTCCAGGAGCGTGCCGCGGACGTCCGAATGAAGATGGACGAACCAGAGGATCCTGGCGTCGTTCGCTTCGGTCGAGGCGTTACGCACGCGGGGGCCGTTCTCTGTATCGGCTTCGTTTCGCCGTTCGGTGGCTCGATATTGCGGAAGGCGCTCATGGGAGATCGCGCCGAGATTTCCTCGTTGGGAAAGCTGTACACCTTAATTGGAACTCTTGCGCTATTTCTGCTCGGCGTAGCTAGCATCGACAAGATGGTGGATTCCGTGTCCACGCTTATTCTCGCTAAACTTCGCGAAACCGATGCAAAGCATCTACGAATACGCGACGTTCTTTATCTCGAGACTCCTGATGCTGTTCTGCTTCTGTGTGTAATGTGCGTAGTGCTACTGTCGTGAGCACTCAACAAATGGAAGCTGTCTTTCTGCGCGTCACGATGCGCTGTTCGCTCCGCAGCCCGCGGTTCGCGCGGAAGCTGCCGCCGCCGCCGGATTTCACGACGAACTACGAGCTCGACGGCGCCGCGCCCTCACCGCCGCTGCCACGAGGAGTCGCTCAGTGAGTCGAGCCTGATCGTCTTGCGCACGACACTGGAGACGAGGCAGCATTGCTTAGCCCGGTGACTCGGGGTCTGGGACCGTGCACGTGGGGTACTTCGGCGTGCATTGCTCGAACGGGCCTGCCAGGTCGCCGCCATCGAGGGAGCCCGAATTCAACGCGCAATAGGGAGTGGGCTGTCGAGCTCGACCCCGAGACCCCAATCGACGCGTCCGTTGCCGAGGACGCCGCTGCCGACGTCGCCGAGGAGACATGGATCGTCCCTCCCATCCGTTGATCTCGGTGCCTGTTGCCGACGAGCCTGTGGGCGAGCCACCTTACGAGGTGGCGATGACCCGGCGCCGCCGCCGCGTGCTGCCGCTGCCGCCGCGCGATCCCGTAATCGAAGCGATGCCGGCGGCCCTGCGTCTCGAAGTCGGACGGACCTGGCAGCGCCGCGCCCACGAGGAGCTCAAGGTCGCGTCGGGCTTCACGGTCCTTTGCCGCGAGCTCCTCGAAACGGGGGCGCCCCCGGAGGTGCTCTCGATTGTTTCGCGCGCCGTCCACGACGAGGTTCGTCATGGCGAGGTGTGCCGCGCCGTCGCCGAGCGGTATCTCGGCGCAGCGGTTTCATGGCCCGGCGAGATCTCGCCCGAGCCGCCGCCGCCGCAGACCGATCCGCGCCTGCGAGCGGCGTACCACGTGGTCGCGGTCTGCTGCGTCAACGAGGCGATCGCCTGGACGTTCCTCGAGGCCAGCCTTTCGGAGACTCGCTCGCACACCGCGCGTGTGGGCCTCGGCGACCTCTTGGCCGACGAGGTGCTCCACGCGCGTGCAGGCTGGATCTACCTGGCCTGCCTGGCGGCCCCCTTGCGCGCGGCCATCGAGGCGAACTTGCTCACCCTCGTGAAGCCCGTACTCGGCGGCTGGTGGGAAGAAGGACCGATCGAGCGGATCGAGGGCGCTCCCGAACACGGGATTCCGTCGCTCCACGCGACGCGGAGGTCTGCGGTGACCGCGCTTCGTGACATCGTGATCCCCGGGTTGGAACGGCTCGGGCTTCGCGTGGAGCCGACGCGGATATGGCTGACCGAGCGCGAAGCAACGCTCGGGGCGCCCTCGTCCGTGCAGGCCGGCGGGTAGTCGGCGCGTTCTTTGGCCCCGGGCTGCCGTCTTTTCCGGATCCGCATCGGTGATGAGAAGCCCGGCTCGCCGCGACGGTGCGCTTTGGCGGCGCCTCACAGGATCGCGACCGCGCTGCTTCGTGAGCTCCGGGGCCTCGCGAGGCACCGAAGCCTGGGTACTTTTCGTCCAGGCCGACCACGGCGCGAGCCGGCGATCCGTCTGTGCGCTTCCCTTACGACAGGTCCGATGCCTATCCATCGCGATCGGAGGAATGCTGACTCTGCGTCAGCGTGAAGGTGTTGCCCTCGGTGTCGTCACATCGGACGATGACCACACCGGGCGCGACCTCGACCGCGGACGACACGATGCAGCCACCCGCGCGTTCCACCTCGGCGCGCGCCATCGCAAGGTCGCTGACCGCGAAGTGCAAGCCCACGGTACTCGCCATGCGCTCGGAACTCAGAGCGAGGCCGACGCGCACGCCCGCGATACGCAGC
>Ga0187863_10000763_pt1 | contig 26771 bp, 21 predicted proteins | sample June2016WEW_11_1_FD_132975 | JGI IMG/M metagenome (GOLD analysis project Ga0187863, IMG submission 132975) | Peatland microbial communities from SPRUCE experiment site at the Marcell Experimental Forest, Minnesota, USA - June2016WEW_11_10 | ecosystem: Environmental > Terrestrial > Soil >...
CACGGCGGAAGATCCGCGCTCGGGGCCCAATGGGTAGACAGCATTTACGGCGTCGACAGCGCGCGCCTGCGCATCAAATAGGGCGCGTGAACCTGATCGTCTTTGTAGTTGGAGCACAGAACGTACATGGCGATGTTGACTGCGAGGCGCACGGCATGTTCACGCTGGATCTCGCCGCCCGGAACGACCGTTTGCTCCCACGCGCCCGATGCGCCTCGTGCCAGAGCACCGCCCAAGTCGTTCTCGCTGAACAGCACCTGAGCCTGGCCACCGCGCACGATCGCGTCGAGCGACGACGGTCCCAACACGCGCCCTTCGGGTCGCCGAAGAAAATAGAACGTTCGAAACACCACGTGGTCTGCGCCAATCGCGATGGTCGTGCTGTCGGGCAGCACTCGCGCGATTTCGCGTCGCGCGCTTTGGCCGAACGCGCCCGGCGCCCCGGCATCCCCGGGCGCGGCATCGTCGACGAGAAGGACACCGCCGAGCGCGAAAAAACGCCTCAAGCCCGCGATCTCGGCCCCCGTGAGCGGTGCAACTTCGGAGTCGCCGCTCCAATAGAGAAACGGCTCATCCACGATCGCGGCGTCGTCGGCATGGACGACGCTCGGGTGAAGTCGCGCGGGCGCGCTCGTGCGCTCGACGAGCTCCCAGGCCCAGCGTGCGGGCGCCGTGGCGTGTGCCGAACGAGTCTGTGATCCTGTGAGCAGCACGCGTGCGTCGAATGCGCCGACGTCGCCGAAGGCACCGGCCGGGTGAGGAGCCGCCACGAGACTTGCTACGACGATGGCGATCGCGAGCGACGCAAAGACCAGCGATCGGCGGCGCACGGGGTCACTTGTAGCCGAGCGTTGCCGGTCGCGCGACCCGTTGCTCGGGCACTCGTCGGCGGTACCTCTGCGCATCGCGGACGCCTGCGCCGTCGGGCGAGGGTAGGGTGGGGTCTAATCGAAATCATCGACTCTCCAGACCCCCGCCTCGCGCTTCAGCTTGACCTGATGGCCACCCGGGACGGGCACGACCGCAGCGTCGCCGCTCACCTGCACCGGCAACGACCGCGGGTCGTTCAATCCATCCACCAGCCGGCGCATGTCGTTTTCGATGGCCGCCCTCGTCGAGGGCGACAGCACGCGCATCAGGCCCGCATAGCTCCGTCGCGCAATCACTCGGCGCAGCTGTTCGAGGGCTTCCTCCGGAGTGCGCGCGCCTCCGGGCAGGGCACCGGCCGCCGTGACCCAGTATCGGCCCCCGTGCAGGTCGAGCGCGGCCTCCTCGCCGTCGGCGAAGCGCAGCCGGGCCGTGGCTTCGACGCGAACGTCCGGTCCGGTGAGCGCTTGGCTCTGCTCGGCGAGGTCGTCGCGTTCGTCCGCGACGATGTTCCGGAGTTGCTCCCGGCTTCGCAGCTGCCGTGACGACTGGGTCATCATGCCATAGAGCGCGTCCGCGTCGCCGCGTGACGCGGCTGCGGCGTAAGCGCGGCAGGCCTCGCGCGGGTCGGGTATGGCCGAGGACCCGCACGACATGGAAGCGGACAGAAGCAGCGCGCGGGCGAGACGCGACCCCGCGCTTCGGCTCCGAAGCCCTATCGGCATGGCCGTCACCCGCCGACCTCGGCGTGCGCCACGATCACGTCCAAATCGTATTCGTCGCGCCAGAGCGACGCTTTGGCACGGACGGCCCACTCTTCGAGCTCGCGGTCGGACTCGCCACGCAAAAAAAGCGTGACGTGGCCCAGGCTTCGATCGACCGCCGCGCGCACGCTCTCGATCTTCTGCTTGTGCTCTCGGTCGAGCGCGTCGGCGATTCGTAGGATCGATGCCAGTCCGCGCACTTTGCCGCGCGCCTCCTTGCTGAGATCGCGGTAAGACGGATGGCTGGGGTCGGGCGGTCCTTTTCGGTGATATCGGGCGATGTTCGAGACGATCGCTCGCTCGTCGGGCGTCACGCCCATGATGTCGGCGTGCTCAATCAGGTACTGGCTGTGCTTGTGGTGGCCGCTGTAGTGCACGTAGTCGCCGATGTCGTGCAGAAGGGCCGAGACCCGCAGCAGGAGCCGGTCCCGATCGCCGAACGCGTGGACGCGTTGCAGATCGTCGAAGAGCTGAGCGGCGAATCGACACACTTGGCGCGCATGCGGTTCGTCGAAGTGGTAGCGGCGCCCGAGGCGCGTACACGCCTCGAGAACGCGCTCGCCCTCACCAGCGGAGTCCCAGACGTGGAAGAACTTATCGACCAGCTCTTCGAGGACGCCTGCCGCCAGCCCCACGCCGGGGGCGAGGACCGTCGTCAACTTCAGCACGTAGGCGAGCCGCAGAAAAATGGCCGTCGCCGGGATAATGGTGTCGGCGCGGTCCGGACGCAGCTGATAGGCATCGCGCCGCTCGCTCGTCGACATGGCGCACATTTTTTTGAAAATGGTCCGCGCGGTCGATAAGTCGACCGATCGCGCGGTGCCTTTCACGGGACAAAGATCCCACAGCGTTTCGACGTTGCCGCCGGTTCCCACCAACACTTCGACGCTTCCGAGCTGCGGAATGGCTTCGCCGAGCGCGCGATCGATGGCCTCCTCGAGGAGTCGCTCGCGGGCTCGATCCACGGTCTTGGCGCCCTTGAGGTACGCTTCCAGCATCCGCACGGTCCCGAGCGGAAGCGAGATCGTGAACGCCACGGCGCCGCGGTCGAGTAGGGTGAGCTCGGTCGACCCGCCCCCCACGTCGACGAGAAGCGCGCGCTTGTCGTTCAGCGCGAGTCGGCGGGTGACGGCCAATTGGATGAGCCGCGCCTCTTCGATGCCCTCGATGGCCTCGAGCTCGACTCCGGCTTCGCGGCGCGCGCGCTCGACCAGGGTGCCGCCGTTCTTGGCCTCCCTCACGGCGCTCGTCGCAATGGCGCGGTAGGCGTCGACCTTCCAGCGGTCCATCTCGTCTCTGAACTGGCGCAATGCGTCGCAGGCCTGACCGATCGAAGCGGGCGCCAGCCGGCCGGTCAGAAACACTTCGTGACCAAGACGAACGGGCGCGCGCACCGTGGCCAGATCGCGCCAAGGGTTGTCCGGCGATTGCGGCGTCAGCGACTTGACCGGATGCGACGGGGCCGTGGCCTCGATGACGCGAAGGCGAAGCGCATTGGAGCCGACGTCGATGGCGGCGAAGCGCGGCATGGCGAGAACCTAGCGGCAACCATCCCCCATCCGCTAGCCTCCGGCGGGTGGTTCGTGTGACGGCCAAGTTTGTGCTCGCGATCGGCGCCCTTTTCACCACCTTCGGTCTTGCAGTCGCAAGCACGACCCCCATCGTCGGAACCGGTTCGGACGCGATGATTCAGACGCAGCCGTTGGCGGGCGGCGTTCTCGTGATCGTCGGTTGGATCCTTCTCGCATGGGGCATTCACCGGTTGGGGCGACAACCATCCGACTGACGCGGGGCCGTCAAATTTCGCTGCGAAGCACGACGACGCCCGTGTCGGGTGCGATCCTCGGCGTGCGTTGGGCGGCGAAGCCGAAGTCGGTTCCGGTGATGCGTATGGTGCCGGTCGCCGGACCCTGGGCCGTCTTTGCGACCAAGTCCTCGTTCGTCAGCGCAACCTCGTCCACTTTGGGCGTCAGCGGGGCCGAGTAGACACCCGTCGCATCGAATACGGCGACGTAATAGATGGGCAGCTTGCCGTCGTTACCGGACGACTTCGCTTCGTCGATGAGGTGCGATTGCAGAGTGGCCTGTAAATGACGGGCAAAATAGCGGTACGACCATCCAGTCACCAAGACCGCGCCCGTCGAACCGTCTACGCGCTTGACTGGAATGCCCGCAATCCAATCTCGGTCGGGCTCCCCGTGGGCGGCGGCGTTCGGGAACGCCCCCGTCGTCGTGACGAAACGGTCCTTCGCTTGGACGAGGCCCGAAAAAACGGCGAACAGATTCTGTCCCGCCATGACGTCCTCTTCGAGGTCATTTCGAATGGCGATGCCGCTCGGATCGGCGAGCGCAAAGAATGTCGATTTCGCGATGTTCAAGTCGACGACGTCGCGGCGCATATGGAGCAACGCCTTGCGCACGCCGGCGACGTCTTGGCGGGGGTCGTTCTCGCCGGAGACGAGCGGCGCCAGGCGCGTCGCGCCATCGGGCATTCCCCGCTCGATCTCGGCCACGTCCTTGTCGACGAGCTCCGCGAGAAAGGCGTCGTCGTGCGCGGCGCGGCCGGCGCTCTCCTTCGCCCGATCCTTGCAGCCGACAAGGGTCGCCGCGAGCCCCAACGACGGGCCGACCTCGAGCGACATCCACGCCAAACCCAACGCGGCCGTGCGAAAGAGCATCATCGTCACTCGAGTGTACTCGGGAATGCGGGTCGCTCCGATCGCCCCGACGAATCTCGGGGCCTGGGCCTCGGCGTCTCGGTCGCCCTGGCGATGCGGAGACGGGGACGCTCGAGCCTCATCGAAGCCCGATCTCGGCCGAAAAATCGTTCGAGGATCAGCCGGGAAACGATCGCTCGAGAAACTGTGCCAGCGCCGCCTCGATGGTTCGCCGCATCAGCCCGAGCGCGGGCGACAGCGACAGCGTGAAGTGGACCGCATCCTCGCCGACCACGACCTGGCCCGTCGTTCCTTGCGCGGTCCCTTGGACGGCGCTCAGCCGCAACGTGTCGCCTTTCCAGTGCCCGACCAAGCCGAATAGACCGAGCCTGTTCTCCATCTGCTTGATCACGCGATCGGTCTCCAACTTCGCTTCGTCCTTCGACAGCGAATGGCGACGATGGATTTCGATCACGGGGTAGGTATACCGCTCGCAGTATTCATCGGGTCATCGATTTCGTGATCGTGCGGACGCCCCGCGGGCGCCCGGGCCTCTGGATGGCAGTCCACGGGGTCGACGACCCACTAAGAGTTTGAAACAGATAGTTGTCGGTACCGAAGGAGGGACTCGAACCCTCACGCCCGTTAGGACGGCGGATTTTGAGTCCGCTGCGTCTGCCATTCCGCCACTTCGGCTCAGCGCCCAACATCGCCGGGCGGCATAAAGCACCTCCCGCAAGTATGCGTAAAGGGTGAGTATGCGTAAAGCGCTATGTGGCCCGAGCGCGTCGGTGGGCCAGGTGTCTTTCGGGCCTCCGCCCACCGCCAAAGCCGCTTGCGCGGCTTTGTTCGTGGCCCATCCCGCAAGAACCATTGCATTTATTTATTCGCGCGACTTGGGGAAAGGGTCCATTCGCCGGCCCGACGGCGGGACAAGGGCCCCCGACGACAGTCGCGTAAGAGTCCGAACCATTCGGCGTCCGCCCATCCGACGGATGCCACCCGACTTTTCAGGGAGACAAAATCATTGACGCGAATTGCCATTAACGTTTATTTCGTCCGTCATGCCGACTTCTCTGCGGAATCGTCTCAGCGAGCTCGCGACTACGTTTGCCGCCAGCGTGCTCGATGCCATTCGCGGCGCTTCGCTGGATGATCTTTTGACGGAGTCGTCGACGGCCACGGCCCGAGGCGCGGCTCGCGCCCCCGCCCGAGCAAGCGGGCTCGGGAGTCGGCGCCGCGCAGGACGTTTGCCTCGCCGGTCGCCCGGCGACATCGCGGAAGTGATCGACCAGATCGTCGGCCTGCTGAAGCAGCAACCGAGCGGATTGCGAGCCGAGCAGATCCGCGAAGAGCTGGGCCTTCAAGCCAAAGAGCTGCCCCGGCCGCTCAAGGACGCACTCGATTCGGGTCTTCTCGGCAAGTCCGGTCAGAAGCGCGCGACGACGTATTTCATCAAAGGGTCGGGCTCGGCAAAAGGCGGCCGGACCGCGAGCGCCGGCGGACGCCGCGCCCGTGCGGCGGCTCGTAAGCCGGCCGCTCGCCGCGCGAAGCGAGGGCGGCCGGCCGAGAAGAAGCCGACCGAGAAGAAGCCGCCGGTCGAGAAGAAGGAAAGCGCGACGCCGACGACGGCGCCGCAGGAAGTGTGAGTCCGTCGCAGCTGGCGCGCTGCGGGGCGGCGTGATACGAGGCGGACCGCCCGCGCGCGATCGAGTTCTTCGGAGAATCAATGCCCAGCGAAGCCATTCAATGTAAGCCTTTGGAAGTCGTCGTCAGCGACCGCGGTATCGAGCGCGCGATCAAGATGCTCAAGCGAAAGCTCGCTTCCGAAGGAGTCCTTCGCGAGCTCAAGATGCGTCGCCATTACATGAAGCCGAGCGTGAAGCGCCGAAAGAAGCAGGCCGAGGCGGCGAGAAGGCGGCGAAAGCGCGCCAAGGTCGAAGCGACGGTGATCCCGAAGCCGTGAGGGGTGGTCTAGGCAGCGCGGCCGGCGTCGATGGCCTCTTCCAGCGAGAAGGTGCCTTCGTAGAGGGCACGCCCGACGATGCATGCGGCGATGCCGCGGGCGGCTAGCGCGCGCAGATCGTCGAGTGACCCGACGCCGCCGGAAGCGATGACGGGCACCGGCGTGTGCGAGGCCAGGGTCGCGGTTGCCTCGATGTTGGGGCCTGCGCGCGTGCCGTCTCGGGCCACGTCCGTATAGAGGACGGCGGCGAGAGGGACGTCGGCGAACGAGCGCACCAAATCGACGGCTGCGACGCGGGTCGCCTGGGTCCACCCGTCCACCGCGACGAAACCGTCGCGGGCGTCGACGGCCAGGACGACGACGCCGGGGCTCTCGAAGGCCAATTCACGGACGAGCCCCGCGTCGTGGACGGCGGCGGACCCGAGTACGATGCGCGCCGCGCCCAGCGACAGGTATCCCTCGAACGTCTCGCGCGAGCGGACTCCACCCCCGATCTGCACGTCGGGGCCGAACGCCTCGGCGACGCGGCGAAGCACGTCGCGTTGCACCGGCAGGCCGTCTCGAGCCCCTTCGAGATCCACGACGTGGAGCCACGGTACGCGACCGCGCCAGGAACGCGCGCGCGATGCCGGGTCATCTTCGTAGACCGTGACGGCATCGTAGCGGCCCTGATGCAGTCGCACCGCCTTGCCGCCCAGAACGTCGATGGCGGGAATGACGATCACGATGCGACGAACCTCTCGAGCAACGCAATGCCCGCGCGTTGGCTCTTCTCCGGGTGAAACTGGCAGGCGAACACGTTGCCGAACGCCACGGCACTGACGAAGCGCGCCCCGTAGTCGGTCGTGGCCGCGACGACGGACGCGTCTCGCGGAGCGACGGCAAAGCTGTGCACGAAGTAGAAGTACTGGGATCCGCGGAGCAACGATCGCCGGTCGGCCGGCGCCACGGGGTCGGCAGAGTTCCAGCCGATATGCGGAATCTTGAAGGGCGCACCGGTCATCGGATCGACGCCGCCGCGCAGCCTGACGACCTCGCCTTCGAGGACGCCAAGACCGCGGCATCCGGGCGCCTCTTCGCTTTTGCCGAAAAGGACTTGAAGGCCGAGACAAATTCCGAGATACGGCCGTTCGGCCGCGAGGTGGGCGAGAAGGGTCTCACCCAATCCGGGAGACAGCGCTCGCATGCAATCCCCGAATGCGCCCTGACCGGGCACGACGATCTTGTCGGCGCCCGCGATGCGCGCGGGATCGCTCGTCACTTCGACTCGATCGCTCCGACCGCGTGACGCTTCTTGCAGGGCTCGCTCGACGCTGCGGAGATTTCCGAGCCCGACGTCGCAAATGACGATGCGCACGGCGAATGGGCGTACCATAGTCGCGGCCCAAGGGCCCCCTCCAAAAGCCGGAAACACGGGCTATGGCGTGATGATCGTGCCCAGGCTGCCTGGGTCGGACACCTCGCGTGCGAGCTCCCCCTGCCGAACCTGGCCGACGATGTGCACGGCGCGAACGCCGTGGGCGAGGGCGGAGAGCGACTCCTCGATCTTAGGAATCATGCCTCCGCCGATGGTTCCGTCCGCGATGGCTCGTTTGGCGGCCGCGGCGCTGAGGCGCCCGATGCGCGAGCTCGGGTCCGATACGTCGCGCAGGACACCGGCGACGTCGCTGACCAGGATTAGAGCTCGGGCGTCGATCGCCGAGGCGATTCGGGTCGCCACGGTGTCCGCGTTGATGTTGTACACGCGCCCCTGAGCGTCGGCGCCCAGGCACGCGATGACCGGGACGTAGCCCGCCTCCGTCAGAAGCGAGATGAGCTTGCCGTTGACGGACGTGATGTCGCCGACATGACCGAAATCGATCGGCTCGGGCCCTCCTCCGGTCACGACTCGCGGGGGGCGCCTTGCGGCTTCGATGACAAGCGCGCTCGCTCCGTGCAGTCCCACCGGCCGTGCGCCCGCAGCGATCAGGGCCGCGCAAGCATCCACGTTCACCTTTCCTGCGACGACCATCTTGATGACTTCGAGCGTCGCGGCGTCGGTGATGCGCCGTCCCCCGACGATCGCCGGCGTCTGACCGAGCCTTCGCTGCAGCTGGGTGACCTGCGGTCCCCCGCCGTGCACGACGACGACGGGCACGCCCCGATCCCGCAGGCCGGTAATATCGGTCGCGAGAGCCATCATGGTCGGCGAATCGACGACTTCACCGCCAATCTTGACGACAACGCAGCCGGTCATCGGGAGGCTCAAGGCCAGCCGCCCGGGTCGTCCAGAGTGAGCGTTTCGTCGAGTCCCAACATCAGGTTCATCGATTGAATGGCTTGGCCGGCGCCGCCCTTGATCAGATTGTCCGTGGCGGCAAAACAGGTGACGAGCCGCTTGCCGTCGCGTACGTCGCCGACCAGGATGCTCACCTCGGCGTAGTTGGTCCCCTTGACCGCGGCGACCTCCGGTAGCCGCTTGGACGGCACGCGGACGAATGGTTCGCCGGCGTAGGTCTTCGCCGCGAGCCCGCCGATCGTAGCCGCGGGCACCCGGTCGTCGACGTGAGCGAAGCACGTGGCAAAAATGCCTCGGGCGAGCGGCGCGCTCACCGGCACGAATCGCAACGTCAGATCCTTGGCCCCCGCCTCCGACAGAGCTCGCTCGATTTCCGGGACGTGCTGGTGCTCGAGTGGCTTGTATGTTTTCAGGTTGTTGGCCCGGACGGGATGGTGCGTCGCGGCGCTCGGCGCGACCCCGCTGCCACTCGATCCGGTAATCGCCACGATCTCGACGGGGCCGGCCAGCAGACCGTGGCGCGCCAGGGGCAAGAGCGCAAGCTCGATGGTCGTGGCGAAGCATCCCGGCGAGGCGACGTACCGCGCATTGCGGATGAGGTGCCGATGGATCTCGGGAAGGCCGTATACGAAGATTCCGTTCGTCAGGTCGGCCGGACGCGGGTGCTTTGCGCCATAGTACTTCTCGTACGCCGCGGGGTCCCGCAGGCGAAAGTCGCCGGACAAGTCCACGACGCGTGCGCCACTCGGCAGGATCTCTCCCATCGCCTGAGCGCTGACTTTGTGGGGCAGCCCGAGCAGCACCACGTCCATGTCTTTGGCGGCTTCGGCGGGGGAAAGGGCTTCAAACGACAGCGTCGTGCGGCCTTCGAGGTTCGGGTGGACCTCTGACAGCGGAGCGCCCACGAAATCGATGGATGCCACCCGAGCGAGCTCGACCTCGGGATGAACGAGCAACCGGCGTATGAGCTCTGCGCCGCCGTACCCGCTTCCGCCGATGACCGCGGCCCGGAAGCGCTTGGCGGTTGGGCCCATGGGCGAGACTATAGCGCTCTTCGCCGAGGCCGAAGGTGCTAGCCTTGTCGACGATGGCGTCGCGCGCGGACGAGGCCACGGGCTGGCTGTCGGACCAGCAGCCCGCGATGGAGCAAGCGCTCGGGCAGCTCGTCGGCGTCAACTCGTTTACTGAAAATCCCGAGGGCGGGCGCAAGACCGGCACGCTCATCGGCGATCTGTTCGCGGTGCCCGGCATCGAGTCGACGGTGCGTACGAGTGAGCGGTTCGCAGACCACTTGGTGTTTCGCACGCACCCGCGCCTTCCCAATCACGAGGCCCTCGCGCTCGTCGGCCACCTCGACACGGTGTTTCCGCCCGGAGCGTTCGAGGGGTACCGGTGTGACGGGGTGATCGCCCGGGGTCCGGGTGTTCTGGACATGAAGGGCGGTCTCGTCGTCATGGCGTTCGCTTTGAAAGCGCTCGCCGCCACCGGCGGGCTCGATGCCGTCGTGCCCGTCCGTGTTGTGATCGTGAGCGACGAGGAGGTCGGCTCGCCCGAAGGACAGGGGGTCATCGCCGCGACGATTACGGGTTCGAGTGCGTGTCTCGTGTTCGAAGCCGGCCGCAAGGGCGACGCCATCATCACTCGCCGAAAAGGTACAGGTGGGCTCTTGGCCATTGCGCGCGGCCGCGCCGCCCATGCGGGCAATGCCCATGCGGACGGCGCGAACGCGATCTGGGCGCTCGCGCGCTTCATCGATGGTGCAGAGCGGCTGACGGACTACTCGAGGGGCTTTACCGTGAACGTCGGTCGCGTGACCGGGGGCCACAGCAAGAACACCGTGCCGGATCGGGCCGAGGCCCAGCTCGACTTGCGCTTCTGCACGCGCGCCGACGGCGAGCGTCTCATCGCGGCCATCCGGCGCGTGGCCGACGAGGCGGCCGCTTCCGTGCCCGGCACGCGGATCGACCTCGAGGGCGGTGTCGCTCGCATGCCGCTCGAGCGGTCCGAGGCGAGCGCACGGCTCTTGGCGGAATACGCGGCGTGCGCGGGCGCACACGGTCTCGGCCAGGGCGAGGCGTCGCTCATCGGCGGGGGCAGCGATGCGAGCACAGCGAGCGCTCTCGGCGTTCCCGCGATCGACGGTCTCGGTCCGCGCGGTTCCGGGTTCCACACGACCGAGGAATGCATCGAGGTATCGTCGCTCGTTCCGAAGGCGCAGGCGGTGGCTCGGCTGCTGGCCGAGCGATCGGTGCGTTGAATACCGATGGCGCGCCGGCGTGCCGCTCCGCTGTGTTTGGCAGGATGCGTAGGGCTAGGGCCGGGCGCCTGCGCTGCCCCGCAAGACTACACGCCGCTGATTCATGTGGTCCCCGGCGCGGCTTCGCGCCTGTCGGTGATTCTAGGGGAGGCGACTCATCCATCGCGAGTGCACGTCATGGGTGAGGGCGAGCAGCTCGGTGGGCCGAACGCCATCGGCCGGCCCGGCGACTGGATGCTCGACAACGATCAGATCGTCGTGGTGATCGGTCGACTCGGGTCGAGCGCGGGCTTCACGGAGAGCGGTGGCAGCATCATCGACGCGGCCGACGCGCGCGTGCGAAAAGACGAGCTCGGGCAGGAGTTCACGTACTTCGGCAAGTTCCCGCGACAAGGCGTCTACGACAAGCTCACGACCGGCGTGACCGACGACGGGAGCGCCTGGATCGAAGCGGTCGGCGCCGAGCTCTACGAGCCCGCGCTCGCTGTGTCGACGCGGTACACGCTTCATCCGACCGATCGCGCCGTTGTCATCGAGACGACCCTCGAGAATAGAGGCGATACCGCGATCGAGATTCCCGGGCTGGGCGATGCCATCGAGTGGGGGGGGGCCGAAAAGGTCGCGCCGGGCAAGCCAAAAGGCTTCAAGGGGGCCTCGATCGGTCCGTACGTCGGCGGCGTCGGCAGATTCACGAGCTATGCCGTCGCGACGACCGAGGGGGACCTCGAGGCGATGAGCGGCAGCTCGTGGACCGACACGGTGCAACGCAAGTCTGTCCGCATCGGCCCTCGGGAAAGGACGAGGTATGCGCGGGTGTTCGTCGTCGGCGAGCGAGCCGACACCGCGAGCCTGGTGGCGGATCTCGCGCTGGCGGCCGGACAGGGGCTGGGTGCGGTCGACGTTGCGCTTCGACCAAGACCCGGGGATCCCCCGGTCGACGTTCCGCCCGACGCGCGCCTGTCGGTGCGCGATTTCGGGGGAGCCGAGGTGCTCACCATCCACGCGGCGGGCACGCCCCCGCAGCTCCACGCCGATCTTCCGCCCGGCCATTGGACTCTGGCGTATTCGGGTGGCGGAGGCCTCACGGGCAGCGAGCCGGTCGCCGTGGACGTCACCCCGAATGCGTCGAGCCGTGCGCAATTGTCGGTGATCGGGCCGGCGTCCGCGCACGTGAGGTGCGCGGACACGGCGGGCATCGCGATGCCTTGCAAGCTGACGTTCGAGCGCACGGACGGAGGACCGGCGCCCGACTTCGGTCCTCGGCACGTCGCGGGCCCGGCGGGCAATCAGGCCACGACGGCCGACGGAATCGTCGACGTGGCGCTGGCGTACGGCACCTACCGGGTGACGGCATCGCGCGGCCCGGAGTTCGCGCTTGCCCGCGGCGAAATGACCCTCGCGCCCGGAGAGCGAAAGGACCTCCAGCTGACACCCGTTCGTGTCCTCGATACGACGGGCTACATCGCCTGCGACTTCCACCAACACACCATGATCGGCACGGACGCCGCCGTCGGGACACGCGATCGCGTTGTGGCCAACGCCGCCGAGGGGGTCGAGCTGGCGGTCGCCACCGAGCACAACGTCGTTGTGAATTTCGAGGCGATCGTGCGCGAAATGCACTTGGATCACGATCTGGTCTCGGTTTCTGGCGACGAGTTGACGAGCGATGCAAGCCGAACCCCGTGGGGTCACGCCAATGTCTGGCCGCTCCAGGTCGACGACACCAAGCCGCGAGGCGGAGCGCCGCCGGTCCGCGACCGCTTGCCCGGACAGGTCTTCGACCAGTTGCGTCGGGCATCGGCGGGCGACATCGTCGTACAGATCAATCATCCTCGTTCCCCCACCAACGGTTACTTCGAACAGTTGGCGTTCAACCGCGACGCGGGGGCGGGAACGAAGCCAGCGTACGACGCGGGCTTTGATGCCATCGAAGTGTGGAATGGTCGCAATGTCGACGCGAGGGCCCAGGTGCTAGACGATTACCTGGCTCTCCTCCGGGCCGGTCACGTCGTCACGCCCACTGCGGATACGGATACCCATGGGATTGTCGGCCAGGAGGCGGGCTATCCACGCACCTACGTCCGCGTGAGCGACGACGGACGGCTCGATACGTGGGACGCCGACCGCACGCAAGACGTCGTGCGTGGAGTCAAAACGAAGCGCGACGTGGTTCTGACGAATGGTCCGATGATGCGCGTCTCGGCCAATGGGGCCACGATCGGCGGCATTGCCCGTGGACCCACGGTCGAAGTGAAGGTTCATGTCGAGAGCGCGCCGTGGGTGGTGGTCGACCAAGTCCGCGTGCTCCGCGCTACGGCGCCCGCCGACATCCAGATCAAGCCTATCGTCCCGAGGCCGACGCCGGCCGGCGCGCTGGCGGCCGATGCCGTGTTCGTCGTACGAGTGCACGCCGACGACGCGCTCGTCGTCATCGCGTCGGGCACCCAGCCAATGACGCCCGTGCTCACGTCTTTGTCGAGCGCCGAAGTGGCTCCCTGGGCCATGACGGGCGCGATTTGGATCGACGCCGACGGCGATGGCCGCGCACTCGGCCGGTGACGTGGGCCGACGAGACATCGCGGTTCCCGCTGTGTGGCCGCGAGGCGGTCGTTCGCCGCGCTTGCACCTGTGTGAAGCTCGACTAGCCTCGCCCACTGCCGTCGCGCCACGGGGCACGGGGCAGGCTCGGGGCGTAGCGCAGCCTGGTTAGCGCACTTGACTGGGGGTCAAGGGGTCGGAGGTTCGAATCCTCTCGCCCCGACTGGGTCCGACGACATTTCAAGTCGTTGGACTCGCTCGGTTTTGTCTTATCGCGAGCTGCGTGGGACCGGGCGGCCTGCCGGACCTGCTGCCGGGCAGGGGCTCTGGCGCGACCGGAGCCTCGGCAAGCCCGATCTCCACGGAGGATCACGCCTCCGACCCGTGTCGTGCCCATGCCTCTGTAACCTCCTCGGTCCGCGCGAGGCAGATCCTGTCCCGTGGTCAGGCCGGGATCGCGACGACCACCGCGGTCGCGTTGTTCCACCCGTTGAGCCGGTCGTGGCTGCGGGCGATCTCGCCGTAGGTGAGCAGTCCGGCGATGGGGGCACCCGGGAAGGTGGTGCGAATGGCCTCCACCTCCAGCCGAAACGCGTCTTTGAGAATCATACCGCGGCACACGCAGTCGAAAAGCAGCACCCCGGCCACCGGCCCATGAACGCTTGCGCGGGCTGCCTTGGCGGCCGCTTGCGCGGCGAGGATCATGCTGTCCGGTTCCCCGTCGAGGATGCTCACCATCGATCCCTTCGGGACCTCGGCCGCGCATACGAGCGATCCGTTGGGGCCCACCGAGAGCGGCGCTCGCGCGCGACCGATTCGCTCGAAGAAGTGAACGCCAAGCTCGTTGGCAATCAGATAGGGACTCGCGTTTTCGGGCGTCAGGCGCACATTTCTCGCGGCCGCATGCCTCTGGTAGGCCGCGAACGCCGGTTGCCCGTCGATCTCGTGGACGACGTTGCCCTCCGCCATCGTGACGCGCATTTGCTTCGTGGTGGGCCGTAGGCCGTGATCGACTCCGATCCCCCAGGGCGACTCGCTGAAAATGTGCAACGCGACCGCGGAGTCCGAACTCGCACCGGCCCCCGAACCGACCCAGGTCGCCGCGAACCGACCCTCGTCTCCGGCGGCACCCCCCACGATCTGGGTGCCGCTTTGAACGCGACGTTCGTAAAGCTCGTTGACGAGTCGCTCCCCCGTGCCGGCCAGACCATCGGTCAAGAGCACTGTCGTGAGGCTCCGCCGTTCGTGCGCGGCAGCCGCTTTCTTCGCCGCCGCAAGATTCGAGGAGAGCTCTCGGGCGACCTTCTCGGGATCGGATTTGAGGCCCGTCGCGAACCGCATGTCGATCGTCGCGTCGGAGGCGACCAGCATGATCGCGACCCCGCCGTGAATGAGACCGGCTTCGGTGATTTCACCGGCGCTCGTACACCCCACGATCTCGGCCTGCGTGATTTCGCGCGCGATCGCGAGCAAATCGGCAAGGGCGAGGTCCGGAGATGCAAATAGAAATCCGAAGTTTGGTTTGGCGCCGCCGAGGCCCACATAGGCCTTGCGGACGGCCTCCGCAACCGCGATCTTCGCCGTGCTGAACGCCGACGCACCCGTCCCCACCTTTGTCCCCATTGTTAACTGGTTAACGACTTTTCCAATCGTTACTTTAGCCCGCCGAATCGACCGAGCACGGAATCGCTCGCGACGGCTGTGGAGCACGCTCTCAGGCGACGGCGATGGATTTGTTGAGTTGCTCGAGCATGGGAAGCAGTTCGCGCGCGTCCGACTGACGCGCGACACGCATCGCTTCGTCGAGATAACGTCGAGCCTCGCGCGGCTGGGCGCGCGCATTTGCGACTTGAGCCATGGCGCCGAGCAGGTGAGCTCGATGGCCGCTTGCGGGGGCGGCGGTGCCGAGAGCCTCGCTCAAGATGCCCTCGGCGTCGGACCACCGTTGAGAGGCTCCGAGCGCCTCGGCAAGCTTTCGTGCGAACACGAGCACCGCGTCCATCGGATCGTCCAGCTCGCCGCGGTGCAGCTCGCGCCGGGCGACGTCCAACGCTTGGCGCAGCGCGCTGACGCTGCCGGCAAGATCCGCGTTTGCGGCGCGCTCCGCGCTGAGCGCATCCAGAAGGGCCAACGCCTCCAGGGCGCTGCCGGCATGAACGGCGTGCCGCGCGCGCACCTCGAGCGGGGCATCGGGGCAGAGCTCGGCGGCGCGCGCAAAGAGCTCTCGCTTTCGACCGGCGGGAGTGGTCGAAAAGACGACGCTACGAACGAGCGGGTGCGCAATTTTGAATCCGCCGTTCACCGCATACGCAATGCCGGCTCGGTCCAGTGCCTGCAGTGCCGATTCGACTTCGACCGTCGCGGGCAGAAGCTCTTGCAATAGGTCCCGGCGGACGCCGTCGCCCCAGACGGCCATGGCCTGCAGCGCGTGGCGCGCGTCGCGCGGCAGCCGCTCGGCGCGAGCCGCAATGATTTCTACCAGCCGCTCGGGCGGAGGCTCGGTGCATTCTGCCGCCCATGCGATCAGCTGCTCGACGTGGAGTGGCGAAAGTGGGATTTTGGGGGCAGCGGCTCGAGTCGAAAACTCGGGGGCGAAGGATTCGTACGGCAGCGGCTGCAGCCGCCACACTTCACCGGCGACGGGGTCTCCAACGGGACGCGTTCCGGTCGTGTACGTCACGACAATGAGGGCCGGCACGGGCGGGGGTTCGGCCAGAAGATCGCCGAATGCGTTGCGGCTTGTGCCGTCGATGAAATCGAGATCGTCGACGGCCAAAACGACACGCGCGCGCCCGGCGCGCTCGGCCGCGCGTTCGAGACTCCAGCGCAACGCCTCGGCCACGACGAGGCGTCGCTCGGCAGGCGGCCGGCGGGATCGGTCCGGTGTCCCGAAGATCTCCTCGAGACCCCGGGCCGCTTGGGGTCTCGCGTTCGTCCACTCGTGCACGTCGGGTGGGCCATCGGCCAAGCCGGCCAGCGCGCGGATCGCGTGCCCCACCGCGTGGTCGCGGACCTTCGCCCAGCTCGGATCGGTGCCGACTGCGACGACGAGATCGCCTCGCGACGACCATCGGGCGAGCATCGCGTCCAAAAGACGCGTCTTGCCCATCCCAGCTTCGCCGACCAGGTGCGCCGCGGCCGGCAGGACGGACGAATCCTCACGGCGGGCCTCGAACCATCGAATGGCGTCTTCGCGGGACAGCAGCGGCAAGGCCGATCGCCGGCAAGCTAGCACCGCCTCGTGCGCGGGTGGCGTCGCGCACGTGTGCGTGTCGCCCGACCCGGACGCGGGCGGCGGCACCGTCGGCCCGTAGGCATCGCGCTCCTTCCAGGCCATCGACGTTCCGCACCCCCCGCAAAATTTCTGGCCCGCGGCGCTCGTCTCGCCGCACCGTTCGCATCGGATCGGCGTCGCGGGCGCCGACCCGACGCCGTAGCCGCCTTCGCTGTCGAAGAGCGCATTCTCGAGCGCATCCGAGAAAGCGCGTGCCGTCTGAAATCGGTCCTCGGGAGATTTGGCGATGGCGTGCATGGCGACCTCGGCGAACGGGGCCGGGATGGCCCGTTCGGGTGCGATTGCGCGCGGATCGGTCGGGAGCTGCGTCAGGTGCAGCATCAGTGTCGCCGCAGGCCCATCGCCGGCAAACGGCAGGCATCCTGTGAGCAACTCGTAGAGCACGACGCCCAACGCGTAGAGATCGCTGCGGCCGTCGAGCGCGTCGCCTCGAGCCTGCTCGGGGCTCATGTACTCCGGGGTGCCGCACACCAGACCGGGACGGCTCACGAACTTGGCTGCGGAGGGGATGTCGCCGCGGACGACTTTGGCCAGGCCGAAGTCGACGACCTTGACCATGTCGAGGCCGGATTTCAGCGGCTCGAGCACGATGTTGTCGGGCTTGAGGTCTCGGTGCACGATGCCGAGCGCATGGGCCTCGTCGAGCGCGGCGAGGGTCTGGCGCAGAATGTCGACGATTCGCCTCAATGGCAATGCGGTCCGCGCGTAGGCCAGGCGTCCGAGATCCTGACCTTTCAGGTATTCCATGACGATGTAGGGCAGACCGTCTTGTGTCGTGCCGAAATCGAAAATGGCGACCGAATTCGGGTGATTCAGGCGGCTGGCCGTTCGCGCCTCGTTGACGAAGCGTGCGGCGGCGACCTCGTCGTCGGCGAACTCCGGGTGAACGACTTTGACGGCGACCAGGCGTCCGAGAGCGATCTGCTCGGCACAGTAGACCCGTCCCATGCCTCCGACGCCGACGAGGCGCGTGATTCGATATCCGCCGGGCAGCTCGCGGCCGACGAGCGCATCTTCGGGGGTCGCGCGCGTCGAATCAAGGAGCTCGCCACCGCATGCGAAACAATACGCGTGGGCCTCCTCGCAAAGGCAAGCGCAGCGAAGGCAGCGGACCATGGCAACGAACGTACGATAACGGCACCGAAACGGAAACGCTTCGGAAAGCTCAGCAGTGGGGCGGAGGGTCAATTCCCGAGAGCGACCGGGCCCGTTCTCCGCGAATCCGCGGCCGATCGGCTACTTGAGAGCGACCGGTTCGAGCTCTACGAACCCGCGGCCGATTTCGGAACCACGCGAGTCCCGAACGACGACCCGCACGACGGAGGGATCGCCGATGAGACGTGGGTCGATGCGCCCGCGCCAGGTGTTGCCCACCCGTTGCCAATGAACCCCGAGTGGGGTCAAATCGAGTGTGGTTTCGACGGTGACGTTCTCGCTCGACACGTCGATGCGACCGGACGGATCGCGGACCTCGACGCGTGCGTCGATGGGGTCCGCCGGCCAACGCGCGTTCGTTGGCGCGAGCGCCACGTCGGCGCGCAGCTCGCGACGGGCGAGAACCAACTGCGCCTCCGCGCCGAGCACCGGATCGCGCAAATGAACGATCCGTAGCGGTGCGTCTTCGGCGAGCGGCAATGGGCCGCCCAGTCGGCCCCAGTAGAGCGGCACCGCGAACCGGGGCGCGAGGTCGCCGACGCTCTCGGAAGCGACCTCGATTCCCTCGGCGTCCTGCAGCGCGAGACGCTCGCCCCTGGCCAAGACGATCACGCCGTCGCGCGCCACGAACGCGTCGGGTGGCATTTTGTAGCGGATCACACGCAATGCGCGAGGAGCCGACCAGGCGCCGACGATCCCTTCCGTCCCGACCGCACGGACGTGCACCCACCGAGGCCCGGAAGCGCCCCGAGGCGTCGTCGTGAAGTGGGGTTCTCGGGTCACGGCGCGCTCGGTCACCCGAACCATGCTGGGATCCAGGGCGACCTCGACCCGGTACTCGGCTGCGTTGGCAACGGGGCCCCAGGCCAGATCGACCGGTGCCTCCACGTCGCTCGCCATGACGGCGAAGCCGCCGCTGGCCGCACTCCACTGCGGCGATGCCGGAATCCCGCGCGTCTTGTCGGGGTTGACGCCGCGTCGCATGAGAATGCCCGCGCCGTCGTAGACTGGAAACCCTTGACCGTTCGATCCGACGACCAGGGCGCCTTCGTAGATCGCGGCCGAGGTTGCGTCGCGGTGCACGCTCACGTGCAACTGCCCGCGCCAGTCGGTCAGCGTTCCGGCCTTCGTCGAGACGAGGAATGCGTGCGCCCCCTTCTGCCCAAGTGGCATGCGAACCTCGAGTTCCCCCTCTTCGAGCAGCAAGTGGTACCCGTGCGTCCAATGGTTGATCTCGCTCGGTAGCTTGCCGCCCGGCATCCAACGCGCGAGCGCTCGCGGTTCCAGCGTGACGGTGACGCCATCGGGTAACGTCATCTCGAGGGGCTGCTCGGTCGCGGCTTCGACGGTAATGCCCGTGGTGAGGATGTCGGCGGTCGACGTGTCGCGCCACTCGTGGGTCCCGTCGACCTTGACCCGTCCGGCGCCCCGGACGATGGCGGCGCCGTCGGGCGAATTGGAGCCGGCCAGCACGATCGAAGGCGAGCCGACGACCGCCGCAACGAGGATCCCGATGCCTATTCGCACGAGTCGATCATACGGGCTTCGTTCAGTCCGATTAAGGATGCCGCCGCCAATACGGACCCCCTTTCCGTCGATGCCCCCCCGGCGCAGCACATGCCGCGCCTGTGTGCGGACGCCGATGGCTGGAGCCGCTGGCGTCACGCGAATGGCTCAATCCGGCATGGTGCGTCGTGCGAGCTGCTGTCGCGCTGCGGTTGCGATGGCTCCCGTGACGTTCTTGCTTCGCGCCAGCGCTTTGAGCTCGTGCTCGCGCAGATGCTGGACCAATCTTGCCGCGAACGCGAACGGCGTGCGAGGGTTCTGTACGAGGTTCAGCTTGATTTGATGGGCTCGCGTCCATTCTCGGTCTAGCGCGATCGTTCGCAGCACGTCTTCCGAGACGTTGCGGCTGCCGCTGATGCGGACGACCTCGTTTTCTTGAATGGCTGGGCTCTTGATGGCCGCTTGAGCGACGAGCCGATTCGAGTCACGGACCAGAAGCAAGCGCTCGCTCGCGGTTCCCAGCATGGCGCGGCGGATCTTTTGCGAAATCGTCATCATCGCCAGCCGGGCGTTCAGAGGAAGAAACCGATCCTCAATCACTTCGTCGCCCGTCTCTTCGTCGAGACGATGCGTATCTTCGAGCTCCGGGTTCAACGGCGTTTGATCCGCGACGGCGGCCGTTTCGATGAAATGAATGTCGTCGGGCGTCGGCTCTGGGGTGGGTTCGGCGATGAGCTCCTGGCTAATCGCGGCCGCCGCCTCCTTGTACGCGGGAATTCCCTGAAGCTCGATCTTGTTGCGGACCGCCAGCTCGAGGATGCGATCCGCGGTCGACATACGGGTCGCTTTGTTCATGTAAAGCTTCTCGATGATCTGCGGATTCGCGAGCAGCTTCTGTTCGTTGGTCGCCACGAGCTCGGCCACGAGCTCGCTCGCCTGGGCCGCGATCGCCGCGACGGTATCCGGGGAGATGGCCGGATGAGCCAAGATCTTCTCCATCACCGCGTGGTTGCGTACGTAGCGAGGCGCCACCGCGGCGATTACGCCGGGCGCGAGGTCGGCCGCCAGCGCGCCGCCCAAGAGCGGCGCCGGCAGAGCATCCAGCGTGGCCTTCGCCGCTGCCGCGAGGGCCGGGTCGGTCGACTCCGACAGGATCACGATGACCGTCAGCGCGTCCCCTGGCTTCAGGCCCGGGGCGAGGCCTTTGGCCGCCATCTGCCGCATCGGCCCCGGGGTGGCGGGTGCCAAAATCTTTCGGGCAACCGGCGAGAGCTTGTCGACGTCGATAGGGAACTCCACGATCATCAGCATACCGCGTCGAGTCGCTGCCTTTTCCGGCGGAGCGGAAATCGTGCCGTGCTGACGCTCCTTTTCCGATTCGCCGATTTGGCCTCGGGTGTGAGCTAACCTGCGCATGAAACCCGCGCCGACTCCCATCCCCTCTGGCCATGATCCTGTGTCTGGCGCGATGATCCACCGTGACGTCCGGCGATGCCCGAGTTGCGGGCAGCGCTTCGGCCCGGACGCGGCTTTCTGCCCGTTCGACGGAATCAAGCTCGAACCGGCCCCGTTCGACCCGGGGACCGACGTGCTTCCGGGGGCGACGAGAGACGGCCGTTACGAGCTCATCGAGGTTCTCGGCGAAGGCGGAATGGGGCGCGTCTACAAAGTGCGCCATGTGGCGCTCGAGCGGACGTTTGCGATGAAAGTGCTGCGCCGAGAGCTGGCGACCGACGAGGGGCTGGTCACCCGCTTCCTCGATGAAGTGCGTGCCACTGCGGCCGTCACGCATCCCAACGTCGTACAGATCATGGATTGCGGCGTCCTGACGTCCGGTGCCCCCTACTTCGTGATGGAGCTGCTCTTGGGCACGACGCTTCGCCAAATCCTGAATGGCGGACCGTTGAGCATCGAGCGCGGCATCCCGATCGTTCGACGTGTCGCGGCGGCCCTCGGAGCCGCGCATGCCGCGCGCGTGATCCACCGTGACTTGAAGCCCGACAACGTATTCGTGCTCGATGCGCGGCTCGAGGGAGTGCCCTCGTCGCGCCCCCCGGAACCGATGCTGGGGGCGCCGGCGGCGGTCGACGTGCGGGTTGTCGATTTCGGCGCATCCAAGATCGTGGGATCCAGCCGGATCACGCGGACCGGCGTCGTGTTCGGTACGCCCCACTACATGTCTCCGGAGCAAGCCACCGGCGATTCGGTCGATCACCGGACGGACATCTACGCGCTCGGCGTGATCATGTACGAGATGTTCACGGGACGCCGGCCGTTCGACGCAGAGACGTACATGGGGGTGCTCACGCAACACATGTTCGTCGCGCCCATTCCGCCTACCGAAGCCGGCCCGCAGGCGCGCGGCCTCGGACAGATCCAAGATGTGATTCTCACGTGCATGGCGAAAAAAGCCGAAGATCGATTTGCGTCGATGAGAGAAGTGGTCGTCGCGCTGGATCGTGCTGCGACTCCGGTCCGCACGGCGAGCCGCGCGGAAGGCGCATCCGACCCGGCGCCGGGACCTCCCGATCGATCCATGGGGATCGACGCCGTGCGGCTCCGGGCGCACCCCCCACGCCACGCGACCCGGTTGGCGCTTTCGGCGGCCGCCACGGCGGTCCTCGTTCTAGCTGGGATGGGATGGGCCTGCGCCCGGTGCTTTTCGGCCGAGGCCGGTACGTCATCGCCGTCGCAGTCGTCCTCGCCATCGTCCGCTCCGGCCACCTCGGCCGGGCCATCGCCCCCGAATCGCTCGGATCCCGATGTGCCCGCGGCCCAACCTGCGGCCCCGGTCACGCTGGCCCAACCCGAGACGCCCTCCGATGCGATCGCGCCCTCGTCGGCGTCGGCCCGACGCGCCGCAGAGCCACCTGCCCGGCATTTGCCGTCCAGGGCGTTGGATGACGTCGGCGATCCCTTCGCCGAACGCCCCCGATGACCCGCTGCCGCGAAGCGGTCCGTGGTCCCTGCGCTTGACACCGTTGCCGCCGCCCTTCCATGCTCTAGCCCTAGCCCGTGGCCAAGCAGAAGCTGCTCCTCGTCGACGCCGATCCGCGGAGCGTCCGCGTCCTCGAAGTTAGCCTGAAGAAGGCGGGCTACAGCGTGACGACTGCGGTCGACGGCCTTGACGCGCTCGCAAAGATCGAGTCGCTCACGCCCGACCTCGTGCTCACCGATACGCGTTTGCCGAAACTCGACGGCTACACGCTCGTGCGAAAGCTCAAAGAGCGGCCGGAGTGGTCTTCGATTCCCATCGTATTTCTAACCAGCCAGAAGTCGATCGAGGACAAGATTCGAGGGCTCGAGCTCGGGGTCGAAGACTACCTGACCAAACCCATATTCGTTCGTGAGCTCATCGCACGCGTCAACCTTCTGCTCGCTCGGCGAACGCAGGAAAACATCGCGGCCACCAAGGCCACCACGTCGGGACGGACGCGCTTCACCGGGTCCACCCAGGACATGGCCGTCATCGATCTGCTGCAGACGTTTGAGGTCTCACGCAAAAGCGGGGTGGTGAACCTACGCGGAGGCGCGCACGAGGCTCGCATCTACTTCCGCGATGGCAAAGTGGTCGATGCCGACCTCGGACGCTTGCGCGGGGAGGAAGCCATCTATCGCGCGCTGATTTGGAACGAGGCGTCCTTCGAGGTCGAGTTCCGACCGATTGCCAACGAGGACGTCATCGGCGGGTCCACTCAGGCGACCCTGATGGAAGGCATGCGTCGGGTCGACGAGTGGGGCCGACTGTGCGAGCAGCTGCCGCCTCTTTCGACGGTGTTCCAAATCGATCACCGTCAGCTTCTGGAGCGCCTGAACGAGATTCCCGACGAGCTCAACGGCATACTCCGGCTGTTCGACTCGGGCCGGTCCTTGGCCGACGTCGTCGATGATTCGCCGTTCGAGGATCTGTCGACGTTGTCGACCATCACGAAGCTTTACTTCGAGGGTTTGCTCGTTCCGAAGCCCGAGTCACCCCCCGAGCTCGATGTCCCGTTGCCTGCGGTCGACGAAGGATACGTGGAGGCGACGGCCGTTCGCGACCTCGTCAGGCCGAACAGCCCGTCGAGCGGCAATATGGCCGTGGTCCCCGCCTCCGAACCGGCATCGCACCAGCCACCGCCGCCCGCGGTCGAAGCGCCCGCCGATCGGGGCGCTGCGATGCTTGCGGTCGGTACCGTGGTCGAACCCTTCGTGGGTCGTCCATCGTTCGTGGACCCGTCCGTCGCAGTTTCTGCCCATCCGGTCGCCGCGGCCGGGCCCGCGTCCTTCAATGGCGCCGCGGCTGCCGCGCCGCGCGCGCCGCCCGCGCCTCCCCTGGCTCCCGCGCCCCGAGCGCCCCCCGTGGCTTTTGCGCCTGCCGTGGCTCCCGTGGTTTCCGCGCCTGCCCCGGAACAACGCGAACAAGCGGTGACCGCGCTTAAAGCGCACCCGCCCCATTCGGCGCCGGGCCCGAGCCCTGCCATGGGCTCGGACGCGGGGGCGCCCGGACTTGACGAGCCCGCGCTGGGGGACTCCGCATGGTTCGACGCCGAGTCGGAGCAGCCGCCGCCCGTCGGCGCCGTCACCCACCACCGCGCCGCCGACGACCACGTCGCAGGGGTTCCGCGTCGGCTCAGCGGCAAGACCAAGTGGGTCGTGCTTGGCGCTCTGGGCCTCGCGTCGTTGCTGGCGGTCGTGGCGGGCCTTCGGACGCTGCAAGCCCGTCAGCAAGCCGCCGCCGATCAGGCTCGATCCCGAACGACGATCGCATGGCCGGCCGATCCCTCGAGGCCGGCTGCGCCGCTTCCGCCGGAGCCGAGCGGATCGCAGGCCCCGGCCGCCGGAAGCGCCGCCCCGGCGGCAATCGCGCCTGAGGACTGGTCTGCCGCACCGCAAGCGCCGGAGGCTCCGCCCGCGGCGGAGATGCCGCACCGAGCGGCGGCCGCGATCAACCTGGGGGGGACGCCGCGTGCCGCCGAGGTCGAACCGAGCCGTGTCGACACCTCGCCCGCACCGGCGACGGCGACGCTTGTGCGAGAGGCGAATCATGCGTTGGCCCTGGGTGCGACGGAGCGGGCCATGGATCTGGCCCGGCAAGCGGTCCAGGCCAATCCGGGGGATGCCGACGGTTGGCTGACACTCGGTGCGGCGTTTCAGGCGACCGGCAACCTGATCGCCGCACAGGAGGCCTATCGCCGCTGCGTCGAGCAAGCTCGGACGGCGAACGTCAGCGACTGCCGCGCGCTGGCCGGCCGATGACCGGGCGCGCAGCGCAGGGGTCCGGCCACGGGGGCCACCGGGCCCACACGGCGCCGTTTCGCAGCCCGTTCGGCCTCAGTTCCCGGTGCCGCCGGTCAGGAACGCCGTCACCACAGCGGCGAAGGCCGCGGGGCATTCTTCCGCAGGCGAAGGTCCACAGTCGAACACTTCGAACCGCGCGCCACCAAGCTCCCGCGCCAGACGTCGGCCGTGTTCGACCGGACAGGCTCGGTTGGCCCGTCCCCACGCCACGAGCGTCGGTGTCGTGATTCGAGGGATGCTGGCCGTGAGCGGTCGAGTGTCGAGCATGGCTCGCATCGTGGCGTAGGCCGCCTCTCGGGCGGCGGGCGCGTCGAAAAGTTCGAAAAGGTGGTCGACCCTCCGAGCCGGGGCGCTGTTGCCGCCCCGGACTCGAGGCAAAAAGCGACTGCGGAACAAAGCGCGCCCAAATAGCTGCTTGAAAATGAAGGGCCCGACGATCGGCAACCCGGCGATGCGCGAAAGTGTGTCGGGCCTCGGTGGATAGACGAGCGGGTTCACGAGGACCAACTTGTCGACGAGGTGTGCTTGCGTGGCGGCGAGTGTCAGGGCTACCGATCCGCCCATAGCGTGTCCGCATAGCGAGACGCGCACCAATCCGACGGCCGCGCACAGATCGACGAGCGACTCCGAGAACGTCTCGAAGTCGTACCGGTACCGGCTGGGCGGTGGCTTTTCGCTCTCGCCGAAGCCCGGCAGATCCGGCGCGATCACTCGGAACCGTTCCGACAGTCGTGGCACGACGTCGTCCCAAGCAACGTGGCTCGACAAGTAGTCGTGAACGAGCACCAGCGGAGGACCGTCGCCCGCCTCGACGTATCGAATTCGGGCTCCCCGCGCCGCGACGTCGCGTGTCATTGGTTGTCGAGAGTCGCGCGTTTCGGGCATGCGTACGGGCGGCCAGCACCATAGGCGCCCGCCGACGCGCGGCAAGTCGTGGCCGCGTCCGACTCCGCGCGGGCCGCGGCGAGCGACTCCGGGCGAAAGGGACGCCCCACCGGCGTGTCTTCGCGATTCCATGCGAGGACATTGTTTGTCACGGCCACGATCTAAAGGCGCGAAACGAGTTCCATAATGGAAAAGCGCAAAAAAAAGTTCGATGATGGATTGACCGCGATATTTCGACTGCTTTAGGGTGCAAAACAATTCGAGCAATCGTTCGGCGAATGTCGCCACCGATCGCTCGATCGGCCCGATTTGCGGTGGATGCCGCACACGTGAACCAGTCACGGAAGTCGGGCCATGGCAGTGGATTCACGGTCGCGTGTGGGCGGCGAATTCCCTTCGCGCGGGCCCGCACGGGAACTGTTTGTCGGCGATGGGCCGGGAGGAACCGAGCATGGACCCCAACGACGATCCGAAGGAAGCGCCGCAATCGACCGCGGCGTACATCGAGACGGACGGGGCCCTTGCCCTGCAGGCGGCGGAGGGTCCGGCGCCGGTCACGCGCGAGCAACGTCGCTCTCGACGCAAACGTGCCGTCCGGGCGAGGACGATCAGCGTCAAGCGGATGACCAAGCGGGAGCTCGAACTTGGTCGGCTCCTTTATCCGGATATGGATGAAGCGGTGAGACCCCAGACCCGCGCGGAATGCGTGGGGGGCGAGCGACCATGCCCCTTCGTGTCGTGCCAACATCATCTTTATTTGGACGTATCGGCTCGAACCGGGGCAATCAAGTTGAATTTCCCCGATCTCGATGTGTGGGAAATGTCCGAGACGTGCGCGCTCGACATCGCCGATCGGGGTGGCACGACTCTCGAGGAAGTCGGCGCCATCATGAATCTTACGCGAGAGCGGATCCGGCAGGTCGAGGTCAAGGGACTGGCCAGGCTCGCGGCTCTTCGCGAGTTGACCCACCTGCGCGACTACGTCGACGAGGGGCCCGTCGGCAAGCGCCGCCTTCCTCTGCTCGTGGCAAGCGAAGAGGACTGCGACGAGGACACCGAAGAGCCGGAGGACGAGGAGAGTCTCGAGGCGGCCGAGAGCGCGACCCTCGAGACCCCCGACGGCGCGGTCATCGAAGCGGCCGAAATGGAGTGACGCGATCCAAGCGGGGTCGGGGTCGGGGTCGCGTTCGGGGTCGGGGTCTTTCTGTTCTACGCATTTCCCGTTCGGCGAGATGTCGCTGAACGCCTACGGTTCGCAGCCCTTGTGTTCGCTTGGATGGCGAAGCCGAAACCAAGTTCCTCGGCCATGCTTTGCAAGCGGTC
>Ga0187863_10000764_pt1 | contig 26769 bp, 26 predicted proteins | sample June2016WEW_11_1_FD_132975 | JGI IMG/M metagenome (GOLD analysis project Ga0187863, IMG submission 132975) | Peatland microbial communities from SPRUCE experiment site at the Marcell Experimental Forest, Minnesota, USA - June2016WEW_11_10 | ecosystem: Environmental > Terrestrial > Soil >...
GATCTTACATGAGATTTTCCGCGGATTTTTTTGATCGGCAAGCGGTGCTACGATCTTCCCATGTTTCACCTACGGAGTTTGGCCGATGAATAACGCTAAAAAATTGTGTACGTCGCTGAGTTTGGCCGCGCTTATGCTCGGAGGCGTGGGCAGCGCTTTGGCGGAGCCTCCGCACGGCGGCGGCGGAGAGCCACACGGTGGCGGAGAGCCGCATGGCGGAGGGGCGCCGCATGGTGCACCCGCTCGCGGAGAGCCGCACGCAGGTCCGCAAGGATATTCGCGGGTGACTGAGCCGAAGGGCTGGGACGCGCGTCCCGCCAACGCCGATCGCGGCGCCTATCAGCACAACTTCCAGGCGGCGCGCAGTTTTAGAATCGGGCCATACCACCGGCCCCCGGGCTGGGCTGCGCGGCGTTGGGGCTACGGGCAGATTCTGCCGCGTGCGTATTGGGCTTCACGGTATGTGATTGGAGACTACTGGCTCTTTGCGCTGGAAGTGCCGCCCGGCGGCTACGAGTGGGTGCGCGACGGCAGCGATGCGCTGTTGATCGACACCAACACCGGCGAAATCCTGCAAGTCGAGTACGGCGTGTTCGCTTAGCATTCTGTTCAATGGGTGCGGGCGCTGCCGCGAGCAGCGCCCGCACCTACGCGCGAATCGGATAAATCCCACGGCAGGAACCCGCGAGCGCTCGATCAACCGAAAGCCACCGTCCGCGTTACAAGTATCTGGGACGAGAGAATCGGGTTATCGAGGGAAGATAGAGATGTCGTGGTTCCTCCATGAGGGCAGCGCGCTGCATTACCTGCAGCGCGGACGAGGCGAGCCGCTGTTGCTGATACACGGTCTGGGTTCGAGCGGCGCAGACTGGGCGTGGCAGGTGGCGGCATTGGAACGCAAGTTCCGGGTGATCGTGCCGGACCTACCGGGTAGCGGACATAGCGCACCGCTTAATGGGATCTGCAGCATTGAAGGTTTGGCGCGCTCGCTGTGGGCCTTATGCGATCACCTCGGGCTGGGCTCCGTCAACGTCGTCGGCTTCTCGCTGGGCGGCGCCGTCAGTCTGGAAATGGCCCTGCAGCGCCCCGAGCGCGTGCGGCGCCTCGGGCTCATCAACAGTCTCGCCAACTATCGGCTCGATCACTGGAGCAAGTGGATCGAAGCGGCGCTGACGCTCGTGCTCGTCCCGCTGCTCGGCATGCGGCGTGCCGCCCGCCTCGCCGCCAGACGCTTGTTTCCCATGCCTTGGCAGGGTGTGTTGCGGGAACGTGCTGCCGCCGTGGTGAGCGCCATGCCGCCGGGCAATTATTTGTTGACCGGCCGCGCGCTGCTCGCGTGGACAGCCCTCGAGAGGCTGCATCTCATCAAATCTAAAACGTTGGTGATCGCCGCGGAAAATGACTTCACGCCGCTCGCGGAAAAGCGCGCATTGGCCGCCGCGCTGGGTGCGCAGTTCATCACGATCCGCGGCTCACGTCATGGCACCCCCTTTGACGCGGTGGCGGCGACCAATGCCGCATTGACCGCTTTCGTCGATGACCTGCCATTGCCTCACGGCGGACGCTGGAGGTGCGATCGGAGCTCTCGAGCGCTGCGATTCCCGGGCAGTCTGGCGGACGAGCATGCCGCCAGCGCGGCGTCGATCGCCGCTGGCGCGCCGACTGCCGCGCTGGTGTGACTGGTTCGCTCGACCCGCCGGTTTGACTTGCAGACGCTCGCTACTTAGCATTCGTGGGACTGTGCACACGCCGCGCAAGTGGTTCCAGCGCTTTGCACTGAGCCCGACCGATCTTCTTCGCGATCGCACCTACCGGCGATTGTGGACCTCCATCCTGATCTCCTCGTTCGGTGGGCAGGTCACGCTCCTCGCGCTGCCGCTCTCGGCGGCGGTCCTGCTGCACGCATCGCCCACGCAAATGGGCTTTTTGGCAGCCGCTGAAATCGTGCCTTTTGCGCTGTTCTCGCTGCCCACCGGCGTGTGGCTGGATCGGGTGCGCAAGCTTCCCGTTTATGTCATCGGCGAGTTGTCGATATCCGCGACCGTGGCCTCGGTGCCGCTTGCCTGGTGGCTCGGACGGCTGTCGATCGATTGGCTCTACGTGGTTGCCTTCGTGATCGGTGCGGTCAACACCACGTCCGGGAGCGCCGCGCAGATCGTGCTGACCCAGATCGTACCGCGCGAGCGGCTGGTCGAGGCGCATGCCAAGAACGCGCTGGCGTCATCCACTGCCGAGGTCACCGGGCCCGGCGCTGCCGGCGCGCTGATCAAGATCGCGGGGGCGCCGCTCGCGCTGCTCGCGGATGCTGCGCTGTTGCTGGTCTCTGCGACCATCCTGCGGGGCGTCAAGGTGATCGAGACACCCGGCACCCTCAAGATCGCTTTCTGGCCCGCGATGCGCGAGGGTCTGGACTTCGTTCGCGGACACCGGCTGCTCGTCGCCATGGCGAGCTGCGTCGGTGTCTGGCAGATGTGCAATCAAGCGGCGACTGTCGTCCATATCCTGTTCGCCACGCGGCAGTTGGGCCTCTCCGCCCGGGCAGTAGGCTTCAGCTACGTCGCTTTGGGGGCCGGCACGGTGCTCGCCAGCGCGCTTGGGTCTCGGGTCGTGAGGCGGTTGGGGCCGGGTCCGACGATGGTGCTCGGATTTGCCATCAGCGGATTCGGATGGGTGGTGCTCGCCTGTGCGCCGTTGAACCGCCTCGGTATCGCCGCCTATCCCTTGATGCTTTTGTTTTATGGGGTGGGCGCAGTATTCATCACCATTAATTTTCTGTCATTGCGCCAGTCGGTAACACCCGGTCCCATGCTCGGCCGGATGACCAGCACCATGCGCTGGTTGATTCTCCTGCCGGCGGGACCGGGCGCGCTGATCGGGGGATGGCTCGGCGAACACGTCGGCTTGCGCGTCGCGTTGGGCTTTGCGGGGGCCACCGCGCTGTTGCTGGCGGCGGTCGCAGCGCGTCTTCAAGTGATACGCAGCGTGAAAACGCTTCCGACGCTCAAGGCCGAAGCCATCACGCCCTACTCATCGGACATCGACGCGAACGTGTGACCCGGCTTTCGCCGGCGGCGCCGCAAAATGCGGTGTCGTCCTACAGACGCAAAGCGGGGCGTCAACCGAGCATCCCTCGCGCACGTTATGCCATTGGAATCAGGAGTATCGAGATATGAACCAATTTGGAAAAGCATTGATCGTCAGTCTGAGCATGGCGGGCAGCGCCGTCGTTGCGCCCGTGGTTGCTTCGGCTGCTGTGGGAGTGGATATCACCGTGGCGCCGCCCGAGCCGCGCGTGGAGGTGGTGCCGCCACCGCGTGCAGGCTTCGTCTGGGCTCCGGGATACTGGGAGTGGCGAGGCGGTGCGCACGCCTGGATTCCGGGCCGCTGGGTCGGCGAGCGCCGGGGCTATCATTGGGCTCCGGATCGCTGGGAACAGCGGGGTGATCACTGGCATCACTGGCGCGGTCACTGGGAACGCTAAACCCTGGAGCGGCAGGGCGCAGGCTCGTCAACCGTCATCTCGAGCCTGCGCCCTCGGGCCAATTCGGTCATGTGAATTGAGTCAGACATTAATAGGTAGCTTCAACTCTTTGATTTAGCTAAGATCGCCGCCTCATGAACATTGCGGCTGACGGTCTTGGCGTTGAAGCAGTCCACGTTTGGCGTGGCGATCGCCACGTCTTGAAGGCTGTGAGCCTGCACATCAAGCCGCGCGAAGTGCTGCACATCTCGGGCAGAAACGGCAGCGGCAAGACGACGCTCCTCAAGGTCGCGTGCGGTCTGCTGAGACCGGAGCAGGGGCGGGTCACCTGGCTGGGCCGATCCATCTCCGAGGTACGCTCCGACTATCAGCGCGCGCTCGCCTACGCTTCGCACGAGCCTGCGCTCAAAGGCGATCTGACCGCGCTCGAAAATCTGCGCTTCATGGTCGGCCTCAGGCGCCGCGCGAGTGCCGCCGAACTCGCCGGCTGTCTGCAGCGGACCGGTGTCGAAGGCTGCGCGGATCTGCCGGTGCGGGTGCTGTCGGCGGGACAGCGCCGGCGCGTCGCCATGGCCCGGGTGCTCGGGATGCGCGCTCCGCTCTGGCTGCTGGACGAGCCGTTCACCAACCTCGATGCCGGCGGCTCCGAGACTTTCGCGGCACTCATCGCGGAACACGTGAGCGAGGGTGGCATGGCGGTGGTGGTCGCCCACCATGAGCTCGTGCTCCCCACTGAGGCGCGCCGGCTGGAGCTGCCCGGATGAGCGCCGCCCATGCCCTGTCGCTCGTGGTCGGACGTGAGCTGCGTCTCAGTTTCCGGCGTCCGGACCAACTTCTGCAGCCGCTGGTGTTCTTTCTCATCGTGACCACCCTGTTTCCCCTCGGATTGAACCTTCAGTTGTCGCTGCTGAAGGACATGGCGCCCGGTGTGCTTTGGACGGCCGCGCTGCTATCGTCGCTCTTGTCGCTCGAATCGCTGTTCAAGGGCGACGCGGACGACGGCACGCTCGAGCAGCTGGCGCTGTCCGGCCACAGCTTGACCTTGATCGTGATCGGCAAGACGGCGGCCCATTGGCTTCTGAGCGGCGCGGCCCTGGTGCTGGCGTCGCCCCTGGTCGCCATCGCGCTCGGTATCCCAACCACGGCGTTCGGCACCATGCTTGCGAGCCTCGCGCTCGGCACCATGACCTTGAGCTGGCTCGGTTCGATCGGCGCAGCGCTGACGGTGGGCCTGAAACGCGGCAACGTGCTTTTGTCGTTGATCGTGCTGCCGCTTGCCATGCCATTGCTGATCTTCGGCGCCGGCGCAACGGACCGCGCCATCTCGGGGACTAGCCCGGCGGGGGCCCTGTATTTTCTTGGATCGTTATGCGTATTCACCTGTACTCTTGCACCCTTCGCGGCTTCGGCTGCGCTGCGCATCACGCTCGAATGACGCTCGGAAAGACTTAAGGCACATGTGGACGTGGTTTTATCGCTTGGCCTCTCCTCCGTTCGTGTACCGGACGGCGGCCGCTTGCACGCCTTGGTTCATGGCGGCGGCGGTTGCGGCCATCGGCTACGGCACGATCGCAGGTCTGGTGTTTGCGCCTCCCGATTACCAGCAGGGCAACGCCTTTCGGATCATTTACGTGCATGCGCCGAGCGCCTGGCTCTCGATGTTCGCCTACACCACCCTGGCCGTGGCGGGCGCGATCGGGCTGATCTGGCGCATCAAGATGGGCCATGCGGTGGCGGCGGCGAGCGCCCCCATCGGCGCCTCCTTCGCGCTGGCGGCACTGGTCACCGGGTCGCTCTGGGGGCGCCCCATGTGGGGAACTTACTGGGCCTGGGACCCGAGGCTCACTTCCGAGCTCATCCTGTTGTTTCTATACGTCGGAGTGATGTCCCTGCGCTCCGCGTTCGAGGATCCCGGCCGCGGCGACCGCGCTGCGGCGCTTCTCGCCATTGTCGGGGTTGTCAATATCCCCATCATCCATTACTCGGTTGTTTGGTGGAACTCACTGCATCAAGGGGCTACGGTTGCTAAAATCGGCATGCCGGAGATGCCCGGCAGCATGCTCTGGCCCCTGCTGTCCATGCTGCTGGGCTTCATGTGCTTTTACGGAGCGGTGTTGTGTATGCGGCTGCGCGGCGAGGTGCTCAATAGAGAGCGCCAGGCAGCGTGGGTGCGGGAGGCGGTGAGATCGTGAGTGCAGGCGGATTTTGGTCGATGGGCGGTTACGCGCGCTTCGTGTGGCCGTGCTTCGCGTTGGTGTTCGGCGTCCTCGCCTGGAATCTCTGGGCGGCGAACCGTTATCAGGCCGAGGCGCGCAAGCGGGCGCAGCGAGCGCTCGCCATGATGGGAGATCACCCGTGACGCCGCGGCGCAAGCGTCTTTTCGTGGTGCTGGCGATCTTGGGCGGCGTCGCCGCCTCGGTGTCGCTGGCGGTGATGGCCTCGCGCCAGAACATCATGTTTTATTACGACCCGAGCCAGATCGCCGCCGGCCAGGCGCCCGCCAACAAGCGCTTCCGCGTGGGCGGCATGGTCGTGAAAGGGAGCTTGGCGCGCAAGCCCGGTGACCTGCAGGTGCGCTTCGTGCTGACCGATTTCGCGCATCAGATACCGGTCGAATATACGGGCGTCCTCCCCGACCTGTTCCGCGAAGGTCAAGGGATCATCGCGCATGGGACCCTGGGACCTGACGGCGCCTTTGTCGCCGATGAGGTGCTCGCCAAGCACGATGAGAAATACATGCCCCCGGAGGTCGCGGCTTCGTTGAAGCGCAATCCGCCGCCGGCCCACCCGGGTAGTTAGGAAGGAGTCGTCATGGCAGCGGAACTCGGCATATTTGCCCTCATCCTCGCCTTCGTGTTGAGCCTCGCGCAGGCCTTTTTCGGGTTGATCGGCGCCTATCGCGTCAATGGCGACTGGATGGCGGTCGCGCGCCCGGCGGTCTCGGGACAATTCGTCTTCGTTGCGGTGGCGTTCTCCTGTCTCGTGTACTGCTTCGTGACGAATGACTTCTCCGTATCCTACGTGGCGCACAATTCGAACACGCATTTGCCGCTGTTCTACCGCGTGGCGGCGCTCTGGGGCGCGCACGAGGGCTCGCTGCTGCTGTGGATCTCCATTCTCGCCATCTGGAGCCTGGCGGTCGCCGCATTCAGCCGGCAGCTGCCGATCACTTTCTCCAGCCGGGTGCTCGGCATCATGGGACTCATCAGCGCGGGCTTCATGCTGTTCACGCTGTGGACCTCGAATCCCTTCCTTCGGCTGATGCCGGCTGAGCGCGACGGCGCCGATTTGAATCCGGTGTTGCAGGATTTTGCGCTCGCCATTCATCCGCCCATGCTCTACACCGGGTATGTGGGGTTCTCGGTCGCCTTTGCATTCGCGTGCGCCGCGATGCTCGAGGGGCGGCTCGACCAAGCCTGGGCCAAGTGGACACGTCCCTGGACCATTTTTGCGTGGACGTTTCAGACCATCGGCATCGCGCTCGGCAGCTGGTGGGCCTATTACGAGCTGGGATGGGGCGGCTGGTGGTTCTGGGACCCGGTGGAAAACGCGTCCTTCATGCCCTGGCTCGTGGGCACCGCCTTGATCCATTCTTTGAGCATCACCGAGAAGCGCGGCATCTTCAAGAGCTGGACGCTGCTATTGGCGATCTTCGCCTTCTCGCTGAGCCTCGTGGGCACGTTCCTGGTGCGATCGGGCGTGCTCGTCTCCGTGCACTCGTTCGCCACCGACCCGCAACGGGGCCTCTACATCCTGGCGTTCCTCACCCTGACCATCGGCGGTTCCCTGACGCTCTACGCGTGGCGCGCCCCGAAGCTGTACGTCCCCGGAGGTTTCGAGCCGTTCTCCCGGGAATTCTTCCTGCTGGTGAACAACGTGATCCTGGTGAGCGTCGCGGGGCTGGTGCTGTGGGGGACACTCTCGCCGCTGGTGTACGAGCTCTTCAATTTGGGCAAAATTTCCGTGGGTCCGCCGGTGTTCGCCGTGATGTTCCTGGTGCCGATGTTTCCGCTGATGGTGTTTCTCGCCATCGGCATGCATTCGGCTTGGCGCCGCGGCAGACTCACCGCATCGGCGAGGCCGCTCTGGTGGTTGCTCGGCGCGGCCGCGCTGGTGTCCGTGCTGGTGCAGGGGGTGGGATTCGGCACGTTCCACTGGATCGGCCTCATCGGTCTGCTGTTCGGTTTCTGGATCATTTTCTCGGCCTTGATCGAGCCGGTCCAGAGGCTTCGCCGCGGCCAGAAGCTCACGTCGGGCCTGCTCGGCATGGTGGTCGCGCACATCGGAGTCGGCGTATTCGCCATCGGCGCGAGCGGCGTGGAGAGCTACAAGGTCGAAAAGGACGTCGCCTTGAAGCCGGGCATGACCTATTCGATCGCCGGTTACGATTTTCGTTACGTCAGCTCCGCCGAGGTCAAAGGACCCAACTACGATGCGGTACGGGCCGAGGTCGATGTGACGCGCAACGGAAAGCTGGTGACCGTGCTCAGGCCGGAGAAGCGCCATTTCTGGGTGCAGCAGACCGACAACAGTCAGGCGGCGATTTCCGTCAGCTGGGCGCGCGATCTGTTCGTGGCCATGGGCAATCCGCTGGGCGCCGATGCCTGGAGCATGCGCATTCAATACAAGCCCTTGGTTCGTTACATCTGGCTGGGTGCGGTGATCATGGCGATCGGCGGTGTGATCGCCGCGACCGACCGGCGCTACCGCATTCGCGTCGAGAAGCGCTCGACGGAACCGGTGGCGGCTCCGCCGGCGCCGGAGCCCAGTCTCGGGTCGGCCTGATGTGGAAGTTCCTCATCCCGGTGGCGGCATTCGTCGCGCTCGCCGTGCTGTTCGCCTTGGGGCTCAATCCCAAACGGGACATCCATGCATTGCCGTCGCCGCTGATCGGAAAGCCGGCTCCGGCCTTCGATCTCACCGATGTGATGGACCCTTCCCGCCATGTCGACAACACGGCCTTGAAGGGCCAGGTTTACGTGCTCAACGTGTGGGGAACCTGGTGCTTCGAGTGCCGGGCCGAGCACGATGAGCTGCTGGCCATCGCCCGGCAGCACGTGGTGCCTCTCATCGGGCTCGATTACATGGATCAGCGCGAGAAGGCGCAGCAATGGCTGACCCAGCTGGGTAACCCGTATCAGGGCGTCGGTTTCGATACGGACGGCAGGACCGCGATCAACTGGGGCGTGTACGGCGCGCCCGAGACCTATCTGGTCGACGGCCGCGGGCAGATCCTCTACAAATTCATCTCGCCCATCACGCCTGATGTTTGGGAGCGCGAATTTCTGCCGCGCATCAGCGCGGCGCAACGGAGCGGCACGTGATCCGCCGACGTCTTCTGGTGGCGGCGCTCGTGCTGGCGACGGCGGCGGGATCGGCGCTCGGCGCCAGCGACCCGACCGTGGATGTCTACGGCCAGATCGAGAATCATGCGCTGCAGTCGCGCTACGATCACATCACCCAGGATCTTCGCTGCCTGGTCTGTCAAAACGAATCGATCGCCGACTCCAATGTGGAGCTTGCCAGCGATCTGCGCCGCCAGGTTCGCGAGATGCTGATCGCCGGCAAGAGCGACGATGATATTTTTCAATACATGACGGACCGCTACGGCGAGTTCGTCCGCTTCAATCCACCGCTGACGCCGAAGACTTGGCTGATTTGGGGCGCGCCCTTCATCATGGTGGCGGTGGGAGCCATTGTCATCATTCGCATCGCGCGTCACCGCGCGCGCCTGCCCGTGGATGACGAGCCAGCCTCGGAAACCAAATAAGCCATGACAACCTTTCTCGTCATTGCAGTGTTCATGGCTGCGATCGCCGCGACGGCCGTCGCTTGGCCATTGCTGCGCAGCCGTGGCAGCCGGCTCGCAGGCGTCGCGGCAGGAATTCTGGTCATGGCCGCCGCCGCCGGACTGTATCCGCTTTGGTCGAACTGGAACTGGCATGAAGCGCCACCGGCGGCTTCCGGGGCGAGTCCGCAGGTCCTTGCCATGGTCGCGGAACTCGAGCGCAAGATGCAGGCGGCACCGAATGACATCAAGGGTTGGCTGCTCCTGGGACGCTCGTACATTGCTTTGGAGCGCACCGACGATGCCGTGACGGCCTACGAGCACGCGCACCGCCTCGATGCGAATAACGTCGAGGCCATGCTCGGCTTGGGGGAGGCGCTGAGCATGCGCGCAGGCGGCGACATCACCGCGCCGGCCGGAGAATTGTTCGAGCGCGCAGTGAGCCTGGAGCCGGACGATCCGAAGGCGCTGCTCTACAGCGGATTCGGTGCCGCCACGCGCGGCGATCGGGCCACGGCCCGCAAGCGCTGGTTGGCACTCAAGGCCATGCATCCGCCGGCCGAAATTGATGCGTTGCTGGACCAACGGATCGCGGAGCTCGGCACCGCCGATCTGGCGGCAGGGGGCGCCGCAGCGGGAGCTGGTGAGGGGACGGCCGGGGCGTCATTGACGGCCACACCGGCGGCGGCGCAATCGACCGCGCAAGCGACCGTCAATCTCTCCATTGCACCGGCGTTGAAGACCCGCCTCACCGCCGCAGCGGCGCTGTTCATATTCGCCCGGGAGCCGGGCGGACAGGGTCCGCCACTCGCCGCCAAACGCCTCACCAGCGCCGCGATCGGCACACAAATCCATCTCTCATCCGCGGATTCCATGGTCCCGGGCCGAATGCTCACGGCAGGCCAGAAGGTATCGATCACGGCGCGCGTCTCTTTCAGCGGGCAGCCGTTGCCTGCGGCGGGCGATTTATATGGTGAACTTACCTATGATGTGGGTCATGACGGCGTGCGCGAGCTCGTCATCGACCGGGTTGCACAATAGGGTCCACTCCCATGAGCGTCGCGAAGAGTTTGCTGGCAGGGCGAATCGTCGAGGACAGCCTGTTTCCTTATCCGCGTCTGCGCGAGAAAGACCGCGAGGTCTTGGGAATGATGCTCGACGCCATCGATCAGTTTCTGACGCCCCGCCACGCGGAGTTCGCGGGCTGGGATCGAGAGGCGGCACAGCCGCAGGAGTTCATCCAGGGATTACGCGATCTCGGGCTCTTCGGGCTCATCATTCCGGAGGAACACGGCGGCCTCGGATTGTCGAATTCCGGCTATGCGCGCGTTCTGAGCCAGACCAGCACCCACGACAGCTCAGTGTCGCTCACCATCGGCGCCCACAGCTCCATCGGCATGAAGGGCATTCTGCTGTTCGGTACCCCTGAGCAGCGCGCGCGCTACCTGCCGAAGCTCGCGAGCGGCGAAATGATCGCCGCCTTCTGTTTGACGGAATCGAGCGCGGGATCCGATGCCGCCTCGATCCGCACGCGGGCTGAAAAAGGCGCGGACGGGGTCTGGACGCTCAACGGCGAGAAGATCTGGATCACCAACGGCGGGATCGCGGACCTGTACACGGTGTTCGCGCGCACGGCCTCCGATGGCGGCAAGATCAGCGCCTTCATCGTGGAGGCGGCTTGGCCGGGAGTGAGCCACGGGCACCACGAGGATAAAATGGGGATCCGCGCCTCCTCGACCACCACGGTGAGCTTCACCGACGTGAAGGTGCCTGCCGAGAACGTGCTGGACTCCGAGGGCAAGGGATTCAAGGTTGCGATGGCGATCTTGAACAACGGCCGCACCGGCTTGGGGGGTGGTGCCGTCGGCGGCATGAAGACCCTGATCGGGCTCGCGGTTCAGCAGTCCCAGACGCGCAAGCAATTCGGCGAGCCCATCGCCGACTTTGGGCTGGTGCGCGAAAAAATCGCGCAGATGACGGTCGAATGCTTCGCCGCCGAGAGTGTCGTGTGGATGGTCGGGCATTTCATCGATTCCGCGATGGACGATTATTCGGTCGAGGCGGCAATCAGCAAAGTTTACGCGAGCGAAGCCATCCAGCGGGCGGCCTATGAGGCGCTGCAGATCGCCGCGGGTACGGGCTTCATGAGGGACGCCCCCTATGAGCAGATCACGCGTGACTGCCGAATTTTGTCCATCTTCGAGGGAACCAACGAGGTTCTGCGGCTCTACATCGCCCTCTCCGGACTGAAGGATCTGGGCAAGTCCTACAGTGAGCTGAAGGCGGCGGTGGACGACATCTTCAACAAGCCGATCAAGGGCTTTGGAGTGCTCGCGGATTACGCCGAGAAGCGGCTGACTCGCGCCACGGGTGTCGGGCGCGATAAGCTCGTCGGCAAGATACCGGCACCCCTGCGCGAGGCGGCGACCACGTTCGAGAAATACACCGTCGAACTCGCCAAGGTGGCCGACTTCTTGCTGCGCAAATACGGCAAGAGCATCGCTGCGCGGCAGCACATGCTGAAGCGTGTGGCTGACATGACCATTGATTTGTTCGTGGGTCTTTGCGTATTGTCGCGCGCGACGACGTTGGCCGCAGAGCCCGGTGATGAGGGCCGGCAGGCCGTCGCCATTGCGCACACCTTCGCGCGTCAGGCCAAGCGCCGATTGGCGAACAATGTGCGGCGCATCGAGCGCAACGAGGACGAGGAGATGGAGCTCTTGGCGGCCTTCATCTTGGATAAGGGAAAATATCCATGGGACATCGTTAAATGAGTGTTTCCGCCGATGAGCGGCTCGGCCGGGTGGATTCCTGGCTGACGCCGCGGCGTATCGTTTGGGCGGTCGTCGGCGTCGCCGCCTTGATTGTGATTCTGCTGGCGGTCCGGCTGACTCAAAGCGTGGCGGCCAATCGCTCGGTCACCAATAAAGGGTCCATACCCTCGGTCACGGTTACCGAGGCGGGGCTGAGCTCCCAGCCGAGCACGGTCAGCATCATCGGCACCATCAGCGCGCGCTTCGACACACCCATCGGCGTGGAGGGCGACGGCGGCCGCGTTTCGGCGGTCCTCGTGGAAGCCGGCGATCATGTGCACCGCGGGCAGGTGCTGGCGCGCATCGACACCTCGGTGCTCGAGCCTCAGGTGGCGAATCTGCAGGCAGCGCTCGAGCTCGCGCGCGCCGAATCGGAGCTGGCCGCCGCCGAGTACCGCCGCGCGCAGGCAGTCGGCGCCGCGGGCGCGCTGTCGGCCGAAGAGACCGAGAAGCGGCGTTCGAACTCGGTGACGGCGGCTGCCAAGGTGAAAGTGGCGGCGGCGCAGCTCGCAGAGGCTGATGCGAAACTTGCGCGGGCACAGGTGCGGGCCCCCGGCGAGGGAACGCTGTTGACGCGCACGGTGGAGGTGGGACAGACCGTCGCACCCGGCGCCACGCTGTTCCGTCTGGCGGAGGGAAACGAGGTCGAGTTGCGCGGCGAAGTCGCCGAGCAGGACCTCTCGCTCCTCAAAGTCGGTCAGGACGTGAACGTCCGGCTCACCGGCACCTCGACGGTGTATCCAGGTCGCGTGCGCCTGCTGGGCGCGGTGATCGATCCGCAGACGCGCTTGGGACTGGTGCGCATTTCGCTGACCCCGGACCCGAACCTGCGACCGGGCGCCTTCGCCCGCGCCGACGTGACGGTGAGCAATGCGGAGCGGATCGTGCTTCCGCAGACGGCCGTGCTGACCGATGACAAGGGCAGTTATGTGTTGGTGGTCGACTCTCAGGACAAGGTGGAGCGTCGCCCCGTCAAGGTTTCCGGAATGGTGGCGAGCGGTGTGACCATCGCGGATGGCATCGATAAAAAGGACCGCGTGGTTGCCACCGCCGGTGCATTCCTTCAGCTGGGCGAGACCGTGAGGCCGGTCGCGCAGGCCGCGGGAACCGCCGATAGCGCGGCAGGCTCTTGAAGAACATCTCGGCATGGGCGATTCGGCACCCGATCACTCCGATCGTGTTGTTCGTGGTGCTGTTCTTTCTGGGGGTCGTCGCGTTTCTGCGGCTGCCGATCGACCTCAATCCCGACATCGCCTATCCGATGGTCAGTGTGACCATCAGCCAGCCCGGCGCAGCCCCAACGGAGATGGAGACCCAGATTGCCCAAAAGGTGGAGGGGTCGATCGCGAGCATCGGCAATGTCCGCAACATTACCACCTATATCATCGAGGGCTCGGTCAATATCTTCCTGGAGTTCCAAATCGGCACGCCCATCGACCGGGCGGTGACGGACGTGCGCGATGCCGTGGCGAAGGTCCGCTCCGATCTGCCGCTCGGCATCATGGAACCGTTGGTGCAGCGTCAAGACGCGGACGGGGATGCGATTTCCTATTATGCGGTCACCACCACCGGCAGTACCCCGGAGGAGCTGAGCTGGTTCATCGACAACACCGTCACCAAACGCCTGCTCGCGGTGCCGGGGGTCGCGCAGGTCTCGCGCAGCGGCGGCGTAAGCCGGGAGATCCGCGTCGAGCTCGACCCCTCGCGCCTGCAGGCGCTCGGGGTGACGGCGGTGGAGGTCAACGATCAGTTGCGGGCGCTGAATCTCGACGCTGCGGGCGGCCGCGCGCAGGTGGGTGGCGGAGAGCAGGCAATTCGCGTCCTCGGCGGCGCCAAGAGCGCTGAGGATCTGGCGGATACTCAGATCATCGCGAGCGGCAGCCGATCGGTCCGGCTGGGCGAGATCGCGGACGTACACGACGGCATCGCCGAAGTACGCTCCCTCGCGAGGCTGAACGGGCGCCCCGCAACCGCCTTCGGGGTGTTCAAGTCGAAGGGGGCTTCGGATGTCAGCGTCTCGGCGGCGGTGGAAACCGAGCTCGCTAAAATTCAACGCGAGAATCCCGCGATTCACATGACGCTCATCTCGACCACGGTGGCGCACACGCTGCGCACCTACGACTCGTCTCTCAGCGCACTCATCGAAGGCTCGATTCTGGCGGTCGTGGTGGTGTGGCTGTTCCTGCGCAGCTGGCGCGCCACGCTGATATCGGCGCTGGCGATCCCGCTCTCGGCCGTGCCCACGTTCGCGTTCATGCAGTGGATGAACTTCACGCTCAACCAGATCACCTTGCTCGCGCTGTCGCTGGTGGCCGGTGTGCTGGTGGATGACGCCATCGTCGAGATCGAAAACATCGTGCGGCACATGCGCATGGGCAAGAGCGGCTATCAGGCATCCCTCGATGCGGCGGATGAGATCGGCCTCGCAGTGGTGGCCACCTCGTTCACCATCATCGCCGTGTTTTTGCCGGTGAGCTTCATGAGCGGCATCACCGGACAGTATTTTCGCCAGTTTGGATTGACGGTTGCCGTCGCGGTGTTCATCTCGCTGCTGGTGGCGCGACTCATCACCCCGGTGCTCGCGGCTTACTCGCTGAAGAGCGATTCGGTCGCGGTCGATCACCGCGACGGGACCATCATGACCATGTACCTGGCGGCGCTGCGCTGGTGCGCGCTGAATCGCTGGAAAACGATCCTGGTCGGATTCGTTTTCGTCTTGGCTGCCGCGCTATCCGCTTTCATCTGGCTCATTCCCTCGACCTTTCTGCCGCCCGAAGACTTCGGCAACGCGCAGCTCGCGATCGAGCTGCCTCCCGGGGGCACGCTCGAGGACACGGCACGCGTCTCCGCCGATGCGGCCGCAGTACTGCGAAAATCTCCGCTGGTGACCGATGTGGTGGAATTCGTCGGTTCGAACGACGGAGAGATCCGCAATGCCGTGATCTATGTGAGCCTGGTGCCGCGCAGCGCGCGCAGCATGAGCCAAAAGCAGTGGGAGCAGAGCATGATGCCGCTGCTCAGCCAGGTTCCCGACGGGCACCTCAATTTCTCCGACGGCGGCAACGGCACCGACATTCAGCTTTTCCTGACGGGCGATGACCCGCCGCTGGTCGAACGGACGGCCCACCAGGTCATCGCCGAGATGCAGGGGCTCAATGAGATTCGTGATGCCAGGATCCGCGGGGATCTGCCGCGGCCCGAGATATTGGTGCATCCGCGGCTCGACCTCGCGGCACGGCTCGGCGTGAGCGTGCAGAGCATCAGCCAGACCATACGCATCGCGACCCTCGGCGATCTGCCGCAGAATGCGGCGAAGTTTTCACTGTCGGATCGGCAGATCCCGATCCGGGTGAGTCTCAAGGACAGCGCGCGGCGCGATATGGCGACGCTCGAGAACCTGCCGGTGCCCACCGCCGCGGGTGGCGCAGTGCCGCTCAAGGCGGTCGCGGACTTGACCTTCGGCCAGGGCCCTTCGGCGGTCAGGCGCTACAATCAGATGCGGCGCGCCTTCCTCGAGGCCAATTTGAGCCCCGGCGTGGAGCTCGGCACGGCGACCAAGAAGATCTACGCGCTGCCCACGCTGTCGCATCTCCCGCACGGCGTGAATCTGGTCAAGATCGGCGATACCGAATATTTCCAGGAGATGATCCAGAACTTTTCGTTGGCGATGGGCGCGGGCGTGCTCATGGTGCTGGCGGTGCTCGTTCTGTTGTTCGCACGGGTATTTCAGCCGATCACCATCCTGTTCGCGCTGCCCCTCTCCCTGTTCGGCGCAGCGCTCGCGCTGGTGCTCACCAACAAGCCGTTCTCCATTTCGGTGGTCATCGGCTTGTTGATGCTGATGGGGATCGTCGCCAAGAACTCGATTCTTCTGGTGGACTTTGCCATCGAGGAGATGCGCGCCGGCAAGCCGCGACTCGCGGCAATTCTCGAGGCGGGTCACAAACGTGCGCGCCCCATCGTCATGACCACGGTCGCCATGATCGCCGGCATGCTGCCGGTGGCGGCAGGGTGGGGCGGGGACAGCGATTTCCGCTCGCCGATGGCCACCGCGGTGATCGGAGGACTCGCGGCCTCGACACTGTTGACGCTCGTCGTGGTGCCCGCGGTGTTCACCGTTTTCGACGACATCGAGCGCTGGATGGCCCCGCGGGCGAGCAAGCTTCTCGCGGAACCGGACCTGCACGCGGCGGCGGTCGGTGCTGCGCCGTCGGGACGCCCGGCGGCCGAGTCCGGCGCTCCCTGAGCGCGAGGACTCGTAGCTCAATCCAAGACGGCGTGCGCGTCATCCACGCGAGCGCGCTTGGGTGCCCGCAAGAACAGCAGCAACGGAATCACCGCCAGCGTCAGATAGAGCATCAGGCGAAAGTCGTTCAGGTACGCGATCATTGCTGACTGTTGGTTGATCATTCCGTCCAGGGCGGCTGCGCCGCCCGGCCGGGCGAGATCGTAGGCTGAGGCCACAGCCGCATCGTTCCAGGCAGGGTTTGCATGCGTAATCCGCTCGACCAGTGCGGCATGCGACTTGACGGTGCCGCGCACCAGAAGAGTCTGCACCATCGAGATGCCGATGCTCGATCCGATGTTGCGCACCAAGCTGAAAATCGCGGTGCCCTGTGCACGCATCTCGGGACTCAAGGTGACGAAGGTCGCAGCGCTCAACGGAACAAAAACGAATCCCAGGCCGATGCCTTGGATGACGCCCGGCCAGATCACATCGTTCTCGGAAATGTAGAGCGAGTAGCCCGTCATCTGCCAGAGCGCGAACGAGGTTATGCTGAATCCCGCCAGCAGCAAGAGGCGCAAATCCACCCGCCCCATGATGCGGCCGGCCAGCATCATGGCGGCCATGGTGCCGATGCCCGAGGGGGCGGTTACGAGCCCCGTGGTGGTCACCGGATAGTCCATCAGGTCCTCGAGCATCGTGGGCAGCAGCGCCCGCGTGGCATACATGACCAGGCCGACGATGAAAATGAACGTCAGGCCCGATACGTAGTTGCCGTTTTTCAGCAGCCGGTAATCGAGGAACGATCTGTCCGCGGGGGTGAGCGCCGTATGGGCGACAAAATAACAAAACGCAACCACCATCACGATCGTTTCGACCCAGGTCTCGTTGGATGAGAACCAATCGTTCTGCTCGCCGCGGTCGAGCAGCATCTGCAGGGCGCCGACCGCGAGGCTCAGCGCCGCAAAACCGAACAGATCGAACCGCATTCGCCGCGCGGCCGGAATGGGGTGAATGAATCGCCAGATTCCGTAGGTCGCGAGCGCTCCCACGGGGATGTTGATGAAGAACACCCAGCGCCAGTTGTAGCTGTCGGTGAGCCAGCCGCCCAGGGTTGGACCGAGAATGGGTCCGACCATCACGCCCATGCCCCAGACCGCCATGGCGGGTCCCTGCTTCTCCGGGGGATTGATCTCCATCAGCACCATCTGGGACATCGGAACGAGCGCCGCGCCGAACACGCCTTGCAGCAGGCGGGCAGAAACGATCTGCCCCAGACTGTCCGCAAGGCCGCAGAGCGCCGAAGCCACGGTGAAGCCGATGACCGAGGCGAGAAACACGCGCTTCTGGCCGAAGCGGTCGACCATCCAACCGGTAAGGGGCGTTGCGATGGCGGCGGCCACGATGTACGCCGTCAGCACCCAGGCGATCTGGTCTTGGGAGGCTGACAGCGCACCTTGCATGTGTGGCAGCGCCACGTTCGCGATGGTGCTGTCCAAGGTCTGCATCACGGTCGCGGCCATGATGGACACCGTGATCATGCGCCGATTGATCGCTGCGGCCATGGCTGGGCCCTACTCGTAACGCTCGATCAGTCCTTGCAGCGTCTCGAGCAGTTCCGTGGCAATCGCCAGTTTCGCCGGATCGATGGTCGCGAGCAGTTCCTTGCGCACGGCGGCCGCCTCCGTTTTGACGGCATCGAACAGGCGATTTCCCTCCGCGGTGAGCACCACGCGATTGATGCGCCGGTCGGTTTGGCAGGGCTGCCGCACGACGAACCCGGCCTTCGCCAAGCGGTCCACCATGGCGACCATGGTCGCGCCCTCGACGCCCAGCCGCTCGGCCAGCTCGGATTGGGAAAGCGGGCTCCGCGCCTTGGACGCGACGGCAATGGTCATCCAACTGGCCTGGCTCATGCCGAGATTTTTCAGTCGCCGATCGATGGCCTGGCGCCAGATGCGCGCCGTACCATGAAGGGCATCGGCAAAGCGTTCTTCAAGTTCGGGCATGCGGAGTAGCCTAATGGTTAGCTATCTAATAATATATCACATCAACAGCAGCGATGGAAATCTCCGGGGGGAACCTAACCGCATGCGGCAGTTCGTATAGGTTATGAAAAGCACGTTTCCCGGTTCCATGGCGCTGGTGCCGATGAGAAGATTCGGCGATCCCGTCCTGCCGCGCCGCTCGGTCCTCGACGGCCGGCCGCTCGAGTCGAGCGATCCAGCGATTTACGCGATCACCGATTTCAAGCGCGACTACCCGATGACCGTCGATGCCGAGCGGCAGATCGATGATGCGCTGAGCGACATGATCCGGTTTAGCGTGCGAGCGCTTCTGGTCGCGAAGGAACAGCGCCTGGTGGGCCTCATCACTTCCTATGACATCCAGGGAGAGCGGCCCATGCAGTTTCTGCAGTCCTCGAATTACAGCCGCCACGAGGACATTCGCGTAGTCCACGTCATGACTCCGTGGGACGAGCTGTTGGCGCTCGACTGGGAGCACGTGGAGGCGGCCCGGGCCGGCGAACTGAAGATGCTGTTCGAGCAGACCAATCTCACGCACTTGCTGATCGTCGAGGTGGATCGCAAGACCTCGCATTCCACGGTGCGTGCTCTCGCCTCGCGCGCGCGGCTGTTGCGTCAGCTCGGCGAGCGGGCGTCAGCTCTTGAGCCAGGTCACCGTCGCGATACCGGCGAAGGTCATCAACAGCGATCCCCCCAGGTGCGTCCCAATCGCCATTAACGCCGCGCCGTTGCGACCGCTCTGCATCAGCAACACGACTTCGGCAGCAAAGGTCGAGAATGTGGTCAGGCCGCCGCAGAATCCCGTCGTCAAGAACAATCGCCATTCGGGCGCGAACGCCGGATACTGCAGAAAGAACGCGAGCGCCACGCCGATCACGTAACAGCCGATGAGATTGGCGGCCAGGGTTCCCGGCGGGATGGTCGGAAAATACCGATTCAGGAATATCGCGAGCACCCAGCGCAGCACGCAACCGATCATGCCGCCCACCGCGACGGCGACCAGAGAGCGCCACCACATCATGTCAGCCGCCCGGGACGATCGTCAGGCTCCACGGGCTCTTGCCGGTCTTCACGCGCTTGATCTCCTGGTTCGTCTTCAAGTCCACCACCGAGACGTCGTCCGAGGGTCCATTTGCGGTGAACAGGTACTTGCCGTCGGCTGACAGGGCCATGCCCCACGGTCGGGTGCCGACGCTGATGGAGCCGACCACCGCGTAGCTATGCGAATCGAGCACCGATACCGTGGCGCCCCGCCCGTTGCTCACATAGATCAAACGGCCATCGGCTGACACACGCACGGCCATCGGCCGGGATCCGGCGGGCAGCGTGATGACCTTGACCGACTTGAAGTCCTTGGAGTCCACCACATTGAGCTCGCCCGAGGACTCGGACGGAACGAACGCCACGCCGGCGCTCGCCAGGAACGCGACCGTGCGGGGGCGGGGGTCGACCTTGAAATGACCGATCACCGAGTAGCTCGACGTATCGACGACGTAGACGTCGCCGGCGCTTTCGCAGGTGATGTAGAACTGTTTTCCGTCCGGCGTGGTCGCGACGCCTTCGGGCTCCTGGCCCACTGGAATGATGTGCTCGATCTTTGCGGCGGCGATGTTGACCACGCTCGCCGACTTGGTGTCCTCGTTGGACACGTAGATCTGAGAGCCGTCCCTGCTGAGCGCAAATTCTTCGGGATCCGATCCGGCAGAGATCTTGCCCGCGAGGCGCTTTTGCGCAACATCGATGATGCCGATGCCGTCGGCAGCCTTGTCCGACGCGTTCCCGTTGTCATCGTCGCCGCCGCGCTTGAAAATGGGATTGCCCTGGGCATCCAATTGCGGCGGAATGGCGATTGGCGTGCCGCTCAGCGCCACGTAGACGGATTTACCGTCAGGGCTCGCATGGATCCCTCGCGGCCGCTTGCCGACCGGGATGGTGCCCACCACCGCGAAGTCTTTCCCGTCGATGACCGTGACCTCGTTCGAGCGCTCGTCGGACACGTAAATCTGGTAGGAGCCCGCCGCCGCGGCGCTGCCGGATGCGGCGAGGGAGCCCATGAGCGCCCATGAAGCAGCGGCAAGAGCGGCTGCGGCTTTCACGCCGCTGGGTGTCGTGTCGCGCACGCAGCTCGCGCGGCGTACCGTGAAATTGGAGGCAGGGGAATCGCTGATCGGCATGCTCATCTCTCCGCGGGGCGTCGAATGCGTCGCCAAGCCTGCCGGTTCAACCTGTCAATTGCAAGCGTGGAAGGTCCGCAGGCAGCGCCGCGAAATCCAGCGTCCGCTCGGGATATAATCCATCGGTCAGCGCGTGGAATCAGCCGTCGAGTGGGGGGTCGAATCATGAAGAAGGTGCACATCAAGACCGAGTTGCCCGGACCCAAGGCACGCGAGCTTCTGGCGCGCGATGCCCTGGCGGTGTCTCCTTCCTATCCGCGCGACTATCCGTTCGTGATGTCGCACGGTCGGGGAGCGCAGATCTGGGACGTCGACGGCAACCGGTTTCTGGATTTCGCGGCAGGCATCGCCGTTTGCAGCACCGGCCACAGCCATCCCGCAGTGGTGCAAGCCATCAAGGATGCCGCCGACCGATTCATCCACATCTCCTCCGACTACTGGCATGAAGGCCAGGTGAAGCTCGCCGAGCGCATGCAGGAGCTCGCGCCCATGAAGGAGCCGGTGATGAGCTTCTTCGCGCAATCGGGCACCGAGAGCGTCGAAGCCGCGCTCAAGCTGGCACGCTACGTCACAGGCCGCGGGCGGTTCCTCGGTTTCCTCGGCGGTTTTCACGGGCGCACGATGGGCTCGCTGTCCTTCACGTCGAGCAAATACACCCAGCAAAAGGGATTCTTCCCGACCATGCCGGGAGTGACACACGTTCCCTATCCCAATAATTACCGGCCGCTGCTCGCAGGCGCGGAGCAGGGGCAGGCGGTGCTCAAGTACATCGAGGAGACGCTGTTCGTCCATAACGTGCCGGCGGGAGAGGTGGCGGGCATCCTCATCGAGCCGATTCAGGGCGAGGGCGGCTATCTCGTGCCTCCGGACGGATTTCTGGCGGGACTGCGGGCGCTGTGCGACCGGCATGGCATCCTCTTGATCTTCGACGAGGTGCAATCCGGTATCGGACGCACCGGCAAGATGTTCGCCTCGCAGCACTTCGGCGTCGAGCCGGACATCATGACGCTTGCCAAGGGCCTCGGATCCGGCATGCCCATCGGCATGGTCGTCGCGAAGCGTTCCATCATGCAGAAGTGGACGCGCGGCGCTCACGGCAATACCTTTGGCGGCAATCCATTGTGCTGCGCAGCCGCGCTCGCGACGCTCGAGATCATCGAGAAGGAGCTGTGCGCCAACGCCGCCTGGGTCGGCGAGTATTTCATGGGGAAACTCCGCACGTTGGCGAAGAAGCATCCGGTCATCGGGGAGATCCGCGGCAAGGGACTGATGATCGGCATGGAACTGGTCACGGACCGGGCGAGCAAGACACCGGCCAAGAAGCTCTGCGATGCGTTGATCACCCGAGCCTTCCACAACGGGTTGATCCTGTTGTCGTGCGGCCAGAGTACCGTGCGCTTCATGCCGCCGCTGATGATCGGCGCGGCCGACGTGGACGAGGCGGTCGAGCTCGTCGACCGCTCGCTCGACGAGGTCATCGCGGACCAGCGAGCGCCCGTCAATCGAGGGGTCGCCAACGGTTGAGGCGCTAACGGTTGAGGCGATTGTATTTCGCGAGCACGGCGCGCAATGCATCGTGCGGCAGCGCAATGACCTTGTGATCGTCGACGCCGATCATGTCGTGCGCCGCCACCATGGCGTTCACGACGGCCTCCTCGGTGGATTCCACCGTTGCCCTGAAAACAGGATCGAGCGAATCATTGGGCAGCATCTTCAGATCCACGACGTGTCCCTCCGCTGCGGCGCCGGAGTTGGCGGTCGAGAAGGCGATGAAAATATCACCCGAGCCGTTGCCCGAAATGCTGCCGTTGCGGCCGAGTCCGAGGGTCACCCGTCGAGCCAGGCGCTTCAGTTGGTGGGCGAGGAGCGGGGCGTCAGTCGCCACGACCACGATGATGGACCCCAGCTCGGCGATATCGGAGGGAATGAATACGTAGGGCTCGGGCGCCGGAATTTCGCGGCCGACGTTGATCCCCGCAATGCGCAGGTTGTCGCGGGTGCCGTAGTTGCACTGGACCAGAACGCCGACGGTGTAGCCGCCGTCCTTGTCCTCGAGCTTGCGGGACGCGGTGCCGATGCCGCCTTTGTAACCGTTGCAAATCATGCCGGTTCCACCGCCGACGCTGCCTTCCTCGACCCGGCCGCCGTGGGCCGAGTCGAGCGCGTGGGACACGTGCTCGGGCTTGACGTGGAAGCCGTTCACGTCGTTCAGCCACCCATCCCAGGTCTCGCCCACGACGGGAAGCGACCACCAATACCCGTTGGCGTCGGCATTCCCGCGTGCGACGCGCCAGCGAATGACGGCGTCGCGGACCACGCCCACGCTGTGCGTGTTGGTGATCATTACCGGACCTTCGAGGAAGCCGGATTCTTCGACCCAGGTCGTGCCGGTCATCTCGCCATTGCCATTTTGGGCGAACCAGCCGGCAAACACGGGATTCGACAGCGAATCGAGCCCGCGAGGCAGCACCGCCGTGACGCCCGTGCGCACCGGGCCCTCACCGACCTTCAACGCACCGGAGCCTGATATCAGGGTGGTGTGGCCGACCAGGACGCCGCCCACGTCGGTGATGGCATTGTTCGGACCGGGAGTGCCATCGAAAGGAATGCCGAGATCGCGCGCGCGGGGCGCGGGTGGCGTTGGCGCAACCGCGGCCGTCGCAGGGGCGGCTGGCCCTGCGGTGGATGCGCCGGCGGCGCCCGTGCTCCAAACAGGCGATCCCGCCAAGGCGGCGACGAACGAAAAAGCGAGCGTGGCGGCGGTGACGCGCGCGGCGATGGGCTTGCACATAAGTTGTTGGCTCCCCGAAGTCCCTGTCCCGCGGCGGCCCCGCCGGCGCGCTCCGCCGGCCGATCCCGCGGCATTTGCGATGGTACACTTAAGCCGATGCCGTGCACTCGATTCAACGTGGCGCGCCTCGTGGCGATCGCACTCCTGGCGACCTTCGCCGTGGCCGCCGCCGTCCCGAGCGCTTCGGCCGAAGAGGAAAAACGCCTCTACATCTACAATTGGACCGACTTCATCGGCCCTGAAACGATAGCGAAATTCGAAAAGCTCACCGGCATCAAAGTGGTCTACGACGTATACGACGCCGAGGAGACCATGGAGGCGAGACTGCTCGCCGGCGGCTCGGGCTACGACGTGGTGAGCGCCTCGACGGATTACTTCAGCCGCGAGATCAAGGCGGGAGTCTACGAGACTCTGGACAAAACCAAGCTTCCGAACTGGAAGAATCTCGATCCTCACGTGCTCGCGATTCAATCCGACTACGATCCGGGGAACGCCCATGCGGTTCCCTATCTTCACTCCATGAACGGCTTCGCTTACAACGTCGACATGGTCAGGGCGCGCATGCCGAATGCCCCGGTGGACAGTCTCGACATGCTGTTCAAGCCCGAAGTTGTGTCCAAGTTCGCGGATTGCGGCGTGACCTTCCTCGACTCCGCGGAGGATGTGCTCCAGCTCGCGCTCAGGTATCTGGGTCTCGATCCGAACACGACCAAGCGCGAGGATTTCAAGGCGGCGCAGGATATGCTCCTCAAGGTGCGGCCTTATGTGCGCTCGTTCGATTCCGCCGAGTATCTCAACGGGCTCGCCAACCGCGAGGTGTGCGTCGCCATGTCCTGGTCGAGCGACTATGCAATGTCGCATGCCCGGGCGAAGGCGGTCGGCGTGAACGTCAATCTGGCGTTCTCGTTGCCGAAGGAGGGCGCCAATGAGACGTTCTCATCGCTCCTCATCCCAGCGGGTGCGCCGCACCCCGAGGCGGCTTATCGATTCATCAACTTCATCCTGAGGCCGGACGTCATCGCCGAAATCACCAATGCGATTTATTACGGCAATGACAATATCGCGTCGCGGCCGCTGGTGAATCCGCATATCCTGGGCGACGAGACGCTCTATCCGACCGCCGAGATCGAGGCCAGGTTGTATAAATCCGCCGAGGTGAACGCCGCCACCGAGAGAATCCGCACGCGCACCTGGACGCGGATCAAGACCGCCGAATGACGGACCGGCACTTGAACCGTATCGTCGGCTTTACCGAGATGCAGCATGGCACCCGGGAGGACTACGCGCTTCTCGATATCTACGAGCGCGAATACGCGAGCGAGCTTCCGGCGAGAATCTTGACCTCACTCAAACAGCTATCCGGCTCCTTGGGGGGCTATTCGATCACCCGGCTCGAGCATTCGCTGCAGGCCGCGACGCGCGCCCGGAAAGACGGCGCGGATGACGAACTCATCGTCGCGGCGCTCATTCACGATGTGGGGGACGAGCTGGCGCCGTTCAATCACGCGCAGATCGCCTCCGCCATCATCCGGCCGTACGTCCGGCTTGAGGTCGCCTGGATCGTCGAGCAGCACGGGCTGTTCCAGAGTTATTACTACGCCCACCACCTCGGCGCAAATCGGGACGGCCGCGAGCGCTTTCGGGATCACCGCTGGTACCGGTCGTGCCAGGATTTCTGCGCGAATTGGGACCAGAATTCCTTCGATCCCAAATATCCGTGGGATTCGCTCGAATCGTTCGAGCCGCTGGTGCACAAGATTTTCACCCGCAGGCCATGGGATCCCGCGTTGGCGGTCGAGCAGTAGCGCGGTCCTCAGCGCTCCGCCATCTGTGCATCCAGAAGCCGCTGACGCTCGTTCCGGCGCATCAAATACCCGGCAATAATCACGCAGACGCCCACCAGGCAGATCACCAGGCTCGCGAGGGCGTTCACGTCCGGGGTCACGCCCAACTTCACCTTGGAGAAGATCACCATGGGCAAGGTGCTGGCACCCGGTCCGGCCACGAAGCTCGAGATCACCAGGTCGTCCAGCGACAGCGTGAAGGACAACAGCCAGCTCGATGCAAGGGCGGGCGCGATGATGGGCAGGGTCGTGTCCAGGAAGGCGCGAACGGGCCCCGAGCCCAGATCCATGGCGGCCTCCTCCAACGAGCGGTCGGCGCCCTGCAGCCTCGATTGCACGGTAACGGTCACGTACGCCGTGCAGAACGCGATGTGCGCGATGGCGATGGTGGTGAATCCCCGGTGCGGCCAGCCGACCACGTGCAACATCGAAATGAACAGCAGAAGTTGCGTGATGCCGGTGATGATCTCGGGCATGACCAGCGGCGCATTCACCATGCCGGTCAGCAGCAGCCGGCCACGGAACACCTTGAATCGCACCAGGGAGATTGCCGCCAGCGTGCCGAGGATCACCGCGCCGGTCGACACCACGACGCCGATCTCGAGCGACAGCCACGCCGCATCGAGAATTTGATCGTTGTGCAGCAGCTGGGCGTACCAGGTCGTCGAGAAGCCTCCCCACACGCTGACCAGCGAGGACGCGTTGAACGAATAGCCGATGAGCACCAGGATCGGGATGTACAGAATCGCGATGCCGATGCATAGAATCGAGATCAGGAGCGGAGAGGGACGGTCCTGCAATCAGGCCTCGAGTTGCTTGGTGCTGTAGTGTTGATAGAGCGCGATCGGCCCCACCAGCAGGATGAGGAAAGCGACCGCGACGGCTGAAGCCACGGGCCAGTCGCGATTGCCGAAGAATTCATCCCAGAGGACCCGCCCAATCATGAGATTGTCGGGTCCGCCGAGCAGCGTCGGGATCACGAACTCGCCGACCGCGGGGATGAACACCAGCATCGAGCCCGCGATGATGCCGGGCATCGACAACGGCAGCGTCACGTCGAGAAAGGTGCGCCACGGCGGGCTTCCCAGATCCGCCGCCGCTTCATTGAGCGAATGGTCGAGCTTCTCGAGCGTCGCGAACAGCGGCAACACCATGAACGGCAGGTATGAATAAATGATGCCGAGATAGACCGCGAGCGTCGTGTGCATGATTTGCAGCGGCTTGTGAATGATGCCCAACCAGAGCAGCGCCGAGTTCAACAAGCCGGTCTCGCGAATGATGCCCTCGAGGGCGTACACCCGCAGCAGAAATGAGGTCCAAAACGGTAAAATGATGATCAGCAACAGGATGCTTTGGGTGGCCTTGGAGCTTCGGGCGATGGCGTAGGCCATGGGATAGCCGAGCGCAAGGCACACCAGCGTCGAGAAAAAGGCGGTTCTGATGGAATAAAGATACGAGACGCCGTAGATCTCGTCGGTGAACAGGTACTGAAAGTTTGCGAGACTCAGCGTCAAATGGATGTGCCAATCCGGGCCGATGGTTAGAATGTCGGTGAACGGGGGCACTCGCACGGCGGTATCCGCGAAGCTGATCTTCAGGGCGAATGCAAAGGGAATGAGGAAGAAC
>Ga0187863_10000766_pt1 | contig 26746 bp, 22 predicted proteins | sample June2016WEW_11_1_FD_132975 | JGI IMG/M metagenome (GOLD analysis project Ga0187863, IMG submission 132975) | Peatland microbial communities from SPRUCE experiment site at the Marcell Experimental Forest, Minnesota, USA - June2016WEW_11_10 | ecosystem: Environmental > Terrestrial > Soil >...
CCGACCTCGGACGCGTCGCGGCCGACCACGTCATCGGCGTCCACGTCAACGCGGCCACGATGGGCTTCATCCCCTTCGGCGAGCTCGACGAGGACACCATGGCCAGCCTCACCGACACGGAGAGGGCCCGCGTCGCCCGGCTCGGCGCGTACATGTCCGACGGCAACGGTGCGGGCTCCCCGAACAGTCGATCGACCGGGACCGGATGCTGACCAACGTCATGCTCTACTGGCTCACCGGGACCGGCGCCTCCTCAGCGCAGCTCTACTACGAGAGCATGCACAGCGGACGCTGGCCGTCCCCGTCCCCCGTGCCGACCGGCGTCGCCGCCTTCGCCGAGGACGTCTCGATCCGGCGATTCGCCGAAGCCAGCAACAACATCGTGCACTGGACCGACTTCGACGAGGGCGGGCACTTCGCCGCCATGGAGAAGCCCGGCCTCCTCGTCGCGGACGTGCGCCGCTTCCGCAACGCCCTGCGCTGAGAGCAGCGGGATGCACAACGAGGCCCTGAGATTTGTGTCACTGCGCACAGTGCATTGCGCGCGGCACGCGTGCATACTCCACCCACTGCCTGGTCTGCGTCTTCTGTTCCGCCCGGTCTGCGTCTTCTGTTCCGCCCGGTCTGTAGCGTCCGGCCCTCCAGCAAGGAGCACAGTGAACATGAAAACCAGCAGTCCGGCCAGTTCCGGCGGCTCCTCCCACGGCGGCTCCTCCCACGGCGGAGCGCCACGGCGCCCCGGCCTGCCGCGACGGCAGTTCCTCGCGGGGGCGGGGCTAGCCGGCGCGGGCGCCTTCGTGGCCAGCGCCGCTGGCCTGGGCGCCCCGGAAGCACTGGCGGCTACCCGCACTGGTGCGTCCCGGCAACCTGGTCCGGCCACGGGCCTGCCCGGCCTGAGCGAAGTGTGGCGCTGGGAAGAGCAGCTTGTCCGGTTCGGAACCCGCTACACGGGCAGCCCCGGACACGTCGCCTACGTGGACTGGCTCGCCGCCCAACTCTCCGGGGTACCCGGCTTCAGCGTGCAGACCGACCGGCTCACCTTCAACCGCTGGCTGGCCCGCGACTTCGCGCTGCGGGTGAGCGTCCCCGTGGCCATCGGCCGGTCTGGTCCGGTCCCGCTGACCTACTACTACCCTTACTCCGGCCAGACGCCGCCCGGCGGAGTGACCGGCAAACTGGTCGATCTCGGCACCTACCCGCCTCTCAGCGGCTACACCCCGGCATTCTGGGCTCCGGCCCGGGGCGCGATCGCGCTGGTGCGGACCGCGCCGCCGGTCTTCGACCTGGACCTGGGCCAGACGGCCACGGGCGGCTACGAGCCGGGGAAGACCTCCCTTCAGGCCGCGGCGGACTACACGGCCTACGCCGCGGCGCTGACCCATCCCGCCTGGCAGGGCATATTCGAGCCGGTTCCGCTGCTGGACGCCAGGAACGCCGGGGTGCTCGGCGTGGTCTGTGCCTGGACCGGGCTGCCCGACGATGAGGTCGTCAACCAGTACAACCCGTTTACCACGTCGTATCCGGCGACCTCGGGACTCGCTACCCCTTCCGATCCCGGCTGCCCCGCGGTATGGGTGGGCGACTCGACCGGCGCCGAGCTGTCCGGACTGGCCGCCGGCGGCCTGGCCAGCGCGACGCTGGTGCTCACCGCGGACATCACCGTGGGCGCCGCGACCGAGACGCTGTGGGGTTCGCTGAAAGGCTCGGGAAACACCGGCCAGAACATCATCCTCAACACCCACACCGACGGCCCGAACGCCACGGAGGAGAACGGCGGACTCGGGCTCGTCGCTCTGGCCAGGCACCTGGCGAGCCTGCCCGCGCGCAACCACGACATGTACTTCGCGCTGGTCACGGGGCACTTCCAGCTTCCGCAGTTCACCCAGGCCATCCCGAACCCCAGGAACGCCGAGATCGGCAACGGCGCCACCAGCGTGTGGATGCTCGACCACCCGGCCATCTACCAGGCCGCCGCGCTGGGCGTGACATTGGAACACCTCGGCGCGACCATGTGGACGAACGACCCCGTGACCGGGCAGTACGTTCCAACCGGCGGCCCGGAGTGGGGCGCCACGTACACCTTGCCGCGGGACATCCTCAGCCTGGGTAACACCGAGCAGGCCGCGTACCTCGCCGCGGTCGCCGCGACCAACGCGAGCGGCTGGCCGGATTATCCGGTGGCTGCCGTGCGGCCCGCCATCGCCTTCCCCGTCTACCTGGGCGAGGGCTCGCCGCTCTACGCGGCCGGACTTGGCACTGTCTCGCTGTGTCCCCTGCCCACCTACCTGCTGCAGGCCGGGGATGCGCAGCATCCGCAACTGCTCGACCTCGACAAGCTCGACATGCGCCTGATGTACGGCGAGATTCTCACCTTCGCCCGGGCCATCCAGGCTCTCGACGCAGCACCGGCATCCGCCCTTTAGGCGTGGCAGCCAACAGGGCCGCGGCGTGCTTATGACACACCGGGGCTTCGGCCACATCGCGGTGGCGACCGCGGCCGCCCTGGCCACGCTCTGCCTCGCCGCCCCGGCCGGGGCCAGCTCGTCGGCACTGCCGCGGCTTGACATCACGGGCGTCTACGTCGCCGGCGTCTCGTCCGGCGGCTCCATGGCCACCCAGCTGCAGGTCGCCTATTCAGCCACCTTCGACGGGGCAGGCGTCATCGCCGCCGGCCCCTACGATTGCGGCCAGGGCAACGTGATCGAGTTCGCCACCTGCGACATAGGCGCCAGCCTGCCAACCCTGGAGCAGCAGGCGGTCACCTGGTCCAATGAGGGACGCATCGACCCGGTCTCGGACCTGGCGGGCAAGCCGGTGTACGTCTACCACGGCACTGCCGACCCGGTAGTGAACGCCCTGGTGTCGGCTTCCGGAGTTGACTTCTACCAGCACTTCGGCGCCAATGTCGAGTATCACAACTCGGACCCGGCGGGCCACGGCTGGCCAACCCCGGACGGCGTGCTGCCTTGCTCCCTGACCAGCCTGCCATTCCTGATCAACTGCGGAGACGATCCTGAGGGCGAGATGCTCACGCAGTGGCTGGGCAGCGTGAACCCGCCGAACACCGGCATCCCCAAGGGAACGCTCTCGTCCTTTGACCAGGATCCCTACGCGCCAGGAGGCAACGCCCCGGCGCTGAGCATGGATAAAGACGGCCTGCTCTATACGCCGCCCACGTGCGCCAGCGGAGCACCCTGCACGCTCGTGGTTGCCCTGCACGGCTGCCTCGGCGGCACGTACCTGCTCGGCGACGAGTTCCCCGAGGTTGCCAATCTCGACACCTACGCCGATACCAACCACCTGGTGATCCTTTACCCGCAGGCGATCGCCAGCGTCATCCCGGTCAACCCGGAAGGCTGCTGGGACTGGTGGGGCTACGACGGGCCCGATTTCGCGGTGAAGGGCGCACCGCAGATGGTCACCATCATGAACATGGTGCACGCACTGAGCGGCTGACCGAGTGGGGCCGGGCGCGCGGGCACACAGAGACGGGCGCGCGGGCACACAGAGATAGGCCGGGACCGTTGCGCAGTGCGGTTCCCCGCGAGGCAGCCGATCTAGCGGCGATCACCGCGTTGGGGATATCGTGCGGGCCATGCCCCAGGTAACGGCCGCGCCGCCCGGCGGATCGGTGGTGGCCGGCGGATTAGTGCCGCCCGGCGGGTCAGTGGTGGCCAGGCTCGCGGCGGATCTGATCAGCGAACTCGATGGTCTGACCGACCAGCTTGTCACCCGGCTGCGGGAGACCGACGAGTCCTACCTTCCTGTTGACCTCGCCGACCTGCGCCGCACCGTGCACGCGAACCTGCGGAACTTCCTCACCGATCTCGCCAGCCAGAGCACCCCCAGCACCGTCTCCTCGCGCGACACCGCCAGGCGGCGGGCAACGCAGGGCGTTCCGCTTGGCTCGGTCCTGCACGCCTACCGGCTCGGGTTCCAGGTGATCTGGGCGGCGCTCGGCGACCGGGCGCTGCGGGAGGGCCAATCGTGCCTTGATGGCCTGGTGCGTGAGTCGACAACGGTCTGGGCCTGGGTGGATACCAGCTCCGAGGCCGTCAACATGGAGTACCAGGAGGCGCTGATCGACTCCGCCCGGCACGACGAACAGCAGCGGATGCTGCTGCTGGACGCGCTTCTCGAAGGTCGCCTGGGCGAGTGGAAACTGCTCGGCGGCAGCCTGCACGCCATCGGCCTGCCCGAGCACGGTCCTTACCTTGTCGCCTCGGCGGAGACCAGGGAAGCTGGCCTCGAGAACCTGCGCGCAGCCGACCAGTATCTGCGCAGGCACGGCGTGGCGTCCGCCTGGCGGCTTCGGCCCGATGAGCAGGTGGGGCTTATCGCCGTGAACCGGGCCCTGCCCTTTCCCGCGGTCAGGGAATTGCTGGCGAAGGAAGCCACCGGCAGGGTGGGGCTCAGCCCCCAGTTCGACGACGCCCTCGATGCGGGCCGGTCGCTGGAGATCGCGGCGGTGGCCCGCCGCTGCCTCCCGCCGGGCAGTACCGGCGTTGCCACCATCGACGATGATCCGTTGGCGACGGTCCTGGCGAGCGCGCCGGACATCTCGGGCCGGGTTGTCCGCCACCTCCTCGGCCGGGTCGCCGATCTTGCCGCCGCCGAACAGGAGCTCCTGCTGGGCACCTTGCGGACATGGATGGATTGCGGCGGTAACACCTCTGCCACGGCGCGAGAGCTGTACTGCCACCGCAATACCGTCCGCAACAGGCTGCAACGGGTTGAGGAACTTAGCGGCCAGTCCCTTAGCGACCCACGCGGCATCGCTGGTCTGTCCCTCGCTGCCGAGGGAGCCCGGCTGCTCAGGGACAGGCTGACGGGCTAGCCGTTAGCAGGTGAAAACCTCGTCCGCCACCTCGGCATCATTGCCACCTTTCCGCCTCTTGGACGATATTTGAGAACAGGGTGTCGAATGTCACACGCCGTTAACGTGAACAACCGCAACGTTGTGTACGTTGGATGCTGTAGCGAATGGCACGCCCAAAAATCGTCAGAATAAGCCGCTCCCTCAAGGAGAGTGGTGAGAGGTCAGGCCTCATGAGCAAATCGCCCAATTCCCTGCCTGCTGCGCATGCGCCGGCGCGAGGGGCAGCGTCGCAGCCGGCTTACCGGGAGCATGCCCGCTCCTACGATCTGAGGACGGGCGTAGGCCAGACCTACCGCCGGGCAGTCGTCGAGGCACTCCCGGTCCGCCGTGGGCAGGTGGTCCTGGACGTGGGATGCGGGACAGGACTATGCCACGACTCGCTCCTGGACAAGGTCGGCCCGCAGGGTGGCGTCGTCGGCATTGAGGAGTCACCGGAAATGGTGGCGGTGGCGCGCGAACGCATAGAGCAGGAAGGCTGGGGTAACGTCTCGGTCGTGCAGTCGTCGGCCGAGGACGCGCAGATCGCGGAAACCGCAGACGCCGCCCTGTTCTGCGCCGTCCACGACATCATGCAGTCCCCGGACGCGCTGCGGAACGTCCTGGGCAAGCTACGTCCCGGCGCGGAGGTGGCCGCTGGCGGCGGCAAGTGGGCCGCGCCATGGATGGTCGCCCTGAACCTGCCCGTGACGATGCTCCACGCTCCCTATGTGCGGAGCTTCGAGGGGTTCGAGCGGCCGTGGCATCATCTTGAGCAACTGCTCGAGGACGTGCACGTCCGCGAGCTAGGGCTCGGCAGCGGGTACATCATGACCGGCCAGGTGCCGTCGCGGACCCAGCCCGCGGCCCTTGCTCACTAGCGGTGGACCCGGCGGGTTCAGGGTCCCTGGCGGGCGCCGGCCATGTCAGGCTGGTGTACGCGGTCTGCTGGTCTGGGCTGGTTCTGCTGACCAGCAGGCCTCAAGCAATGCGCGGGCGAACAGGTGCGGCGCGTTGACACATGCCCCGTGATCGCCGTCCACGTAGCAGACCGATGCGCCCGGGATCGCCCGGGCCAGCGCAAGCTGGCGGGCCGGCGGCACGACGTGGTCCCGGGTGGTGATGACCACGGCGGCAGGCACATCAACCTGGCCGATCCAGCTGTCGGAGGTGAACCCGCAGACGGCTTGCATGGCCGAGATGGTGGTGGCCAGCGTGGTCCGGCTCAGCTGGGCGCGGGCCCACCGGCGCGTGGCCGGGTCGTCAATGCGGCCCAGCAGCCCCATGCCGAAGAAGTCCGCGCCCATCAGATGCAGCATCGGGTTCCATCGCAGGGCGGCGGCCATCGCAGGCACCGCAAGAGCGGCCATCTGCTCCGCCGGTGATCCGCCGACGTTGCCCGCGGTGGAGCACAGCACCAGACGCGACACCAGCGGCGCGTGCCGCCGGTACACCAGCTGGGCAACCACGCCGCCCATGGAATAGCCCACGACCGCAAACCGGGGGATATCAAGGACACCGGCTAGCGCGGCGACATCGTCCGCGCAATCCTCCAGCCGGAACCGGGAACGCAGCGGGATCCCGTCACCATGGCCCCGCAGGTCAGGAGCGACGACCCGGAAATGCCGCCCGAGGGTCGCGAGAGCCTTCCCCCAGTTCAGCTCGGCCGTGCCCGCCACCCCGTGGATAAGCATCAGGGTCTGCGCGCCTGGCGGCCCGGCGCACTCCCACACCCGCGTCACCCCACGGCCAGGCAGTTCCACCAGCCGCGTACGCGCTACCGCCGCTTCCCTAAGCATCCGGCGCTTCTCCTTTTCGCTGGGGCACGACGGCATCGGCCGCCTCAGTCGGCCAGGAGCCCGAGACACGGCACCTGATACACAGCGCGCCGACCCGCTCGGTCGGCCGCCTTGGCGACCGCGTCAGCAACGGCCCTTGGCGCAGCGTGTGACTCCGAGCGCGGGCAGCCATGATGCAAGATCGCGGCCATATGGTGGCTGGAGCGTCCCGATGGAGGCCTGGCCGGCCCACCGCCAGCCCGGGGCCTGCAGGTGCCGTTCCACGACCTGACGACACCCGCCTCGCGGCGATCCCACCCGGTAGCCGCTCGGCGGTTACGCTCAGCCGTTCGCGGACGCTCATGAGGCTCTTCCTCGGTACCTCAACTACGTCACCAAGGTCCGGAGCGACGTCCCCAGGCCGCCCCTACTACAACCGCGCCCAGGCAAAATAAAGCAACTGTCCTTACCATACGCTTAGCGAAACACCTGGGCAACGGAAGGGCCGTTCCCCGCGCGAGCGGTGAACTCAGTATCACCGGGTGACGAGAACCTCATCCAGCCCCAGGACCCCGGTCAGCCTTCGCACAGCCCGGCTGGGTGCCCGCAAGGTGAGCGACCCGCCAGCGTCCACAGCCTGCTGCCGGGCAGCGAGCAGCACGCCGATCCCCGACGCGTCCATGAACGTGACCGCGGACATGTCGACTTCCAGGTGTGCCGGGCCGGGGCCGGTCGCCAGGGCGTCCCGCATGGCCCGGCAGGTGGCGATGTCGATCTCGCCGGAGATGGTAACAGTGACTATCGGGAGAATCAGGATGCGGGTCACAGGTGGCGCCTCTCGCACTTGTCCAGCGCGGTGGCGGCGAGGTCCTGACCCCCTGGCAGGAGACTATACATGTTACGGGGAGTAGCCGGGTGGTAACAGGACGCAAAGAGCGCAACGAAAAAAATCAGTCCGCTGCTGACGATTGGTCATCATCGGGTGATCGGCGGATGAGCCGGGGCTCATCGAGGTCCCAGCATCGAGCCGGGGCTCATAGAGGTACCAGCACCCTTGCGCCGGCCAGCGTGGTCGCCGCGGCCCCGGGGCTTTGCCTGACGACGCCTTCAACATAGGGTTCAGTCGTGACAGGGGCTTCAGGTGGCCCCGGCGGCTTTCCGCGGCGCATCCGGTTGCGGTCAGCAGTCATGATCGGGGGGCGGTTATTTCATGAGCAGGACTTCGCCGGGCGTTCTTGCCCCCCCGCACGAAGTGCTGACACCAGATGAGTGGCGCTCCAGAGGCCGCGAGCGGCGCAGGGTGACGGCCCGCTCGAGCCACGCCGAGTGGGCACCGCCGCAGGACCGGCCGGACCCGATCTCCACCCTCGAGGAGCAGGCTAAGACCAGGGTTGCTGACCTGATCCCGATCCGGTACGGACGCATGGCGGCGTCGCCGTTTGCGTACTTCCGCGGCGCAGCGGCGCCGATGGCCTGGGATCTCGCGCACACGCCCACGACGGATATCCGGGTCCAGGCCTGCGGGGACGCGCACCTGCTGAATTTCGGCATGTTCGCCGCACCGGACCGGCGCCTGGTCTTCGACGTCAACGACTTCGATGAGACGCTCCCGGCCCCGTTCGACTGGGACGTCAAGCGTCTGGCGGCCAGCTTCGCCGTCGCCGCGCGGGACAATGGCTTCCCCGACCGTGCGGCGCATAGTGCGGCCCGGCTGGCTGTCCGCAGCTACCGCACCGAGATGGCCAACTACGCCGGGATGCGGTTTCTCAAGGTCTGGTATTCGCGGATCGACGTCGACGAGGTAAGCAGGCTTTATGACGCGCTGCAGCCGAAGGAGGCCGTGCGCCGCCGCCACCGGGACATCGCCAAGGCCCAGCGCCGCACGAGCCTGAAGGCGTTCCTGAAGATGTGCGACCAGGTCGAGGGGCAATACCGGATCCGGCCGGCGCATCCGGTGATTGTCCGCTTCCCCATCGAGCGCTACCCAGGCATCCTGGAGGAACTGCGGCACGCCATCGCGCTTTACCAGGAGACGCTGGAGGAAGACCGGCGCGAGGTGCTGCGCCGTTACTACTTCGGCGACTTCGCGCGCAAGGTGGTGGGCGTCGGGTCAGTCGGCACCGAGGCCTTCGTGATGCTGCTGCTCGGCGACCGCGACGATGAGCCGCTCTTCCTCCAGCTCAAGGAGGCGCAGCAGTCGGTACTGGCCCCGTTCGCCGGCGAGAGCGCGTACAAGCACAAGGGTGAGCGGGTGGTCAGGGGCCAGCGGCTGACGCAGGCCACCGCCGATCCGTTCCTGGGCTGGACGAGCGGCATCGGAACCAGCGGCACGGCTGTCAAGGACTACTACGTGCGCCAGCTGCGCGATATGAAGGGCAGCATGAGCGTCCCGCTGATGGACCCGAATCAGCTCAACTACTACGGCAGGCTGTGCGGCTGGGCGCTGGCCCGGGCACACGCCCGGACCGGGCGGGCCACGCTGATCTCCGGCTACCTGGGCACGAACGAGGACTTCGACCAGGCCATCGCGGATTTCGCGGTCGCCTACGCCAACCAGAACGAGCAGGATTACCGCAGGCTGCTCGAAGCCATCTCGGCCGGGCACCTGCTGGCCACAGTCGAACAGCAGTGACAGCGGACCGCCTGGAACTGCACACCGCCCCTGCTCAGTAGCCTGCGGTCTTCATCAGCTGGAAGAACTGGTCAGCCTGGGCCATGTTCCCCGCGGCCGCGACATAGAAGCCGTCCGGGCTGATGGACTGCGCCGCGGTGGCCATCTGGGCCGCGGTCCCGTTGACGGTCGAGACCTCAGAGAACACCTGGACGTTCCCGTTCGCGGCCCGCGCCTGAGCCTGGGTCGTGTTGAACATGTACGCGTACTGGCCTCCGGCGGTGGTGTTCGACTCGTCCTGGAGCTGGAAGATGTCACCAGCGGCCGCCGCTGCCCCGGCGATGTTGACCCGGATGAACCACTGGTCGGCCGACTCGCCGCGCCGCCGCGGGAAGACCGAACCGGGGACGTCGGCGAGGTCCAGGGCCGGAGCCTGGATGACCTTCAGCCCGTTGGCGTGGGCAAGCCGGCCGAACAAGGTCATGTACCTGACCGGGTTCCGCCGCTCGCTGACCGGGGTCGCGGACCAGTCCTCCGGGTCATACATGACCCACTTGTAGGGGTAGGTGATAGCCCCGCCCCGCATCTCGGAGGCGAACTGGGCGTAGGACGTGTACGACAGCACCGGCGTGGTCGCGTACCCGACGCGGACAGGAGTCCTCACCAGGCTGGCCCCCACGCCGTAGGACGCAGGCGTGTTGAAGAAGTGTGACGCCGCGGCGGGATCGGTCTGGCTCAGCTGCTGAACGTTTCCGGCGGTCATGCTCCAGACCGGCTTGGCAGGGGCGCCGGCCGGGCCCACGGCCAGGGCCAGAGCCAGGCCGGTGGCACCGGCCGCGGCGAGTGCCGCGATGCCGGCCTTGGCCCGGGTCGTGCGCGGGCGCCACCACCGGACACGGTGAAGGCTGGGGCCGTCTCTCGCCCCGCGGCCGGAGTAATCCGGGGCCATTCCAGGTGATGAGTACCTTTTGATATCCACGATAGCTCCCAGTCTGGGGGTACTCCTGGTTTCGGACGGGTGCAACCGGCTCGCGACGTAGCGTAATGGCTGGACGATCGCCGGACATGCGGAAGACCGGGCGCCGGACTAACGCGGCGGCTGCCCAGCCGCGCTTTCCGGGACACCCTCGCCGCGATGGGCGTGGCGGGGCCGCCGCCTTCCCGCATGACTGCGACCGTGCTGAGCTGGGCGATCGGCGCGCCTGCGGCTCGTCAGACGTGCGGCGGCCCGCGGCAGCCGGCGAGGGGGGTTGCCGGCTAGCTTTGCGGCACGCGCCGCCACACCATGAACGTGCCCGGCGTCGCGCTGTACGTGCCGAAGCCCGTGTCATACGGTCCGGTGGCTACCAGCCGGTAGGTCCGGCCGGTCTGGAGCGCTTCAGCGAACGCGTACAGCCCCGGTGTCTGCGTGCTGGCCCCCGCCAGCACGCCCAGCCTGGCCGTGGTGCCCTTCTGCTTCCCCAGCACCGCGAGCACGTCGGCGGGCAGTGACTGGCTTTTCATCACGCCGGGCATCCACAGCACGGCGATGGGTGGCTTTCGGGAGGCGAGCTGGTGCTGGTAGTAGGCAACCCACGTGCCTGGCTGCGACGGCGGGTCCAGGGTGATCGCGGATTTCCACCGCAGCTGGTGAAGGCTCGCTGGCCAGCTGTAGTAATCGAGGAGGCTCGGGGTGATGGCCGTGTAGGCGTCGCCGTGCGCTGTCGCGGCCAAGGGCCGCACCGCGGCGGCCAGGCGGCCGATGCCGGGCCATGACCGTGTGATCCCGTAGGCGCTGTACCACCCGGCGAACAGCGGCAGCGAGAGGGCGGTGAACGCCACCGCCACCTGGGCACCCGCCCTCAGGCCGGGCAGCCTGACCTGGGCGAACCCCATCCCGGCCGCGAGGGCGGCGCACCACATCCCGGGCGTCAGGTGCTTGTCGAGGGCCCACCCGGTGCGGGCAATCAGGATCTGGTAGCAGGGAACCACGAACGCGGCGGCGAGGAGAGCGGCGCTCAGGAACCGCCCGCTCCGCTCCCTCGCCGCCGCCACCGCGATCAGGGCCCCTGTGCTGGTTATGACGGCGAACGGTCCCGCGCACGCCCAGCCGATCTGGAGGATCGCGGGGATGCTCTGGTGGTCACGGGTGATGGAGCGGCTGAGGGTCGTGTCGAACACGCCAGGCCACACGCCCAGCAGGGTGGGGACCAGGGCGAGCGCGGTGGCGAGGATGACAGCCGTCACCACGGCGAGGATCACCGCCCGCCTCAGGCCCCGCGGCCGGGCGGCGAGGAAGCCGATCCCCAGCACCACCGGGATGTAAATCGCATACGAGTACGCGGTGACGCAACCCAGGGCCAGCGCCAGCGCCGCCCCTCCAGCCAGTACCCCGGCCCACTGCTCGCTGCCCGCCGCGAGGATCACCAGCCACAGCGCAAGGCAGATGCAGAAGATCGCCATCGGATCGTAGGTGGCGTACCCCCCCATGCGGAGGTTGGACTCGCAGGCCAGCCACAAGGCGCAGCAGATCACGGCGGCCCGGCGGCCGGACAGGCGGCACGCGGCCGACCACAGCAGGCACGTCGTGGCGAGCATGAACACCAGCGACAGGACCCGTGCGCCGGCCAGGCCGCCCGCGCCGTCCGCGAGCGCGGCGAGCGGCGGATAGATCTGCGGGGCGCCGGACAGGTACTTGGTGAACGGGGACACCACGACATGTGCCCCGTGGAACCACTGGGCGAGCTCAACATGCCCCGCCCACAGGTACAAGGCCTCATCCTCGAACGCAGTGTTGCTGCGGGCCACGAGCAGGGACAGGCATGCCTGGACGGCGAGGATGACGACGAGGGAGCCCGGGACACGACGGCGGGGACGGAGATGCTCCTCGCTGGGCGCGGCGGCGTCGCGGAGCGTCGTAGTGTGCGCCATGGCGGCATGCTCCCTGAAGTGTAGCCAGATGACTGCGGAACGTAACGGAGCGCGGTCACGATCATGCCACGCGAGGCGGCCAGCCGGGTCGGGTTCCGCCACGACGCTTCGCCGGTGACGACGACGAGACGACCGCCTCGGACGAACTCACCCAGGCAGTCAAGCCAACCCGCACCGTCCGGCCTTCACGCGTATCAGAACGACAGCGCCTGTCTCCTATATGACAGGAACCGGCGGGAGTGCCGTTGCACCTGACGGCCAGCGGGGTCATTCTGGAGGACGCATGGATGCGACGAGCGGAGCAGCACCCACAGCGCATGCTAAGGACGAGTTCTTTGCTGCCAACATGCACATGTTCCACATCACGGGCTTCCCGGAGCAGCACGGCGTGCTGATGAACCACACGGCCGCACCGCACGACGCGCGGCTGGATGTGTGGCGTACCGACCCGGCCGACGATCGGCACATTCCCGATCCAGGCGCCCAGGGCGTCGCGTTCAGCACGCAGAGCTACTCCGTGGTGAACAGTGGCAACCGTACCCTGCACGCCCCGAAGAGATCATGGAAGATCACCCTCGAGCACCCCGAGCACGGCGGCGACCACCTTGCCGGAATGGCATGCGTCAATCTCAAGTCAATGTACAACGATCCTTCGCAAATGCGGGAGGCGCTTGCCTGGCGTCTCTTCCGCAATGCGGCCGTGCCTTCAGCCCGGCACACCTACGCGAAGCTCGCATTCGACGCAACCTACTACGGCCTGTTCTCTGTCATTGAGCAGGTCGACAAGAGATTCCTCAAGGATCACTTCGGTGACAATCATCACGGCAACCTGTACAAGGCCTACTGCGGCGACGTCGGATGCGCGACCCTGGAACACCGGGCTGGCCCCGACGGCGACGACAGCGGACGTCAGTACTTCCGGGCCGGCGACGACGAGCGCACCTACCGGCTCAAGACCAACAAAGACGACCACGACGTCGGCACCTACGATGACCTGGCGAAGTTCATCGCGGCGATCAACGGCACGGGGCTTCCCGGCGGGGACGCACGATTCGGCACCGACGCATTCCGCGAGTCGGTCGACGCCATCATGAACGTGCCCGCCTTCCTGCGCTGGGCGAGCGTCAACCTGCTGCTCGGCAGCTGGGACAACTACTACGCGACCCCGTCCAACTACTACCTCTATAACTCCGGGCCGCTGGGCGCCGAAGGCGACTTCATGCGCTCCCCCTATTTCACGTTCATTCCCTGGGACTACGACAACTGCCTGGGCATAGATTACTTCGGCACTAAATGGCAGTACACCGACATTCTCGACTGGCCCAGCAATACCAGGCACTACTGGCGGGAGCATGCGAGGTCACGTATACCGCTGGTACAGAACCTGCTGCGCAACCGGGATTACCGCCAGTATTACCTGGACCATCTGGAATTCCTGCTTGATACTCAGTTCAACCCGGATACGTTCGGTGAGCAGATCGCGGCCGGCTCCGACGACGGGCTGTGGGGCCGCGTGCATCAGGCCGCCTACCTCGAATCCACCACGCCCTACGGCCAGCCGTTCACCGGCCGCCAGTTCACCAACGACGAGGTCTACCTGAGCAGCTGCGAGCAGAATGAGCTCCGGCACGGGCAGGAAAAGGCCGAGGGCATCATCCATTACGTCCGCATGCGGCGCGACAGCGCGCGCCAGCAACTGGAGCAACTGCGGAAGAGCATCCCGCGCGCCACTGATGGGGCGAGCTTCCCGGCCACCATGGAACCGCTGCCGCGGCAGGCGTGACCAGAGAGCCAGGAGGCCGGACCGTGGTTGCGACACAGTCAGCAATGCAGCAGCTTGAGCTGGTCAAGGAAGCGAAAGTCTTCGACATCCTCGCGGGCAGGCTTGATCCGAGGCTGGAAGCCAGCGGCGTGCTCGCCAAAGATGGGCTGTTCTACGTCATCTTCGACAACATCCCGCACATCGCGTGCGTCGGCGCCGAACTCTCCGCAGCCGCCGTGGCCAATCACGTGATCGAGCAGGACAGGGGCCATCGCCGTGGCTTCGAGGACATCGCGTACGACTCGCAGAACGGCCGCTTCTACGTCCTGATCGAATCGCTGCCCTGCGGCCGCGCGAAGTTCATGGCCGCGGTGCAGGAGTACGACATCAACCTCGGCTATCTCGGCACCGCCTGGCTCGACTTCCCGCTCGACCGGCCGAATAAGGGCCTGGAGGGCCTGACCTGCGTGCACCGCCAGGGGCAGACGTACCTGCTTGGGCTTTGTGAGGGCAACAGAGGCAAAGGAGGGGCAGCGGGCCGCGTCCCGGGGGGCGGCCGGATTCAGGTATTCCAGCGCGGCCGCCACCACTGGGACCGCGTGGGCAAGATCCGGCTGCCGGAAACGGTCCTGTTCGTGGACTACAGCGGCATTTCCGTGACCGGGAACCGGATCGCGGTCATATCCCAGGTCTCTTCGGCCCTGTGGCTCGGCGACCTTGCGCCATCGGACTGGCGGGTGACCGGCGCCGGCACGAGCTACGCGCTGCCGAGGGATGCTGATGGCAGCATCATCTACGGTACGGCCGAGGGAGTGTCATGGATTGCACCGGACCAGCTGGTCATGGTCTCGGACAAGACCAAGCCCGAGCAGGACCGCCGCTGCCGGGCCAAGGATCAGTCGATCCACATCTTCCGTATCCCCGGCCTGGCCAGCCGCTGAGCCGCGGGATCAGTCTGGCGCGCGTTCGCCAGCCTGGGACAGCTCAGCGATGCGCTGTGAGATGAGCAGCGCATTTTCACTCAGCACCGAGAGCCAGTAGTTCATCCGCTCGGCATTGGTGGTGTCCCGCCAGTGCTGAAACAGCCAGGCGGCGTCAGCGAGTGGCAGCCGGCCTTCGACCTGGTGAATCTCCAGCGTGAACGATACTCGCTGGGAGCGGCACGCCTCGATGGCTGCGGACACGACGGAAGCCAGGCCGCTTGGCCCGTACATCATGCGAAGTGATGAGCGGCCCTGGTAGCTGAAGGGGATTGGAACCCACGTCAAGAAGCTGAAGTGATCGGCAAGGCCCGGGATGAGGGGATGCCCATCGTGCAGGTGGAAGTGCACGTGCTTGCCGAGGCGGACGATCGAACGTGTGACGTCGAGCACGTCGCGCGCTGCGTCTGCCACCGCGTCCTGAACGTCCGCGACTAGCTCGGGCAGCCGGCCGTCCCCCGCGTTGAGGTCCCTGAGGCGCAGCCCAGGATGGCGGCGCGCGAACCTGGCCGACGCCTGTCTCATGCCGACGTGGCCGACGTCGATGCAGCAACTGACTCGCTCAGCGTCCTGGAGCCGCTCCGCCACCTCGACGAACCAGCCCGGCTCCAGCCCGGCGGCGTACTCGAGAAAGACGACCGGACCACCCGGCCGCTCGCAAAGGCGTGCATTGAGCTCGCGCATCACGGTGATCAGGCGGTCTGTCTGCGCCCCCATCTCACGCTTGTCGTGGACGACTACACCCGAGAGCCGTCCTGCGAAGCGGTCGGCGAACTCCGCGGCCACGGCGCGGCTCCGCTCGTGCAGCACATTGATGCCGCGGTTCAGGTGGACCACGGGCAGGTACGGATGGGGCGGCACGAATTGCAGAACATGCTCAAGCTCGTCTGGCGTGTCGGCGTACACCTCGGCGGCCAGGCCCATCTGGGCGAAGCGGAGTCCAGCGAGCTTGAGTAGCGCATCGTCGCCTGCCACGCGTCGCTGGAATAGGGCATGAACAGGCCCGAGCATCTGCCGGTCGGTACTGGTTTCCGCGCTACTCGTTTCCGCCGCAGTGGTTCCGGCCAGATCCTCACCGCCTGGCTGGGCACTATCCATGGCCTTCCCTCCGCGTCGTAGCTACCGACCTCGGTGAGCACGATGAACGCTCGCCGTAGACGACGAAGTTTCGCATTACAGCGGTGGGCTCGCCGATGTCAGCCTGAGAGCAAGCCGATCGAGGAACGGCGAGAGCCCAAGGCGATCCGGCTCGCAGGTTGACAACTAAATAGCGTACTGCGTCAGGGGTCCTGAACAGTCTGGCATGCACAACCGCCTGCCACGCCAAAGAAAGGACCAACGACCATGAAGATGATCTCCGGCTGCATTCTGATCTGGATTATGGCCAACGTCTACGACCGCCGGCACCCCAAGCTGGGCCATCCTCCTTACGACTGGCGCAGCCTCCGCCCGCAGCCATCGCCCTGGCCCGTGCAATCCGCCTCGCTCCGGGCCTACATGGCTAGGCGCGACTCTCCGGCCACCACGACGGTGGCCAGAGAACGGGACTTACCCCGTAACCGGCCAGCGCGCACGGCAGGCGCGGCGCTAGGCCGGACTCCGCGGCAGCCACCGGAAACCCGTGGCTGAGACTTCTCCGCCGCGAGGTCGAGGCCCTCGCCAGGACATCTCGCGGCGACCTGTATGTCGACGAGCGGCAAGCCAGGGCCGAACTGGCGGGCGGGTGAACTGCCCGGATGGGAACGGGGGCGTTGCGCCCTGGGCCTCATCTAGAGGCTGAGGTGGACGCGAAGGGCCTGGTCGAGTTCGGTGATCAGCGATGGGGGCAACAGGCCGATACGTTTGCCGACCCGATCGACTGCTACAGAGCGGACCTGTTCCGCCTGCGCTTTTGAGTCGTGGGGCAAGCCCGTCTGGCGGGCTGGAAGCAGCACCTGGAAGGGGTAGACGCGAACCGTATTGGAGGTCACAGGTACGACAGTTACGACTCCGCGCCCGAGACGGGTCGCTGTGGCATTGGCGGCGTCGTTGCTGACGATAACCGCCGGCCGGGTCTTGCTGGCTTCCGATCCGCGGGCAGGGTCCAGGCTGACAGTAACAATCTCGCCGCGTTGCACTCAGTTTCCCAGGCCGTCAGCGGCGGCAGATTCCCAGGCGCTGGCATCATCTGAGCCTTCCCAGGTATCCCAGGCTTCCTCGTATGCTTCCCCGAGCTGGGTGGCCCGCAGAAGCCCGACAGCCTTGTGGACGGCAGCGGACCGTGACTTTATCCCTTGAGCCTTGGCATAAGCGTCGAGGAAACCGACATCTTCTTCTGGCAGGCTGACGCTGACCTTCATACTCCAGATACTACCGCAAGTATTACTAGGGTAGCAAAGACGCTTTCCCGGCTGGCGGGACCACTTCCGCGAGACAGGTGAGACCATCCGGCTCGTCATCCAGGCCGGCCCAGCGCGCCGTGACCTTGCTGGATGAGGCGGAGACGGGGCTGGGCCAGGCGACCACCTGTTCTCGGTGAGCGCCAGCACCACCGATGACGAGCAGCACGCCGCCGACCCCCCCGGGGTCCAGCCGGCCAGCGCGCACGGCAGGCGCGGCGCGCACCAGCACATTCCTTCCCCGCCGGCTCGCGCCGCGGCCTCGGCGGGCTGCATCACTTCGATCTGCTCAACCACCCCACCGTGTGGATCGCGATCCGCGGCCTTCTCGGCAACACCGCGCACTGACAACGGCCTGGCGGCCCGCCGCGCAACCACCACTCAGCCAAACGAATCAGGCCAATCCCGCTCGGAGCTCTCCGGTCTGACCGGTATCGTGCGGTGCTGTGCTGCATGGCGAAGCGGTCTTCATCCCGGACCTGATCCCCCGTCGCGGCGTGTTCGCATTCTGGGGTACTGGTTCGGGATCGGGCAAGCTGGAGCTTGTCGTCGCTGGCGGCCGGTACGGGATCCGCAAGCGACTGGTCCCGGCGGATCTGGTCCCGGTGGCGGATGCCCTGCCCATGCTGCTGTCCGTTAACCCGGAGACGGCCAGCCGACCCGATGCGGCGGTGCGGCGGTCCGTCAGCGTGTGGTCGGCGGCCGCGACCGCCGGGGTTGGCCTAGTCGCGCGTGGGCGGCTGCTGCCTACTGTCACCGCGGGCGGCGCGGACGCCTGGCGGGCCGGGCCGCTGGATCCAGCTGATCTTTCCTGGCTGGCTGAGCTTGGTGCCTCGTTCCCGGCGGCGGCGCATGCTCTCGCGGTCCCGGGTTCGCGCCCGATGCGGGTGCGCTCGCCGGAATCCCTGATCCGCGCGTTCTGGGATGCGATCGCGGACACGCTGGTCCGCAGCGCGGCAGCGCCTCGCACGGTCCGGTCACCGGCATTCGCCGCAGCTGGGCCGACTCCCGTCGCGGATCTGGCGGAGTGGCTGGCCGATACCACCGATGGCCTGTCCGCAGGCGCACGTCTGGGCCTTCGGGTCGAGGCCGTCCCGCGGCCACCGCAGCTCGGGGGCGAGTGGGAAGACGAGGATGGCGGAAGCCCGGCGGCCGGCAGCGAAGAACCCGGCACGGGCGAGCCTGATGAGGCGGTACCGGCGTTCCGCATGGTTCTGCAGTTGCGGAGCGCCGCGGACCCGAGCCTGATCGTGGAAGCAGCCGCGCTGTGGGATCAGCCGGAGCGGGTGCTGGCGCGGTTCGGCGCGCAGGCGGATACCGACCTGCTGCTGGCGCTGCGCCGTGGCGCCGCGGTGTGGCCGCCGCTTGGCCCGCTGCTGGAGCAGGCCAGCCCGGCAGCACTGGAACTGGACGATGACGCGGTGGCCAGCCTGCTCGGCCCCGCAGCCGAGGAACTGGCGGGGGCCGGCATCGAGGTGCTGTGGCCCGCCAGCCTCGGCGACGGGCTCACGCTGCAGGCGGTCCCCACGCCGGCCCCGGAGCGGCTGACTGACGCCGGGCTCAGCCTGGACGCGCTGCTGGAGTTCCGCTGGCAGCTCACCCTCGGCGGGGAACTGCTGGATGCGGACGAGATCGCAGAACTTGCGGAGGCGAAACGGCCGCTGATCCGGCTGCGCGGCCGGTGGGTGACGCTTGACCCTGTGCTGCTGGCGAAGCTGCGGAGGCCGCCACGCACCCGGATGCGCGTGATGGAGGCGCTGGGCGCTGTTCTGGCGGGCAGCGCGGAGATCGATGGCGAGACAATCACCGTCGTCGCTGACGGCCCGCTCGCCGATTTCGCCGACCAGGTGGCCCGGATGGCGGCGGCGCCACCTGAGCTGGCACCCCCGCCGGGTCTGGAGGCCGCGCTCCGCCCGTACCAGCAGCGTGGAGTGGCATGGCTGGCGGCCATGTGTGACGCGGGACTGGGCGGCTGCCTGGCCGACGACATGGGACTCGGCAAGACGATCCAGGTGATCGCCCTGCACCTGCACCGGCGGGCAGCGAAGGCTGGGCCGACGCTGGTAGTCTGCCCGGCCTCGCTGCTGGGCACCTGGGAGCGGGAGGTGCGCCGGTTCGCGCCGGACGTCCCGGTCCGCCGCTACCACGGCGGCGGGCGGCACCTGCGTGACGTGGCCGCAGACGAGATCGTCCTGGTGACCTACGGCGTGGTGCGGCGGGACTCGGCGGAACTGGCTGGGATCGGCTGGGGCCTGGTGGCCGCCGACGAAGCCCAGCATGCCAAGAACCCGCTCTCCCGCACTGCCCGGGAACTACGCGCGCTGCCAGCGCCCGCCCGGATCGCGCTGACCGGCACGCCGGTGGAGAACCGGCTGTCGGAGCTGTGGTCGATCCTGGACTGGACCACGCCGGGGCTGCTCGGGCAACTGGAGTCCTTCACCCGCCGGATAGCGGTCCCGGTTGAGCGGTACCGCGACGCGGAGGCGACCTCCCGGTTCGCCGCGCTGGTGCGGCCGTTCCTGCTGCGGCGCAAGAAATCCGACCCGGGTATCGCGCCCGAACTGCCGCCCAAGACAGAGACGGACCGCATCGTGCCGCTGACCGCCGAGCAGGTCACACTGTATGAGGCGGTGGTCCGCGAGACGATGGAAGCGATCGAGCGCACCGAGGGGATCGAGCGGGCCGGGCTGGTGTTCAAGCTGCTGACCGCGCTGAAGCAGATCTGCAATCACCCCGCGCAGTACCTGAAGCAGCCCGGGCCGCTGGCTGGCCGTTCCGGCAAGCTGGCCGCCTTCGATGAGCTGGCCGACGTGATCCTGGCCGGCGGTGAGTCGATGCTGGTGTTCACCCAGTACACCCAGATGGCGACGCTGCTGCAGCAGCATCTGGACAGCCGCGGCGTCCGGTCGCTGTTCCTGCACGGCGGCGTCCCGGTGCGCCGCCGCGAGGAGATGGTGGACCAGTTCCAGGCCGGTCATGCGCCGGTGTTCCTGCTGTCGCTGAAGGCGGGCGGCACCGGCCTGACCCTGACACGCGCGACTCATGTGCTGCACTACGACCGCTGGTGGAACCCGGCAGTCGAGGACCAGGCAACCGACCGCGCCTACCGGATCGGTCAGGACCGCCCGGTCCAGGTGCACCGGCTGATCGCCGAGGGAACGCTTGAGGACCGCATCGCATCCCTTCTCGATACCAAACGCGAACTGGCGGATGCTGTCGTCGGCTCCGGGGAGGGCTGGATCGCGGAACTGTCCGACGACGAGCTCGCCGGGCTGGTGTCGTTGCGGGCGGCGTCATGACCACCGCGGGCGGCACACCGCCCGGGCAGGGTCACACCTGGTGGGGCCGGGCCTGGGTGGACGCGCTGGAGCAGCGGGCCCGGCTGGACCCCAACCGGCTGCCCCGCGGCCGGGACTACGCCCGCGAAGGGGCGGTCGGCGAGCTTGTCCTCTCCCCGGGGGAGGCGCGGGCCCAGGTCCAAGGGCGCCGGGTGAGCCCGTATGACGTCCGGGTCCGGGTCCGGCGGTTCACCGGCGGTGAGTGGGGCCAGGTGCTGGACGCGATCTCCGCCCAGCTTGGCCATGCTGCCGCGATGCTGGACGGCGACCTGCCGCCCCAGGTCGCCGGGGACGTCGCCGCGGCCGGCCTGGACCTGCTTCCTGGTGCAGGCGAGGTGGGACCCCGCTGCACCTGCCCCGACGACGCTGACCCGTGCAAGCACTCTGCGGCGGTCTGCTACCTGGTCGCCGATGCCCTGGACGCGGACCCGTTCACAGTCCTGCTGCTGCGCGGACGGACCCGGGGTGAGGTGCTCGCCGGGCTGCGGGCCCGCCGCCGCGGCCTGGCTGCCATCCAGCTCGCCGGCTCAGGCCAAGGCGGCGCCCTGGGCGTGGCACCGGCACTAGATGGCGGAGCCCCAGGCGGAGCCCCGGATGGGGCCAGCCATGCGCCCGCTGACCCGGGCGTGGATGCGCGGGGCGTACTGCTTTCCGGGGCCGCACCAGGCCCGATCCCCGTGCCGCCGCTGCCGGCCGCCCGGCCCGGGCATCCGGCAGCGCTCCCGATGGACCCGCCCGCCTGGCGCGCCGGGCTCCGTGATGACCTGCTGTCACTCGCCGCGGACGCGGCGCGGCGAGCCTGGGAACTGGCCGTCGGCCTCACCCCCGACGCTGGGTTGTCCCTGGACCAGGACCGCGACCTGGCCCGCCGGGCCGAAAATGCGCTAGGCACCCCAGCCTTCGCCGCGCTGGCCGCAAACAGCGGCATCAGCGGGCAGGAACTGACCCGCCAGGCGCTGGCCTGGCGCTACGGCACCGCGTCCGGCCTCGAGGTACTGCGCAACGAGTGGGATCCTGGCGCGGAAGCAGCCGACGCCGCGGAACTGATGAAGGCAGCGCGCACGGCCTTGCGTGACGCCGCGGGGGCGCCGGCCAGAATCACCGGCAATCGCGTCACCGCAGGACGGCTGCAGTTGCGGCTCGGACGTGATCTCCTCTGGTATCCCTACGCCCGTTCCGCCGGCGAGTGGGAGCCGGCCGGGCCACCGCAGCCCGAGCCCGCCCGCGCCACCGAGACCCTGTAGCTCTGCACGCAACCAGCGAACTCACGCGCTGACCCACGCCAGAATCTGATCGTTCACCGCTGCCGGCTTCTCGACGTGCAGGAAGTGGCCGGCGCCCTCGACAACCTGCATCCTCGACCCGGTCGCGAGGTGCCGCTCGGCGTCCTCGACGAGGGCGAGATCGATGCAGCCGTCGCGGTTCCCGTGCAGGTACAGGGTCGGCTGCGGCCCAGCGCTAGCCAGCGCCGCCTCTTCAGCCGCGTACGCGCCATCCGCGCCGAAGTGGTGGAGCCCCGGCTCCCCGGCCCGGTAGTAGCCGATCGCCGCCGCAAGGTTGCCCTCGCCGCGAAGGCACTGCTTGACGTTGCGGAGATCTTCGCTCGCGTCGTAGCCGGGGCACCAGTCCTGCCACAGCCGGCCGAGGAATGCCATGTCCCCAGCGGCGAGCACGGACTCGGCGAAGGGTGTCTTCAGGAAGAACAAGTAGAAGAACCGCTTCAGCTGATCGTAGTCGGCGAAGATCTTCGTATCGAGTGCTAGCGGGGGCACGGCGAGCGTGACGACGCGCCGCCAGCGGCCCGGAGCGAACGCGGCCGCGCCGTATGCCGTCTCGGCGCCCCAGTCGCTGCCGATCAGGACAGCCTGATCGTCGCCGCCCAGGGCGTCGTGCAGTCCGACTGCGTCGGCGACGAGCGCCCCCAGCTGGAAGCAGCCGTCCGCGGGGACGCCGGTCGGCGCATACCCGCGCATGAACGGCGCCACCGCGTGAAAACCCGCATCGGCCAACGCTGGCAGCAGATACCGCCACGTGTGAGCTGAATCGGGGAAGCCGTGCAGGCAGAGAGCGAGCGGCCCGCTGCCCGCCTCCAGGACACCGAATTGCAACCCGTTCGCCGTCACGGTGCGGGCGCGCAGTCGACTGGTCATGCGAAGCAGTATCGGCGAGTCCCGGATCGATTCGCAATTGCCCTACAGAACATACGCGCGCTGCTCAGCCGGATACGCGCAGGTGCCATCCGGCGGGGCCCACCACCCGCCCGGCCGCGGGTCTAGCCGGCACCACCTGTGTGCGCCGATCGGACGATCGATCCTGGGACCCGGCTCTTGGAGGCAGCGAAGTAGACGGCCACGATGGCGTCAATGGCGAAGGAGGCGGTGGGGCTGAGGAAGGCCACAGCGATGGCCAGGAGATAGACGAGGCCGCCAAGGAGCGCCCGGCGGGCCCCGGCTGGGAACGCGGCACGAGCCGGCTCGGCGACCAGTTCGGGATGCGCTGAGAGATAACGCCATCCCCAGGCGAATGACAGGCCCATCATGAGCATCGTTGCTGCATAGAGAACCGCCGCCGCCCGCGCCTGCGGAACACTGCGGTCGGCGTAATTGGCGGCAATGGCGGTTGGCCACGGGATGATGGAGATGAACAGCAGAAAGGCCAGCGTTCGCTCCAGAAACCGCCGGTTGATGCTCCGAACTGCGCTCATCATTCCGTGATGCTCGATCCAGAGGATGCCGATCGTCACGAACGACACGAGGTAGGCCACGTAAGAGGGCCATTGGTGCAGCAGATCGCGTACGAGCTGAGTGGAGTGGTCCGGCTTCGGCAAGTCCAGGACCAGGAGGGTCAAGGCGATTGCGAAGACGCCGTCGATAAGGGCGTGAAGTCTCCCTGGACCCAAGCTGGTCACCCATTTCGTCGGTAGGCGGGAGTTGTCCGGCCAGCACGCAGGTTACGGCGCCGGACCGAAGATATTTGCCGGGCTGCCCATCTGTCGCTCTCTTCGGGGGATCCGATGGAGTCCGGGGCTAGCTGGCAGCGTGTCCACGATCCACGGAGGGCTCATTACGCCCGGATCTGCATAGCGCGGTCTGCGACGCCGGCCGGCAACCGGCAACATCAGGATGATCTTTCTCATCTGGGGTTGCCCCCGACGGGATCCGGCCGGCCCGGAGGCCCAGGCTCAGCCGCCGGCTAGATAGCCGTACCGGTCGCGGAAGGCCTCGGGCGTGAGCCCCGCGGCCTCCGCGATCGGGCGGAGCCTCTCCGGATCCTCAAGATCGCCGCGGTCCAGCCGGATCATGTACTCGCGGGCCACCCGGTACGAGCTCGACTCGACGTTCACCAGCCGGATCCGCACCCGCCCCGTTTCCGGATCGCTGAACGACCCGAAGGGCAGCGCTACCATGTGCCCCTCCTGGATCGTGATCATGCCACCAGGCCCGTCGCCCTCCACCAGCTGCTTCAGGTAGTCGACGGCGCTGTAGCCGAGGTCGCGGGTGTACTCGATGTCGAACGGGATGGGAGGCGCGCACCGCAGCTCGTAGCCGATGTTCTTGCCCTCGACCGTGACGTTCTGCCCTCGCTCCTTGAAGCGGTCCTTGACCTGCTTGGCCAGCAGGCGGTCCAGCTCGAGCTCGGCCAGCCGGACGTGGCCGTGCTCATCCAGCTCGACCTCCGGCATGGCCTTCTGCAGTTCCTCCTGGGGAAGGCGCAGGCCGATGCCCTCGGCCAGCACCGCCACGCCGAAGGGGCGGCCGTGGGCGATCCGCTTGAGCATCGAGGTCTCGAGGACGTCCACCAGGCTCGACAGCTGGATGGACTCGTCGCCGGGGAACTCCTCGGCGATCATCGTGAGGGTCGCCCCGGCCGACTTCCCGATGCCCAGGGCCAGGTGGCCGGCCGAGCGGCCCATGGCCACCACCAGGTACCACCGCTGGGTAGTCATCGCGTCGGTCATCAGGTTGTTGACGAGCTGGACCCCCACGCTCCTCGCGGTCTCGAAGCCGAAGGTCGGCGTGCCGCCCGGTAGCGGCAGGTCATTGTCGATGGTCTTCGGCACGTGCGCCACGCGCAGGGCCCCCCCGGCCGCCTCAGCCAGCCGCGACGCCGAGAACGCGGTGTCGTCCCCGCCGATCGTCACGAGCGCGCCGATCCCCAGCTTCTGCAGCGACTCCAGGCAGGCGTGCAGCCTCCAGTCCGGGTCCGCGGCGTCCGCGTCCCGCACCGTCGGGTTGGCCCGTGAGGTCCGGATGATCGACCCACCCTGAACGTGGATTCTCGACACGTCAGTGATGGACAGGGGACGCGCCTCCTCGATCCGGCCCTCGATCAGGTGCTGGAAGCCGTCCATGATCCCCAGGACGTCCCACCCAGAGTTCCTGGCCTCGATCGTGGCTGCAGAGATGACTGAGTTCATCCCCGGGGCGGGACCGCCGCCGCACAGGATTCCCAATTTCACGCCCCCATCCTTCCAGCAACCAGACCATCGTGACAAACGGACCGGCCCGGGCCTGCGACGTCTGACCCATTCGGACGGCGGGTCCGCCGCGGCCTAAGTCACCCCGGCGTTGGCCGGCCCACCGCTTGCCTGCTGTGATGGGGACATGCCAGACACGCCGATGATCACGCTTCCGCTCCTCAGGCTCGGCAGGCTGCAGCTGGACCCCGGGCTGCGCGCCCTCCGGCCCGGCTCGGCCAGGCCCGGCCACGTGGTGACCGCCACGGTCACAGTGCCGGATTCGTCGGCTGACCAGCAGTATGCGTGGGATGTGGCCTGGGCTGATGCCGCCCGTGAGGCCGCTCAGCTCGGCGCCGATCAAGGCACCGCCCAGGCGCTGGCCACCGGCGGGGGGGATGCCCTCGTGGGCGGCAGCCGGGTCGTGGTCGCGGCGCACGGGGAGGTTTTGCTCGCGCGGTGGCTCGGGCTCGGGGCCGGCGCGACCTCGGTGCGGGTAGGCCCGCTGCCGCACCTGCTGGAGGTGGCAAAAGCGGCGGCCAGCAGAACGCCGAGTTCATTGCTGCGCGCGTGTCCCAGGCCGCGGCGAGCGTCGGTGCGCACATCGTCCTCGGCGCAGGTGATCAGCATATTCTCGATGCTGTCGATGGACATCTGCCGGAGTCGGTCGGGCCGATTACCACCATCCCAGGCAGCCGCCAGCCCGGTGGCCTCGACGATCGCCTCAGCGCCGCGATCGGCGCCGCCCTCGACAAGCTCACCGCCGCAGCCATCAGCGCCGTCGGGGGTCTGGTTGCCTCGGGCGCTGAGGGGACGAGCCCCGCCGCGGTTCGTGGCATCAAGGCCGTCGCGGAGCAGCTGGCCGAGCAGCAGGTCGCTGTGCTGCTAGTGGCGGCGGACCTGTCCGGGGACACCGGCTCGAGCTACCGGATCGGGAGCCGTCCGACCGAGTTCCTTGCCGGCGACTCGGATCCAGGCGTCGTAGTGCCGCTGGAGGACGGCCTGGTGTGGGCCGCGCTCCACCAGGACGCGATCGTCGTGCAACTGCCGGATCGCACCGGCCCGCTGGCCGGCGAGCGAGCAGCTGCGCTGCTCCGCCGCGGGTCTGCCCGATAAGCGGCGCCAGTTCCGGGGAACCCTGACCGCGCTCAAGCGCGGTCAGGGTTCCCCCGCTGGATTCCCCAGCCCGGCTGCGGCTAGCTGGGATCAGCCAGATCCAGGCTCGAGGTAGAAGATCACGGCAGAGCCGTCATTGCGCACGAACCCGCTGACTTCTCCCGCCCCCTGCCGGGGGGAAGCGTTCAGGAACGCTACAGCGGCCTGTTCGCCGCCGGGGCCGGGGAAGTCCTTGTATTGCCACGTTGGCACAGTGCTGTCGCCCAGGCTGCCGGGCTCTAGCCAGAGCAGCCCCACGGTGCCGTTGCTGCGTGGAGTGACGGTGGCCTCGCCTGGCCCCTGGCGGGCGGGCTCGTTCAGGAAGTTGACGGCGGCCTGCTCCCCGTCAGGCGCCGGGAACTCCGCGAACTGCCAGGTCTGCTCCGTGCCCTCACCCAGACTGCCGGGCTCCAGCCAGAGCAGCCCCACCGTGCCGTCATTGCGCAGGGTCGCACTGGCCTCACCGCGCCCCTGCCGCAGCGGCTCATTCAGGAAGCTCACCGCGGCCGCTTCCCCGTCAGGC
>Ga0187863_10000769_pt1 | contig 26671 bp, 25 predicted proteins | sample June2016WEW_11_1_FD_132975 | JGI IMG/M metagenome (GOLD analysis project Ga0187863, IMG submission 132975) | Peatland microbial communities from SPRUCE experiment site at the Marcell Experimental Forest, Minnesota, USA - June2016WEW_11_10 | ecosystem: Environmental > Terrestrial > Soil >...
GCATCGCCTCTTACAGACTTTGCCGCCGACACATCCACCCGGCCGGCCAAAAACGCGCATAAACATATCACGGAGACAAGCATCGTGAACGCGGACACGTGTTTCAGCTTCACGCCCCGCACACGTTTTGTTTCCGCTGGCAAACCAGCAACTTGCAGTTCCATCTGCCGCGCGGTTTTCCCGCGGCCACCCGCCCGTGTTCTTAATTTCGCTCGAGGCATTACGCTCCTCCTCCTTGCCAAACAAGTTGCAGCTGCGGCGACTTCCAAGCCCGGGACTCGTCCGCGCGCGTCCGCAGACCAAGTTCATACTTGCGCCGCAGTTTCTCCACGCGAGCGCTAATCTCCTTGCGATACGCCTCGGGCACGGTCCCATATCGCCCGTACCACGCGCGATATTGTTGCGAGAGTTTCGGAAACTTCTTATCCAGAAATGGCATGAATTGCTTCAACGATGCCGGCATCAGGAAAAGTACTCTTCCCGCAAGCCATTGCGCCCCCGCATCTCGCGCACCACGCGCCAGCGTATCCAGATCCTCTTCACTGTCCGTTATCCCCGGCAGGATTGGCATCGCCAACACGCCCGCTGAGATTCCCGCCTCGCGCAACTTGCGAACCGCATCCAGCCGCAGATCCGGCCTCGGAGCACGAGGCTCAAGAAGCCGCGCCAGGCGCACACGCAATGTGGTAATGCTCAGATTCACCGTGATGGATGATCGTTCCGCGATGCGCCGCAGCAAATCGATGTCGCGAACCACTTGATCTGACTTAGTCGTGATCGAAAGCCTCAGCCCTTCGCGCAGCGCCATCTTTTCAAGAATCGCGCGCGTTGCTCCGAACTCCCGTTCGGCTGGCTGGTAAGGATCGGTCGCGGTTCCAATTGCAATATGTTCTCCCCAGATTTTCTCCGAGGAGAGATCGCGATCCACCAGCGCGCCGGCATCCTTTTTGACGTAAATTTTCGACTCGAATTCGCCGCCATCAATGTCCATGTATTCGTGCGTATAGCGCGCGTAGCAATACTTACAGCCGAATTCGCAGCCGCGATAGGGATTCACCGTCCACCGAAACGGCACTCTCTCCGAATCGCAGTAGTTTAGGATTGACCGTACAGGCAGGAGAAAATACTCGGTCCCGCGCTTGGCTTCAGCGCGGAGAGAGGAAGCGGCGAGGCGTGCAATGCCGACCAGTTCCGTAGCGGGCTTCGTTCGGAGCGGTGATCCCGACTCTGTCGGAACCGGCTCCGGGGGCGCGGAAGCGTCACTCGGTTGCTCACAGGTGCCGTGGCGAGCGGCTGTGGGGAAAAGGGTGAGACTGGTCTGCTCCGGGCCTTCCCGCCGACGCCGTAGCGTCGCTGGGGCTGTCCGGAGTATGGGAGAAGTGGCCATTGGAGCCTCGCCGTCACGTGTTGCATCTTATTCGCCTTTTGTTCGCTATGTCAAGAACTTTTCTTCGCTTTGTTTTCGCCTGTCCCCGGAGCCAAGGCCGCCTTGGAAACCCTGCCCTTGACCGAAACTCCGCGCAAACTTCTCCCCGCTATACTGAAGATGCATTCCTCTGGAGACCCAGTGGCAGAAGTCGGAATCCTGATCATAGACGACGATATCGGCAGCCAGCGCGCGCTTAAAAACGTCCTCGATTCCGAAGGCTGGCGTGTCCGGCTGGCCCCTCTCGCTTCGGAGGCAATGTCCGAGCTAGCCAGCGGTCAGTGGAACCTCGTAATCGTCAACATCGCGCTTACCGACGTTCGTGGCCAGCTTTTCTCTATACTCAAGGAACTCGCCCAGACGGAGTCTTATCCGGCGCCGCAAGTCGAAAATGAGGCTCCGCCGAAACGCATACGCGTGCTATTTCTCGTTCCCGTGCTCGCCGCGAAACACGCGCAGCCCATCCTTGAGCAGGAAGGCCTTCCTTACTCGCTCAAGCCGTATCATCTCCACGATTTTCTCGAGAAAGTAAGCGAACTTCTGGTCGAGTCCGGCGCCCTCGCAGAACCCATCCGCAGCATGGGAGATTTTTCCGCTCTCAAAAAGCGGCAGCGCAAGATCCTCAATTCGCGCGACAGCCGCCGGGGCACCATGTTCGCTTCGCGCGAGGATTATCAAATGTCAGAGGAAGAATTGCTCGAGTTCGAGAAACAGGAAGAAGAACAGCGCAAGAAGCGCGAGAAAGAATTGCACGACCGCCAGCACCTCGGATAGCTTTCGGCGCACCCACAGAATATTGTTACTCCGTCGATTTATTCTGAAATAGACGAACCTCGCTCCGGTCCGGTGTCTCCTCCAAAAGTTCCGCAATCGTCTTCTTAAAAACAGGATGCCGCGCGTTGGGAGCAATCTCGGCAAACGGTATCAGCACGAATCGCCTTTCCGCCATGCGCGCATGCGGAATCTCGAGTTGTCCTGAATTCACCACGCGATCCTCATAGAATAAAATATCCATGTCGATGAAGCGCGGCCCCCGCGGCACGCGCCTTCGCCGTCCCAGTTCACGCTCGATATCCAGCAATGTGTGCATCAATTGCTGTGGCAGAAGATTTGTTTGCGCTTCTATTACGCAATTTAAGAACCAGCTTTTCGAAGTTGTTTCCACCGGCTCGGTTTCGTACAGGGACGACTTCCGTGTGACGCTCACCCCGTGCGCACCGAGGGCCTCCATCGCCCGCGCAATATATTGCGAGCGGTCTCCCTTATTCGAACCCAGCGATAAATAGATTGTCGCCATAGGCGCAGGAAAATCATGATAACCGGGAACAGTCGTATCGCGGAATTAGTCGTTAGCTGAAAAGTCCGGGCTGGCGGCGGGGCTCATCCATGCCGAAGTGTTTGTAAGCCAGGGCGGTCGCCACGCGCCCTCGCTGCGTGCGATCGAGCAAGCCCAGTTGCATCAGGTAAGGCTCGTAAATTTCCTCGATGGCGTCTTCTTCTTCGCTCAGCGAAGCCGCGATAGTATTCAGGCCCACCGGCCCGCCAGAATATTTCTGAATGATCGTCAGCAACAAATTGCGATCTACTTCGTCCAGCCCGTGTTCGTCCACTCCCAGCATAGCGAGCGCGTCGCGAGCTACCGTGACATTGATTTGGCCCTTCGCCCGAACTTCCGCAAAATCGCGAACGCGCCGCAACAGCCGGTTTGCAACGCGCGGCGTCCCGCGGCTTCGCCGCGCGATCTCGGCGGCTCCTTGCTCATCCATAGTGATGCCTAGAATTTTTGCCGAGCGCTGGACGATCTGCAGGACATCTTCCGGAGAATAAAATTCCAATCGGTGCACGATCCCGAATCGCGACCGCAGCGGAGCCATAATCAGCCCCGCACGCGTAGTTGCTCCGATCAAAGTGAACTGATTCAGTTGATAGGGATGCACTCGCGCGCCGGGACCCTGTCCAATGATCAAGTCCACGCGAAAATCTTCCATCGCCGGATACAAAATCTCCTCCAGCGAGGGCTGTAGCCGGTGAATCTCGTCGAGAAAAAAGAAATCGCGCGGGTCCAACGACGTAAGCACCGCCGTAACATCCCCTTTTTTCTCCAGGAGCGGTCCTGAAGTTATCTTTATGGCTGAGCCCATCTCATTCGCAAGAATCTGCGCTAGTGTGGTTTTTCCCAGCCCCGGCGGCCCGTAGAGCAGGACATGATCCAGCGCTTCGCCGCGATTTCGCGCCGCGTCCACCGCAATCTTCAGGTTTTCCTTCACCCGCGACTGGCCGATAAAATCTTCCATGCGCTTCGGCCGCACGCTCGCGTCAATGCGCGCGTCTTCATCCAGGGCCTTCCCTGAAATAATCCGGCTCCGCCCGTCCGTGATCTTCTCTGCCAACTATCCCTCGTCTTGGCCGCTGATTCAGACTGCGCTCTTCCCAGAAAAAGTTAATTATTCATCGCGCCCGGCGCGAGCTGTTTTCTTCATAGACGCGCCGCCGAGAATTTGAAGCGCCGCGCGTAGCAGCTCCTCAAAATCCCCCGGTGCCTTCACGCCTGCCTTTTCTATCGCGCTGTCCACCGACCGCGTGTCGTAGCCGAGGTTCACCAGGGCAGAAGCAACATCCGATTCAAGTTGTGAACGCGTCGTGGGTTTCCCAGCTTGCGGCACATCCACAACTGCCAGTTTATCCCGTAGCTCCACCACCATTCGCTCGGCCGTTTTGCGCCCGACGCCCGGAATACGAACCAGTTGCGCCAGGTCTCCTTTACGAATCGCAGGAATCAGCTCTTCCAGGCTCATGCCCGAAAGAATTTTCAATGCGAGTGATGGTCCCACGCCCGAAGCGGAAATCAGCAGCTCGAAGCAATGTTTTTCCCGCGCGGTGAAAAAACCATATAGCGCGAGCTGATCCTCGCGCACGTGCGTGTAGATCAACAGTGTCGATTCGCTGTGCAGCGCCCCCAGGCTGGTAAACGTCGAAAGCGGAACCACCACCTGGTAGCCCACGCCGCCCACATCAATCAGTACCAGATTGGGCCGCTTCTCGATCAGCTTCCCGCGCAGTGATCCAATCATATTCAGCGATTATTGATTAGCGCCGCTGGAGTGTCAACGCAACCCGAAGGACTAGACGAGGAATTTCTTTAGCGGCTCTCCATAGTGATTGTTCCATCCCCATTCGAGGTGGTCGAACTCACCTTCCGGAAAACCGGTGTGATCCAGAACGAGCATGGTTTCGGGATCCCGCGGTTTCAGCTCGAACCTTACAATTGAGTACACTCCAGGATCCCAATGCGTGGGACGCCACGCCTGCACGATTCGCTGATTCGGAATCAGTTCGACGTTTCGTCCAACGATCATTCCGCCGAACATGGAAAAGACACCGCCCTCTTTAGGATCGATCTCAGCCGGCATGCCGGAGAAAGCAGCGAACTGCTTTGAATCCAGGAGCGCCTCATAGATGCGCTGAGGGCTCGCTTTATAGTTGAACTCCAAATGCAGCGAAGTTCGCTTCGCGTTTGCCGCAGTGCTGGGCGTTTCCTTCATCGCCTGCTGCTGGGTTTTTCCCCAAAGGTGGCCACCCACCAGACTGCCAAATGCAACGGCAACACCGGCGATCATCTGCCGTCGTGTCGTCGCGTGCGATAGCGTGCTCAGACTTGTTCTCTCGCTCATCATTCCCCTCCCGACTTTTATTCTCTACGCCGTGCATAACAACACGAACCTAAAATATGTTCAAGATCATATTTTCATGGAAAGTAAAATGCTCTTCGAGCCATACTGCGCCGAAGTTCGGAGGACTTATGCCCTACGCCGCTGGCCACCGTACCGAGATAAAAGGGAAAATCATTCAGAGCGCGCGCCGGCTCTTCAATCGCCACGGCTTTGATAATGTCTCCATCGCTCAGATCATGGCCGGGGCGGGCCTCACACACGGCGGCTTCTACAGCTATTTCAAGAGCAAGAGCGAGCTGTACACGCAGGTATTGGGGTGCTTCTTCACCGATCCTAATTGGAAGAGCTGCTGGGAAGGCGTCGAAGTGGATCTGGCATCCGCGGACGTGGGCCCGCAAATCGTTCGCGCCTATTTGTCGCGACAGCACTTCGAGGATGTGGAGAACTCATGTCCGATGGTCGCGTTGCCGACGGACGTCTCACGCAGTAGCGCACATGCAAAGCGCGCGTTCGAAACTGTGTTCGAGGCAATGGTCAGCGTCTTGGAACGTAGCTCGGTCGAGGACGGCCGGCCTCGCCGTGCCAGAGCCCAAGCAACTGCTGCTCTGTGCGTGGGAGGTATGGTCGTGGCCCGCGCCATACTGAACCGCGTTCACGCGGATGAACTTCGCCAGGCGTGTATGTCCGTCGCGCTCACGCTGGGAGGGTGGCACGACGACAGTAAGTTGAAAAGTGGCAAATCCAAGCGATCCCATCCGCTCCGCGCGGGAAAGGTCTAATTGCCGTAAACCTGGCCGTCACCCGCAACGCCTTGGTAGAAACCCGACTCGCAAGCCGCCTTTCCGGGAACAAAAAACTGCGACATTCCGTATCACACAAAGCAAGCGATCCTCCATATTCTCGCGCACCATCCAAAGCTCAACGGTTAGATTTGGTGAGCTGCGCATTTCTTCGTGTGGAACAACCCACACTCTTATCCTTATTGCTTGTTTCCCGCTCCGCTTGACACCCCGCGGGAAGCGCGCTCTCGTCTACTCCTTAATCTCAGTCTGAAACAGTTTTACATTACGAACTCGCACCAATATTCATACAGTCGCTTTCTCGCAACAATTAGTAACCGAGACTGTTCGCTTTAGGGAAATGCACTGTTCGTTTTCGATGCAGAAATATTCTGCATGCACGTGATGAAAATAATTTTCTGAATTTCTTGCTGTCCCTGCTTTCGACAGGATTACCGCCGCGTCTAAGTAGGTGCAAGGGGCGAGTGAGACTTTCAGTCAGATTTAAGGAGGAACTAAAAATGTTGCGTCGCAAAATGAATGGAGTGTTAACAATCCTTGCAGCATTGACTCTCGCGCTATCGATCGCAGCTCACGCGGCTCCGGCGAAGGACGCTAAATCAACCGTCACTCCGATTGTGAAGACGGAATTGAGGCTGCTAAGCCCGGCCACCTTGGGCGGCACGGACCTGAAAGCTGGAGAATACTCGGTGACTGCTGACGACACACATGCGAGGTTCTTAAAGGGTGGGAAAGTCATAGCCGAAGCATCCATCCAGTGGAAGGATGAAAGCGCCAAGCGGCAAGACACCGCTGTCGTCGTCGATTCCAATCAGATCAAGGAGATACACTTCGCCGGCAAGATGAAGTACGTCGAAATCACCCGGTAACGAATCCCAACTTGTGAAGCGGGCGGTGATCGCCACTCGATTGCTGCCCGCTTTTTTTGCTGATTGGAGTTTTCGGGGAAGACTGCATGTCCGGGGACCTTTGCGATCGCAACAACAGTCGCGGTATCACCGCCTCGAACGATCCTGCTTCACTGCTTCGTCCACCAGCGACTCCAGCTCCCGCCGCGTCAAATTGATGCGCTCGGTTTCGGCGGCTTCCGACGTCACCGGCGACACCGGGCCCAAATTCGAAGCAGTCTGTAGGCCGTAGCGCGCGCGCGCCGCGAACAATTTCTCAACGTCGCAATCTGAGAGCAGTACTTGCTTGCCCAACATTTGCGTCACCAGCGCCACACGGGCAAAATGCTCGGTCGTCTCCATTCGGAAAAAAGCTTTCAGGAGATCCTGTCCGTAGGTGACCACGCCGTGATTCGCCAACAGGATTGCGTCGTAACCTTCCACCAGCGGCTCGATAGCGTCCACCAACTCTGATGTGCCCGGCGTCCCATATCGCGCCACCGGCACGCATCCCAGCGAGAGCACCAATTCGCAGAGTAGCGCCTTGTTCAACGGTATTCCTGCGGCGGCATAGCCCGTTGCCACTGGCGGATGAGCGTGGCATACCGCATTTATCTCCGGACGTAGGCGGTAAATCAGAAGGTGCATTCCCAGCTCGGAGGAAGGATTCCGCCGCCCGCTCACTTTGTGGCCCTCAAGATCGGTGACTACTAGATCGTCCGCCGTCATCATGCCCTTGCAGATTCCCGTGGGCGAAGTGAGGATATGCTGAGGGTCCAGGCGCAGGGAGATATTCCCATCAGTGGAAGCAACGTAGCTGCGATCGTGAATCCACCGGCCCACAGCGCAAATATCCCGGCGGTGCTCGTCTTCCGTCTTTAATGCCCCGGGCGAAATCGAATCAGGATACATAGTTTCCTCCCTGGCAAATCGGCAACGAATCTAGGCGTAGATTCCGCGCAGCCTGAGCGCGCGAGCTACCCGATCGATCGCCACAATGTACGCAGCGATCCGATTGTTCACTCCGTGCGTCTCCGCGTAGCGAATCACTTGCTCGAAGCTGAGGTCCATGACGTCTTGCAAACGTTCATTCACCTCGCTTTCGCGCCAGAAAAAGCCCTGGCGGTCTTGCACCCATTCGAAATAGCTGACGGTCACGCCGCCCGCATTTCCAAGAATGTCCGGAACGATAAAAATCCCTTTATTCTCGATAATGGAATCCGCGTGCGAAGTGGTGGGTCCGTTCGCGCCCTCGCAGAGAATTTTGCAATCCACGCGGCCGGCGTTTGCACTGGTGATCTGGTTTTCAGTGGCGGCCGGCACCAGAATATCGCACGGGTGAAAGAGCACTTCCTGGGCGGTCATCTTGGCTCCGCCGCCGGGGAATTCCGGCAGAGGTTTGCGCTGGCCGTACACCCAGTCCACCACTTTGGGAACATCGAAACCTTTTTCGTTGTAGAGCCCTCCGTGAATATCCGCTATACCGATGATTTTGTAGCCTGCTTCGTGCATCAGTATCGCGGCTTGCGAACCGACGTTGCCGAAGCCCTGAATGATCACGCGGCAGCCCTCGCGCTTCATCTTGAGTTTCGTCAGCGCATTATTGCAGCAGATCATCAGGCCACGCCCGGTGGCTTCTTTGCGCCCTTGCGAGCCGCCCAGCTCGAGCGGTTTGCCGGTGACTACCGCCGTGGTCGCCTGCCGCACGTGCATGGCGTAAGTGTCCATCACCCATGCCATGGTCTGTTCATTGGTGCCGATGTCCGGCGCCGGAACGTCGCGCTCGGGGCCAAACCATTCGCTCAATTCTGCCGTGTAACGCCGCGTGATACGCTCAAGTTCGGTTTTCGAAAGCTTGCTGGGGTCGCAAATGACTCCGCCCTTTGCGCCGCCGAACGGAATATTTACCACCGCGCATTTCCACGTCATCCACGCCGCCAGCGCGCGCACCTCATCAATCGAAACGTCCGGCGCGAAACGGATGCCGCCCTTCCCCGGGCCACGAATCGTCGAGTGCAGGACACGATAGCCGATGAAGACTTCGAGCCGCCCGGTGTCCAGCGGCACCGGGATATACACTGTGATTTCTTTGCTGGGATGCTTCAGGTAACGGTAAAGGCCATCTTCCAAGCCTAATTTCTTCGCGGCGATTTCAAAGCGCGCTTCGGCCGATTTATAAACGTTCAGTTCATCCTGCGTAACCGCAGCCATCACAACCTCCAAAATTGCTCAAAGTCTATGAAGTCTTATTAAAGCCCTCGGCTAGCCCTAGCAACAGGCCGCTCTACACCACTAGGCCTTCGGTACAGCGGCGGTCAGTATACGAACACCGGCAAACCGGCGCAAGAAAAGCATTTTAAATTCGGGTTCCGCGCCCGATAGTGAGCCGCTCAACGGGCCGGGCGGCGTTTTACGAACTCGTCCAACAGAAGCCGGGTCAGCCGCTTCTGGTCGTGGCGAACAACTCCGCGATGATGTAAGAGGTCCCCTGTAACGTAGCTCAGTCTCATGCGGTCTAGTTCATCAAACGATGGATTCACCGGCTCGGCGTCCTGGGCCCGATAGCGACGCAGCACACGCGCAGGAACGCGCGAGCGGTTGATCACCACAAAATCGAAAAGATCCTTATGCGTATGGCCGTAGATCGCGCGGATGTGATCGGCCACCGAGTAATGCTGCGTTTCGCCCGGCTGGGTCATCAGGTTGGCGATGTATACGCACGTCGCGCGCGAGCGTTTGATCGCTTGCACCACTTTCTCGATCAAAAGATTCGGAATAATGCTGGTGTAGAGCGAGCCCGGTCCCACTAGAATCAAATCGGCAGAGTGGATTGCTTCCAGAACTTCCGGAAGGGCGCGCACACGGCGCGGCACCAACCGGATCTTGCGAATCGGTTTTCGCGAGCGCGAAATATTTGTCTCTCCGTGCACCACGGTTCCATCCACCAGCTCCGCTTCGAGCGTCACGTTCTGCGCCGTAGAGGGAAAAATCCGCCCCCGAATAGCGAGTACTTGCGACGACACGCGCACCGCTTCCGGAAAATCTCCTGTAACATTCGTCAGCGCGGTGAGAAAAAGATTTCCGAAGCTATGGCCGCCAAGACCGCGCCCCGCGGGAAAGCGGTACTGAAAAAGCTTTCCAAGCAGGTGCTCGTCTGTCGACAGGGCTACCATGCAGTTGCGGATATCGCCCGGAGGCAGGACGCGGTACTCGCGGCGCAACCGTCCGGAGCTGCCGCCGTCGTCGGTGACGGTGACTACCGCCGCGAGATCCGCGATGGGCTGGCGTTCTTTTTCTTTTTTTGACGAGGCGACATATTCTTTCAGTCCGCGGAGAACGGTCGAGAGGCCCGTGCCGCCGCCGAGAGCGACAACGCGAACGGGCCGGGAACGCTGCTGCGAAGAATTTTTCACGAGAATCGCGGAGAGTTAGTTTGCCGAGCCGTCTCGCTCCGGATAGAGCAACTCGGTGAAGCGCGGGTCTTCCTGCAGAAAAGAAAAATCCTCGTCGTTGCGTGCATGGTAACGATTCTCGGGGCGCAATTGAATTGCGACTTTCAAATTTTGCATGGCGGATTCTGCTTCGCCGGTCAGGCAATCGAGCGCGGCCATGGCGTATACGATGTGGTCAGCTTTCGGAGCGGCTTTGCGCGCGCGGTCGAGATGCTCGCGAGCTTCGTCCCAGCGGCCAAGATTCATCAGCGCGATGCCTTGCGTGTAATGCTCTTCCGCGGATTTCACCGCCGGAACCGGAGGTCGCGTGATGCGCTGTTCGCAAATGCGCAGATGAACATGCGCCCGGTCACCGAGCTCTTTGCTGGGACCTTCCAGAACGCGTTCGAGCGACTGTTTGGCGCGGAGAAACTTTTGCTGCTGAAAAAACTTGAGAGCCTCCTCGTAAAACTTCATTTGCGCTTGCTTGGCGGGCGCGTCGGGGTCAGGAGGCAGAACATTCTTCTTTGAGGAGGCTCTTAACGTCTTCTTTTTCAATAGCTTGTGGCTATTCCGTGCCGCTGCTGAGGTGCGGATCGTGCGACGCTTCACTGGCAGCCTCCAAAAAACTTCATGCGCGAACATAGCAAAGTCGCAGAGGCGCGTCAATGTGTTGAAATTGTTCCGGCTTAGAGCGGGCGCTGGCCCGGATTGCGTCAACGTCGGAGCGACAGAGGTGCGATGTAGGATAGCTGAGATGCAATTCTGGCTCAGATAGAAATATTCCTGCCGTTTGTTTTGAGTAAGTTACAGCCATTCTTGAATAAACGGCAAACCAGTTCGAAACGCCGGATCGACGCTACCGGTCCTTGCTGGTAGTGATGCCAGACCCCAGCAATTCATGCATGGCCAGCATTTCTCCCTCTTGGTAGGGGCGGCGGGGCCAGAAGAAGCCGCGAAGGCCGTCGCTGCGCTTGCGGGGGACGATGTGGACGTGAAGATGCGGGACGCTTTGGCTGACAACGTTGTTCATGGCGACGAAGGTGCCTTCCGCTTTCATTACCTGCTGCACTTTGCGGGCAAGCATTTGAGCGTTGGAGAAAAACGGGCCGATCAGTTCGGCGGGGAGATCCGTCAAGGTGGGGTAATGCGCTTTCGGGATCAGCAAGATGTGGCCGGGGAAAAGTGGGCGAACGTCGAGGAAGGCCATGGAGATTTCGTCTTCGAAAATAATTTTGGCTTCGAGTTCGCGCGAAACGATTTTGCAGAAGAGGCAGGGTTCGTCTTTAGCTGCGTCCAGCTTGGCTGTATCTGGTTTGGCTGATTCTTTGCGGGGGCGCGATTTTTTCATCCTGTAAGATTAATACTTGGCGGGCTCCCGCGCTGAGAACTTTGTATGCGGCCCAGCGCTCACTTATTGCGTTGCTTCACGGCCGCGTTCGGAACAAGAGCGAAGGTAATTGAATGGAACTAGGAGCGGGCCGGCTGCTGTTGCGTTAGGCAGTGGATGGTGCCGAATCCCCAGACTAAATCGACGGAATGGATTCCGACTACGGAGCGCGTAGGGAATAAATCGCTGAGGATGCCGAGAGCTACGCGGTCGTTGGGATCGTTAAATGTGGGCACTAACACCGCGGAATTCGAGATGTAGAAATTTGCGTAACTGGCGGGGAGGCGCACGCCATCGAAAAAGAGAGGAGACGGCATCGGAAGCGCGATGGCGTGTATTTTGCTTCCGTCTTCCAGCTTTGCGCCGCGCAGGCGTTCCCAATTTTCTTCGAGCGCCCGGTAATTCTTCTCGCGCGAATTCTTTTCACGGCAAAGCACGACGGTGCGTCGATTCACGAAGCGGCATAAATCATCGACGTGGCCGTGCGTGTCGTCGCCGGCGATTCCCTTTCCGAGCCATATAATATTTTTTGCGCCGAGCGATGCTCGCAGAACGGATTCGATCTGGCTACGAGTAAACCCGGGATTGCGGACCTGGCGCTTTTGATCGAGAAGACACTCTTCGGTGGTGAGCAGCGTGCCGGAACCGTTCACGTCGATGCTTCCGCCTTCGAGAACTACGTCGCGCCCGTCTAGCTGGACCGGAAAGATTTTCATTTTCAACCGGCGCGCCGCTTGTGCTGGAATTGCATCGTCTTTTTTCCAGTCCGGGTAGTGCGCCCAGGCGTTGAAGCGGAACCGGGCGATGGCAACCTCCGGGCGGGGCTTGGCGCGTTTGACAAAGATGGGGCCGAAGTCGCGCGTCCATCCTCTATTCGTGGGGAAGCGCAGAAACTGTACTCTGCTCAAGCTGACGCCTGCGCTTTTCAAAACTCTGCGCGCTTGCGCTTCATGCGCTGCTGAATTCACCAGGATGCGAACGAGTTCGCCGGGAACAATTTTGCGGACGATCTCGCCGTAAACCCAGTGGATCGGAGCGATCTTTCCGGGCCAATCAGTTTCATTGTGAGGCCAGCCGATCCAGGTGGCTTCGTGAGGCGCCCATTCGGCGGGCATCCGAAAGCCGAGAGACGCCGGGGTGTTTTCTTCGGCGGAGCGGACGATGCGGCGGGGAGGCTTCAAGGTTTTTCGTCGAGGAAACGCTGTTCGAGGCCAGCGTAGGCATCGATTCGGCGGTCGCGCAAGAAGGGCCAATTGCGGCGAACATCTTCCAGATGGGCGAGATCTACTTCGCCATATAGGATTTCTTCGCGGTCGATGGAAGCTTCGGCGATGACGACTCCCTGAGGATCGCAAAGGAACGAGCTGCCCCAGAATTCGAGGCCGGCTCCGCCTTCGGCGGGAGTTTCGTGTCCGACGCGGTTGACGGCCGCGACGTAGAGGCCGTTGGCGATGGCGTGGCTACGCTGGATCGTGCGCCACGAATCGCGCTGCGCTTCGCCGTTGGATGCTTTTTCGCTGGGATGCCAACCGATCGCGGTGGGATAGAAAAGGACGCATGCGCCGTTGAGCGCGGCGAGGCGCGCGCCTTCCGGGTACCACTGATCCCAGCAAATTAACGTGGCGATCTTGCCTGCGCTGGTGGAAAAGGCGCGAAAGCCCAAATCTCCCGGCGTGAAATAAAATTTCTCGTAATAAGCGGGGTCGTCGGGAATGTGCATTTTGCGGTAGACGCCGGCGATGCGGCCGTCGGAGTCAATGATCGCGGCACTGTTGTGATAAATTCCCGGCGCCCGGCGTTCGAAGAGCGGTGCAACGATAACGGTCTTAGTTTTTTGTGCCACGCGACCCAATTCTTCCGTGGTGGGTCCTGGCACGGACTCCGCCAATTCGAAATTCGCGGTGTCTTCGCGCTGGCAGAAATATTGCGAGCGAAAAAGTTCCGGCAAGCAGACCACCTGGGCGCCCGAGCGGGCGGCCTCTTCAATGCGAGAGGTCGCGTGCGCGAGGTTTTCGGCAGATTTGGCGCTGACGGCCATCTGCACCAGAGCAACGTTGAATTTGAGCGGCGTCGGCACGATACGAAAATCTACACGAAAAGCCGGTGCAAGACCAGACGCTGCGAGCCCGTCTTATTTTTCATCGCGCGAAAAAAGTGAAAAAAGCAAACCGCAGTTAAACGCGAAGGGTCAAGGTTTTTCCTTCTTCAATTTCAGTGCTTTCTGGTCCTGATATTCTTTCCACGTGAGGAATATCAGCAAGCCGTCAAAAAGAGTGAGGATAATAAGCGCCCACGAATGCGTATGTGTGAATCTGTAAAGTTGGTAGACCATAAAGGCGCCGAATACCGCAATCGTCAGCGGGTAAGCCCAAAGCCTATTGGCCCAGAGGCAGACTACCAGCACAACCTTAACGAGGCCATGCGAGAGGAGATAGAGCGAGGCGAACAGGGGGCTTCCGCTGGCCAATTTCTGTGAAGCAGCGCTTATGTGGCGGAAAATAATATCGTGCTTATCGCGGGCGAGCTCATGCTGGCACAGCGCTTGCAACCAAGCGTTCAGCGAGTTGACTTTAAACCACAGCAACGCGCCGCCGACCGCTTCTAATAGTCCGTCAACGCCCTTGATGGTGATGCCTACACGAAACGAATCGTGAAGCAGGATGTGAGAAAGCTTTTTTTTCAACATTTGCTTCGGGTCCCTGATCTGCGTCTGCGGGATACGCTAGTGCCATCATCGCATTGCCGAGCGGCATTCACAATTGTGCCGAGCAGAGAGAAGGTTTGTTCTAGAATCGCGTGGCAGCGGCTAGGGGGTTCCGATGAGGTTGCGAGCGCTTGTCATCTTCTGCGGCATTTTGGTTTGCCTGTCGATCGCGCAAGCGCAGGATAAGGCACCGAACGTTGTGAAATATCACGCGACACTGGAGACGGTGAAATATGTTTACGGCGTAGCGCCACCTGTAGCACGACTAGCGCCGGGAGATGTTCTCGAGACGAATACGCTTGACGCATTCGGGGACGCCATTCAAAAGCCCGGCGATACGCTCGTGCTGGTGAAAGGCGACAACCCGCTCACCGGTCCTTTCCATATCGAGGGTGCTGAACCGGGTGACACGATCGCCATCGACTTCATGACGTTGGAAGTGAACGGGGCGCAAGGAGTGGGCGCGTTTGCGCCGGGCTTTGGCGCGCTTAACTCCACAAACTACACGCCGATGATTCAGGCTCCCCTTCCCGAGCGCATATGGCTCTATCCGATTCATCCTGATGACAACACTGCGACTTTTCAGGCGCATGATTCGAATTTCTCGGTGAAGATCCCGCTGCATCCTTTTCTGGGATGCATTGGTGTGGCGCCCTCCGACGGCGAAGCTCGCAGCTCCGTGGTTCCCGCTGAATTCGGAGGCAACATGGACTCTTCTGAGGCGAGTGTGGGTAACACTCTTTATTTACCCGTGAATGTCCCGGGCGCGCTGCTCTACATGGGCGACGGGCACGCGGCCATGGGCGATGGTGAAATTGCCGGCACGGCGATTGAGGTACCGTTGCGCGTTCGGCTGCGCGTGCGCGTAATCAAGGGACAAAAAATTGATTGGCCGCGTTTCGAAAATAAAGATGAAATCATGGCCGTCGGCATCTACCGTCCGCTTGACGATTCATTACGAATCGCGTTTACCCAGCTTGTCGGCTGGATTCATCGGGATTACGGGTTGTCCGAGCTGGACGCGTACGAATTACTCTCGAAAGTCGCCACGATTCACCTTGCTGAAATGGTCGATCCGAATTACGTTGTGATCGCGAAAATTGACAAGAAGTACCTGCCCCCGCGCAAAACTTCGCACTAAGTAATGGGGAGAAACGACGCCTTTCCTCCCGTGGATCCGGGTTTATCCGCGCAGTATCGTTGACAGTGAGGCGCTTGGCACCTAGAATCGGCCCCACGCGCGGGATGCCTTTTGACATGGTTGGTTTGTGTTAGTCCCCGCCGGAGACCGCCATCACACCCGCTGCGACTAAACCCAAAGTTGCGATTGTTGACGATGACCATAGCCTTCGCTCAAAGATTGCGTCCGCTCTGCGATCGGAGTTCGAAGTCTTCGAAGGCGAGGATATGGCAGCGGCCTACAGCCTCCTCCAAGGGTCCGCACTTGACGTTTTGCTCCTGGGCCTCCCGCTCGGTGACGCGGGGGTTCGCGAATGCACCGAGCTGCTTGCCCGGCTGGTCGGAAGCGAAATTGACACCCTCGTAATCGTGCTCAGTTCTGACAAAACAAAAGCCACCGCTTTGAAAGTGATCGACGCAGGCTCTTACGACTACTTCATCAAGCCCATTGACACGGACGTTCTTCGGCATCTACTCGAGCGAGCCGTTGAAAAATTACACATTCAGCGCGAAAACCGAATTCTCCGTCAGGAGATAAGCCGCAAGAGCACTCATGGCGATTTAATCGGATCGACCGACGCCATGAGCCATGTTTTCGATTTCATAAAGCGAATGGCCCGGACGACCACCAATGTCATCATCCGCGGAGAGAGCGGGGTGGGTAAAGAACTTGTCGCAAGGGCCCTTCACGAACAGAGTCCGCGACGAAACCGTGCATTCGTTAGCGTGAATTGCGCCGCGCTTCCCGAAGGCTTAATGGAAGCTGAGCTATTTGGCTATGAGAAGGGAGCCTTCACCGGCGCAACGGCCATGAAGGAAGGGCGCGTGGAAATGGCCCACCAAGGAACGCTGTTTCTTGATGAAATTGCGACACTTACGCCCGCTCTCCAGAGCAAACTCTTGCGTGTGCTGGAGGATCGCTCGTTCACTCGACTAGGCGGCAAAAAGCCCATCCGCGTGGATTTCCGCCTAATTAGTGCGACAAACGAAGATCTGGAGGAGATGGTTCGCGAGGAACGGTTTCGCGAAGATCTCTATTACCGAATTCACGTGGTGCCCATTTTCGTGCCCTCTCTACGCGAGAGAATGGAAGACATACCGGTGCTTACGGATTACTTCGTCAGCGTTTATTGTGCTGCCAATAGTCTCCCCCCAAAGCGCATTGCGGACGACGCGATGCTGGCCCTGAAGCGCTACCCGTGGCCTGGGAACGTCCGCGAGCTCCAGAATGCAATTCAAAGGCTGGTTATAATGACGGACGGGGAGGTGATCTCGTTAAAGGACCTCCCCGGTGAGATTGTGCAAGCTGCCGGCCGGGATTCGCGCAACCGTTTCCGTCTCCCCTCAGGTGGAATAAATCTGGCTAAGGAAATGGAGACTTTCGAGCGTCGCTGGCTTCAGGAAGCTTTAGAGCAGGCTAAAGACGGGAAAGCCGATGCGGCGCGACTGCTGGGAGTGGACCGGAATCGGTTGAACTACCTATGTCGTAAGTACAATCTATAAGCTTTTGGATGACTTTTTAATCGTCGCGGTGAGAATTTCAACAGAATTTTGCGGTACTTTTGACCCGGAAAGGGCTCGAATACTCTAACCTCCTCTCTTTCAGTCCTTTAACTTCCCTGCGTTTCCCTCCGACATTGGAACCAGTTTTGCACAGAAGAAGGTGTGACCCAAGCTGTACCTCAACGCGGAGGAAGTATCATGGCAAAGAAAATCTTGAAGAAGGCAAAAAAGTTGGAAGAAACGAAGCCCCTCACAAGAGTCGGCTGGGCGAGTAAGACCTAAGCGTTTTCGCATTACAGGTGCAGCGGCTCGGCTGCGCACCAAGAGATAGCCAATACGGAACTAGCGGGCTGCCACCGAAAGGCTGGCAGCTCTTTCTTTTTACCAGAAGTAACCTCGCCCGGGATTCGCCCCAGCAGTTCATACCCACGTCTTATTCCGACACTTCTCTTCCAAGGCTCTGCGATGGGGATGAGTACCTAAGGCATCGCCTGCATATTGAATTATTCAACTCAAACTCAAAAATTAAACACATTTGCTATCGCAGGCCGTTTGCGCGCTGCTCCTTGCCGTCGATAAGTGCTTTCAAATCAAGTACAGCTCCTCAAGTGGCCCGGTTCACAGTTTGGCGCGCGGATTGCACTAGCAGCAGTGTAGGCAGCAGGAAAACAAAAAATTCTAAGGAGACTCAAGACCATGGCGAAAAAGACAGTGAAAAAGGGAAAGAAGCTCGGATCAGTGAAGCCTCTCAGCTATCACGGGCCAGTTCGCACTAAGTAACTTGGACCTGAAGCAAGCGGGCTTCGTGCCTGCCAAAGTTAGCAGTTGCACTACCAAGGGCTGCCGTCCCAGGAACGGCAGCCCTTTTTTATTTGATGACTGAGGCTTCTGGCAGCCAGACGGGCCGGGTCTCTCACCAAAACTGCGAACGCACCCAGCGCCATGTCGCCAGCCCGCTCTGCCAGGCCAAAGAATGTCTGGGCCCGGAAATTTTCGCTTTTCCGGTCATGCCTTCCCGCAGGGACCCATCGGGGTTTGGAATTTCCATCTCAACTGCAACGAAGTTTGCCAACTCTTGCCCTAATCGCGTGAGCTTCTCTGTCTGCGCGACCGGATGATCCAGCGCCGCGGCCGGAAGTATTTTGTCGATGTGGCCCGTGTAAGTTCTGTACGGAAACGGGAGCACCTTCACCTTTGCAGAGGCGCCGGGTTGAACGTCCGGAAGTTCCCGGTCCTGTACAAGGATACGCGCCTTCATGGTGCTTCGATTCACCAGCCGCGCAAACTCGTCCCCCGCCGAAAGGTATTCGCCAGCCTTCTGTTCCACATTTGAAGTAGTGACGACCCCGTCCATGGGAGCTCGAATTTCGAGGTTCTGCAGTCTTTTCTGCGCTACGGAAAGCTCTTGCTCAAGCCGGCCGCGATTGCGAACCACTTGCGCCGCTTGACTGAAGTCTGAGCGATCCTGATTATTGCGGAGGTTGCTGCTGGCGAGCCCTAATTGTTGGGTAAGCGATTGCGCGTCGGCACTTATTTCGGGATTCTCCAAAATGGCCAATATTTGCCCCGCTTTTACTACATCGCTCTCGCGGACAAACACTCTTTGAATTCTGCCGTCAACGGCAGCCCGAACGCGCACATCCTTTCCGGGCTCGAGCACCAAATCGGTAGAGACCTTCGAAGAAAACGGGGGCAACAGAAATAGCAGAACCAGTCCAAGAGCGCCAACTTGCTGCGCCCGGGTCATTTTCCAGGCCATATATTTCTCCTTCTTGTCCCGCATCCAAGCCCGTACGACGGGCAAAGCTTTTCGCAAACCCTTTCTTGCAAAGAAATAGATGACGCCCAGGGTTGCCAGATAGCCCCATTCGTCCCCCAGTTGGCTCACGAGCACATTCTTAGCAAACACAAGCATGAGAATCAGGAGCGACGAGCTGTAAATCACAGCTGAAATTCCGAACAGAAAGAAAACACGGCGCTGGCGCTTGCTGGACGGCGGCAAGTCTATGTCATGCCGAAAAATGTACTTCTGCACCCAGGCTCGCAAGTAGCCGAAAGACTCTTCACGCAGGTTATCAATTTTGAGGAATTGCGAGAGCGCATAGTAGCCGTCGGCTTTGATTAGCGGGTTCAAGTTCACGAGCGCGCCCTGAATGCCGCTCAGCAGCATCATTTTGTAGAAGAAGTCATTCGTCAGCGAGCCCGGTGCCGTGAAATGCCAGACCAATGCAGCCACTCCGCAGATCACCAGTTCAATCCAAATGCCCGCGAAGATGACCCACTGACGCGGAGTCCCTGTCTTGAACAGAAGAATGTCCGTGGTGTCAGTAAAAAATGCGGGAGTGAAATAGATGAGCAAAAAACCCATCTGATGAACCTCGCCGCCAAAATGTTTACAAGTAAGCCCGTGACCGAATTCGTGTATGGCACCCAGACCCAAGAGGAGGAACCAAAAGACCCAGATGTCGTAGGCGCTTTTACCTGCAAAACTATATAAGGCCTCCGTGTCCTGCTGCACGCGGGTCCAATCGCCGGCGAGCAGATAAACCGCCACAATAAATAGGAACAAAGAAAAGATGACAAAGCCCTTGGTAAACATCCATCCGAGATAGCGATCCAACTTAGCGAGCGTCTTGTCCGGATCCCAAGCTTTAAAGCTGATGTAGAGGACACTCGATTGCTCGACCCGACCTTTGCGCTCGTCGCGAATGCGCTCAAGTACAGCCAGGTTTTTTTCCCCGACCGAGCGTTCCCACATAGTGGCTTCCACCGAGTCGAGGAAGTCGAGCACGTCGGCCTCGCTGGTGGTCAAATCGGGATCCTTTTCAGACATGGCCTGTGCGATCTCGGCAGCCGTACGAGTTCCGTCGCAAAGTGACAGCAGTTGATATTCCGTGGCCCCGTATCGGTTGTAGGAGTTCGTCTCGCGGTTTTTGACCACGTAACTGATTTCGCCCGCTACCGTTTGTTCGCTGATGCGCAGATCGGTACGGAGTTTGGGTCGTTTAAGACCTTTCGCCAGGACGCTGGAAACTTGAAGGCTGGTAGGACCGAAACGCATGGTCGGGTTCCTCTACGGCTTTGATGGCGAGGTTCCAGGCCATCCGACGCGTACCGCCATTCCGGGACGCAGATCGGAAATTCCCGAACCAGTGAGCTGCGCCACCACATTGTAACTATCGCTGGACGGATCCACGGTAGGACTTACTTTCACCACCTTCGCGCTGACCTGGCGATCGGCACCTCCCACGAGCGTAAGGCTAACCGGCGCGCCGAGTGCGGGGCGCGGGCTGGCCAATTCGGAAATTTGAAACTGGACCTGCAGAGGATAGAGTTGACTCACTCGAAAACACTTGTCACCCTTGACGATGGCTTGTCCTTCTCGAACGTAGCGGCGCGCCACGACGCCCGAGAATGGAGCGCGCAAAACGGTCTGGTCGATTTCAATTTCGAGACGGTGGATCTCGGCTTGGCCGCTTTCGACCAAGGCCTCATATCCGTGCATGTCGTACTCAGCGCCTTTCGCTTCGAATTCCGCGGCTTCGAGGTCGGCCTGGCTCGACAATCCTGCTTCCCGCAACTGCTGCTGACGCCGGTAGGCTGCGCCCTTAGCCTTCAGTTCCGCTGCTTTGTATTGCAGGTTGTTCTGAGTCACCTTCAGATCGTCGCGCGCCTTGATGAGCTCCTGTTGCAGGCTTCGGTCGTCAAGGTGGCCAAGAATTTCGCCTGCCTTGACTACGCTGCCTTCGTCTTTGACGACGGACGTCACCGTGCCATCGCGTTGCGAGGAGAGATCTACCTGATGTTCCACTGTGAGCACGCTTAGAATATCGGGGGTCTCGGTCCCTTTTGCGGAAACTGCGCTTGGCGCGGGAGTCTGAGACGAAGCTGCGTTGGATGGCGGCGCATTCTTGGGGCTGGAAGCAACCGACGAATTGTCGCAACCATTTCCGACAATTGCCATTGTAGCGACTAAGATCAACGCGGCGCGTTTCATATTGAAGGTTCCTCGTTTTTCACGGCAGCCAGGGCCATATCTTTTGCCAGATCCATCTGAACGGCGAACGCAGAATCACGTACCCAACCGGGTACCATCCACTGTCAAACCACCCGCCCCACGACCGAATTCTCACTCGCCCAACCATTCCATCGCGGGCCTTTCCTCCGGCGTTCTCGAATATCGCGCGCACCAGGAAGTACTGGTCTCCCGAGTCAGTCCGAGTCTGTGCCCCGATGCGATCTACAGTGCCCTCGAACGTAGTTGTCGGGAACGCATTTAACTTCAGTGACACATTTTCCCCTGGCCGTACGAGCGAAAGATCGGTTTCAGGGACGCTCATTTCCGCAGCCATGCGGTCCTGAGATACTACTTCGCAGAAACTATCTCCGGATTTGATCATGGACCCGGATTTTTCTTCCACCTTCGGAGTGGTCACGATGCCGGCGATGGGTGAGGTCAAGCGCGCGTCATTTATTCGTTGCTGCTCAAGTGCCACTTCAGCGGAATATAGCTGCGAGCGTATCTGAGCCTGTCCTGCCGCTGCGGGGTCATTCCGGAATTCGGCTTCGGCTAATTCACGCCGCACCTGAGACAACGCGGTGTCGGCTTCTATTAGCTTTATGCGATCCTCGCTGTCGTCGAGTTGCGCAAGCAGCTGGCCTGGCTTCACCAAATCGCCTTCGCGCACGAAGACTTGTTTTACGACTCCGCCCTCAATTGCGCTCACCATGCGGCGCTCGGATGGGACCACCGTGGCGTCGGTGCCAACGCGCATGGGCCATGGGATTATCGTCAGAAAAAGGGCCACGATGCCGGCGCGTTGCGCGTATTCCATCATGCGGCTCTGCGGCATAGCCGCCAGGAACTTTTTCTTTCTCTGCGCAAACGGCTGGAAAATATTCGCCAGCGGAACTTGCTGGTAAAGCTGGGCGTTGCGGATAGCAACCGTAGTCTGGCTGGCAAGGATGGCCAGGGTTTCCAAATGGCTTTCTGAGAGAAAATCGGCTTCCTTGCTCAGAAGAATCATTGCGCCGAGCGTCCCTTGATCGTCGCGCAGTGGCAAGCCGTAAAAGCCTTGGTGTTCATGGGCTTCTAGGAACGAGACAATTTGGGCGTGGGCCTCTGCAGGCTCCACTTGCCAGCCATCCTCATGAAAATTCGCCGAAACGTGACTATCCTGTTCCGCCACCCACTCCATGCGTTCGCGCAGCTCGCTCATTTCCCGCGTCTTCGGAACTTCCGTTTCTCCGGAGACGGCCCCCAGGACGAAGCGCCCACGGTCGTAAAATCCAATAACGCAACTCTCAAACGGCACGACAGATGCCGACTGCGCCACTACCGTGGTCAAAACGTGATCGAGATCCAGAGTGGAAGTAATTTCCTGCGAAATTTTCAACAGGGCATCGAGGGCGTGAACCTTTCGCTCGGACTCCAGCAGGTTTGCATTGTGCAGTGCCACCGCGGCCTGTTCGCTGATACTCGAGAGGAAAAATAGGTCGTCTTCATTGAACAGCGTACCGTCCGCCTTATTAATGATCTCGACGACACCGAGAACCTCGTCGTCTTTTCGCAGGGGCGCCGCCATCCAAGACTGAAGCTCGAAATCTCCGCCAGCTTCAATGCGTTCGGCTAGCCCGGCTTCCCCGCTCGGGTCTTCGACTAACTTCGGGTTTGCTTGCTGCGCAACTTCAGCCAGCAAACCTTCACTTAATGACGCGGTGGCGTCCTCTTCAACCGTAGGGTCATCGCCGATTTGCCTCGCAAGATTGAGTTCCTGTCCGTCAGGCGAAGCGAGCCAGAGATTGCAGGCTCCGGCCCCCAAAATGTCGCGGATTTTACCCGCTACGATGGGGAGAAGCTCTTCCAGTTCCAGAGTTGACGTAAATGTCTGGCCCAGGTCGTATAGCGCGGTCAGGCGTTCGAGAGTGGCGAGTTGGCTCTGACGTTCCTGCTCAATCGCGCCCAGATTGGTCAGTGCGCGGCCTGCCAGCTGGCATGCTTCTTCCAGGAAGTGCGCGTCTTCGGCGGTGAAGTCCCCGGCGCGCTTATTGAGAACCTCGACTACGCCTTCCGGCCTTTGCGCTCCCGGCAGGGATGAATACAAAGCGGATTTCACGCGCGTACGGCTGAACTCATCAAGATGCTCAAGATCTTCTGGTGCGATTTCGCGTGCGGGCAAACGCCTGGTGGCGGCTGATTGGTACAATATTGCGAGCGTTCCCCCGTTGACAGGCAATTCGGTGGGATGCAAGCGTTCGCCCGGCTCAGTCCAGCGCATGCGGCAAAGGAGTTCCTCTGCTGTTCCGTTCGTCGTCCATACGAGCACGGCGCGCGCTCCGAGCGTAGTGCCCACTCGGGCGGCGAAGGTCTTCAGCAGGGTGTCTTGATCGCGGCACGCTAAAGATATGCTCGCGAGCTCAAAAAGCGCGGAAGATGTTTCCATTACTCTCCCAGCGGCAGGGGATACTCTTAGTCGCGGGTAAAAACCGCGCGCGAATGAAGAGATAGTGAGGCAGCCTAGCAAATGCCATGTATAGCGTCAAGGAAGACCGCTGTCGCCATCTGCCGTATTTCTTAGAAGTTTTTTGCAGGGACTTGATTGCCGGACATAATTCAGATAGCTTTGCAAAGCGCAGTGAGGCACATGTGAACATTGGCATCCGCAAGGCTGGCCGAGCCACAATCCTGGATCTCGACGGGCCGCTGAAATTGGGCGACGCTGAAGAATCTTTTCGCAATCAGATTCAGCAGCTCATCGAAGCGGGGACCACACACGTAGCTGTGAATCTCGCCGGCGTTACGGAACTCGACAGCTCGGGGATTGGGGCACTCGTTCGTGCGTTCACCACGCTGAAGCGCGCGGGCGGAAAATGCACCTACTTCGCGCCGAATAAGCGGGTAGTGATGCTGTTGAAAATGGTCCGGCTCGACACAATTCTTGACCTCGCCGAAGACGAAGCTACAGCTCTTACGCGCATCTAGCCTCCACGTATTATCAAAAGAATTGCTCTCGTTAGAATGAAGAGTGCCCGGGCCGTGGCGTGTGGGCAAAAAAGATGTTTAACGGCGATCGAGCGCTGGATGCCGTACGTCGCGGCCGGCGACGAAGTAAATCACGTCTTCGGCGATGTTTGTCGCGTGGTCTCCGATGCGTTCGATGTTTTTCGCCACCAGAACAAGCTCGAAGGCGGTGAACACCACGGCGGAGTTTTCCATCATGTAGGTAAGCAACTCGCGGAAGAGTTGGTCGCGCAGCCGGTCCACCTGGTCATCGCGCTGGAGCACGCTATGGGCTAGCTCGATATCTCCTCGCACCAGGGCATTCAAGCTATCGCGGACCATCCCTTCGGCCAGCTCGCTCATTCGCGGCAAATCAACGTAAGGCTTCACCTGTGGATGGCGCATGATCCGCGTTGCCGATTGCGCGATATTGACAGCTTGGTCTCCGATGCGCTCAAGGTCTCCGTTGATGCGCGAAACCGCCAGCAAGAATCGCAAGTCGGCGGCCATAGGCTGTTGCAGTGCCAGCAAACGTTGCACGCGCTCGTCGATTTCAATCTGAATCTCGTTAATTGCATCTTCTTCAGTCAAAACGGTCTCGGCGAGGTGCTCTTCACCATCCAGCACCGCGTGGATCGCCTGATGGACGGCTCGCTCGGCGAGGCTTCCCATCCAAAGCAGTCGCTGTTTCAGTTCTTCGAGGTCTCGCTCAAAATGTCGTTCCATGTTTCCTCAGACCTTTCCGTTTCTGCGTGCAATAGCCCGATGAACCAATCCACTTTAGCCAAAGCGGCCGGTAATGTAGGCCTCAGTACGCGGATCGGTAGGCGTCGTAAATAGTTTAGATGTTTCGCTGTGTTCGATGAGTTTGCCGTCAAGCATGAAGGCTGTGAAATCGCTGGCGCGGGCCGCCTGCTGCATGTTGTGAGTAACGATTGCCATGGTGCAGCTATCCTTCAGCTGAAACAATAATTCTTCAATCTTTGCGGTCGTCACCGGATCCAGCGCGGAGCAGGGCTCGTCCAGCAAAAGCACTTCAGGGTTCACGGCGAGCGCGCGCGCAATACACAGCCTCTGCTGCTGCCCGCCGGAAAGCGCGAACGCCGACTTGTGAAGGTAATCCTTGACCTCGTCCCAAAGCGCCGCGCGGTGCAGGCTGCTTTCTACGAGTTCGTCGAGACGCCCCTTATAACCATTGATGCGAAGTCCATACGCCACGTTTTCATAAATCGACTTCGGAAAGGGATTCGGCCTCTGAAACACCATTCCGACACGACGCCGCAGATTCACCACATCCATCGAATGTATATCTTGGCCGTCGAGCAAGATCTCGCCATCCACGCGAGTGTTTCTGATGATCTCGTTCATGCGGTTCAACGTGCGCAGGAATGTCGACTTTCCGCATCCCGAAGGTCCGATTAAGGCGGTCACCTTGTTCACCGGGATCTTCAGGTTCAGCCCAAAGATGGCCTGCTTTGGGCCGTAGAAAAAATTCAGGTCGGAGATCTGAAAGCGCACCGGCGTCTCCTTTTCCGAAGCCATCGAGCGAGGATCATTCATACGCACTTGCGGAGCGAGTCTTGCGGCGGTGGCATTGCTGCCTTGGGAAATCGACGGCATATCACGCGCTCCTGACCGCGCTGCCGCGGTTCAGTAGAAGACGGGCACCCAGATTTGCAACCAGCACCAATCCCAATAATACCAAGCCCGCGGCCCACGCCTGCCTATGCCAATCATCATACGGCGCGATGGCATATGTATATATCATGACCGGAAGTGACGCGGTCGGCTGTTCGAAGCCAGGGCTCCAAAACCGGTTCCCGAAGGCGGTAAAGAGCAGCGGCGCAGTTTCCCCGGCAACCCGCGCGAGCGCCAGCAGCATTCCCGTTAGTATGCCGCCGCTTGCTGCGGGCAGCACGACGGTAACGATAGTCTTCCACTTACTGGCTCCCAGCGCCATTGCGCCTTCGCGCAGGCTTCCGGGCACCGCCCTAAGAAACTCCTCCGTGCTTCGTACCGTGATCGGGATCACCATCATCCCTAGCGCCACGCCGCCGGCGAGCGCGGAGAAATGTTTCACCGGCAGCACCACCAGCGAGTACGCGAAAATACCTATAACGATGGACGGCACGCCGTTCAGCAAATCCGTCGTGTACCGTACGACGAACGAAAATGTTTTGCCCCCGAACTCCGCAAGATACACGCCGGTAAGCAATCCTACCGGGAGGCCCATCAAAGCTGCCAACATCAGCAGCTTCAGGCTGCCAACAATGGCGTTGGCCATTCCACCGCCCGATTCACCCACGGGCTTCGGGAGCTGCGTAAAAAAATTCCAATTCAGCGATTTGCCGCCGTTCCAGATCAAATAGCCAAGGATAAAAAACAAAATCGAAACCACTCCAAGCGCGGCTATTCCGGTCAAGCTCAGCATTACGTAATTCAATGACTTTCGCCAGACAATACGTGGATTACTCATGCGGGCCGACCTCCTCCGCGTCCGGTGGCGACAATCAAAATCCGAGCCAAGCCATTCAGAATAAACGTGATCAGGAATAGCACCAGCCCCAACTCGATCAGCGAACTCAAATACAAGTCTCCGGTCGCTTCCGTGAATTGGCTGGCGATGGTGGAAGCGATGGTATCGCCGGGCGAAAGCAGCGAGGCGGCGATCGTTGGCGCA
>Ga0187863_10000770_pt1 | contig 26638 bp, 25 predicted proteins | sample June2016WEW_11_1_FD_132975 | JGI IMG/M metagenome (GOLD analysis project Ga0187863, IMG submission 132975) | Peatland microbial communities from SPRUCE experiment site at the Marcell Experimental Forest, Minnesota, USA - June2016WEW_11_10 | ecosystem: Environmental > Terrestrial > Soil >...
ACGGTCGGCGACATCGGGTTCCAGGAAAACGATTTCAGCCGACGCATCGATGCCGGTGCGCACAGCTTCGGTGAAAGGATCGCAGGGTTCGACAGGCACGTAACTGGCGCGCTAGTCGTACTTGGCGTCGGGATAGACAATCACCGACATCTGCGGCATGCGCGCCAGCGCCTGCAGGTAGACGTCTTCGAGCGCGCCGGGAAGTTCGACCGCGACCACGCGGGGCCGTTCAGCCAGGATCAGCCGCCGCAATTCGATGGCGAACTCAAGCCGGCCAGGCACCACCGGAAAATAGGTGAAGTTGCCGCGGCGCAGGCTGCCTGGATCAGAGACGAGGGACATACCGGAGTGCCTCATCGCCGAGTGTCTCGACGATCGCCATGCGCAGCAGAGGATCGATGCTTCCCCGGCCTTCGTCCATCGCGTGCAGCTTCAGGGCGAAACGCCCGATGTTGATGCCGTCGCGGACCGTGTAGCGCTCGTCGGCGGAATGAGCCTGCTGCAGAAAATCAGTGACGTAATTCAGAATGTGGTCGTCGCCGAATGGCAGGTTCTCGCGCAGGATGGCGTATTCCTCGTGGCGCTCGGGAAAATCGATGGTGATCATCGGCTGCAGGCGCGAGTGAATGTACTCGGGAAGATCGAAGGTCGAGGCGTCGTCGTTCATGGTGGCGACGAGGCGGAAGAGCGGGTGGGCCTTGATCTTGATGCCCGCGACGATGGATTCCACGTAGCGGCGATTGTCCAGCAGCGGGGCGAGCGACGCCCAGCTTTTCTCGCTCATGCGGTTGCCTTCATCGAGGACGACGATCCCACCGCGGATCATCGCGGTGACCAGCGGTGAGGCAACATAACGCAGCCGCTTCTCGCCTTCGATCACCGGCGTAACCAGAAGATCCTCGGGCCGGGTATCGACCGTGGACTGGAGAATATAGACGTCGCGGCCCAGCCGTTTGGCGGCCGCATAGGCGAGGGTGGTCTTGCCCACGCCGGGCTTACCGAGCAGACGCGGGTTCATGGGCAGGTCCTGCGTGTCCAGTACAAGCCACGCGGCCAGCAGTTGCCGCATCACATCCTCCTGACCCACCCAGGTGACGTTCAACTCGTCAGGGTGAGCAAGGTGCAACTGCACGCCATCGATCTCAACGGCCATACAGAACAGAATATCGGAATGGGAAGGAAGAGAATGCCAGCGTGCGGTCTGGCAGTTGCCAAAGAGCCTGCGCTGGGTTCGCCTCCGGGCCCGGAAGAGTATCGGTGTTACGGTGTCACGGACGAAGATCCTACATCGAAAAACCGGCGTAGAAGACATTGTCGTCGACGCCGGGGTTGAACGCGCTCGTGAAGCCGTTCGAAATGTGTAGAAACTTGTAGCCGAAGATGATCGCGTGGCGGTTGCCGGTCCTGATTCGCAAGCCGCCGCCAAGGTCGATGAGAAAGTTCAACCCTGTGGCGCCGGTGATGTTAATCGGAATGGGCTCGCTGGAGGCGATGATGCCTTCATCGGTTTCGAGGAACGGGTACGCCCTGTGCCTGCGGCCAAAATCGATAGTGAACCCGAGAGGCGTGATTCCGAATCCATACACCGCGTGAGCCGGCACAAATTGCGGCAGATACTGTCCCGGCTGCAACAGCACGGCGGCCGGAAGCAGCTCGCCGGTATAGGAGATCGAGACTCCTGGCCAGGCCCAGCAACGATAACTGTAGCCGAATCCCGCCATCACGAAACGCCGGTCAGTGGTGGTTCCGATCAGGGTGGCGGACACCGGCGAGTATCCTGCGAAGAATTGGAAATCGTGCCGCGTGGTGAATGGCGACGCATCCGCCGAGCAGAATCCGGCGAAGCAGTCCAGCGGCGCCAAGCACAGCAAGAAAACCGAAATAATCAACCGCGACACATCCGCTCCTCTACGTCAGGATAAGTCCATCGCCTGGCCGGATGGCTTACGATCACCATGTGGGATCTTTCCTGACCGAAGCTGACGCTGTGCGTGCGAGATACGCCAGGCGCTCGACCGTCCCCGACCCTGCCCTGCCCTGTTTTCTCGCGGAACGTGAGCGGGCGATGCGCCGGTGGATGGTCGAAACGGGAATCGACCCGTTAACGGCACGCGTACTCGAGATTGGTTGCGGCACCGGCGGCAATCTGCTGGACCTTATCCGATTCGGCTTCGCGCCGGCCAATCTGACGGGAATCGAGCTGCAGCGCGGCAGATTGGAAGACGCCAGACGCCGCCTGCCAACGAGCGTCGAATTAATCGAGGGAGATGCTCTCGATGTGGCGCTCGAACCGGGCACGTTCGACGTCGTGCTGCTCTTCACGGTATTCACATCGTTACTGGACGACGAGTATCGCGTGCGCCTGGCAACATATGTTTGGCGGGTCGTGAAGCCGGGTGGCGGTGTGCTCTGGTACGATTTCTGCGTCGATAATCCGCGAAATCCCGATGTGCGTGGCGTACCGGTGAAGGCCATACGAAGGCTCTTTCCCGAAGGAGCATTGCATTGCCGCCGAATCACTCTCGCGCCTCCGCTGGCCCGCGCCGCAGTGCGGCTTCACTCTTCGCTGTACGCTCTGTTGAACACGATTCCGCTTTTGCGCACACACGTTCTGTGCTGGATTAGTAAGAGTGGCCCCGTTGCACGAAGAGTTCATTGAGTTCGCGCGTCCCGATTACGGCGAAGCGGAGATCGCGGCCGTGGCCTCAGCGCTGGCTTCTGGCTGGACTACGACCGGCCCACGCACGGCGGAATTCGAGAAGGCGTTTCGCGAATACACTGGCGCGCCGCATGCCCTCGCGGTGAACTCCGGCAGCGCGGCCCTGCATCTAGCGCTCGCGGCATTGGGAATCGGTCCCGGTGACGAAGTGATCACCACGCCGCTCACGTTTTGCGCCACAGTAAATGCCATTCTGCTCACCGGCGCCACGCCCATACTCGCCGACGTCGGCAACGACCTCAATATTTCGCCAGATGCCATTCGACGGGTGATCACTTCCCGCACCCGGGCGATTCTTCCGGTTCATCTCGGCGGCCTTCCCTGCAGCATGGAAGCAATCGGTTGCCTGGCCGTCGAACACGGTCTCTTCGTTGTGGAGGATGCGGCTCACGCGACGGGCTCATTGTATGGATCGATTCGAATCGGCGCCGGGACCTCGGCTGCTGTGGCGTTCAGCTTTTATGCGACCAAGAACCTGAGCACCGGCGAAGGAGGCATGGTGACTTGCCGTGACCCGAACCTCCGAGAGCGCATGCGCGTGCTGTCGCTCCATGGAATCAGCCACGATGCGTGGGAGCGGCAGGGCGCGAAAGACACTTGGGATTACGATGTGGTGGAGTGCGGGTTCAAGTACAACATGAGCGACATCTCGGCCGCTATCGGTCTTGTGCAACTCACCCGGATCGATGAGATGAACGCGAGGCGCGCGGCAATCGCTCACGCATACAACGAGGCCTTTGCGGGAATGGCCCGGCTGGAATTGCCTCCCGATTCTTCGATAGCCACCCACGCGTGGCAGCTTTATATCCTGCGACTAAACCTCGATCGCCTCAGAGTCGACCGCTCGCAGTTTATCGCGGAAATGCGGCGGCGTGGCATCGGTTGCAGCGTGCACTTCAAGCCAATTCCGATGCATCCGTACTACCGCGATCGTCTCGAACTTCGGGACCCGTGCGCGCGGGCCATCAATGAATACCCGCGCCTGGTCTCACTCCCGCTTTCGTCACGGCTCAGTGACGCGGAGGTCGCGAGGGTGATCGCCGCTGTCGAGGACATATGCGGCTGAAGCGGATCTTCGACGTCGCGGTCAGTGCCGGCGCCTTGCTGGTGCTGCTTCCCGTGATGTTGATTGTTGCGATCGTCGTTGTGCTCGATTCCGGATGGCCGGTCCTGTTTGCACACGAAAGGGTTGGGCGAAGCTTCCGGCGGTTCCGGCTATGGAAGTTTCGCACCATGAGACACGGCGCTCGCGGCCTGCCAATCACGGTTCCCGGCGATATTCGAATCACGCGCGCCGGCCGGTTCCTGCGCGCCGCAAAACTCGATGAGCTGCCCCAGTTGTGGAACGTCCTGCGCGGGGATATGAGCCTGGTGGGGCCGCGGCCCGAGGTGCCCGGGTACGTCGAGATGTTCCACGAACGTTACGTCCCGGTGCTCGAGTTGCGCCCGGGTATCACCGACTCCGCGTCCATCTGTTTCCGCTATGAGGATCGCGTGCTGGCGGCCGCCGACGATCCGCAGGCCGAATACACTCAGCACATTCTTCCCGACAAGCTGGCCCTCGCGCAGGAGTATGTACGAACCCGCACCTTCGCCCGCGATATCGGCATTCTGCTGCGTACACTCTGGGCCATTGCGGCGCCACCGCTGAACGGGCACCGATAGAGGATTGACCCCGGCTGTTAAAATGTTCACTGGTGAATTCCATGATGAAAACCGCCGTTCTATTCGCTTTCGCGCTCATCGCTTCTGTGGGCATGGTGTCCGCGCAGAAGAGTCCGCCCGAGCAGGCCAGCGCGACAATCGCCGGCAAAACGCTCTCCATCAAATACTCCGCGCCGTCGGTGCGCGGCCGTGAAGGCAAGCTGTTTGGGCCGGGAGGAAAAATCTCGGAGGACCCGAATTATCCGGTGTGGCGCGCCGGCGCGAACGCTGCAACCACGTTACACACCGACGCGGACCTGAACATCGGTGGCCTCGACGTGCCCGCCGGAACCTATACGTTGTTTGTTCTCGTCGAGAACCCCGATGCGTGGCAGCTTATCGTCAATAAGCAAACCGGCCAGTGGGGTCTCAAATATGACCAGAGCCAGGATCTCGGCCGTGTCCCGATGGAGATGAGCAAGCCAGGCGCGCTTGTCGAGACACTGAAATATACGATCCGCGATGAGGGCGGCCACAAAGGCAAGCTGGAACTGGCCTGGGAAAATCACGTCGCCTCTGTGTCCATCACGGTGAGGTGATCGTTTCCGTCATCGTCCCCGTCCGCAACGAAGCCCGGGCCATCGAGCGGTTTCTCAATTCGCTCGCCAAGCAGGATCTGGATGATCTTAACTGGGAGGTCATAGCTGCCGACGGCATGAGTGAAGACGGCACGCGTGAGGTACTCGCCAATTGGGCGCAGAAGTGGCCGAAACTCACGGTCATCGATAATCCTCAATGGTATGTCTCACCCGCGCTGAATGCGGCGGTGCGCGCCGCGCGCGGGGACGTGATCATTCGAATGGACGCGCACACCGAGTATGCGCCCGATTACATTCGGCAATGCATCGCCGTGTTGGAAGAAACGGGCGCTGACAATGTGGGCGGACCGGCTCTCACACGCGCCACCGGATGGATGCAGCAGGCCATCGCCGCCGCTTATCACTCGCGATTTGCCTCTGGCGGCGCGAAGTTCCGCGGCCCTGCCTACGAAGGACCAGTGGACACGGTGCCGTATGGGTGCTGGCGCAGAACCACGCTCGAACAAGCCGGCCCGTTCGATGAATCGCTGGTGCGAAACCAGGACGACGAACTGAACCTGCGTATCACTCTAAATGGCGGACGGGTCTGGCAATCGCCTCGGATTCGTTCCTGGTATTGGCCACGCGGCTCACTGAGGGCATTGTTTGCACAGTATTACCAGTACGGCTTCTGGAAGGTTGCGGTCATTCGAAAGCACCGGCGGCCAGCCTCGAGGCGGCATCTGGTCCCTGGCGTTTGCGTGGCGCTGACGGTAGCTTTGGCCGCTGCCTCACTCTTATGGCGATGGCCGATCGCGGTGCTGGCCGCGTTAGTGGCCACATACTTCATCGCTGCCGTGTCGGCGTCCATCGGCGCCGCGCACCGCAACGGTTGGGATCTGCTGCCAGCGCTTCCCGCCGTCTTCGCCGTCTACCACGTCGCGTATGGCTTGGGCTTCCTGGCCGGCGTGGCAGCCAGGAAGAGATTTCAGCATTGCCGACCACACCGGGGATAAAGAACGAGCCGCGCCCTGGCGTTCCCGAACCGCATCTGCGCGACAATGAGCCAGGAGCCCCGTGAACACCTCATGGGTAGTTAGAGTGCGCACTCTGCTGTTCCCCCCGGCTGATCGCGACGATCAAGCCAGGGATCGATCCGCGTATTCGCGCTTAACCATCCCTCACTCCTTCAAGCCGCAATTGAGCGTGGTGGAGGCATCTGTCGCGGCAGCTACCGCCTTTCTGCGGATCTTCCTGGGATGCCTACTATTCGCGGTGTGGGGCACCTATACCCTGGCGGCGTGGAGCACGATTCAGAACCTGTTCCTGCGCGTGGCCGCGGTCTTCGTGATGTTCCTCTTGTTCCTGTTGGTTGTGTTCTCGTTGATGCTGGCCGGCGCGGCCCTGGCAAGAATGCTCTCGCCCAGACGGCGTTGATCGAAGATCCCGCGCTCGCCGCGAAAACCTCCTCTAATGTAATTGTTCTGAAACACTCATGCCTTAGACTCAGTGTTCGTCCACATAGGAGGATCGATGAACCTGTTCGGGGAGACCCTGTCCATTGGTAGTGGCATTTTCCTTTTGTTGGCGCTTGGGATGGCCCTCAGCTTCGAATTCGTGAACGGATTTCACGATACAGCGAATGCCGTGGCCACGGTCATCTACACGCACTCTCTCAAGCCGATCGTGGCCGTTGTGTGGTCCGGGTGCTGGAACCTGATAGGTGTCCTGACATCGAGCGGCGCTGTAGCGTTCGGAATACTCGCATTGCTGCCGGTGGAGCTGGTGCTCAACGTTGGGTCGGGCGCGGGGTTTGCCATGGTCTTCGCGCTGCTGATTTCGGCGATCATCTGGAATCTCGGCACCTGGTACCTCGGTCTGCCCGCGTCGAGCTCACATACTCTGGTCGGCGCGATCATGGGCGTCGGACTCGCCAATTCGTGGGTCGGCGGAGCCCACCAGTTCGGCGAAGGAATCAACTGGGCCAAGGCCTCGGAAGTGGGCATGTCCCTGCTCGTTTCTCCCATCGTGGGCTTTGTCTGTTCGGCGTTGCTTTTGTTGCTCTTTAAGCTGCTGGTCAGGCGCAAGGATCTTTACGAGGCTCCGGAGCCGGGCAAAGCGCCGCCGCTTTGGATTCGTGGCCTGCTGGTGCTCACCTGCACGGGCGTTAGCTTCGCTCATGGATCCAACGACGGCCAGAAGGGCATGGGACTCATCATGCTCATCCTGGTCGGCATCCTGCCGCTGACTTTTGCCGTCGATCTGGGCACCAGCCAGGCCTCTATCAAGGACCTAGCGGCGACCACCGAAACCATCTCGTTCCAAATGGACCGCCATGCGCCCGGCGTGGCCATGGGCGGATATCAGATCGCCGCGGACGAGTTATCTGCGTATCTAAAGACCACCGGCAAAGTGAAGGACCGCACGTTCGCGGCTATTGGAACCAAGTGCCGCGAGATCTCCGACATCCTGACGGACAAGACCAGCCTCAGCCAGTTGAATGCCGATCAGCGCAAGATTCTGCGCAGTGATTTGTATCTGACATCCGAATCGCTCGGCAAGCTGATCAAACAGAAAAAGCTGGATGACCCTGCCGAGCAGGCCAGCGCGAAAAAGCTGAAAGCCAACATGGACCATGTGACCAAATTCCTTCCGGTCTGGGTGAAGGTGGCGGTTGCGCTGGCGCTGGGCCTCGGCACCATGATCGGCTGGAAGCGAATCGTCGTCACGGTCGGCGAGAAGATCGGCAAGGAGCACCTGACCTACGCGCAAGGCGCTTCAGCGGAACTGGTCGCCATGGGGACCATCATGGCCGCCGACCAATTAGGCCTGCCGGTAAGCACCACGCACGTGCTTTCCTCGGGCGTCGCGGGCACCATGTTCGCGAACCGGTCCGGACTGCAAATGGACACCGTGCGCAACCTCTTGCTCGCCTGGGTTCTGACACTGCCTGTCTGCGTGTTGCTGGGCGCGGGGATTTTCGCCTTCGGACTCAACATGCTGCTACGCTTCGGAGTTAAGTAGCCTGAGCGGCGGCGAACTATTGTACTCAACCGCCGACGTGAAAGGCGGCAAAGAGCAGGTCCACGTTTTTCAGCGGAGAACAACCTTCAACAAGACCTCGCGACGCGCGCGGGTGATCTGAGTAAGAAACGAACGTTCACCGATAGTCTCGCGTGGTCTGCCTCTCCCGGCGGTCCTTATGCTGGTGGCGGCGATGAACCCTAACCCGCGCAGATAACAACTCCAGCTTCATCATGAACTGGCAATGTCCGAGCGTTGAAGGGCGGCCGGCATAAAGCCCTTGGGATGGATAGGCCAGGCCCTTGATCTGAGAGGATGCACGCGGGCAGCTTCACGGGGCCGGAAGGCGCCAACCCTCACTGCCGTTGCGCCCACCACTTCTCAAGGGCCGTCAGAATAGCCTGCTCAGGATCGTTCCCAATCTGCACCACGAGCAGACTGTTCCGCTGATTACGGTAATTACGGACACGTACATGAAATCCATCGGGCCACATGCCGGTAGACGATACGTACAGGCTCTCGCCCTGGTGCGGACGCCAGAAACGAAGTGCCGCGCTATCGAACGCCCACTGATGCTGACCAGCGCGGGCGTCGTCGATATAAAGCAAGGTGCCTCAAGCCTACGCTCATTCAGGCACCATGTCACTGTTTTCCTGAAATATTGGCTTGGCGGGAAGCCGCGATGGTGGGCGAAAAATGGATCAGCCTCGCGCTTCAGCGTCCCGGGCTGATCCGTCGTACTTGGGAGTACTGTCGCTTCAAAGATTGCTCTAACCTGGTATCGGCAGAGAATACGTTCAGGGGTAGGGTAAAACACCGATCTGTTCCCGCCTGGTTCACCAGCCCCGTCCCTGCCGCCCCAGCCACCACCCGTCCAGCGCAGTCAGGATTGACCCCTCGGGATCGTCAGTGATCTGAACCATTAATTGTTCCGGCCACGCCTCGCCGTCTGCCCTGACGCTCATGCGGAGACCTTCCGCTCCGACCCCATTGAACCACATGAAGAAGTTCTCGCCCCGGTGCATGTGCCAGAAACGGTTGGCCGCGTTGTTGAACGCCTGTTGGTGCTCGCCAGCGCGGGAATCGTCGACGTAGAGCACGCTACCACCACCATCCTCGGATGGGAGCGATCATCATGGTGCCGGGACTCTCGGCGGAACAGCAAAGCCGGTCGAGTGAATTCTCATGCTTCGGCATCTGCCGACTGCCAGAGTCCCGACGCCTGGTGCGCGAATGGAGATCAGCGCATCGGTTCCGACCGGAAAAACAGAATCACGCGGTTTCAGGTATTTCCGGTCAGATCTGGGATAACAGTACTCCCTTAACTAGTAAAATGTCCAGTAGTATTTAGAGTGCCGAGACCTGGATCGGCGGGGGACGTCATAAATGTGGAATATCACCACAACACGCGGTCGGAATCTGTTGCTTCGCATCAACCGCTCGAGCCTGTAACGTCCCTTATAACGTAATGGGCCTTACAACCGATTTCACTAGGATAATAATCGGGCGTTATACGATCCCAGGCGGTGTCGATTCTTGGACTCTCGGGCCGACATGAGCAGGCCCAATAATGGCGGTTGTTATGGGCGAAACTCCATCGCAAAAGCGATTACGGGAAACCCCGTGATACACTCGCCGGTGTGCGCGCGGCCGGGCTGGCGATTGCTCGAACCTTTCTCGCAGCAGGTCTGATCGGAATTGCGACCGATGAACTGACCCCCGCCCAGGAAGAGGCTGTTCCCAGGTTTGGAACCACCGTGGTCGCGCCGGGTGGACTCCTTGGCGTGATCTATTTCATTCGCCCTTATTCCACGTCCCTTCCGGATTTTCGGCGGCTCCATCCTCTTGGGGTGATCTACACCGCAACCCTCAACGTCCCTCCGCGAAATTTTCAGGAAGGATTCCCCGGTGTCACAGACCGATGCGAGTGGTTTGCCATTGATTACTCCGGCCGGTTCTGGATCGACAAGCCGGGGCCATATCGTTTTGAGTTGACGTCGGACGATGGCTCCAGGCTTTACATAGATGGCCGGCAAGTTGTGAATAACGACGGAATACATCCACCGAAAACCCGGCAAGCGGCATTGACGCTTGAAGGTGGAATCCACCGAATTCGAGTGTCCTATTTTCAGGGGCCGGGGGGCGGGATAGCGCTGGTGTTGCGCGTGGCGGGGCCAGGCGAAGAATGGCGTGTCTTCAGCACGGACGAGTTCAAGCCTCCGCCGAATCCGGCGACGTGGGTGTATCCGGAGAAAGTCCGATAGTCGGCGATCCAGGATCTGCATTAATCCGCGGAGGCGCCCGTTTCATGAAAGGTTCCTCCCCTCGAGACTGCGGCTGTGGCATTCGCTTCGATTCGAGCCCTCCGCCGTTAGGGATTCTCCCTAACAAGAAACTGTTGTACTGACGATAGTTAAGCCAGTGGCTACTGTTCCTGTGCCGGTTTCCCTCACGAATCTCTTAAGTCGCCTGGAGCGGCGCAAGACCATCGAAGCCGCACATCACAAGGGTAAGAAGGCACATGGACGCGGTGATTTCTTCCTTTGGCACGACGATGTCGTCCGGCCCGTTCTGAAATGGTCGCTGAAGTCTCTGGGTTTGTACCAGGCTGGTTTGTGTGCCGCCCGGCAGCCGGTGATCCGCTCGCTGTGCTTCGAATTCAGCTCCCTGCCGGCTGCATTCCACGGTTTTCGTATTTTGCATCTGTCGGACCTCCACATTGATGGAGTTCAGGGATTGGCCGAGCGGACCGCCGAGATCGTAAACGCGTTGCCCGTTGATGTTTGCGTAATGACGGGTGACTACCGCTTCGAGATCTTCGGCAGCTGTGAGCAGGTCTATCCACGGATGAAATTGATCCTCGAAGCGATCCGTGCCAGATATGGCGTCCTTGGAATTCTCGGCAATCACGACCCTGCTGAGATCGCCGTAGAGCTTCAGAGGATGGGCGTCCATATGCTCATAAACGACGCGGCGGAACTGCGCTCGGATAGATCGGGTTTGTGGATCGCGGGTGTCGATGATCCCCATTACTACGGCTGCGACGATCTCGCAGGCGCGTTATCGGATGTTCCGAAGAATGCCTTCAAAGTGCTGCTTGCGCACACGCCCGAGATGTACCGGGAAGCCGATGCCGCCGGCGTACACCTTTATCTTTGCGGTCACACACACGGCGGCCAGATCCGATTACCCAGACCGTTTCGTGGCGGGTGGGCCGCGCCGTTTCAGAACGCGGATTGCCCGTGGGAGTACGCCTACGGGAGCTGGAGTCACCGGGGGCTGCAGGGTTATACCACTGCCGGAGTCGGAGCCTCCCTTCTGCCCGTGCGATACAACTGTCCGCCGGAAATAGTCGTGATTGAACTTCGTCGAACACTCCAGGACTAAGCGTGCATGAACCGCAAGGGGAAGACGGCCTCACCAACGACAAACGAATGGGCGTTTGCGGAAGCCGCAGGCTATGGGATCCAAAGGGACGATCAGGCGATGCCTGCCTTCTTCAGGGCAGGGACATAAGATTTGTCGGTTCCCATGATGTGCTTCGCCAGCCAGCCCCTCAGGAACGGCATCAATTTGAGCGGGACCATGACGTTCCCGGCTTTGGCCTCGGCAAGCATCCTGCCGACCTCCGACTGCATTGCCGCGTGTTTCTTCCGGTGGGCGGCAAGTCCCAAATAGCCCGCCTGAGCCATCATTCTCTCTTCAAAGGCGAAATGCGAGCGGGTGTATTCCAGCAGATCTTCGAGCAACGCCACCACCTCGTGGCTCTGTGACCCGCGCTGCAGCACCAACGTCATTCCGTTGATCAAGCTGACCAGGTGCTTGTGCTGCGCATCGATCGAGATCACCTCGACCGAGTACTCCTCACGCCACGGCATGTAATCGGCCGGCATCGAACCTCCGAATGACTAACTGGACAAGGCAAAAGCCTCTTCAGGTACTATCGGCCGATCTCCGCCATGGACATAGGGGCGCAATCAGCCGCGGTCATCCTTCCGCCACAACGGAGGAACCTGATTAGCACGTGCCAGCCGGACACCCTTCACCGCATCTCGCCTTCGAAGTGTGGGGAAACGCCACGGCAGGGTGCGGCTTCGGCACAGCAGCTAAGGTTAGGGTGGCGAACGTCCGATACAACTGAAAAATGGTCAATGCAAGCATGCCAGTCAACTGTTTCGTGACCGGAAGCACCTGTTCGGTGATGCTGAGATGTGCCACATGCGATGCGGAGGGTCCGGCATGCATGATGATCCCCTTCGGAGACGATACGCATGCCTGCTGGGAATGTCTTCCCAACGTTGTCGCTGTTATTAACCCTGTCACGAACAACACCCCGCCATGCGATTACCTGAGATCGGAGCGGGCGCCCGGCTAGCGCATTCGCCAGCGGTATACGCAGGAGACCGAAACGCCAACGTGCCCTGGTACGCACACTACGGCACGCCTGCCGCTCTGTTATAGGGAAAAGACAGGCGTTCCTCGTGTAGGGATTCCGGGCGAAAAGCAAACCCGTTCGAGTGATTAACCATGCTCCGGCATCCGCCGGCTACCAGAGCCGTTCGTCCGAAGGAAAACCTCAAGCGGCCGTTGGCTGCTGAACGAACGCCGATGTGATCGCAACCTCATGTTCAAAACCGGACTCAGCGTCAGCCTTTGTGACGCCTCGCACGGTCCCGAAGATGATCATCGCGTGGCCGATGCCGATCTGAACGAGCGACTCCCGACTCAGGCGATGGCTCGTTCGCACCCGTACCGCACCCTCGCCAAAACCGGCAAGAGAACACACCATTCTGTCCAGGCCCGGAGGATGCATGACCGTGATACCGCACGGTTCCAACCCCGAAAGACCCAGCGCCGCCTGAGCGACCGCATCGGTCGCCGCAGGTGATCCACAGGAGTGAATAAACATTTCGAACCTTTCGCCACCTGGTACTAACACCTTGATCGCCATTTCACAATAAACTCTTTAGCGAATGCAGAAAACGGCATATATATCGAAAGCGCGCTTTTGCCAAAAAGAAGATGGACACCGCGGAAAAATCGCTGGGTATTTTCACCCGTTATGATGTAGTGGTGCGGGATACGACCCAAAGTCTAAGTGCAGTATCGCTGGAGGTCGATGACTGTCACTGAACACAACCGGGCAACCTACATCTTCAGGCCAGGGGATTGTCGGCAGGCATAACCGCAACTGAATCTTCCCGGACTCGGTTCATCGTCGACCGAGTTCAGCTGCAGCGGCCTGGCTCGCGATTCATTCACATATAATGGTGAGCCGGGCGGGGATCGAACCCGCGACCACCGCATTAAAAGTGCGATGCTCTACCAACTGAGCTACCGGCCCGGTGAGGACTCGCAACGCGTACCCTCGTCAGAATATCACAGGGCCGAAAAACCTTCGACTCGCGGAGGCAGCGCAACTGAAGTGCGCGAATCGCCGTTCATTCCGAACTGATCGGCTCAAAGACCTCTTCCGCGCGCGGGGCAAGCTCCTTGTGCCGGTCCAGATAGCGCACGCAGGCGTTCCAGCGCAGCACTGCGTCGTCGTTTCCCGCCGCCCGCAGGCTCTCCGCTTCCTCAAAAAGATGCAACGCCTGGACCAGCCATTCGTACACGTGCGACTGCACGCCATGCCCGCCTCGGCGATGGTGACCCTTAGCCCGGCGCTCCCAGCAAATGCCGGCGTAGTAAGCGCGGTCGTACGCGCCCGGAAGCCGCTGCGTCGCGGCCAGAGACTCGCCGAAGGCGTGACGGGCGTGCGGAATCTCGTCGGTCAGAGCCAGAATCAGACTCACCAGCGCCTGCTTGTTATCCGGCTCAATTTCCAGAATGTCCCGGCAAATACTTTCCGCCTCGGTCGGCTCGTGGAGCAGCCGGTAGCGTTCTGCTTTCGCCAGCGCGCCGGGCACGGAGTCAAGGTGGATCGGTTTGAGAGCGAACATGGCGCCTCCTTCTCTCTACAGGATATGCAGAAGTTTCTTTAGCGGATCGAAGAACTCGTCAACCACGCGCTCCTTGAGCGGGATGATCGCGTTTTCCGTGATCGTGATGGACTCCGGGCAGACCTGACGGCAACACGTGGTGATATTGCAATATCCGATGTTGTGTTTCTCTTTCAGGTCCCGCACTCGATCCTCGACGTCGAGCGGGTGCATCTCGAGGGCGGCGGCGTACACCAGCAGGCGCGGCCCGATGAACTCTTCCTGCTTGTGATGTTCCCTGAGCACGTGGCAGACGTCCTGGCACAGAAAACACTCGATGCACTTTCGAAACTCCTGCACGCGATCGACGTCCGCCTGTTTCATGCGCCACGTTCCATCGGGGGCGTCGGGTGTGCGCGGCCGGAATTGCCGGATCGTTTTCTTGGCGCGGTAATTCCACGACACATCCGTTACCAGATCCCGTATGGAGGGGAACGCGTGCATCGGCTCAAGGATCACCGGCATGTCCAGGTTCAGGTCGCTGAGCCGGGTCATGCACATCAACTTCGGCACGCCGTTGATCTCGGCGGAACAGGACCCGCACTTGCCCGCTTTGCAGTTCCAGCGCACGGCCAGATCGGGAGCCCGCCGCGCCTGAATCAGATGCACGGCGTCCAGCACCACCATGCCTTCGTCCACCGGCGTCGTGAAATCCTGGAACTTTCCGCCGTTGGCGTCGCCCCGCCAGATGCGAAACGTGGCCTGCTGCGCCATATTACTTCATCTCCTCGACGATCGCTTTCAACTCCTCGGGCATGATTGGAACCGGGCGCTTGTCCACCACCATTTCACCCTCGCTTCCGCGTCGAACCACGATATTGTACTTGCCCCATTCAGGGTCTTTTTCCGGGAAGTCCTCGCGAAACTGTGCGCCTCGGCTTTCCTTGCGCAGGAGGGCGGCGCGTGTGATGGCTTCGGAGACATCCAGCAAATTCGGAAGATCCATAGCCGTGTGCCAGCCGTTGTTGTACTGCCGGTTTCCCGCCACGCCCACCTCCGCAGCCCGCTTGCGAAGCTGCGCGATCACTTCGAGCGCCTCCAACATCTCGCTTTCGGTTCGCACGATTCCCACGAGGTCCTGCATGCGCTCCTGCAGCTCCTGCTGGATCTGGTAGGGATTTGCCCCCCCATTCGCAAGCGATGTCCCACGCTCGAACACCGCCAGCGCAGCCGTGGCGCTCACCTGAATCTGTGCATCATCCACCGCGGCGTCGCCGTTCTGCTTGGCGAATTCCGCCGCGAACTGGCCGGCGCGCTTCCCGAACACAACCAGATCGGAAAGTGAGTTGCCACCGAGCCGGTTGGCCCCGTGCAGACCCGCCGCCGCTTCGCCCGCCGCGAAAAGACCGGGCACTGTGGACATCTGTGAGTCACCGTCCACCCGCACCCCGCCCATCATGTAGTGCGTGGTGGGTCCCACTTCCATCGGCCCCTTCGTGATATCGATGTCGGCGAGTTGCTTGAACTGGTGATACATACTCGGCAGCTTGCGTTTGATGTGCTCGGCGGCTTTGGGCAGCCGTTCCTTTATCCAGGCGATATCGAGAAAAACGCCGCCGTGCGGACTGCCGCGGCCCGCTTTCACCTCGCGATTGATGCAGCGCGCAACATGGTCTCGGGTCAGCAGCTCCGGCGGGCGGCGGGCTTTCTTGTCGCCCTGCGTGTAGCGCCAGCCTTCGTCTTCACTGTCGGCGGTCTGGTTCTTATAGAGTTCGGGAATATCGTCGAACATGAATCGGCGGCCGTCCTTGTTGCGCAGCACGCCGCCTTCCCCGCGAACTCCTTCAGTGACCAGAATGCCCCGGACACTCACCGGCCACACCATTCCGGTAGGGTGAAACTGCACGAACTCCATGTCCATTAGCTCGGCGCCCGCCCGCCACGCCAGCGCATGGCCGTCGCCGGTGTATTCCCAACTGTTGCTGGTAACCTTGAACGCGCGTCCGATGCCGCCGGTAGCCACCACCACGGCCCGGGCGGACCACAGGATGAAGTGCCCCTTCTCGCGGTCGTATCCGAACGCCCCGGCAATGCGGCCTGAGTCTACCAGCAGAGTGAGCACGGTGCACTCCATGTGCACTTCCATCCCGGTGTGGATGCCATGGTCCTGAAGCGTGCGAATCATCTCGAGGCCAGTGCGGTCGCCGACGTGCGCGAGGCGCGGGTAGCGATGGCCGCCGAAGTTCCGCTGCAGAATCCGCCCGTCCTTCGTGCGGTCGAACACCGCGCCCCAGGCTTCCAGCTCGCGCACACGATCGGGAGCTTCTTTCGCGTGCAGCTCGGCCATGCGCCATTGGTTGAGATACTGTCCGCCGCGCATGGTGTCCGTGAAATGGACGCGCCAGTCGTCGCGGTCGTCGACGTTGGCCAGAGCGGCGGCAATCCCCCCTTCGGCCATCACCGTGTGCGCTTTCCCCAGCAGGGACTTGCATACTACGCCCACTCTCAGGCCGGTGGACGCCGCTTCTATCGCCGCCCGAAGGCCCGCTCCACCCGCGCCGATTACCAGAACATCGTACGCATGCCGCTGGTACTCGGCCACTAAAGAATTCTCCAGTCGGTCCAGATGCCCATCGAGCAGAGGCGTACGTAGATATCCGCGAAGCCAACCGAACAGAGGCTTGCCCAGGCCCACTTCTTGTGGTTGCCGTTAAGGCAACTCACACAGTCATACAACTTATGGCGCGCCGGATGGTTCGACAACTGATCCAGGCCGCCGCCAACCAGATGCCGGAAGGCGTGACAGCCGAAGATGTAGCCCGCCAGCAGAACCACGTTCACGGTGAGTACGACCGTGCCTACGCCAATGCCGAAATGATGATCGAACCAGAACGCTTTCCACGCGTCGTATACCAGGAACCCCCACACAACATAAGAGAGGCGCAGAAAGTTCCGATGCAGGTTCTGCAGTATCAGAGGAAAGCTGCGCTCACCGAGATACGACTTGCGCGGCTCGCCGACCGCGCACGCGGGAGGGTCCGCCCAGAAGGATTTATAGTATGCGCCGCGGTAGTAATAGCAGGTCAGCCGAAACAGACCGGGTATCCAGAGGATGAGCAGCGCCGGCGAGAATGGCAGAAAGCCTGGATACCACGATGGCTTTGGACCGAACATGGCGTGCGGCGAAGAGCCGAACAATTCCGGCGAATAGAACGGCGAAATGTAGGGTCCAAAGGTGTAATACCCATTCTGAAATGCCGCCCAGTTCGCGTATACCAGAAACGTGGCGAACCCGAGAAAGACCAGCAACGGCGACGCCCACCACTTGTCCCGCCGCGAAGTCTGGCCGAAGCGGCCGTTCTTCCAAAACACATCCGGAGCTGCCGGCGCTGAACCGCCGATTCCGGCTGGCGCTGCCATACTGTTTTCTCCTGTTCTGGAATCGCAGTATACCAAGTGTGTCCGGCGCTTCCTCCGAACGTGGCGCCCTTCGGTGAGGTACAGCTGAGCAAGAGCGATCGCCGAATACCGCAGGGCCACCGAACGCTTTTACGCCTTCGCGCCCGCTACCCAGGTGTCCAGCACTCGTTCCAGATCGCCGCGATTCAGCGGTTTGCTCACATAATCGTTCATGCCCGCGTTGAGACAGCGCTCGCGGTCGCCGGCCATGGAGTGCGCGGTGGTGGCGATGATGGGAATGTCGCGGCCGCGGCCGCCCTCCTGGCGGATTCGAGCTGTGGTTTCGTAGCCGTCCATACCGGGCATCTGGCAGTCCATGAAAATGGCGTCGTAAGGACGTTGGTTCCACAGCGCCAGCGCTTCGGCGCCGTCCCGCGCGACATCCACCTCACAGCCGAGTTGCCCAAGCAGATGGCAGGCGAGTTTCTGATTGACGCGATTATCGTCGGCCAGCAGCGCCAGCCAGCGCGTTTCCTGTTTGACGGCGTGTCCATTTGACGGCGCGTGCGCGATCGATACGCGTGCAGGTTCGCTGGCCAGCGGCAGCGGCAGGCAAACGTGAAATGTCGAACCCGATCCCGGCGCGCTTTCCACGCCCACGCTTCCCCCCATTAGTTCCGCGAGCTGCTTGCAGATGGCCAGGCCCAGTCCGGTGCCCCCGTGCCGGCGCGCGGTGGAGGCGTCGGCCTGCACGAATTTATGGAACAGCGTCTCCTGAAGATGATGTGGAATTCCGATCCCGGTGTCGCGCACGGAGATTCGCCACTCGGGAACTTCGCGGCCCGCCGAAGCGCACTCCACTTTCGCCAGCACCTCTCCACGCTCGCTGAACTTGACGGCGTTGCTCAGATAGTTCACCGCGATCTGCCGGACCCGCAGGGCGTCGCCCATCACAATGTGTTCGCGCGGATGGTACTCGAACAAGAGATCGAGCCCCTTTTGCTCGGCGTTCCGGCGAAGCATATTGACTGCTTCCAGAACCACGGCGTACAAATCAAAAGGCTCGCGCAGGACAGTCATCTTACCGGCCTCGATCTTGGAAAAATCGAGGATATCGTTAATCACGGTGAGCAAAGACTCCGCCGAAAGCACCGCCGAATCCGCCCATTCGTGTTGTTCGGCGCTTAGTTCGCTGTCCAGAAGAAGACGGGTCATTCCCAGCACGCCGTTCATTGGAGTGCGAATCTCGTGACTCATGTTGGCGAGAAATTCACTCTTGGCCAGATTGGCTCGTTCCGCGCGGCCCTTGGCTTCGGCGAGTTCCTGGGTGCGCTCGCGAATAGCGCGCTCAAGACGGTCCCGTTCATACGTCAGCTTGCGCTCACGCCAGCGCCACACACCCCAGATAAGCGCAATGACGGCGGCCACGGCCAGCGTTTCGAACCAACCCGTCCGCCACAACGGCGGCACGATGGTGAAGGCCAGCCTCGCGGTTTCCTTGCTCCACGCCCCGGCGCCGTTGCGAGCGGTCACCTCAAACGTGTAATTCCCGGGAGGCAGGTTTGCATAACGCGCTTCCGATTGCGTGCTCTCCACCCAGTCCGAATCGATTCCGGAGAGGCGGTAGAGGAACAACCGGTCTCTCGGATTTAGGAATGTCGGTGCCGCGAATCTCACGTAAAGATACCGGCGCGACCACGGAACCGTCGTCGCTATGTTCAGCGGTATGGGTTTTTCGCCGAGTTGCGCGGCCGTTAGCGTGACTACGGGAAAAGCCGCCGGCCACTGGCGTTGCGGGCGGAAATGGGAAAGGCCCCGGCTGGTGCCGATCCAGACGCCGCCATCGGGATCGGCGAGAAAAGCGCGGCTGTCGCAATCGTCCCAGATCAACCCGTCGGCCTGTCCATAGTGCCGCCAACCGGCCTTGCCGAGCACATCCACGCCGCTGTCGGTTCCACTCCACAGCGCTCCCTGTGCATCGACGCCAAGAAACACCACATCATCGGAGCGCAGACCGTCCGCGGTGCTCCAATGCGCCACGTGCATTCGCGAACCATCCCAGGTCAGGTGGCTGAGTCCGAGCGGCTCGCGATAGCCAATCCATAAGCTGCCGTCCTTCGCGGCGGCAATTGTATCCACGTGGTCTGCGCGAAGACCGTCGCGCCTGGTGAAGCGGCTCCATCTTCCGTGATCGAAGCAAAGAAGGCCATTGGAGCCGGCAATCCACACTCGTCCCCGCAGGTCTTCCACAAGGGCGTGAAACTCCTCGTTCTCATTCGGCGAGGGCAGCGGCTGTGGCGCGAAGGAAGGAGTTCCGGTCCCTGCCGGCACGGTGCTTCGATAAACAACGCTCTGCCCGGCTGCCCATACATAATCCTGCGAATCGACCAGCACCTTTGGAGCGGCCATGTGTGCAAGAGCCACCGTGAGTTTCCCGGTCCGCCCATCCAGCCGCCACAAACCGTCCTGACCCGACCCGATCCACAGCGAGTTGTCGTGGGAATGCGCGAGCGTGACCACCATCTTCGACGCAAGTTCCCGGCGTGTTTGCAAGTGTTCGAGTGAGTCGCCTTGTGTTTTCGAGAAGCCAAGTCCGCCGGTGGTGCCGATCCAAAGCGTGCCTGCCGCGTCGCGATTGATCGCCCACACCGACTCGTGCGGCAGTCCCTGTCCGGAGGTCCAGGATTCCCACTCGCCATAGCCCAGCCATCTCTGGAGACCGAGGCCCGCAAAGCCTATCCACAGCGATCCTTCGCGGTCCGCCAGAATTGCCGTCACATCGTCTCGAGCCAGACCGGAAGCTGCCCCGATCAATTGCCATTGGCCATGATTCCAGCGGCAGAGCCCGCTCTGCGTAGTGACGATTACATCGCCGTTGCGTTCCATCTCCATGGCCGGGTCGCCGATAAACGGATTGAATTGAGCCCGACTCACCGGCAACGGCGGAAGCGCGCGAAACGGAGACGAATCGCTCTCGCGAACGTACACCGATCCGCTGCTGGTCAGCCACAAGCGTCCGTGGTCGTCCATGCGAATGGCCGTCCACGCGGCACGGGGCAGTTCCGGAGCCGTGGGAGTCAGGGCCCCGTGCTCGACAGTGCAGAGCCGGTTTCCACAGCCCGCCCAGAGTTTGCCGCGCGGGTCGGTGTAAACGCTGAAGACCTCTCTGGCGCTGCCCGAAGTCAACAGGTCGAAATGTTTGGAGCCCGGCGCCGCTTGCATGGCCAGACCGTCCGCGGTGGCGACGAAGAGGCGCCCGGACGCATCCGCGGAAATGCCCTGGCGGCGGGTCGTGATGGGTTTGACGCCATCCGAAGCAACGGGCACGAACCGGTCGCGCTCAAGCCTTGCGAGCTCCGACCCGGTTGCCGCATAGAGCACGCCGTTCCGATCCTGGTAAAGGGTGGAAACGTGCCCCCCAGGGAGTCCCTGGGCAACACCAAAGGACTCGAACCGGCTGCCATCAAATCGAAACAATCCATTTTGGGTGCCGGTCCACAGGAAACCGACTCGATCCTGCAGCAGACATAGCGGCACCAGGTTGGTCAGCCCTTCGGACTGGCCATACGACTGAAAGCTGTATTGTTGTGCGAGGCAAACCTGCGGCAGCCACGTACTGGACAGCAGGATCGCCAGGTACCACTTCGGTGTCCGCATCACGCCTTTGGGAGAGGCCTCCTTCTTTCGTGCCAACAGGGGCTATACAGGAATATCGCGTGGCGGGATGAATCTCTTTAGTAAAAACAGCTGCCGGCTCGTTCTTTGCAATCCCGGAGGGAGCTGGCCGGGCATGTCTGCTGGTGCTAACCTGCAGTCATGCGGTCAATGTACTTTGCTGCAATCACTCTTCTGGCAGTCTCCCTCGGCGCCGCCAGCCTGCCCGCAACCCAGCTTCATGGCGAATACGTAGAGGCCCGTACCGCCGACGTTTACACCGGTCCCTGCTTCGCGAATGCCGAAACCGGGGTGACCGGCGATCTGGCCGTCATGGGATGGAAGATCGAAACCGGCGCATTCCAGGGCGTCTCCCTCGACGGCCTCTCAGTGATGGGGGTTGTCCATGCCAGCGGCACTCTCGGCGATCCCAATGAAAATGTCTATCCCGTGAAAGCCGTTCTCATCGTCGACGACCGCGCGAACCCGGAACAGCGCCTCGCCTTGATGCACTTCGCGCGACGTATGGGCGGCACGCTGCTCGCCGATGTCGTCCGCGTCGAGTACCAGCCGATCGACTTCGCCCTCGCTGACAACAGCATTCACACAATGAAAGCAACAATGGTTGCCGGCGCGATGGCCAGGCTCGAAACGCGCCCGCTGGGCGATCGCGATCAGATTTGCCACAACGAAGCAGTGTGGTATCAGCCGCTCACCGCCGTGGATCATGCCATGCCCGCCTACACCGTGGCTCAAACTTACATGGGTCCCGGCCTCGGCACGGTCTGGAGCAGCCCCAACAAGCGCAGCGCTTTCGTGGCGAGCTTCCATCTGGACGAATAGTACGGGCGCGTACCAAAGCGCGCGGATCGGGGCCTGAAGCGTGCACAATGACCGCGGGTGGAGAGTCCCCTCTCACAACAAATCTCAACGTATGGAACAACTTCGCGTCGTTCCGCCACAGTATTGGCTGTCCCGGTCATGAGAACCCACCGTCACGCCTGTGCCAACCGTGCGACAAGTCCCAAAATGCCTCCACGGCGGCCCGTAGCTTCAGCTAGAATAGAGGGTTCGCCTTCGCTTTCACCAGCGGCCGCTCTGGAACGGAGCGCTGGCAGGGTACGTCCTGACGGAAGAACCGGGGTGGAAAGGAATCATTGTTGATGAAGTTTCCCAGGCCTTGGCGCCTGCTCACGCTGGCAGTATGCGTGCTTGCTTCACTCACTGCCGGTGCCCAGCAGACACCGGCGCAGCAACCCTCGTCGAACCAGACCGAGCAGAAGCCCGCGCAGCCGCAGAACAGCCAGAATCCGTTCGAGCAGGTACCCGAGGAGAAAGAACAACCCGGCACCACGCCGGCGCCCACTCGTGGCGTGCAGCCGGCACTCACGCCCGCGCAGGCCGCCCAGCCAGGCGGGATCCCTGACGTCATCGAAGCGATCGAATTCCGTGGCACCCGCCGTGTTCCCCAGGATACGTTGCGCGCTCTCATTTTCAGCAAACCCGGCGACAGAATCGACGAGGATGTGCTGCACCGCGATTTCATGACCCTTTGGAACACCGGCCGCCTCGACGACCTGCGGCTGGAGCGCGAGCCCGGGAAAAACGGCTGGATCATTCGCTTCGTGGTGCAGGAGCGCCCGGTAATCCGGTCAATCACGTACGAGGGCAACAAGTCTGTCTCCGTTTCCGACATCCTTGACCGCTACAAGGAGCGCAAGGTCGGCCTCAGCGTGGAATCCCAGTACGACCAGAGCAAGGTGCAACGGGCGCGGAACGTTCTTATGGAACTGCTCTCCGAGCATGGTCACCAGTACGCCACGGTCACACCCGAGCTTCATCCCGTGCCGCCATCGTCTTTGAACATCGTCTTCAAGATCGACGAGGGACCCACCGTTAAGGTTGGCAAGATCGACATCGAGGGCAGCTCCGCGGAAAGCGACCGCAACGTTATCCGCGCGATGAAGAATCTGCACCCCATCGGCGTTCCCTACTCGATTCTCTTTGAGGACATGTTCGCCCGAACGTACGATCCCGCCAAACTGGATGAAGACCAGGATCGTGTCCGGGTGTTTTATCAGGAGAAGGGCTTCTTCAAGGCGCGCGCCGAAAACGCCACGGCCACCATCGTGGACGTCGCGCCGCGCACGTACGCCCTGCCCTTCCTGCCGCGGCCGAGGTGGCATAAAGTTGCAAACGTTACGGTATTCGTCAACGAAGGCCAGAAGTATTATCTCGGCAAGTACAGCTTCACCGGCGTGAAGTTGTTCCGCACGCCGCAAACGCTGATGCGGCCGCTGTTCTCTATGTCGGAAGGCGACGTCTTCTCCACCGCGAAACTCCGCAAGGGCGTCGAGAATATGCGCAAACTATACGGCGAGTTCGGCTACATCGATTTCGTCGTGGAGCCCGATCCCGAGCCCGTCGCCGGCACCAACAGGGTCGATTTGAACCTCTCCGTAGACGAAGGTAAACAGTTCTTCGTGCGGCGCATCGATTTCACCGGCAACAACACCACGCGCGATAAGGTCATCCGGCGCGAACTGCTCATCGACGAAGGCGACCTGTTCAACTCGCGTTTGTGGGATCTCAGCATCCTCAAGTTGAATCAGCTTGGCTATTTCGAGCCGTTAAAAGAAGATCAGGCGGCGGATCTCAAACGCGACACAAAAACCGATACGATCGACATCACGCTGAAGCTGAAAGAGCGCGGCAAACAATCGATTCAGCTGAACGGCGGTGTTTCGGGCATCGCGGGCACTTTCATCGGCGCTTCTTACTCCACCAACAACTTCCTTGGTCTTGGTGAGACGTTGACCCTCAGCTCGCAGCTCGGAACGGTGCAGCGCACCGTGCAGTTCGGTTTCACCCAACCCTATCTGTTCGACCGTCCGATACAAAGCGGCTTCACCATCTATTTGACTCGCTTCAACTACAACCAGGCGCAGGAAGCGTCCATCCTGAGCGGTCAAAACCTCACCGCGTTGTACAGCGCGCTTGGCCAGCAGAATCTGCTCAACTATGTGCAGAACGGGTATGGGTTCACCACTTTTGTATCGACGGCTCTGAAGCGCAGCTTTGCGCGCATCGGCCTCTCGTACGGCTACGACATCTCGAACATCCAAACGCTGACCGACGCGGCCACCACGTATTTCGACTATGTCGATTTCCAGGGAGTGGGCGGGCCCAACTCGCTCTCCGGCATCCGCACCAGCAAGATCACGCCGTCTTACAGCTACAACACTATCAATCATCCCATTGAGCCGACCGGCGGCAAGTCGTTCTTCGCAAGCATCGGATTCGCCGGCACCGCGCTGGGCGGCAACGTCAACACCGTCCAGCCGCAGATTGACATGAAGTACTTCCGCAAGGGACTTCGTAACGGACACGTTGTTGGCTTCCACTTTCTCGGTAAGACTCTCACCGGTTACGGCGGCAAAGTGGCGCCTCCCTTCTCGCGCTTCTACATCGGCGGAGAGAACGACGTTCGTGGGTTTGACTGGTGGAGCGTCAGCCCAATAGCGTTCATCCCCGATTCCGAGCCAATAAATGTTCTGAATGCGAACGGCACCCAGCGAGTCCAGCGCGTCGTAAACGCCGACGGATCGATTTCGTTCAACCCGGTTACGCAAACAATCCCGACGTACCGCCTGGTGCTGCCTGGCGGCGACACGGTGGGCATTGCCAATTTCGAGTACCGCATCAAGGTTTTCGGCCCGGTGACGCTGGCGCCCTTTTTTGATGCTGGCCTCGACAAGCTCGCTTTTGCCAGCCAGCTCAAGCTGAACGACGGACGGCTGGCGCAGTTGAACGCGGAGTTTCCGCAGGCCGGCTACGGGTCCAAGGCGTACATTGTCCCAGGCACTCAACTCACGCGCACCTCCACCGGGCTCGAATTGCAGGTGCTGATGCCCGTGGTGAATGCGCCGTTCCGGGTTTACTTTGCTTACAATCCAACCCGGGTCAACACTAACATACAGCCGCCGCTCGCTGTTGACCGTTCCATGTTCCCCAACGATGCGACGTACAACGAGGCGATTGCGACCTATGGCACCGCCATCCCCTATTCGGAGCGCAGCACCACGTTCCGATTTACGATTGGCCGTACGTTCTGATTTTGCATGCGCGGGAGACCGCCGATTTCGTAGAATAGCGTTACACGTTAAGGAGTTCGATTGAGATGAAGAAGGTAACAGGATCGCTGGCATTTGCCCTCCTTGTGGCTATGGCCGCTCCCGCGCACGCGCAGACCAAGGTCGCGGTGATCAACATTCAGAGCGCGATCGTCAGCACGAAAGACGGGCAGAAGGCGGCCGCGGAACTCGACGCCAAATTCGGCCCCCGGCGCAAGGAAGTCGACGCGAAACAGGCTGAACTGTCCCAACTGCGCGACCAGTTGCAGAAGGGCCAGAATACGCTGAGCGACGCCGCCAAGAACGAGCTCTACAAGAACATCGATCTGAAGACCAAGTCGCTGAACCGCGAAATGGAAGATGCTCAGGCCGATCTTGAACAGGATCAGCAGCGGCTCGTCCAGGAACTGGGTCAGAAGATCATGGTAGTTGTGGACAAGTACGCCAAGGATAACAGCTTCACGCTGGTTCTGGACGTCAGCTCGCCACAGACGCCGGTGCTCTACGCGTCGAACACGATCGACATTACCAAGGACATCGTCGATCTGTACGACAAGAACTCGGCAGCCATGGCGCCATCGACGGTGGGTCAGGCTCCGGCCAAACCTGCCCCTGGCACCTCGAAGTAACCAGGCACGGCGGCGAGACGCGCTCCGCCCGCTTAACGCTCGAAGTGTATGGTTGAGTCCGAGCTGAATCGCTTGTAGTTTTCGTAGCGAACGGTTATGCGCTCACGCTGCGGGCCCCCGCTGAACCACAGCGTGTCGTCACCCTGCGTGCTTTCGGGGAACCAGTAGCCATCAACTTTCCGCCGCGTGGTCCTGAAATGCGGGAACAGGTTCTCGTGCTTGCCGCCGCGCTCCTGGGGAACCGCCTGACCTTCGGTCTTGACGATCGCATTTCCCTGTTTGTCCACCCAGATCATCCCCTCGAATAAGCGCTGGCCCGCCAGGATTTGCCGCGGCCGAATCTGTAGAATCCAGCAGTCCACGCCATCCACGGTTTCATCGCCTTTGTATTGCGATTCGTACATGAAGAGCCGGTCGGTTGTGAGTAACAGCGGCTGTATTTCGCGCAGGTCGTGAAAGTCTTCATCGGTGAGGATCAGATGGGTCATCGTGTTCGACGGTTTCCCGACGAACTGTTCGGTGCGCTTGCCATCCGCGGCGAACAGGATATCGCGTGTTTCGCGGTAGCGGCCCGTGGACGCTCCGCGCGAGTCCAATTCCTCCACGATGACAGTCTGACGCCAGGTATAGTCGTTACGCGCTTTCTCTTCTTCGGTTTCCCTGGCCGCAACACGGCGGACCAGATCGGCCGGTGGATCGTTCGATGGAGTATCTTCGGCTCGCAAAACTGCCGTGAAGAGACCGAATGCTACGATGAAGCCGATGCCGAAAGCCCGCGGCGACTGGAGCCGGTATTTCATTTCTCTTCTTCTCGTCGCGATGGCAGCGTGCGCGGCAGCATTCTTCTATTCTCTACAGAAAGGCATCTCTCGGGGAATGGCCGCTGCTGTGCTCCCCGCGTTTCTCGCAGAGCTGGCTTTCTACATTCTGCCCGGAT
>Ga0187863_10000771_pt1 | contig 26598 bp, 30 predicted proteins | sample June2016WEW_11_1_FD_132975 | JGI IMG/M metagenome (GOLD analysis project Ga0187863, IMG submission 132975) | Peatland microbial communities from SPRUCE experiment site at the Marcell Experimental Forest, Minnesota, USA - June2016WEW_11_10 | ecosystem: Environmental > Terrestrial > Soil >...
CAAAATTCCAAAAGCTACATCAGCTCGTTGAGCTGAGTATACATTTGTCTGCGGCAAAGTACCTGCGCTTCGCTTCGGCCTAACGGCAAACACCAACTACCAGATAAATCCGAATATCGAAATACGAAATACTAAACAATATCAAAAATACTAAATTCCCGAACCTAAAATCCAAATAATGAATAATATATACGCACCCTGAGGCCGCAGACTGTAAAAAATTCCAATAAAAATCCCAAAACCAGGATACCCCTTTTCTCTCCTTTGTAAGAGATGATGAGAGAATTACTAATGGGCAGGGCTGCCCGGTTTTTTCTGTGATTCAATACTTTAAGTTCATAAAAATGAACCGTTAAGTGTAGTTTTCTTTTGAAATTAGCCACAGAATAAGAAGTAACCGATAAAAATATATCCTGCGAAGCCGGAGCTTTTCCGGCAGAACTTAAAAGGAGAAAAAATGAAAAGAATTTTAGCAATGTGTCTCGTTCTTGTGTTGATACTGGTCATCGCTTTACCCGCTGCGGTTTTAGCCGATACGACCGGTACCGCCGGCGTTAACGGTGATGTTGCGCCGACACCCTCATTAGCCAGCATTTCAATTACCAGCGGTACTCCTAATGCGTCGACCGGCGGGGTTGTAGACATCTCCGAAACACTTACCGGCAGTAACTTTGATTCGGCGGCGAATGTTACTGTTACTATTTCCGGTGTTGGCGTTACTGCGGATAATGTGACAGTGTCATCGGATACGTCGATTACCGCTACTTTCCATCTGGCTGCCGGCCCTGCAACAACATCCGGAGCCCGGGATGTTTATGTGCATCAAAGCGGCAGAGACAGTACTGAAACCGTAGTTTTTTCCGTGGGCGGCTATATCACCATTACCGCGCCGTCACCCATTGATATGGGCGTAATGACGGTAGGCAGCACAAATACCGGAAGTAGTGATACCCCGGGTACCGTCGAAACTAACGACGCCTCTACTTCGGTAACGGCTAAGGATAGCAAAACAAACAACGCCGGTTATATGGATACAGTCGGGGATGGCAGTGGTAATCTGTTAACTGATAAATTCCAGATTGGTAAAAATGGCAGCGCTTACGCTGCGGCAGATACCGGTATTTCTTACACTAACCCGTCTTCTATTCCGTTATTCGTCAGCCAGCAGGTAGTTTCGGGCGATACCGCGGGTTCATATCAAATCACAATTACCTTTACCGGCTCTGCCAACTAGGATTTATATCTTTTCAATGAGAAGTGGTGAGCTCGCGTAAGCGGGCTCACCACCGGTTGTCTGTAATGGAATTTTCGTCAGTGAAGGCAATACCTGGATGAAGAATACCGCGGCAAGCGGAATTTCAAAAGCTGCATTACCGGGTTTTATGAACACCACTGAGGAAGATATCGGTATCTTGATATTTTAGGACAGGACACATGAAGATTAAGTTAATGATCGGTATCCTTCTGGCCTTATCTTGGGGGACGGTTCTGGCCTCCCCGGTGCTGGCAGGCGGACTGAACGTATCCGGAGGGAAAATCGAGGTTAGTGTCACTCCCGGGAGCAACTCCACCCATGTCATTAATGTGCAGAATACTTCAGACGCCGCGATGAACATCGGTGTTGATGTTGAAGGCTACGGGGTATCGCCGGGTAATGATTTCGTGGTGCTGTCGCCGGCGAATGATATCAGTCCTTACAGCGCGCGGCAATGGTTAAGCGTTACGCCCGCCAGTTTTAGTCTCGCGCCGGGTGATTCACAGAATGTTACTGTTACCGTTAATGTTCCGGCAGGAACCGGCGCGGGCGGCAGATATGCCATTGTTATGATTCAAACTATTCCTCCTCCGGGCGAACAGGTCGCCACAGTCAGCGCGATTGCTGCCAGAGTAATGTTAACAGTTAACGGTTATTGTGTGGACACGAGCAGTCAGGTTACTGGGATTACGTCAACAAATAGTACATCCACTACGACCGCAGGAGTCACGGTAACCTTAGCCGACAATGGCAATTATTATTTCTATCCGCAGATTAATGTCACGTTAATGAATGGGAATACCGCGGTCGCCACCGGTTCGGTAGATACCGGTTGGCCGGTTCTGCCCGGCTATTCCCGGCAATATCAGCTGAACCTGACCGGCGCCGGAACGCTCCCCGCCGGAAAATATGAGGCCGAGATTAAGGTCAATGACAGCTCGGGCAACGTTATATCCCAAAGTACCTTGCCGGTATCGTTTGGCACAAATCAGGTGCTGACGCCCCAGGGAACAACTCCGGTATTAGCAACTACCGGTGTAAGCATGATGCCGGCAAAAGGAACTAACTGGCCGGTAATCGGGGATATTGTTGCTGCGGCGATTATCTTGATATTGGTTGCAGTGATTTTCTTACTGGCAAAAAGACGGACGAAAACAATCGGAAATTAATCAGTAATAATAGCCGATCTTGCCGGTAATTATTCAACCGGAATATTCGGGTTTCTGTACCTGTTTTTCCTGAGAGACTGGATCCAGCCCCAAATAGCCGGTGAAGAAGTCATTACGACGTCATAAAGATTTGTAAGATATCCAAATATGAAACACGCCGAAACAAATTGATGCCGCTAACATCGGCCATGAACCCAGTATGTAAGAAGACAAAATTAAAAATACAACCGGAGCTATTGCCATGGGTAATGGGATTCCTAAAAATGGAGCCCGAAATAATTTTGCCGTTCGGCCCATTATAAAATATCTGATCCAGGCGGCATAATAGATAACAATTGCCAGGCTCATTATCGCGATAGCGAAAGCTGTAAACTTTTTTGATAATTCGATCGTGTAAAATAACGGAATGATAAACACCGCAATTCGGCTGACCCACTCGGATATCGTCAGCGCTATGGGCGTAGAAGCCTTTGGGGCTGCAGGTTTTTTGGGTAACAACATCCATACCAGATTGGGCAATATTAATAATACAGTGATTAAAACTCCGGATTTTATCGGGAATTCCATTATTTTACGGTGCCTTCAGTTTTTTCGACCACCCGCTGCAGCGGCTTGACCATTTCAACGATGGTCCTGTTGGCGTATTCTTTTCTGAATCCGGGTATATGTATCAGTGTAGAGAAAACATCGACCATCATCGTGGTTTTCACGTCTTTTTGCGGGAAATCATACATCCCGTGTTTTTGATAATAACGGTGGTCGGCCATAAAAGAAGGCCTCAATCTGCCCCAGACGGCGTCCCGGAATAATTTGTGCCCGCCCACGCTCAGAAAAGTCGGCGGATTGCGATAACCCTCGTCAGCATACTGCACAAGTTGTTCCGCTAAATTCTGGAGCAAAGCATCGGTATCCGGCGCATTTTCATCTGTCACAAAACCTACCAGGTCCGCCCCTTCATTTTCAGAATAGGCGTCCAGGACTTGCCGGAGGTTCGGGATCTGTCCCAGCGGGCCGGAAATAACAAACCCGACTTGTTTACCGGCTAAATAAGGAGAATGACCGTTGAAAAAACTGCGGTCGAAAAATAATTTCCACCTCGAGGATAAATACCGGTCTTTGATTGACCCGGCGAACACCAGGATATCGGCCGGTTTTATTTTGGCGTTAAAGAATTCGGTGTAGCCGTCTTTTCCCTGATAGGCGCAGGTATTATCATAGCCGCAGCGGATGCAGCCCAGGCACCCCCCTTTGATATCGATATCGTTAAGATTAACCGTCTCGACCTCCTGCCGGAAGCTTTGTCGGAATCTTTGCACCATGTTATTTAGGTTTGTGTCTGTTTTCCCGCCGTCGGTCAGAATCAGCATTTTCTTACTGCCGGAATCTATTTTGTTGCGCACCGTGCCCGGGACGTAATTGCTCTTAGTTGGAATCAGCGGCGGATAATTTCTGGCTGCCGGGGCTTTGGTTTGCACCGCCTGAAAAAAATGTTCGCTGAACCCGATTAATTTTTCTCTTTCTTCCGGAATCATTAAATCAGCCATCTCCGGGGAGAAAAATCCGACGTATTTCATGCCCAGGTCATCGCATATCCCGTTAATGTAATTGTGCGCGGTATGGTCGAAGAAATGAATTGAAGTGGAGAGCGATGCCGTATACTTGTTTTTAAAAGCGTTTTGCGCATGTCTTTCCCATATCATCTCAATAAATCTTTTGTAATTTGAATGCACCAGTAAAAAGTAAAGGGAAAAAGCCCACAAGACACCATCGGCTTCTTTTACTGCATCGATAATCTCCTGAAAAGCCGCTTCGTCCCGCTGAATTTTGGCGATTTCCTGAGCGACGTTGAATACCTGAAACCGATGTTCCGGCTTTCTTTTTTCGATGAACCGGATATATTGCAGCGTGACGCTCAGATTGCCTTTGGGACTGCCGTTCAAAACCACGAATTTCATATGTTTGCTCTCCGATATTCTATTTAATGCCCGAATGTTGACGTTGTAAACATTATAATACGGGATGTTAACATTGTCAACATCATGCTATAATTACCGGTAGAAAGTTTAATTTGCGGCTAAAAAGGATAAATACATTTGTCGAAAGAGCAATATCACCACGGCGACCTGGCTTCCGACCTGATACAAAAAGGTCTGATTATCCTGGTTAAAGAAGGATATGATAAATTTTCCCTGCGTCAGGTGGCTAAAGCCTGCGGGGTCAGTCAAACCGCGCCGTACCGCCATTTTAAAAATAAAGACGAATTGATTTTGGCTATCGCCAACGAAGCTGTGGAGAAGTTCAACGGTGTGCTTCAGGGCGCCGTGGATAAATATCCGGACGATCCTCAAAGCCAGCTTAAGGAAATGGGTTGCGCCTACATCGAGTTTTTTGTCAATAATCCCGAATATCTGCACCTCATATTTTTAAGCGACATCACCGAAAGGCTGCTGGGCGGGCAGGCGGAACAGCCGGAAAATAATGCCTGTATTGCGGATTTTAAAAGAACCGGCGACCCGTTTGGCGTGTTTTTGAAAACCGTCGAACGATATCGTAACGAATACAAAAGCAGCACAGATAATCCGATGAGTCTGGAGGAACTGGCCCTCTATTGCTGGGGCCTCGTACACGGTATTTCCATCATCCTTTCCCGGAAGGAATTCCCCTTTAGCGACGATCCTTTGACTCTTGCCCGCAAGATGATTTGGAATACAACCTTCCCGATTTAATTCCCGTAAATATACTTCAACAACAAAAATTGAGATTTAAAATTATAAAAAGTGAATTGGATACGCCATGAATATTCTTATTTTAAACAGCAGTTACCGCCGGGACGGCAATACCGACCGGACCGCACAATTATTACAGGCGCGCTTGCAGTCAACCGCCAAAGACAATCATGAGCCACTGGTCGTGGACACGTTTTATTTAGGGCACATGAATATCGAGCCGTGCCGCGGTTGCCGTACCTGTTTCGATAAGGGCGAGGAATTTTGCCCGATTAAAGACGATGTGGCGGAAATCAAAGCCCGGATGAAAGCCGCCGACGCGCTAATCCTGGCGGGCCCCGTTTACGTGGACGACGTCAACGGCATCATGAAAAACTGGATTGACCGGTTGGCCCATGTCTGTCACCGCCCCGAATTCGCCGGCAAATCGGCCTATCTGGTCGTGACTGTCGGCAGCACCCGGATGAGTCATGCCCTGCGGACGATGGACACCGCCCTGCGCACCTGGGGTTTTTACATCATCGGGAAAGCCGGTTTTAAAACCCATGCCCGGATGGACAAAGAACAAATCGAAAAATTATACGGTGCACGGCTCACCGCAATCGCCGAAAACATCTTTCTCAACATCAAAGGGAAGCATTACAAGGAAGTTTCGTTTGTGTCCCTGATGATGTTTAAAATTCAGCAGGTGGGCTGGAGTAAAGCGAAACGTGATTCCATTGATTATCAATACTGGCAGAGCAAGGGCTGGTTGGACGGCAAAAAGCAGTTTTTCATCAAGCCCAAAGCGAACGGACTCAAAATCTCCGCCGCCCGCCTCACCGGCGCCGTCATCGCCAAATTCATGGTTTAGTCATTAGATAATACATTCTCCACTGGTTTTCGGATGTGAGAAAAGAGTAAGGTACAGGCAGGGACGCCTGTACAACTAACTTAGGTAGGGGACTCACCGCCCTGAGACATTCGTCCACCTCAGGCGGAAGGCCCCTCTCTCCAAACTCTCTCCCACGGGTGGAGAGAGGGCTGAGGTTTTTAAAATTGGTATTTAGTATTTCGGATTTAGGATTTCGAATTTTCTTGACATTTGATTCTTGAATCTTGATTATTTCGCCAGCAGCCCTTCCAGCAGAATCCGCGCCGCCTTTTTATCCAGCGGCTTATTGTTGTTCCCGCATTTCGGCGACTGGATGCAGCTGGGGCAGCCTTCCTGGCACGGGCATTCCTTGATGGTCTCCAGCGTTACCTGCCACAGTTGCTCGATTAATTCAAAGCCTTTCTCCGCGATGCCCACGCCGCCCGGGTGCCCGTCGTGGATGAAAATCTGTGGCTGGCCGGTATCGCTGTGAAATACGGTGGAGACCCCGCCGATATCGTTCCGGTCGCACAATGCGAACAGCGGCAAAATCCCGATGGCGGCATGTTCCGCGGCGTGCAAAGCGCCCGCAAAATCGAGCTGCTCGGAATTAATCCGGGCGATGGTCCTCTCCGGCAGGTCGAACCACAGCGCCATCGTCTGGAAGGTGTAGGGCGGCAGTTCCAGCGCCTCTTCCCCGAGGTTTTCGTCGGTGAACTGTGCCTTTCTTTTATAGCCGAGCACGCTGGTGGTCACTTCCACCTCGCCCAGGTAAACTTTGACATGCTTCGTGTCTTTAGTGCGCAGCGTATTTAAAATGTGCAGGTCGGTTAGTTCTTTGGTTTGCGTATAATAATTGGTCTGCGCCGGGTTGCAGTAAGCCGTGTGTGTCGCCAAATCCAATTTCGTAATCAGATAAGTTTCGCCCTGGTGCAGGTAAACGGCGCCGGGATGAATCTGGAAAAAGGCGATGCCGGATTCCACGGTTTCCAGCAGCGCGCCGGTGGAAGTATCAATCAGCGAGTAATTTTCGCCGGAAGTGGAGCGGATGTTGATGTCCTGCGCCGGATAAGAAATACTGGCCGAAAGGAACCACTTGCCGCGGCGTTCTTTGAGCACCCCGCGCGCCGTCAGTTCGTCCCTTTCTTTGGCCAGCGCCTTGCCGAAATACCGTTCGTCGGTCTCGTTCAGCGGCATTTCCCAGGCGGCGCATAACAGGTGCGCCCGCAGGATATAGGGGTTTTCCGGGTTCACCAGCGCATTCTCGAAATTCTTCTGGAAAAAGAAATCCGGGTGCCGCATGAAGTACTGGTCCAGCGGCCCGTCCCGCCCGATTAAGAAGCTCAACGACTGCTGTTTGCCGCGGCCGCTGCGGCCGGCTTGCTGCCAGGTGCTGGCGATGCTGCCGGGATACCCGGTCAGAATCGTGGCGTCCAGGTCCCCGATGTCTATTCCCAATTCCAGCGCGTTGGTTGCGACCACTCCCAGTAGCTTTCCGGAGAACAGGTCGCGTTCGATTTGCCGCCGGTCTTCCGCCAGGTAGCCCGCGCGGTAGGGCTTGATGCGCTTGGCCAGCGCCGGTTTTATCGCCCCCAGTTTGTCCCGCGTGTATGTGTAAATCAGTTCCGTCAGGCGGCGGGTGTTGGCGAAAGTCAACGTGCGGATATTCTGCTCCAGTAATTCCGCGAAAATGTTGGTGGCTTCGGAATTGGCGCTGCGGCGGGCGGTCTTGCCGTCGTCAATCAGCGGCGGGTTCCAGAAGACGAAATCCTTGCCGCCGTGGGGTGCACCGTCGTTATCCACCACAGCAAACGGCAGGCCTGTCAATTCCTCCGCCAGTTCGCGGGGATTGGCGATTGTCGCCGAGCATAATATGAATTGCGGCGCCGCGCCGTACAGTTGACATAATCGGCGTAACCGTCTCAAAACCCCTGCCAGGTGCGAGCCGAAAACTCCGCGGTAAGTATGTGCTTCGTCAATCACCACGTATTTCAGCGAGCGCAGGAACCGCGACCACTGCTGGTGGTTGGGTAAAATCCCGACGTGCAGCATGTCCGGGTTGCTCAGGATAATTCGGGCGTTTTTGCGGATGTCTCCTCTTTCCGCAGGCGGCGTATCGCCGTCGAAGGTGGCAAAATCGTCACCCTTAAACAAATCCGGACAGAAATTTTCATGCAGCGCGCGCAGCTGGTCCTGTGCCAGGGCTTTGGTGGGGAAGAGGTATAACGCCCGGCCTTCCGGCGAAGTCAGCAGCGTCTGCAGCGCGGGGATGTTGTAGCACAGCGATTTGCCGCTGGCGCTGGGGGTCACGACAATCACGTTTTTGCCGTCCAACGCATGATTGACCGCTTCCGCCTGATGGGTGTACAGGGGTAAAAAGTTGCGGTTTTTCAGGCATTCTTCGAATTCTGGTTCCAGCGGCTTTGCCAGTTCCGCAAAACGGGCTTCATGCGGGCGGATATGCTCGATGTGGGCAATCTGCTCGTGGTAGGTCGGTATTGAGACTAAATAGCTGAGGAAAGCCGAGGTATCCATACTGCTCCTCTAATGGCTATACGGTGATGTAGAAACCGGTTGCAAAAAAACTTGCGGGAAATAATTGTTTTTATGGCGTTTGTCATCCGGCGCCGCCGCATCTCCGTCTTTTCAGGCAGCTTTACTGAACATGTAGCCGACATTGGAAACGGTGATGATGTACCTGGGGTTTGCCGGGTCCGGTTCCAGCTTGCGCCGTAGCCGGTTGATAAAGACTCGCAGATATTCTTTTTCAGCGGAATATTCCGAGCCCCACACCGTTTTCAGCAGAGAGCTGTGATCCAGCACTTTCCCGGCGTTGAGTGCCAATTCGCTCAAAATGCCGAATTCCGTCGGTGTCAATTTTATTTCGCCGCCAGCAGCGGTGACTTTTTTCGAACTGAAGTCAATCGCAATATCATCGAACTTCAATACGCTGGGAACCGAATTAATTGCGCCCCCGGACCGCCGGAGAACCGATTCAACCCGGGCGATCAACTCCGCGGCGGCAAAAGGTTTGCAGACATAATCATCAGCCCCGGCTTCCAGACATTTTACCTTATCTTCTACACTTTGCGCCGTGCTGACGATAATGATTGGCGTCTGCGTCCACTCTCGCAGCAGACCGCAAACTTGTAACCCATCGAACTTCGGCATTAACATGTCCAGAAGGATGATATCGGGCATCTCCTTTTGCACAGCCTCAATCGCGGCTAACCCATCTGCGGCCGTTTCTGTCTTATAACCGGCTTCTTTAAATATGGCTTGCAGATAACGCACCACGATCGGGTCGTCGTCAACAATAAGTACCTGGTATTGATGCACTGCGCCCTGTCCTTTGAAATAACTAATGCCCGTACATGCTTGAGGCCGGACGGTAACGGTTTTTACCCGTGGCGGTCCTGCCTTATTAATTAAATGAAGCTTATCGCAAGTATCCGGTTTTGTCAATTCAAAACCTTGCTTTTTAGTTTCCTGACCCGTCCCACTTGCCTTACCCCGTGTCCGGTATCCTCCAGGCTATTTTTTATTAAATGTTTATATTTTGTAGCGGATTGTTTATGCCCTGTTTATGCCGCAAATGCAACAATAGGAACAGATTGCGTAACCCGCGTGAATATACTTGAGTAGTATTCAGGAAAAACAGCGATGGCTTCAACCGAAAGTAAACAAAAACTCCCGGGAAGAGGTTTCTTCCTCCGGTTGAAAAACTGTTTTTCAGCGGCAGGGAGATCCGGTTGGCTGCATACCAATAAATTACGGATAATCAGCATCTGCTTTGCTTTTGTCATCATCTTTGCCGGATACGAAGCTGTTTATGAGTATGCCAAGCTGCAGCAGGCTGACAATGCTAAAAATGAACTCATTAAGACCTACTCGCAGTCGGTTGTAATTTTGAGCCGGCAGAATAACGCTATTAATAACGCCCTGGCCGCAACTAACTTAACCCTGGCAACCGGCGATTCTAATTCGGCAGCGGCCTTACTCCAACTGTCGCCCTCAGCTGCAGGCGGGAATGTATCTGAATTTGCGTCCTATGCCGACCTCATCGCGTGGCTGAAACAGGATGATACGCATCAACAGGTATATTCAACAACTTTCCAGTGTGTGGATTTTGCGGAGATGATGAGTGAGCATGCCATTAAAGACGGATACTGGATTTTCCCGGCTGTTGATTTAGCCGACGGCCATATGCAGTGTATCGCGCCGATAGGCGGCAACCTGTATGCAATCGAACCGCAAACTAATGCGGTAACGTTATGGGCGGCGAAGAGTACCCCATAACGCCGTGCAATCAATTTTCAAACGGAGGTTTGAAGAATGCAAATTACGCAAGACTATTACAAGGTATTGGGCGTTACCCCGGACGCAAGTCTTTGCCAGATAAAGGCCGCCTACCGCACGTTGGCTTTTCGGTACCATCCCGACCGGAATCATAATAACGTCGAAGCCAACCAAAAAATGATGGAAATAAACGTGGCGAATGATACCCTTTCCAATCCGGTCACAAGAAAGCAGTATGACGTTCCCATGGGATATCATGTCAATGTTTCAAAATTTAAAGTCGGGAACAAAGTAATAATTAATTCCCATTCTCCTTCGCCGTACCGGGGCCGAACGGGGTTGGTAGATGCAGAACCTTTTAAAGATACTTTTCGGTATTGGTATATGGTGAGGTTCGATTCGAACAGTTTTTCTATGGTCAACCGTTTTGCTGAAGAAGAACTTAGCGCGGTAATACCTGAAAACGACAAAGAACATGTATGCCGCGGGTAAGATGATATATTGGGTTCGAGGGGCTCAGGCTCCCGGATGCCGTCCGGTTAAAAGACGGAAATAAATTCCGTCTCGCAGTTCAGCACTTCCACATCCAGCCTGGTCGTTTCGATAAAATCCACAATGCGGGAAATCATTTCGTTGGTATGGCGGTTATCGTTGCTCACGCAGCAGACCCCGATGGTGGCGATTTGCCACATGTCGCCGTTTTCCACTTCCGCCACCGAGACGTGAAATTTATCGCGGACACGGGCGATGATGGACTGCACCACCATTCTTTTGCCTTTCAGGGTTTCATTTTCCGGGATGCGCAGGTCGATTTTGCAGACACCGATATTCATGGTTTGTTCCCTTACTGAATTGTTAGTCCCCTTTGAGTCTTTAGGACGAAATACTTTTAACCGGGGTTAAAAGTACGCCCTTAAGCGCGCAGGTAAAACGTACAAGAGTCAGGGTGAGGGTTTTATTCTTGCTTTGAATCTTCACCGGCCTGGTATTTGAATTTAGCCCGTTCGGCGACGATGGAAAGCAAAGTGGCAGACGCCCCCCGCGGGCTGTACATGCCCTTTTCCCATTCGCTGATGGTCTGCTGGCGGGTGCCCAGCTGCTCGGCCATTTCATTCTGCGTCAGTTTCAGGTGCGCCCGCAAAGCGTGGATTTTGGCGCTGTCCCACTGGGCGCGTTTGTTTTTCTTTTCTTCTGCCATACCTGGATTTTACACGAATTAGTGTAAAAAATCAATCAAAATGTTGACAGCTATCCGTGTTTGGCTTATATTTAGCAGGTGATGAAAACAAAACTCGGGGCGTCATTTTTATTCGTGTTTGTCCTCTTATTTGCAATGCTGGCCGCCGTCATTCCGGCGCTGCCGGTATTGGCTGCGCCCGCAATTTTTGTCTCGCCTTCGGCCGGCGTTTCCGGCACTAAGGTTACCGTCAGCGGCGCGAATTTCAGTTCTTATTCCGGCGACCAGCTTTCGATTTATTTTGATAACACCAAAGTTGCGCCCAATATCGCGGTGGCCGCCAACGGCACTATTTACCAGGTAGTTTTTTGGGTTCCGGATAAGGTCATTCCGGGTAACCATGCGGTCAATGTCGAGGGCAGCACCGGTACGGTGCTGGCAACTACACAATTTTATGTGGCCACACCGGACGTCGTGTTGAGCCGCTGGAGCGCGACTGTCGGTTCCAATATCACCGCCACCTGCGACGGTTTCCACGCCGGGCAGCTGGTCACTTTTCAGTATTACACGGCCGCCGAACAGGATATCCTTTCCACCGCTACCGCCGGCGATACCGGGGAGTGCAGCGTCCAGTTTAGCGTTCCGGCTGGAGCCTCCGGCAGCCATGAAATCATTGCCGAAGACGAGTTGGGGGATTACGCATCCGCCAATATCGAGGTCACCCCTTCACTCAATATCAATCTCCCTGTTGCCACCGTCGGGGACAGGGTGGAAATCACCGGCACCGGTTTTAACAGCAACGACGAGGTTGATGTTATCCTTTACGGGCATACGGTGGCCATCGCCGAGACTTCCTACCGTGGTTCCTTCGACGCGCTTTTTAATGTGCCGGTAATCAAAGCCGGGATTTATTCCCTGGAAATCCAGGAAGCTGGACAGGCCGTCCGGTGGCTGGATTTTACCGTAATGCCGAAAATCACGGTCAACCTCTCCACCGGCAACGTGGGCTCGACAATTCAGCTTACCGGCCAGGGATTTGAAGTTAACTCCCTGGTGCAAATTGATTATGACACCCAGGAAATGACCACGGTCACGACGGATGATACCGGCGCTTTTACCGGCTCTTTTAATGTCCCCATCAGCACTTCCGGACCGCACAATATCATCGTGACCGACGGCTTGAATACCGAACAGACCGTTTTTACGATGGAATCCACCCCGCCGCCCGTGCCGGATACCTATGTGCCCAAGCCCAATTCATCGGTGCAAGCACAGGTGTCTTTCGCCTGGGGCACGGTCTATGACCCCAGCGAGCCGGTTTCCTATTCTTTCCAGATTGCGAAGACCCGGGATTTCCAGCAGCCGCTGCTGGAAGAGGATAATTTATCGGTGACGCAGTTCAACCTGACGAAAGCCGAAGAGTTGCTGCCCAACCGGCAATATACCAGTTATTACTGGCGGGTCCGCGCGACGGACGGCGCTTCGAATGTCGGGGCCTGGTCGGCGGCGGTACCGTTCCGGGTGGAACCCTCCGGTACCCTGCCGCAGTGGGCAAATTATCTGCTCCTGGGCATCGGTGTGCTGCTGGTGCTTGTTATGTCGGTCCGCATCCTGATTGGCGTGCTCTCCCTGAAAACTGAGAAAAAGGCTTAGCTCAGGTATTCGCGCTGAGTATCCGGATCAGCCGGGTGGCCGCTTTCACCATCGGCAGTTTATCCACTTCCCGCAAGGCTTCCAGCATATTCTTTTCTGTGGCCGGATAAGTGGTCATCACAATCGGCACAAATTTCGCGGAAACAGGCTCTTTCTGGATTACACCGGCGATGCTGATATTGTATTTCCAGAAGATGTTGCAGATTTGTGCCAGCACCCCGGCCTGGTTGGCGACACTGAAGCGTAGATAGTAACGGCGTTCTGCGTCGCCGGTAGAACTTAAGACCAGCGGTTTTTTAGATGTGGGCATCGGCATCTGCCGTCCTTCGACAATATCGGCTAAATCTTTGACTATGGCGTCCGTGGTGGGATAAACCCCGGCCCCCGGCGCCACCAGCCCGGATATCACGCCGTATTCATCCTCCAGTTCCGTGCCGTTGTAGGCGCCTTCCAGCGAACCCAGCAAAGAATATTCCGGTAATAACGCAGGGTGTACCCCAACGGCAAAAGTATCGTCCATTTGTTCGATGACGCCGACCAGTTTGATAGCATATCCCAGCTCTGCGGCGTATTCGATATCCTGGGAAGTGATGTCCCGGATGCCCTCGACGGTGAATTCCGGCACTTTTTGATAGGAATTGGTAATCAGGTTGACCAGGATGCGGATTTTGTTTGCGGTGTCGTTGCCGTCAATATCATCCGAAGGGTCGCGCTCGGCAAAACCTTTTTCCTGGGCTTCCTTCAGCGCTTCTTTGAAACTCTTTTCATCCCGGGACATGGTGGAGAGGATATAGTTAGAAGTACCGTTCAGGATGGCGTAAATCCGTTTGAATTTTTTGGTCGCCGCGCCGGCCTGCTGGAATTCGTGGATTAAGGAATGGCAGCCGACAAAACTGGCACGGAAACCGACTTTACGGTTCAGTTTGGCCGCCAACGAGAAGATATCTTTACCTTCGGAGGCCAGCATTTTTTTATTGGCGGTGACCACGTCCTTGCCGTTCTTTAAGGCGGTCATCTGGATGGATTTGGCCGGTTCGATGCCGCCGATAGTTTCCACGATGATGTCGATGTCCGGGTCGTTGACCACCGATTTCCAGTCGTCGCTGAGCATGGTTTTAGGGATTTTCACCGGGCGCCGGGTTTTCAGGTCGATGTCCACAACTTTGGCCAGTTCGAGGCCGTTGACGCCTTTTTCATAAAGCGCCCGCACCACGCCCACGCCGATATTCCCGAAACCGATAACCGCGACTTTTTTTACTGCTGCCATCGTAATCTCTCCTGCCGGATTTTGTGCCGATTAGCCAATATTATCGTGAGATGAGGTGAAGTGTCAAACCCCATAATAAATCCGAAATCCCAAATATTAAAACCACGTTTGTCATTCCTGCGAAGGCAGGAATCCAGTCACCGCAACCCCAATAAATTCCAAACTCCAAATACCAATTTAAAAACTTCAGCCCTCTCGCCACTTTGTGGGAGAGAGTTTGGAGAAAGGGGCAGTTTGTCATTATCGGGCTTGACCCGATAATTCAGAAATTGACGGGGAGTTAGTGCAGACCATGACTGGAGTACAAAGGTAATCAGTTGGTTATTGAAACGTTAAATTAGTAAAATTGCGCTATTTATTAATTCTTCATTAATCTCAATGCGTTCGTCTACTTCATCCAGTAAATCATCATGAGAATAAAGGCCGTGAACTAAATATGTTACAATGCCCTCTGATTTGGCGGCTGTAATGGCAGGAATAAAATCACTATCGCCGGCTACAATAAATACTTCATCGACAGTTCTTCTCGCGGCATGTAATGTTAAATCAATGCCTAATAAAAGATCCACACGTTTTTGTTCATATATTGGTTTGCCTTCAGAATTATCTCCCCTGTATGCGAGTCTACCTAAACGAACTTCAAATCTCGATGTTCTTTGAAGTGCCCGGAAAAAACGCTGTGCGTTGCTGAGTTTCTGGCTTTGTTCGGCGGTAGGAGGGTCGCTCTGATATGGAAGGCAATGGTAATAGTATATGCGTATTATTTCTCTGTCGATACCGGCTTTTTTTACAACATTGCTCAGAAATAAATGAAAATCTACTTTTTGCCCGCGTCGGATTGGTTCAAGTATCTTGTCAAGATATGCGCCATCAACAAATATGGCTACCCGGTGGGTTCCCATAAAACAACACATCCTCAACGTCTACAAGCATTAACCTGCAAACGCTGAGGATTTATACACTAGCTGTATCATAATCAGCCTGGCAGCGTTTGTCAATAGTTATTATACATACTATCTTATTATAATACAATCATTAGTGAAAAATATAAAATTGCTTACCATCCTATTTTCTCGATTCTTGATTATTTCCCCAAACTTCCTCTGGCTTCTCTGGGGACGTACAGATTGGCGGCTTCGACCAGCAGGGCCGTGCTCATCAGGAAATCGTCGTGGCCTTTGGCCGGGTCAACAAAGAAATTCAAGGTTTGGCTGGCGCGGTACTGACTTTGCGCGTTATCTATTTCCCACCGGAATTCCCGGTATTCTTCCGAGTTGTCTGCTGCATAAATTTTCAGACGGCCGGAATTGACCGCCGCCTGCAGGCTGAAACCCAGCATGGTTTTTGAAGGCGGGGTGAAAGTAAACGGGATCACGTGCATCCCGATAGCCTCTTTTAAAAATGAAGCCACCGGCTGCCCGGCGCCGGTCGCGTCCACCACGATTTTCTTACAGCCCCAGACGCCCCTTGTCAGATCAATGATTTTGGAATACAATTCAGTGTGCTTGGTGCCGGTCCAGTGGTAATGCTCGACGATTCGGACCCCGGGCTGTTTCTGAATCCGGTTGGTCGCCGTGTAATCCAGTTCCCCGATGGTAATCACAGTCGAATCGCGGCGCTTTTGGGCAGCCCAGAGTTTGAAATCGTTGATTTCCTCGGCTTCACCCGCCAGGTCAATACCGGCGACATAGATTTTACCGTTTTCCGGCTGATGGATGCGGGAATGCAGGCCCTGTAACTGCGCTTTTTGCGCAGATGAAAAAAATCCCCCGCCGCCGTGCAGCGGCAGCAGGCAATACTGCGTCCGGAACAGCGGATGGTCCTCCCCGAGGCGTTCCCGTTCTCCTTCGACATAAGCCAGATAGGACGGATTATATTTTGCGATTTCCTGCCAATCGTAGCGGAAATGGCGGTGGATACCGTCTTTTCTTTCCATTTCCAGGTTTGTCTGCTTGACCTCTTCCAGCAAGGTCGCATCATCCCAGGTTGTGCCGTAAAGTATGGTCGTGACGTTGGTGGTGCTGCCCATCGGTTTGAAATCCCGTGTGTACTTTTCCTTGGTGACGTCCTGGGCTTCGTCAACTTCTAGCAGCAGGTGCGCCGTATTGCCTACGACGTTGGCCATTTTATCCGCGGAGAGGAAAATGGCGCGCGCATTGCCCATACAGACGGTGTTGCCGTTTTGGGTTTTCCAGAAACGTCCGAAACCGGCATCGTTCAAGCGGTCTGTCAGGCGTGCCATCGAGTTTATTGCCTGCGGATGAAAAGTCGGCGCGCATTTTATCAGGTTCTTCTTTTCGTTAATGAAAAGGCCGAGCAGTGCCATTTGCAATCGTGCCGAGATTTCATTTTTGCCCCCCTGGCGGGCAATTTCCACGGAAAAAGTTATCCCCTTCTGGTTGAAAACACTGTCCATCACCGCCTCCCCGATTTCCATCTGGTAGGGGCGTAACTCGTATGCGTCTAAGGGACAGGGCTTCTCATTTTTTGAGGAATTGCATGACGCCGACTCCAGCGGGTATGATGATCCCTTTGAGCGCATTTTGCATCGCCTCCGCAAATGTTTTCTGGTCTGATTTACTGATGTTATATTTCGTCATTATCACCCTCGCCAAAGCTGTCACCGCCTTTGTAATCATTTGCAAGTTTTCCGGGTCGTGGGCAATCAATGATTGAATTTTCACCCGCATCAATGCAATCTCGCTGTCCAGCCCCTCGACTTCTGTCGCCAGTTTAAAGTTTTTCCGCTCTTCCTCGTCCATCACTTTCATGTAAAAACCGTATTTTCTTGCATTCTTGTTGCAAGCTTGTGCCCCGGCTTTTTTCTTCGTTTCTTCACCCATCTTTTTTCCTCCCGCCGGATAATAATAGAACATATGTTCTATTATTGTAAAGCGGTTTTTGTCACCCCCCTTTAGTGAACAGCGGTCAGCTTTCAGCAGCAGGCGACGGCGGTTTGTTTTAAACCCGCCCCTACGCGCGGAGAGAACTAATAAAACCTTGTCCTTGAAACTTGTCATTTGTCTCTTTATACTGAAGACAAAATCCGGCAGAGAGAGGAGGATGTATGAGGACACATGTGGCAGCCCCGAAACAAATCAACCCTAAGAGTTTGGCCGATTACCTGGAAGTGATTAGCAAGGCTGCTTTTCAGGCGGGGATATCCTGGCAGGTGGTGGAAAGCAAATGGCCGGGCATCAAAGAAAGCTTCGATAATTTCGACCCGGCGGTGATTGCGAAGTACACCGGCACCAAAATGGCCGATTTATTGGAAGACGACCGCGTTATCCGCAACCATCTCAAGCTGGAGGCGGTGGTCTTTAACGCCCGCCGCATGCTCGAACTGGATAAACAATACAAAGGCTTCAAGAAATATTTGCGGTCTTTCGGCAGCTACGAGGAGTTGGTCAAAGATTTGCGCAAGAACTTCAAATTCCTCGGCGAAATGGGCGCTTACTATTTCCTCTATGTCGTCGGAGAAAAAGTCCCGGACTGGGAAGAATGGAGCAAGGACCATTTTGCAAAGCGATGAAAGGCTAATAAAACTGTAAGGTGAATCCTGCTCTGCCTAAGGGAGTCCTGGAGGCCATGGTACTTTGCGCAGCAAATGTAGGCGTTGAGCCCCTCTGTGAATAAATAAAATCCCCTTTCCATATTGGGAAGGGGCAAGGGGATAGGGTTTTGTGAACTGAAGACATTGCAACAATGATGATATCCGGCGGTTTTTATGTGTTATTTTTGTATTTGGTGTTTTAGATTTGTTTAGGATTTCGATATTAGTATTTAGGATTTATTCTTTGCTTGCCCCTTGAATCTTGGCTCTTTCAGTGGAATCGTTGCTAAGTTTTGCCGGACAGTATACAATAAGGCTCTGAAATGAGTATCGCCAGAGATTTATACCAGCTCCAGGAAGTCGACACGGCGCTTGAAGCCAACCTGCAAGCGCAAAAAAAAGTGTCCGCGCAAATCGGGGAAAGTCAGCTTGTCCTCAAAGCCAAAGCCAAACTGGACGAGGAACTGAAAAACCTGGAAAGACTGGCCGCGCAGCAGAAATCCACAGAGTGGGAAATTGACGACCTGACGGCCAAAATCAAAGACACCGAGAAAAAACTCTACGGCGGCAAAATTTTCAATTCCAAAGAATTGGGCAGTCTGCAGCAGGAAACGGACGAACTCAAAAAACGGCGTTCCGGGTTGGAAGACAAATCGCTTGGGCTGATGGACGAACTGGAAGCGCTCCGCAAAGCGATTGACTTCAGTAAAGAAGAACTGGCCAAACTGCAGGCGCAGTGGCAGGCGCAGCAGAAGCAATTCGTCGTGGAATTGATGCAGCTCAAAGCGGCCCAGGCGGTCCACGAGACCAACCGGCAGCAAATCACGGCGCTGATTGACGCCGAAGCGCTGGCGATATATCAGGAACTCAGAAAAAGGAAGGGAGTGGCGGTCGCGAAAGTGGAGCAGGGCATTTGCCAGGGATGCCGCATTACCCTGCCGAATACCGACTTGCAGCGGGCGAAGGGCGGCGGTGTAGTGCGCTGCAGCAGCTGCGGCCGGATTATTTTTCTCGCCTGAAATAACATGAAACTAATCATCAATACCGACGGCCTGTCCAAAGGCAACCCTGGCACCGCGGCCATCGGCGCCACCATCAAAGACGAACGGGGCAAAACGCTGGCGATAATCTCCAAACGCATCGGGATTACGACCAACAACGTGGCGGAATACAAGGCTTTGATTGCCGCCCTGCAGCAGGCTAAAAAAATGGGCGGGACGCAGCTGGAAATCCGTGCCGATTCCGAACTGATGATACGGCAGCTCAACGGCCGTTATAAAATCAAGTCCGAGGGCCTCAAACCGCTGTACATCGAGGCGACGCAGTTATTGACGAAGTTCGAAACCGTGTCTTTAAAGCATGTCCCCCGCGAGCTCAATGCTGAAGCCGACCAACTCGCCAACGACGCGGTGAGATAGTAAAAATAGGATAGTTTCCTCGCCCATTGAGGGAGAGGATTAAGGTGAGGGGGAGTCTAGGTTTAACACTCGCTTGAAATGAAATGATAGATTTAAAATATTCGTTGGTTATCGAGGCGACTGAAGACCCTACATTTTTTACTTTTTACTCCCCGGATCTTGAGGGTTTACCGGCGCCGGCAATTCGGTAGAAGACTGTCTTTACAAAGCAAAATGGGGCATTGAAGAACATGTCGCGTTACTCAAAGAACAAATATTCGCGATCCCCCAAACCAGTGCTAATCCTACAATCACAATTAGAAACGCAAAAAAGCTAGCGGTAGTAAGCCAGTAATTTTCAGGCATATTTGTAATTTATATCTTAATAATATAAGATGAATCGGTATGTTGACCGATAACTACACTGAAGCTGAAATCCAGGCCTTGATTGCTTTTGACGAAATTGCCGCTCCTTTCAATAATCCGAATGATGCGCCGCACGTGCGCGCCCCGAAAAATATCAATGAAGCCCAAACTTATTTCCGCCGGTTTGCGCTGGATTTGACGCCGGCTTTTCAAACGTTGAAAACAAAGGAGCTTATACGCGAAACAAACGGCGAGTTGACTCTAACTCAAGCGGGTAAAAAAATCGCCGATGAACTGCGCATATTAAGACCGCCGATTTATTACTGGTATCGGGATTTTTATTCCGCCGTCGAAACCAGCCGGGCGTTTGATGAATACAGCCGGCGTGTTTTCGGTGCCAACTTAGGCCAGCACGGTTTCAGCGATATAAGCCAAATGCAAAAGATGCTGGATTTGCTGCAATTAGATAAATCAGCAATGGTGCTGGATATCGGCTGCGGCAACGGAAAAATGGCCGAATACATTTCCAATTTAACTCAGGCTTCTGTCACCGGCATCGATTATATTCCGGAGGCGATAGAGCGGGCGACCATGCGCACCCAAAATAAGCGAAACCGTTTGGATTTTATGGTCGCGAATCTTGAGTTTTTGGATTTTGCGCCGGAAGCGTTTGACGCCGTCATCGCGGTGGATACCATCTTTTTTGGCCGCAACATGGCAGCCACGATTTCCGGCTTGAACCGGCTGCTCAAACCAGGCGGCAGAATAGCGGTTTTCAACGGAAATTATCAGGAAAATGATTTCTTGCAAGCCCTGGCCGCTAATGATTTAGCTTATCAGGTTTACGATTTAAGCACGGAGCACGTTCAGCACATGCTTTTAAAACATCAGGTCGCAAAGGAACTGGAGCTAGCTTTCGCCGCGGAGGGCAATATTTTCATCTGGAAGAACCTGATGGCGGAATCATTTGCCGACCTCAATTACCGCAAGCAGCCGGATTATGACCCGGGGAAAAGATATTTATACATTATTAAAAAGCCCTATAAACTCGCCAACGACGCGGTGAGATAAAAAAATACCACTAACTTGCTGTTTTCGCTGCTTGAAACAACGCTTTTAAGTCTTTTGTAAACTGAATTGCTGTCGCTTCATCAGGGAAAGCCCTTTTCGGTATTATGTAACCGGCGTTCGGACGAATATGGATAAACAAATATTTGTCAGCTTCCCAGATATCTTCGATTGCTGCCCATTTCATCTTGGTACTGGAAAACTCGGTGATGTCGTTTATCCCTTCTGCTGAAATCGAATAATTATGAACGCCCAATGTGAGGTTTTGTCCTTTTTTGTAATTTTTTCTAATACTTCTACCTGTCGTAAATTGTATTATTTTAACGAGGAATAAGAAATAACAAAATCCTAAAAACCCCCATAAGATAAAAACTATTCCGAAGAATGCCTTCTCGGTATCAGTTAAGCCGATGGAATTACCACTGAAAATGAAAAAAAGTCCCAGTGATAGCACAATAAACATCGTCGGTAAACCAATTAGCCGTATCTTTTTAATAAATTGGTTCACTTTCGGCGCATTGTGCGTATAAAAATTATGCCATGCAATAATATCGTCTTTTTCGATTTCGCAATCCACTTTGATTTCATTTGGCATCATGACTGCTCTCCTGCCGGTACCTATTAGGTAATTTTTGATGTTATTATATCACTCCCTAATTATCCCATCCAGACTAAATGTTCTGCCGCGTAATTAACCGGATATATGAATCTTGACTATACATCATTATTTCGGTAAAATGTGCCTTATTCGTTTGATTATAACGGGGGCGGGCCATGAATAAAATACAGCTGACGGATGGTAAAGTATTGCTGCGTCCGGCCGAGATGAAAGACGCGAAAGAAATGTTCGGCGCGGTGCAGGAATCAATAGTTGAGGTCGGTGCCTGGATGCCGTGGTGCCATGCGAATTATACCCCCGGGGAAAGTAAAAACTGGATAAAGATGTGCAAAAAAGGCCGGAAAGACGGCACGATTTACGACTTTGCGATTACCGATGCCCGGGATGGCAAGATTTTAGGCGATTGCGGCCTCAACGACATCAGAAAGTCGGATAAAACCGCCAATCTCGGCTACTGGGTCAGGACCAGCCGCACGAAACAGGGCATCTGCACCGCTGCCGCGTTATTACTGGCCGATTACGGTTTCAAAGAACTCAAGTTGAACCGCATCGAAATCCTGGTGGCCGTTGATAATTTGGCCTCGCAGCGGGTGGCCGCTAAAGTCGGCGCCGTGCGGGAAGGAATCCTGCGGAACCGGCTGCTGCTGCACGGCAAAATCCACGATGCGGTGATGTTCTCATTGATTCCAAAGTAGTATATTGCAATCAATTTACAGGCAATCTTCGCATGATTGTTGTATAATTCTGCCGATTGGGACGATAGGCAGGAATCTGAAAATGGAAAAAATTAAATTTACTTATTATCAGGAAAATGAATTTTGGGTCGGCTGCCTCGAAGAATATCCTCACTACCGGACGCAGGGTGTAACTCTCGATGGACTTAAAGATAATCTCAAAGATATCTATGAAGACCTTAAATTTCTCACGGTTACTTAAAACTCATCACTCGCAACTCATAACTTGTACCTCAATCAGGCATTTTGATATTATGATTTTGTTTAGTATTTCGGATTTAGTATTTAGAATTTAAATTTTGAGCCTTCGGCTTGACACTCTTTACCGTCAACAGATACAATAAAGTTTGTTGCCGAGGTAGCTCAGTCGGTAGAGCAGTAGACTGAAAATCTACGTGTCCCCGGTCCGATTCCGGGCCTCGGCACCGGCGGGCGGAAGTAATTCAGTGGTAGAATGCCTCCTTGCCAAGGAGGATGTCGCGAGTTCGAGTCTCGTCTTCCGCTCCATCTTTTTACAGCAATCATTTAATCCCCTCTCTCTAACTCTCTCCCACGGTGGGGCGAGAAGACTGACATAAACGCATATTTTTTTCCTTGAGCCTCCGCTATGCTATAATTCCGCTATGAAGGTCTCAGAAATCGGGGAATTCGGGCTGATTGCGCGCCTCGCTAAAATGGCGCAAAAATCCGCCGGTAAAGATACGACTGCGTTACAGCAGCTGCTGGTCGGCATCGGCGACGACGCCGCGGCTTACTTCCCGGACAATGAAATCCAACTGGCCACCGTTGATTCAATGGTACAGGACGTCCATTTCTCGCTGTCTTACATGTCCTGGCAGGAACTGGGCTGGAAATCCATCGCGGTCAATCTCAGCGATATCGCCGCCATGGGCGGTTTCCCGCGTTATGCCCTGGTCTCTCTGGGCTTGCCGCCCGATGCCGAAGTGGAGAGTGTGATTGACCTGTACCGGGGAATGTTCGACATCGCCGGTAAATTCGGACTGGCAATTGTCGGCGGCGATACGGTCAGTGCACCGTTGGTTTTTGTCAGCGTCATGGTCATCGGCAGCGCCGGGGATAGGAAAAGGGGCATGCTGCGGCGGTCGGCGGCCAAACCCGGCGATAAAATCGCCGTCACCAATGCACTGGGGGCGTCCGCCGGCGGGCTCAAAATGCTGCAGGAAGGACTGAAATTCAGCCCCCAATATGCCAAACAACTGCGGCAGGCGCATCTTTTACCAAACCCACGTGTTTCTGAAGGTCAACTGCTGGTTGCGAAAGGCGTCAGATGCGGCATGGACGTCAGCGACGGCTTAATCGGCGATCTGGGCCACATCTGCGCGGAAAGCAAAATCGGCGCCCGGATTAATGTCGATTCGGTGCCGGTCTCTCCCGCCGCGACCGCCTGCTTCGGAGAAAGGGGATTGGAAATGGCCCTGACCGGAGGCGAAGACTACGAATTGCTTTTTACGGCCGGACCTCAAATAATGAATAAGGTAATCAAAGTGATGCCGTGCCCGGTGACGGTCGTCGGGGAAATCACCGCGGAAAATACCGGCAAAGTAAAACTGGTGGGAAAAAAGGGAAAACCCTTTACAATTAAAAAAACAGGCTGGGATCATTTTAATATAGGTTAGTTTCCTCGCCCTTGAGGGGAGAGGATTAAGGTGACGGTGAAATCACCGGTTTAACATTACTATTTGTGGAAACTATCCGGGTGAAAATCTCCTTATCCCGAGAGACAATAAAATGAACACACTAAATTTTAAAACTCACAGCGCGGCAGAAACACAAAACTTCGGCACCAGGCTCGGCAAGCTGGCGCAGCCCGGCGATATCTTCCTGCTCATCGGGGAATTGGGTGCCGGCAAAACCTGCCTGACGCAGGGCATCGCTTACGGCCTCGATATCCACGAATATACGCTGAGCCCCTCCTTCGTTATCATGCGGGAACTGCACGGCCGCCTCTCGCTCTATCACATGGATTTTTACCGCCTGGATAACATCGCCGAAATCAGCGACTTAGGCCTGGACGATTACCTTTTCGGGGAAGGCGTTTGCGTCATCGAATGGGCCAATAAAGGAATGACGGTGCTGCCGGAAGACCACCTGGTGATTAAAATTGATTATCTGTCCGGCGATGAGCGCAGTTTCACCATCGAACCGCACGGCGGGCGCTACGTTAAAATGCTGAAAGAATTTGGTTCCCAAAAGAAGGCATAAGCAATAGCAGTTGTTTTCTAATGAATGATTAGTTCTCTCTCCCCCCGGAGCGCATTTCACCAAAATGCGCGGAGGTACTCAGGACAAAAGTCACGAGTATAGCGGGAGAGAGCTAGAGAGAGGGGGTTCAGGTGTTACTGGCAATTGATACATCAACCGATACTGCGAGCCTGGCGCTGGCGCATGACAGGACTGTGCTGGCCGAGTTGACCTGGCGTTCCAAACAGAACCACACCACCCAGCTCCTCCCGAATCTGAATTATTTGTTCGGCATTACCGGCACGGATGTAAAATCTTTGACAGGAATAATCATCGCGCAGGGGCCGGGCAGTTTTAACGGGCTTAGAGTCGGCGTCAGCGCTGCCAAAGGTCTGGCTTTCAGCCTGGAAATCCCGATTGTCGGTATCAACAGCCTGGCAATGGCGGCCTACCAGTATGCGGAAACCGGCCTGCCGGTCTGCGCCATTTTCAACGCTGGACGCAATGAGATTGCGACCGCGACCTATCAGAAAAAATACGGCAAATGGCAGGAAATCAGTAAAGCGGACATCGTGACCGTGGAACACCTTTGCAAACATATCGCCAAAAAGACGTTGTTTTGCGGGGAATTTCTACCGGCAGTGTCAGAGCAAATCAAAAGCCTGCTAAAGGCGCAAGCCGTCATCCCGCCGCAAATCCCGGATATCAAACGCGCAAGCTTCCTGCTGGAACTGGGTAAACAGCGTCTGGACGCCGGCGACGTGGATGATGCCGTCACCCTCGCGCCGATTTATCTGCGCCGTCCGCCAATCGGCGCCCCCAAAAAAGAATAGGCGCAGGAAACAGTTGAATAATTCTCCCTTAATCCCTCCCTCGATAAACTCGGGACATTGTCCTTAAAAAGGAGGGAGATTTGATAGGATGGTGGCACCATGATAACTCAACAGCAATGGAATATCATCCGCTGCGTCGTGGATAAAGCCAATAAAAGCTGCAGCCATGTTTCTATCGCTACGGTGAACGCCGACGGTTCCCCTCACGTCACGCCTATCGGTACACTGGCATTACATGACGATCCCAGCGGATATTTCTTCGATGAGTTATGCACCGTTTCGCGAACAAACCTCGACCGGAATCCTCAACTGTGTATCCTCGCCGTCAATGCCGGGATGCCTTTCTGGATAAAGTCGCTGGTCATGGGTAAATTCTCTACACCCCCGGCAGTGCGGCTGGTGGGTACCGTCAAACCGCTGCGTGAAGCGGCTCCCGAGGAGATTGCCGCTTGGCGCCGTCATGTCGCCAAAGCCCGCCTTACCAAAGGCTATGAAATCATGTGGAGCCGGATGCATTTGGTGCGTGACGTCCAATTCGATTCCTTCGAAGCGGTCAACTGCGGTAAAATGACCGCCGGGTTGTTATAGTTTTCCCTGATATGGGAAGCAGTGTGTCACCTCTTTTTAAGGTTTGTAACATATTGACATATATATGTTAAAATGTTAGTGTAGCATCATTCAGGAGGTGTATTTTGACTACGCAAAACAAACGCACCACGATTTATTTAGACCCCGAATTGCATAAAGCGCTGCGTTTAAAAGCCGCGGAAACATCCCGCTCGGTCACAGAATTAATCAACGATGCAGTGCGGGAATCTTTAGCGGAAGATGCCGAGGATAACGCCGCATTCATTGTGAGAGAAAAGGAACCCCTAATTAGCTATGACGAAATGGTCAAAAGGCTAAAAAAAGATGGCCTTTTATAAAATATATTTTCGTGAATCCGTCCAAAAAGACCTAAAGCAAATTCCTCAAAATGATTTAAAAAAGATATTCAATCGTGTATATTTACTGGAAAGTGAACCGCGACCTTATGGATGTGAAAAACTGACAGGACAGGAAAGGTATCGTATCCGTCAGGGCGACTACCGCATAATATATGAAATTCGAGATAAAGAACTTGTTATCTGGATTGTAAAATCGGGCATCGTAAAGATGTCTATCGTTTCAATAATTAGGTTCATGGATCTTCAAGGACGGCCCCGGAATGGAATGGCCCAAAAGGTTTAAATACGACCCCGTCAAACCCCTCATCGAATCCGATAACCCGGCGGTTTTTTATTTTACACAGCGGGATTTACTGCAGCGCAACGTCGCCGCGCCTTCAGCTTCACTCTGGACCTTACAGATACCGCAGCGGATTATCAGCCGGCAGGAACCCGGCGGCTGGTGGAAAGCGCTCGGCAATGACGAAGATTACTATTTAG
>Ga0187863_10000773_pt1 | contig 26556 bp, 22 predicted proteins | sample June2016WEW_11_1_FD_132975 | JGI IMG/M metagenome (GOLD analysis project Ga0187863, IMG submission 132975) | Peatland microbial communities from SPRUCE experiment site at the Marcell Experimental Forest, Minnesota, USA - June2016WEW_11_10 | ecosystem: Environmental > Terrestrial > Soil >...
CCGGGTAGGTCGCTTGAGCTGCGCGGCGACGCGCATCCCAGAGGAATGGCTGTCCACGACAGAACCCGGCTTAACGGCCGACTCTTTTCTAGCGCTGACGCGCACATTAACGGCGTCGAAGCGACGCCGACCTTGAGTGTTCAGAAAAAGAATAAAACTCAGCGTCGGACGCGAAATCCAAAACAAAAAGAATGACAACAGCGGCATCGCTCTGCGCGCTGTTTAACAAAGTCCTATAACAGGTTGATTCGGAACGGCTACAGACGGTGTCGGTCGTTGCCGACGAAATGTGATCTAAGTCTCTGTTGTCCCGAGTTTTTTTTAACTCATCCCGTTGACGTGTGCCGGAGCGCTGCCTATAGTGGAGCCCGGTGGAAAAAAGTGGGAGAAAATGGGTCGCGGGACCCATCAAGCGATGTTTCGGGGCGCCAATAAACTCACTCTCGATACCAAAGGGCGCATGGTCATGCCGACCCGCTATCGCGAGCGGCTGCAAGAACGCTGCGGCGGGAAGTTGGTGGTCACCGTGGACAAGGACCAGTGTCTGCTCGTGTATCCCATGCCCGATTGGGAGGAGATCGAGCGCAAGTTGATGAAGTTGCCGAGCTTCGATCCGCGCGCGCGGCGGCTGCAGCGGCTGATGGTCGGGCACGCCACGGAACTCGATCTCGATGCGCAGGGCCGCGTGTTGCTGCCGTCGAATCTGCGTGAATTTGCCTCGCTGACGCGCGACGCCGTGCTCATCGGTCAGGGGCTGCGCTTCGAACTGTGGGATGAGGAGAAATGGAATCAGCGGCGCGACGAGTGGTTGGCGAGCGAAGAGTCCGCCACCGACTTATCCGCTGATCTCGAAACGCTGTCGCTCTGATCCTCGAGGGCGAGGCGACATCGATGGTGGATGCGGGCGCGGGACACACGGCGGTATTGCTACCTCAAGTGCTGGCCGCTTTGAACATTCGGGCGAGTGGCACCTATCTGGATGCCACCTTTGGGCGGGGCGGACATGCAGGCGCGATTTTGGAGAAGCTCATCGCTGACGGTCGGTTGCTTTGCCTCGATCGCGATGCGGCGGCCGTGGCCGACGCGCAGGCTCGATGGGGAGGGGATCCGCGCGTCAAGATCTTCCTTGCGCCTTTCTCCAGCCTCGCGGCGTGCGCTGACGAGGTCGAGTCCGGTCTCAAGTTCGACGGCATCCTGTTCGACCTCGGCGTCTCCTCGCCGCAACTCGACGATGCCGACCGGGGCTTTAGCTTCATGCGCGACGGACCTCTGGATATGCGCATGAGCCAGGGGCAGGGCATGAGCGCCGCCGACGTGGTGAACGGTGCGTCCGAGGCGCAGCTCATCCGTATTTTCCGCGAATTCGGCGAAGAGCGAGTGGCTCCCCGGATCGCGCGCGCCATCGTCGCCGATCGACAAATCCGGCCCTTCGAACGCACGCGCCAGCTCGCCGAGATGATCGAGCGCGTTGCACGCTCACGCGAGCGGCACAAGCATCCGGCGACCCGTGTGTTCCAGGCGCTGCGCATTTACGTAAACGCCGAACTCGATGAGCTCAAGGTCGCCCTCGATGCCGCTCTCGACCGTCTCGCGCCAAATGGGCGTCTCGCGGTCATCAGCTTTCATTCCCTCGAGGATCGCATGGTGAAGCAGTTCATGCGCCGCCACGCGAGCCCGGATCCGGTGTTTGCGGGCTTGCCGGACATCCCCGTCCACTTCAGGCCCAAGCTTAAGGTGGTGGGCAAATCCGTCGAGCCCGAGACCGAGGAAACCGAGCGCAATCCGCGCGCACGCAGCGCGCGGCTGCGCGTTGCCGAACGCCTGAGCCAAGGAATCGCCGCATGACGCTGAGCAAGCTGACCGCCAAGCCGTTGACCTTCGGCAGACTTCTGCCGCTGGCCGTGCCCCTGTTGTGGCTTGCGGTGTTGGGATCCGCAGTGCAGGTGATCTACGCACGGCACAAAGCGCGCGATGAATTCGTACGCCTCGAGAAGCTCAATTCGCAGCGCGATTCGCTCGAGATGGAATGGGGCCGGCTGCAGCTCGAGCAGAGCTACTGGTCCTCGAACGCGTTCGTCGAGCGCGTCGCCAACGCGAAACTCCAGATGAGCCTGCCGCAGACCCGCGACGTGCGGATCGTGCGGCCGTGAAGCAGCGCTCGAGCGAAAACACCTCCGGCGCGGCGACCTACCGCTGGCGATCCGCCGTCATCCTGGGGCTCGTGGTACTCGGCGCGGTCGGCCTTGCGGCGCGCGCGGTCGAGCTGCAGTTGATCGATCACGGCTTTCTGGCCAAGCAAGGGGACGATCGCTCCATGCGCGTGGTCAAGATCGCGGCCCATCGTGGCGCGATCACCGACCGCAGCGGCGAGCCGCTGGCCGTGAGTACGCCGGTCGACAGTGTGTGGGTCAACCCGCAGGAGCTGAACGACAACATCGACCAGCTTCCGCGACTCGCCAAGGCGTTGAAACAGGATCAGCAGGTGCTCGCGCGCCGCGTCACCAGCAACCTCGATCGCGAGTTCCTGTATCTCGAGCGCGCCATGCCGCCCGAGGAGGCGGCGCACATCAAGGCGCTCGGAATTCCGGGCGTGTATCTGCAGCGCGAGTACCGGCGCTACTACCCGGCGGGCGAAGTGACCGGTCATGTGGTCGGGTTCACCACGATCGACGATCAGGGTCAGGAGGGGCTGGAGCTCGGCTACGAGCAGCTGATGAACGGCGAGGATGGGGCGAAGCGCGTCATCCAGGACATGTTCGGGCACTACGTCGAGAACGTCGAGAGCATCCGCGCCGCGCGGCCCGGCCGCGATTTCGTCACCAGCATCGATTTGCGCATTCAATACCTGGCGTACCGGGAATTGAAGGAGGCGATGCAGGACTACCACGCGAAAGCGGGCTCCGTGATCGTGATCGACGTGGATACCGGCGAAGTGCTCGCCATGGTGGATCAACCTTCCTACAACCCGAACGATCGCGAGCAGTTGAAGCCCGCCCTGTATCGAAATCGCGCGGTCACCGACATCTTCGAGCCGGGCTCGAGCATCAAGCCGTTCATCATGGCGGCGGCCCTGGCGTCGGGCCAGTACCGGCCCGACAGCGTCGTCGACACCTCGCCGGGGTTCATCCAGGTCGGCAACAAGGTGTTCGAAGACGAGTCCAACCTCGGCGTCATCGATCTCGCCACCATCCTCGCGAAGTCGAGCAATGTCGGTACGGCCAAGGTCGCGTTGTCGCTGAAGCCCGAGCAGATCTGGGACACGCTCACGAGCCTGGGTTTCGGCCAGGTGACCGGCTCAGGCTTTCCGGGCGAATCGGCCGGCATGCTCAGCCATTACTCTCACTGGCGCCCGATCGGCATCGCCACGCTCTCGCATGGGTACGGGCTGTCGGTGACGCCGCTGCAGCTCGCGCATGCCTACGCGACCATCGGTGCCGGCGGCATCAAGCGCCCCATCTCTTTCGAGCGGCAGCCTGCGCCCACGCCGGCTCATCCCATTCCCGGCGAGCGGGTGATGGACCCCAAGGTGGCGCATGCGCTGGTGCAATTGATGGAGCAGGTGATCGCCAAGGGCGGAACCGCGACCCGCGCCTCGCTGGTCGGCTACCGGGTTTCCGGAAAGACGGGCACTGCGTTCAAATCGATCGCGGGCGGTTATTCCACCGACCGGATCATGGCGGTATTTGCGGGCTTGGTGCCGGCCTCGCACCCGAAATTGGCCACCGTGGTGGTGATCGATGAGCCGAGCCGGGACGTGCACGAGGTCGGTACTTTGGCCCAAGGCGGTACCGTCGCGGCGCCCGTGTTCGCGAGCGTGATGTCCGGCGCGCTGCGCCTCATGGACGTGCCGCCGGACGATTTGCAAAACGTGCCGGCGGCGACCTTGGTGCAGGCCAACGAGGCCCCATGAGCACCTCACTCACGTGGCTGCTCGATGGCATCGCGGCCGTGCCGGCCAACGATGCTCAGGTTGCGGATCTCGCGATCGACAGCCGTGAGGTGCGCCCCGGAGGCTTGTTCCTGGCGCTCAAGGGGCGCCAGTCGCATGGGCTGCAATTCGCGGCCGAGGCGCAGGCCCGGGGCGCCTGCGCCGTGCTCTGGGAGCCGGGCCCCGGCATCGAGGCTCCGGGCTTCTCGGAGCCGCTGTTTGCGGCGCCGATCGCCGGCCTGAGCGATCTCACGGGCCGGATCGCCGACCGGTTCTTTCAATGGCCTTCCTCGCAACTGCGCGTCGTCGGGATCACCGGCACCAACGGCAAAACCACCTGCGCTTATCTGCTGGCGCAATCGCTGAGCCGCCTCGGCGAAAGCTCGGCCTACATCGGCACCCTCGGCTGGGGCCGCCTCGGTGCGCTCGAAGCGCCCACGCACACGACACCCGATGCGGTGAGCGTGCACCGCATGCTCGCCCAGCTTCGTTCGCAGGGCGCACGTACGGTCGCGATGGAGGTCTCCTCGCACGCACTCGATCAGGGCCGCGTGGACGGCGTGCGGTTCCATACGGCCGCGTTCACGAATTTGACCCGCGATCATCTGGATTATCACCCGACGATGCAGGCGTACGGCGAGGCGAAGGCGCGTTTGTTCGCAACGCCCGACCTGAAGCACTTGATCGTCAACATCGGCGACGGATTCGGCCGCGAGCTCGCCATGAAGCTCGCAGGCCGCGCGCCTCTCACGGCAGTCTGGGTCGGCGGGTCGAGCGATGCCTGGCTCGCTGAGCGGTGCTTGCACGCGGATCGGGTGGTCGCGGACTTGCGCGGGATCTCGATGGACATTGACGGCAGCTTCGGAAAGCTCCATCTGTCGACCAAGCTTCTCGGCCGGTTCAACGCCGAGAACGCGCTGGTGGTGCTCGGCTGTCTCGTGGCGCTGGGGGTTCCCCTGCAACAGGCCGCGGCCGAACTCGCCGGGTGCACTGCGCCGCCGGGACGCATGGAGGTGATCGAATCGACCGGTGAGGGCAAGCCCAAGGCGGTGATCGACTACGCGCACACGCCCGACGCGCTGGCGAAGGCACTCGGCGCACTGCGCGAGCATTGCCGCGGAAAACTATGGTGCGTGTTCGGCTGCGGAGGCGACCGCGATCCGGGCAAGCGGCCGATGATGGGCGCGGTCGCCGATGAGCTCGCGGATCAGATCATCGTGACCGACGACAATCCGCGTTCCGAGAATCCGGCCGAGATCATCCGCGGGATCACCGACGGAATCTCGGCGCATCGCGCACACATCGTGCATGACCGGGGCGCCGCGATTGCGCAGGCCTTGAATGCCGCGAGCCCGGCCGATGTCGTACTCATCGCCGGCAAGGGACACGAGGACTATCAGATCTACGGCGCATCGCGCTTGAGATTCAGCGACCGCGATGCGGCATCGAAAATTCTCGGGGTCGCGGCATGAAGCGCACGCTGGGGGAAGCGGCTCGGGTCGTCGGAGGCGCGCTCTTGGGCGAGGATAAGGCGTACGGAACCGTGTCGACCGACAGCCGCACCATCGCTGCCGGCGCACTGTTCGTCGCGCTCCGCGGGCCGAAGTTCGACGGGGGAGAGTTCGTTGCCGCGGCGGCGCAGCGCGGCGCCATCGGTGCGCTGGTGGAAAAGGCGGTGAGCGGCACGCCGATCGCCCAGATCGTGGTGGCCGACCCGCTCAGCGCACTGCAACGGCTGGCCGCCGCATGGCGCACGTCTTTCTCGATCCCCATCGTCGGCGTGGGCGGCAGCAACGGCAAGACCACCGCCAAGGAGATGACCGCCGCGATCCTCGCGCGCCGCGGACCGTGCATGGCGACCCAGGGTAATCTCAATAATCACATCGGCGTGCCGGTGACGCTGATGCGCCTCGAGGCCTCGCATCGCAGTGCGGTGGTGGAGATGGGCGCGAATCGCATCGGCGATGTGGCCGAACTCGTGCGATTCGCGCGCCCGACGGTCGGCTTCATCACCAATGCGGGCGCGGAGCACCTCGAGGGATTCGGCGATCTCGACGGCGTTGCGCGCGGAGAGGGCGAGATGGTGGCCGGGCTCGAGCCTGCGGCTGCCGCCGTCATCAATGCCGACGACGCCTATGCGGATTATTGGCGCGGAGCCGCATCCGCTGCGCGCGTCGTCACGTTCGGCGTCACCCGCCCGGCTGACTTCGCGGCAGCGAACGCCGTCCAGTCAATCGAGCAGGGCGAATTCGTCACGCGCTTCACGCTCAAGTGCCCGCTGGGCGAGCGCGCAATCCTGCTCAAGGCGGGTGGTGCGCACAACATCACGAATGCGTTGGGCGCGGCCGCCGCGGCCGGCGCGGCCGGCGCCTCCCTGGACGAGATCGTCTTAGGGCTTGCGGACTTTCGTGCGGTCCCGGGCCGGCTGCAGTTGAAAGCGGGGCTGCGCGGCAGCTGGCTCATCGACGATTCCTACAACGCCAATCCGAGCTCGGTGCGCGCGGGTCTCGATGTGCTGCGCGCCGTCTCCGGGAACACCTGGATGGTGCTCGCCGACATGGCGGAACTTGGGAGTTATGCGGCCGACAGTCACGCCGATCTCGGCCGGTACGCGCGCGAATGCGGCGTCAAGCGGCTGTTCGCACTGGGTACCGAGAGCTCGCGCGCGGCCGAGACGTTCGGCTCGGGCGCAGAGTGGTTCGCCGACGCGGAATCCCTGATCCGGCGCCTGCAGGAGGAAATCGTTCCGGGGGTCACCGTACTCGTCAAGGGCTCCCGCGTGAACCGCCTGGAACGGGTGGTCACGGCGCTCGGCGGCGGGGGCTGACCGATGCTGCTCTATCTCACCGAATATCTCGCGCATTCCTATTCCGGCTTCCACGTCTTCCAATACCTGACGCTGCGCGGAATTCTGGCGGCGATGACTGCGCTCGCGATCGCCATGTTGATCGGTCCGCACATGATCAGCGCGCTCAGCCGCTATCAGGTCGGCCAGCAGGTGCGCACGGACGGTCCGCAAACGCATCTCGCGAAATCCGGCACGCCCACCATGGGGGGCGGCCTCATGCTCGCGGCGATGGTGATCGCGACGCTGCTCTGGGCCGATTTGTCGAGCCGCTTCGTGTGGATGCTGATCGGCGCGACGCTGGCGTTCGGGGGCATCGGCTTTTACGACGATTATTTGAAGCTCGTCGTGGGCAACTCCAAGGGCCTGCCGGCGCGCTACAAGTACCTGGCGCAATCGGTCGCTGCGCTTTGCATCGCCGCGAGCCTGCACTGGACCCACCAGTCGATATCGGAGATTTCCCTGTACGTGCCGTTCTTCAAGACGGTTGCCGTGCCGATGTCCACTGCCGGGTTCATCGCCTACGCCTACTTCGTCATCGTCGGCACCTCGAACGCGGTCAATCTCACCGACGGACTCGACGGTCTTGCGATCATGCCGGCGGTGATGGTGGCGGCGGCGCTCGGCGTGTTCGCCTACGCCACCGGCAACTTCAAGTTCACCACCTATCTTCAGATCCCCTACATACCCGGGGCCGGCGAAGTGCTGATCTTCTGCGGCACCATCGCGGGAGCCGGACTCGGCTTTCTCTGGTTCAACTCCTATCCGGCCGAGGTGTTCATGGGCGATGTCGGTGCCCTCGCCATTGGAGCGGCGCTCGGTACGGTCGGCGTGATCGTGAGGCAGGAGATCGTGCTGGGCATCATGGGCGGCGTGTTCGTGCTCGAGACCGTTTCGGTGATGCTGCAGGTGGCCTCGTTCAAGCTCACGGGCAAACGCATATTCCGCATGGCGCCGCTCCATCATCATTTCGAGCTCAAGGGATGGTCGGAGCCGAAGGTCATCGTGCGCTTCTGGATCATCAGCTTCCTGCTGGTGCTCACCGGCCTCGCCACGTTGAAGATCCGATGACGGGCGGCGCCATGGTCAGCGTCGTCGTGGGCCTCGGCAAAACGGGGGCTTCGTGCGTGCGGTATCTCGCGCGCCGCGGCCTTCCGGCCGCAGTGACCGATTCGCGCCGCGATCCGCCCGGGCTCGCGGAACTCGGCCAACTTGCCGACACTCTCGACATGCGCCTCGGCGGGTTCGATCTGTCGCTGCTCGACCGAGCCTCGCAGGTGCTGATGTCGCCTGGTGTCTCGCTCGGGGAGCCGATCGCGGCCCAGGCGAGGGCCCGCGGCATCGAGGTGCTGGGCGACATCGAACTGTTCGCGCGCGCCGTATGCGCGCCGGTGCCCGCGCCGGTGATCGGCATCACCGGCACCAACGGCAAGAGCACCGTGACGAGCCTGGTGGCGAGCATGGCGGCCGCAGCCGGCAGACGGGTGCTCGCCGGCGGCAATCTCGGCAAGCCCGCCCTCGACCTGCTGGCGGAGCCCGTTCCCGATCTCTATGTGCTGGAGTTGTCGAGTTTTCAGCTGGAGACGACGCGCTCGCTCGATCTCATCGCCGCGGTCGTGCTCAACGTGACCTCGGATCACATGGATCGCTATGCGTCGATCGAGCAATACGCCCGGGCGAAGCAGCGGATTTTTGAGCATGCGGCCACGATGGTATTGAACGTGGACGATCCTCAAGTCGCCGCGATGCGCGACGGGGCCGCGCGCGCCGCCCGCCCCCCGCATCTGCTGACCTTCTCGGTCGAGCGCGCCGACGCGGACTTCGCGCTGGTGCAGCGCGGTTCCGAGAGTTTCCTCGCCCGGCGCGGCGAGCCCGTTCTGCCGGTATCGCGCATGAAGATCACCGGCTCGCACAACGCCGCCAACGCGCTCGCGGCGCTCGCGCTCGGCGAGGCGGCCGGCCTGCCGCTCGCCGCGAGCTTGAGCGCACTCGAAACGTTCCCGGGCCTTGCGCACCGCTCGCAATGGGTGGCTGACATTGCCGGTGTGCGCTACGTGGACGATTCCAAGGGGACGAACGTCGGAGCGACCCTGGCTGCGGTGTCCGGCATGTCCGGCCCGCTGGTCCTCATTGCCGGGGGCGAGGGCAAGGGGCAGGACTTCACGCCGCTCGCATCGGCCTTCCGCAACAAGGTCCGGCATGCGGTGCTGATCGGCAAGGATGCGCCCGCCATCGAGACCGTGCTCGCCGGGGTCTGCTCCACCGAGCGCGCGGCGACCCTGCGCGCCGCAGTCGCCGCCGCCGCTGCCGCGGCCCGCCCCGGCGACACCGTACTGCTGTCGCCCGCTTGCGCGAGTCTCGACATGTTTCGCGACTACAACCACCGCGGCGACGAATTCGCCGCTGCGGTGCGCGCGCTTGGAGCGGCGGCATGAGCGCCACGACCATGTCCTATGGAATTCGCGCGCGCGAGCGCATGCCGTTCGCTTGGGATGGCGTGACCCTCGGCCTCACGGCGGCGCTGCTGTTGGTGGGGCTGGTCATGGTCACCTCCGCCTCCATGTCGATCGCGGCCAAGGATCTCGGCGATCCGTTTTACTTCCTGGAGCGCCAGTTCGTGTTCGGCCTGGTCGGCGTGTTCGCCGGCTGGGCCATGACGCGCGTGCCGGTGCAGCTCTGGGACAAGTACAGCCTCGGGCTTCTGTTGTTGGCGGTGCTTTTGCTCTTTCTCGTGCTCATTCCCGGACTCGGCGCCACGGTCAACGGCGCGCGCCGCTGGATGCGTATCGGCCCGATGAATTTCCAGGTGTCCGAGCTCTCCAAGGTGCTGGTGCTGACCTGGGTGTGCAGCTATTGCGTGCGCAAGCGCGAGGAGCTCACCCGCACCTTGAGCGGCCTCGCGAAGCCCGTGGGCCTGCTCGGCGTCGCGGCGGTGCTGCTGCTCATGGAGCCCGATTTCGGCGCCGCCACGGTGCTGTTCGCCACCGGCTTCGCCGTGCTGTTCGTGGCTGGAGCCCGGCTTCGCTACGTCATCCTGTTCGTTTCCGGGACGGCGCTGGCGTTCGCAACGCTCGCCCTCACGTCCGCCTACCGGCTGAAGCGCCTCATGGGTTTTCTGCATCCCTGGGACGACCCGTACAACGGCGGCTTCCAATTGACCCAATCGCTGATCGCCATCGGCCGCGGCTCCTGGTTCGGCGTCGGGCTCGGCTCCAGCGTGCAAAAGCTGTTCTATCTGCCCGAGGCGCACACCGACTTCGTCTTCGCCGTGCTGGCCGAGGAGCTCGGTCTCGTCGGCGTGATCGGCGTGCTCGCCTTGTTTCTCGCGCTGGTATGGCGCGCGTTCAGCATCTCGCGCATGGCGGCGCAGGCGGGGCTCGCGTTCCAGTCGTACGTCGCGCTCGCCTTCGGGGTCTGGCTCGGTCTGCAGGCCATCGTCAACATCGGCGTCAACATGGGGGTGCTCCCCACCAAGGGACTGACGCTGCCGCTCTTGAGCTACGGGCGGAGCAGCTTGCTCGTGAGCCTCGCCTGGATCGGCGTGCTGCTTCGGATCTATCACGAGGTGAAATGCAGTTCGCGATCCGCGGTGATGCGTACGCCCGGAGGCGCGCGATGAACGGCCCGGTGATGATCATGGCCGGCGGCACGGGGGGGCACGTATTTCCCGCCCTCGCCGTCGCCAAGGTATTGCGTGAGCGCGCAATACCGGTGGTGTGGCTCGGTGTGCCGGGAAGCATGGAGTCGCGGCTCGTGCCGGCGAACGGCTTCCCAATCGAGTGGGTGCAGGTTGCCGGCATCCGCGGCAAGGGCCTCGGATCCTGGGCGATGGCGCCGTTTCGGATCGGCGGCGCCGTCCTTCAGTGCATTCGGATCATGCGCCGCGTGAAGCCCGCCGTGGTGCTGGGCGCAGGCGGATACGTGAGCGGGCCCGGCGGCATCGCGGCGTGGCTTCTGTCCATCCCGTTGCTGATTCACGAACAGAATGCGGTGGCGGGGATGACCAATCGCTGGCTGTCGCGCGTCGCCACGCAGGTCTTCGAGGCGTTTCCCGGCAGCTTTTCGCCGGGGGTCAAGGCCCGCGCCGTCGGCAACCCGGTTCGCTCCGACATCGCGGAGCTTCCCGAGCCGGCTGCGCGCTTCGCCGGCCGCGGATCGCGGGCGCGCCTCCTGGTATTCGGCGGCAGTCAGGGCGCGCAGCGGCTCAACGCCATGGTGCCGCAGGCACTGTCGCGACTCGATCCCGCGACGCGTCCCGAAGTGCGTCATCAGGCCGGCGCGCGCGGCATCGATGCCGCGCGCGCGGCTTATCTCAAGTTCGGTGTCGAGGCTCAAGTCCTGCCTTTCATCGAGGACATGGCAGCCGCCTATGCCTGGGCGGACCTGGCGCTCTGCCGCGCGGGCGCCATGACCATCGCCGAGCTTCAGGCCGCCGGCCTCGGCGCCTTGATGGTGCCGTTCCCGGGTGCCGTCGACGATCATCAAACCAGGAACGCGGAGGCGATGGTTCGCGCCGGTGCGGGCCGTATCCTGCAAGAGCGCGACATGACGCCCGACAGCTTGAGCGCCGGAATCGCCGAGCTCACCGCGGACCGGCCGCGCATGCTCAAGATGGCCGAAGCTGCACGCGCGGTGCGCAACATCGACGCGGCGGCACGGCTCGCGGAGCTGTGCCTTGCCGCGGGAGGCGCCTCGGCATGAACGACCGCATGCGCCGCATTCATCTCATTCACCTGGTCGGCATCGGCGGCTCGGGAATGGGCGGTATCGCCGAAGTGCTGCTCAATCTCGGCTACGAGGTGCAGGGTTCGGACCTCAAGGGCAACGCCGTGACCGCGCGGCTCGCGCGGCTCGGCGCGAAGATTTTCGCGGGCCATGCCGCGGAGCATCTCGGCAAGGCGGACGTGGTCGTGGTGTCGAGCGCCGTCAACCGGGAGAATCCGGAAGTCGCCGCCGCGCTCGCGAACCGCATTCCGGTCGTGCCGCGTGCTGAAATGCTCGGCGAGCTGATGCGATTCCGGTACTCCGTGGCGGTGGCGGGCACACACGGCAAGACCACGACCACGAGCCTCGTCGCGAGCATTCTCGCCGAGGGCGGCCTCGACCCGACATTCGTCATCGGCGGACGGCTGAAGAGCGCGGACAGCAACGCGCGCCTCGGCGCGGGCCGCTATCTCGTGGCAGAAGCCGACGAGAGCGACGCCTCGTTCATGCACCTGCAGCCCATGATCGCCATCGTCACGAACATCGACAACGATCATCTCGGCACGCACGAGGGGGATTTCACGCGGCTGAAGCAGAGCTTCGTCGAATTCCTGCACAATCTGCCGTTCTACGGCCTCGCCGTGCTGTGCGCGGACGATGCCGAAGTGCGCAGCATCTTGGGCGACATCGCGCGGCCCATCGTGACTTACGGATTCGGCGAAGGCGTTGACCTGCGGGCGATCGATATGGAGGGGGCGGGCCTGCAGTCGCATTTCACCGCGCTGCGCGAAGGGCGCGCGCCGTTGAAGCTCACCCTCAATTTGCCCGGTCGGCACAACGTGCTGAACGCACTGGCCGCGGTGGCGGTGGCGACGGAGCTCAGCGTCGCGGACGCCGCCATCCAGCGCGCGCTGACGAATTTCCAGGGCATCGACCGGCGCTTGCAGCAATTGGGCGACATTCACTGGAGCGGCGGCTCGGCGATCCTCGTCGACGACTATGGGCATCATCCGACCGAAATCGAGGCCACGGTGGAGGCGGTGCGGCAGGCGTGGCCCGCGCGCCGGCTGGTGCTGGCATTTCAACCGCATCGATTCACCCGCACCCGGGATCTGCTCGATGACTTCGGCCGCGCCTTGAGCGTCTGCGACGTGCTGCTCCTGACCGAGGTGTATGCCGCCGGGGAGGCGCCGATCGCGGGGGCCGACGGCCGCGCCATTTGCCGGGTGGTGCGCACGCGCGGGCGCATCGAGCCCGTGTTCGTGGAGCGCATCGACGATCTCGCCGAAGCGCTGCGCCAGGTGCTTCACGACGGCGACGTGGTGTTGACCATGGGCGCGGGCAACATCGGCGCCATCGCTCTCGATCTCAAGAGCCGTTTGGCGGCTGCGACCTGCGCGGAGCCGGCGGCGTGAGCGGCGCCGGCAACAATGCGAACGGACATGCGGCTCGAGCTCACGGGCTGGGTCCCGAATTCGCCACGCGGGTGCTGCGCGACGTGGCCATGTCCAAGCACACCTCGTGGCACGTCGGCGGCCCCGCGGATCTGTTCTTCACGCCGCGTGACATCATGGATCTCTCATCTTTCCTGCGTCAGTTGCCGCCGGAGATGCCTATTCTGTGGATCGGCCTGGGCAGCAATCTGCTGGTGCGCGACGGCGGCATCCGCGGCGCGGTGATCTCGACGCACGGGGCGCTCTCCGACATGGAGCGCTCGAGCGCCACGCGGATCCGCGCTGGCGCGGGCGTCCCTTGCGCGCGTATCGCCCGCCAATGCGTCAAGTGGGGCTTGGGGCCCGCGGAATTCTTTGCCGGCATTCCGGGGACGCTGGGCGGTGCGCTCGCCATGAATGCCGGCGCCTTTGGCGGCGAGACCTGGCGCCACGTCATCGACGTGGAGGTCCTCGACCGGCGCGGCGTCCGGCACGTGCGCACGCCCGCGGAGTACCAGGTTGCCTACCGCAGTGTCCAGGGACCGGCAGAGGAATGGTTCATTGCCGCGCGCCTCGAGTTCGAGCGCAGACCCAGCGTCAGCGAATCCGCCATCCGCGAGCTGATGGAAAAGCGCAGGCAGAGTCAGCCGATCGGCGCGTGGAGCTGCGGCTCGGTGTTCACCAATCCCCCGGGCGATCACGCGGCGCGGCTGATCGAGACGGCGGGTCTGAAGGGATTTCGAATCGGCGACGCGTCGGTGTCCGAGAAACACGCGAACTTCATCATCAACCACGGCAATGCCAGCGCCGCGGACATCGAGGCACTGATCCAGCACGTGCAAGACGTGGTCGCGGAGCGGCACCAGGTCGAGCTCACCACCGAAGTGCGCATCGTGGGAGAGGCTGCATGAGCCGGCTCAGGACATTGATCGGTGCGCGTCGCGCCGGATCGAGCGCCGACTTCGGCAAGGTCGCCGTGCTGCTCGGCGGCGACTCGAGCGAGCGGGAAATCTCGCTGCTCTCCGGCAATGCCGTGCTCGCCGCGCTGAAACGCCGCGGCGTGAACGCCGCAGGCTTCGATCCCGGCGAGCGGGCGGTCCAGGAGCTCGTGAGCGAGGGCTTCGATCGCGCCTGGATCGCATTGCACGGTCCCGGCGGCGAGGATGGGGTGATGCAGGGAGCGCTCGAATGGCTGGGCATCCCCTACACCGGATCGGGCGTGCTCGCCTCGGCGCTCACCATGGACAAGCTCAAGACCAAGCGTGTGGTGGTCGGCGCGGGCCTGACGGCTCCGCCGTACGCGGTGTTGGGCGGCCCCGAGGACCTGCCGCGGGCGCTCGAGGAAGTGGGCCTGCCGATGATGGTGAAGCCCGCCTCTCAGGGCTCGAGCGTCGGCATCACCAAAGTCAAAACGGCGGCGGAACTGCAGGGCGCATTCGCGGAGGCGCGCCGCGTCGACCCCATCGTGTTCGCGGAAGCGTTCATCGAGGGCGATGAGTTCACGGTGGGTGTGCTCGGGCAGAGTGCGCTGCCCTCGATCCGCATCGTCCCGGCGACCGAATTCTACGACTATCAGGCGAAGTACTTCCGCAACGACACCCAGTATCACTGTCCGAGCGGCCTCGACGCGCGCTCCGAGGCTGATCTCCAAGCCGCCGCGCTTGCGACCTTCCGCGTCACCGACTGCTGCGGCTGGGGACGCGTCGATTTCATGCGCGAGGCGCGCACCGGTAAGTTCTATTTCATCGAGATCAACACCACGCCCGGCATGACCGATCACAGCCTCGTGCCGATGGCGGCGCGCCAGGCCGGCATCGACTTCGAGGAACTCGTCTGGCGGGTGCTCGAATCCAGCTTCCTGAGAGAGCGCACATGCTGAACAAGCTCATCCGGCGCAATCGCTACAAGAATCGCAGCAAAGCCGAAAAGCCCCAATGGCAATGGCCGCGATTTGTCACCGAGTGGAGGAGCTACGCGCGGCGCGCGGCGCTCGCGGGTCTCATCGCGGGGGCTCTGGCCGCCCTGCTCTGGGGGCTCGACCGCCCGGTGCGGGTGATCTCGATGGACGGAAGTTTCCAGCGCGTCTCGCCGGGACAGATCGAGAAGGCGGTTGCTCCCTTCGCTCACTCAGGGTTCATGTCGGCCGATCTCGACGCCATCGAGAGGGCGGTCGAGGCGCTGCCGTGGGTCGACCACGCCCGGGTGCAGAGGCGTTGGCCGAACAGCCTGCACGTCACCGTCGTGGAGCAGATCGCCGCCGCCCGCTGGGGCGAGTCGGGTCTTCTCAACACCCGGGGAGAGCTGTTCGTGCGGCAGGCGGCGCACGTGCCGGCGGAACTTCCGCGGCTTTCGGGTCCCGAGGGCAGCGAGTCGCAGGTTGCGGAACGCTACCTGGCGACCGAGGGGCGCATGCAGGAGGCCGGCATGCGCATCGCGGCGCTGCGCCTCGATGAGCGCGGCGCGTGGGAAATGGATCTGGACAGCGGAGTGACGGTGCGCCTCGGGCGCCTCCAGGTCGACGAGCGCATCGACCGATTCATCCGTACCGCCTCGCAAGTGATTGCGCATCGGCTGACCGACATCGCATACGTGGATATGCGCTACTCGAACGGCTTCGCGATCGGCTGGCGCAACAGTCAAATGCCGGCGACGTTGCCGGCCAAGCACACCGATGACACCGATGCCTGAAGGAAACAGTGCCGAGTATGGCTAAACGCTCCGACCGAAATTTGATAGTGGGTCTCGACATCGGCACCAGCAAGGTGGTCGCCATCGTGGGCGAACTGAAGGCGGACGGTGAGCTCGAGATCATCGGCATCGGATCTCATCCCTCGCGCGGCCTGAAGAAGGGTGTGGTGGTCAACATCGAGTCGACCGTGCAGTCCATTCAGCGCGCGGTGGAGGAGGCCGAGCTCATGGCGGGCTGCGAGATCCATTCGGTGTACGCCGGCATTGCCGGCAGCCACGTGCGCAGCCTCAACTCGCACGGCATCGTCGCGATCAAGGACAAGGAGGTCGTGCAGGGCGATGTCGAGCGGGTGATCGATGCGGCCAAGGCCGTGGCCATTCCCGCCGATCAGAAAATCCTGCACGTGCTGCCGCAGGAATACATCATCGACGCGCAGGAGGGCATCCGCGATCCCATCGGCATGTCCGGCGTGCGCCTCGAGGCCAAGGTGCATATCGTCACCGGCGCCGACAGCGCGGCTCAGAACATCGTCAAGTGCGTGCAGCGCTGCGGCCTCGCGGTGGACGACATCGTGCTGGAACAGCTCGCCTCGAGCTATGCGGTGCTCACCGAGGATGAGAAGGATCTCGGCGTCTGCGTGGTCGACATCGGCGGCGGCACCACCGACATTGCGGTGTTCGGCGGCGGCGCCATCCGGCACACCGCGGTGATTCCAATTGCGGGCGATCAGGTCACCAACGACATCGCGGTCTCCATGCGCACGCCGACCCAATACGCCGAGGACATCAAGATCAAGTACGCCTGCGCCCTGTCGCAGCTCGCAAACCCCGACGAAACCATCGAAGTGCCGAGCGTGGGCGACAGGCCGCCACGGCGTCTCGCGCGCCAGACGCTCGCGGAGATCGTCGAGCCACGCTACGAGGAGCTGTTCGCGCTGGTGCGCGACGAGCTTCGCCGCGCGGGGCTCGAGGAGGCGGTGGCGACCGGCATCGTGCTCACCGGCGGCAGCTCCAAGATGGAGGGCGCGGTCGAACTCGCCGAAGAGGTGTTCCACATGCCGGTGCGGCTGGGGATACCGCAGTACGTGTCGGGACTTACGGCCGTGGTGAGCAATCCGATCCACGCCACCGGCGTGGGACTGCTGTTGTACGCGAAAAGCAATCTGGACGTGGCGAGCGCGCGCGAAGCGCCGCTCCTCACGGGCGGGATGAAGTCGATATTCGAACGAATGAAAGCTTGGTTTCAGGGCAACTTTTGATCTCAAACCCAAGATGACGATTACAAATGACCATTACAACCGATAGGAGAACTTGAATGTTTGAACTAATGGACTCTTTCAGTCAAAGCGCGATCATCAAGGTGCTGGGCGTCGGCGGCGGCGGCGGCAACGCGGTGTCGCACATGGTCCAGGCCGGCCTCGAGGGCGTGGATTTCATCTGCATCAACACCGATGCCCAGGCGCTCAAGCACTCGAAGGTGCGTACAGCGCTGCAGATCGGCTGCAACATCACCAAAGGCCTGGGGGCCGGAGCGGACCCGGAAGTCGGACGGCAGGCGGCGATGGAGGATCGCGATCGCATCATCGAGTTGATCGAGGGATGCGACATGCTGTTCATCACGGCGGGGATGGGCGGCGGCACGGGCACGGGCGCGGCGCCGGTGGTCGCGCAGGTGGCGAAGGAGCTCGGCATACTCACCGTGGCCGTGGTCACCCGGCCGTTCGAGATGGAGGGTAACAAGCGCGGGCGGGTCGCCGATCAAGGCATGCTCGAGCTCTCCAAATACGTCGATTCGCTGATCACCATTCCGAACCAGAAGCTGCTGTCGGTGCTCGGCAGCACGACCACGCTCCTCGATGCCTTCAAGGCAGCCAACACCGTGCTGCAGGGCGCGGTCCAGGGCATCGCGGAACTCATCACCCGGCCCGGCTTGATCAACGTGGATTTTGCCGATGTCCGCACCGTGATGTCGGAGACTGGCATGGCGATGATGGGCTCGGGTGCTGCTTCAGGCGACGATCGTGCGCGCGAGGCGGCGGAGGCGGCGATTTCCAGTCCGCTGCTCGAGGACATCAATCTCGCCGGCGCTCAAGGCATTCTGGTGAACGTCACCGCGGGCATGGATCTGTCGATCGGCGAGTTCCAGGAGGTGGGCAACGTCATCAAGCAGTTCGCCTCGGACGATGCGACGGTCGTGGTCGGCACGGTCATCGATCCCGACATGGCCAATCAGATCCGCGTCACCGTGGTCGCGACCGGGCTTGGAAAGCCGGTGGCACGCGCGGCCGCGCAGCCCATGCAGACGACGATGCAGGCGGCGGTGGCTCCTCAGCCCACCATGCGTGTTGTGCGACCCAGGTCACCGATGGCGCCGACCGATTACGCCATGCTGGACAAACCGACGGTGCAGCGGCAGCGTGCCGTGGGCGACGGTTTGCGTGCGGAAAGCGAATCGGAAGATCTTCTCGACATTCCGGCGTTTCTGAGGCGGCAGGCTGACTAGGCGCGTTCGATGACGGCAGGCGGTGAACGCCGAGGGCGCCCGCGGGTCTAACGCGGGGAACTCATCTTGAGGTTTCTTGACGGAAGCCTTGGAAGTTCCCCGAGTCCGGATCGGGCGCCGCGCTGAAACTCCTGCAATGGGGAAGTAGGCGGGCGGGTCGCGCTTTAGCCGGTGTGGCGCCTGTGATACCTTTGTGCGAGTTAACTTAAGGCCTGAAATAAAGCCCGGTCCCATTCGATGCTGAATCAACGCACCTTGAAGAATTCCATCCGCGCCACAGGAGTGGGGCTGCACACGGGCAAGAAAGTATTGATGACGCTGCGTCCCGCGGCGCCCGATACAGGCATCGTGTTTCGGCGCACCGACTTGGGCGAATCCCTTGACATCAAGGCGCACGCGCAGAACGTGGGCGACACCATGATGGGCACGACGCTGCAGAGCGGGGACGTGAAGATCTCCACCGTCGAACATCTGCTGTCAGCCCTCGCGGGACTTGGCATCGACAATGCGCTGGTGGAAGTGAGCGCTGGCGAAGTGCCGATCATGGACGGAAGCGCCGGACCCTTCGTGTTTCTGTTGCAATCGGCGGGCATCGAGGAGCAGCGCGCGCCCAAGCGGTTCATCCGCATTTTGGAAAGCCTCAAGGTCGAGGACGGGGACAAATGGGCGCGTTTCGACCCCTATGACGGTTTCAAGGTCAATTTCGAGATCGAATTCGACCATCCGACGTTCAAGAAACATTCACAGGTGGCGTCGATGGATTTCTCGACCACCTCGTTCCTTCGCGAGATAAGCCGGGCACGCACATTCGGCTTCATGCGCGACCTGGAGAGCCTGCGCTCGCGAAACCTGGCGCTCGGCGGCAACATGGACAACGCCATCGTGCTGGACGACTACCGGGTGCTGAACGAGGACGGCTTGCGCTACGAGGATGAATTCGTCAAGCACAAGATCTTGGATGCCATCGGCGATCTGTACTTGCTGGGGCACAGCCTGATCGGCGAGTTCTCCGGCTACAAGTCGGGCCACGCCCTGAACAACAAGTTGCTGCGCGCCCTGATCGACACCGAGAGCGCATGGCAGGAAGTAACCTTCGAGAGCTTGGCCGAAGCCCCGATTTCCTACGTTGCAGCTGCCGCCGCGCGGGCCTGATGCCCTTTACGGGGGCCGGCGCTGGGCCGCTGGTGTAGTCACCACCTTGATGCGGACGCGCACGATCTCGACTCCCGAGGCCTTACCGACCCGTTGCTGCAGCGTATCGGTCAGGTAACGCAGGCGGGTGGCCCAGACAGCGCTTACCGCCCCGACGGTGAGCACCCCTTGATCGATTCCGGCGGTCGCTACCTTCAGACCCAACTCTTCCGGCAAGGCGGCGATAACCTGGTCGAGAATACGGGAGCGCTGGTGCAAACGCTCCTTGAGACTCGTGAGGCGCTCACTACCACCTTCAAACAGCCCCTTGATATCCTTGGATTTTCGCACTTCAGCACACTTTTGGCCCTAACAATGAGCACCAAAAGCGTGCTTAATTTCCTTGTTTTACTGGACTTTATTTTGCATAGTCTACCCCGATCCGTCACCCAGCCATGAGACCGCGATGAATGTGATATTCGTCGGCCGCAAGACCGGTCGCGTGAAACAATTGGACCTTCGCCATCCCTTGGTGGTCGGCGCCGCGGCGCTGCTGGTGCTCGCGATCGTCGGCGGGGCCTTTTCCATCGGTATGGGCTTGGGGTCGCGGAACCGCAGCGCCAATGCCATCGATCAACTCGGTGGATGGTCGGCCGAACTGGTCCGAGAACAAGCCCAGATCGAAGACGTTCGACGCATTTTGCAGCAGAAAGTCAACGCGTTGGCGATGCGCGTGGGGCAGATGAATGCCAATGTGATTCGCCTCGACGCGCTCGGCAAGCGTCTCACCCGCATGGCGAAGCTGGACGACGGGGAGTTCGATTTCGGCAATCCGCCCGCCTTGGGCGGAAGCGACACTCTCGACGGACAGCCGGCTCAGATTCCGGACTTGACCGCCATGGTCGATGATTTGCAGACCGAGCTATCGAGCCGCGAGCAGCAGCTCGGCGTTCTCGAGAACCTGATCCTCAGCCGGGAGTTGAACAAACAGGTCTATCCCGAGGGTCGCCCGGTCCAGGACGGCTTCATTTCGTCCTATTTTGGCCGGCGCGCCGATCCTTTCACCGGCTATCTGGCAGTGCACAAAGGCTTGGATTTTGCGGGCCCGGCGGGCTCCAAAGTCTCCTCGGTGGCGGCCGGGCTGGTGACGTTCGCCGGCGAGCGGTCCGGTTTCGGACAGATGGTGGAAATCAACCATGGCAACGGGCTTGCGACCCGCTACTGTCATAACGAGAAGATCCTGGTGAAACAGGGCGATATGGTGGGCAAGGGGCAGGAAGTGGCGCTCATGGGGTCTACGGGGCATTCGACCGGGCCGCATCTGCACTTCGAGGTGCTCAAGGATGGCAACCAAGTCGATCCTTTGCGGTTTATTGGCGAGGAGCGCTAGGGTCACGTAAGACGGGGTTCTGGCACGGGCTCAGGAAGGGGGAGGCCTTTTCCGGACCGCCGTGAATCCGTCCCTGGAGGCTGCGGGGAAAACATCCATGTTTTCCACGCTCCGGAAAAGGCCTTCCCCTCCCGCAGCCCTCGCACTTCGTCGTTCCTGAAACAGGGCTCCTCGGGCGCACAAGCGCTCGAAACGTTTTACCGGGCATCCTGTCTATCCGTACAATAGCCGGCTTTCTGGCCCGTTTTTGTAAGGACTCCCTCCGCGTGTGGAAGCTTTTGACGCAAATTTTCGGCAGCCGTAATCAGCGCCTCATCAAAGAGCTGAGCCGCAGGGTGGCCGACACCAATCTCCTCGAGCCCGAAATGCAGGCACTTCGGGACGATGACTTCCCCGAGAAGACACTCGAGCTCAAGGCTCGGGTTGCCGGCGGTGCATCGCTCGATTCCTTGGTTCCCGAGGCGTTCGCGCTGGTGCGGGAGGCTTCGCGGCGCAAGCTCGGCCTGCGGCATTTCGACGTGCAGCTGATCGGCGGCCTGACGTTGCACCTGGGCAAGATCGCCGAAATGCGCACGGGCGAAGGCAAGACGCTGATGGCAACGCTGCCGGCGTACTTGAATGCGCTGACCGGCGACGGAGTCCATGTGGTCACCGTCAACGAGTACCTCGCGCAGCGCGACTCGGACTGGATGGCGCCGGTGTTCCGGTTCCTCGGTCTGGAAGTCGGGGTGATCAAGAACGCGCAGTCCCAGGAAGAGAAGCGTGCCGCGTATGGGCGCGACATCACGTACGGGACCAACAACGAATTCGGCTTCGATTACCTGCGCGACAATCTGGCGTTCCATCTGCAGGATCGCGTTCAGCGCAAGCTCTCCTTCGCCATCGTCGACGAGGTCGACTCCATCCTGATCGACGAGGCGCGCACCCCGCTCATCATTTCGGGCCCGGCCGAGGAGAGCACCGAGCTCTACATCAAGGTCAACACGCTGATCCCGCGCCTCACCCGGCAGAAAGAGGAAAACGGGCCCGGCGATTACGCGGTCGACGAAAAAACCAAGCAGGCGACGCTGACCGAGGACGGCCATCAGAAGGTCGAGGACCTCATGGCGGAGACCGGCCTGCTGCGCGAGGGCGAGAGCCTGTACGACGCCACCAACATCCGGCTGATGCACCACCTGAACGCTGCACTGCGGGCTCACGCGCTGTACAAGCGCGACGTGGAATACATCGTGCGCCAGGGCGAGGTCATCATCGTCGACGAGTTCACCGGCCGCACCATGCCGGGACGGCGCTGGTCGGACGGCCTGCACCAAGCGGTGGAGGCGAAGGAAGGGGTGAAGGTCCGCGAGGAAAACCAGACGGTGGCCTCGATCACCTTCCAGAATTTCTTCAGGCTGTACTCGAAGCTCTCGGGCATGACCGGCACCGCCGACACCGAGGCGTTCGAATTCCAGCAGATCTACGGCCTGGAAGTCGCCGTGATTCCGACGCACAAGCCGATGATCCGCAAGGATCACTCGGACCTCGTGTTTCTCTCCGAGGGAGATAAATTCCAGGCGATCCTCGAGGATATCCAGGAATGCGTGAAGCGCGGACAGCCCGCGCTGGTCGGCACCACCTCGATCGAGACTTCCGAGCGGCTGGCGAAGCTTCTGGTCGGAGCCAACATCCCGCACGAGGTGCTGAACGCCAAGCAGCACGAGCGCGAGGCGCACATCGTGGCCGAGGCCGGCCGGCCGGGCGCCGTCACCATCGCCACCAACATGGCCGGCCGCGGCACCGACATCGTGCTCGGCGGCAGCGTGCAGGCGCAGATCGAGGCCCTCGGCAGCACCGACGAGGCTCAGGTCACCGAGATTCGCGAGGCTTGGCGCCGGCGCCACGAACAGGTGCTCGCCGCCGGCGGCCTGCACATCATCGGCACCGAGCGTCACGAGTCGCGGCGCATCGACAACCAGCTGCGCGGCCGATCGGGACGTCAGGGCGACCCCGGTTCCAGCCGGTTCTATCTCTCGCTCGAAGACAACCTGATGCGCATCTTCGGCGACCCGACGCGCATGAAAGCGCTCATGACCCGCGTCGGCATGAAGGCCGGCGAGGCCATCGAGAGCGGCATGCTCACCCGTCAGATCGAGCGCGCGCAGCGCCGCGTCGAGCAGCATAACTTCGACGCCCGCAAGCAGCTGCTCGAATACGATGACGTCGCCAACGATCAGCGCCGCGTCATCTATCAGCAGCGCACGGATCTCATGGGCGCGGAGAATGTCGCGGAGGCCATCAAGGGCGTGCGCGAGGATGTGGTGCAAGGGCTCGTCGATCAATACATCCCGCAAGGCGCAGCCGAGGAGCAGTGGGACGTGCCCGCCCTCGCGCAGGCGGTGGAGCGCGATTTCGGTCCGCGGTTGCCAATCGAGGACTGGGTGAAAGGCGACGAGTCGGGCAATGTAACCGTGCTCAAGACCAAGATCGCGACGGCGCTCGAGGCTGCCTACGATCAAAAAGAGGCGGCGGTCGGTCCCGAATTCATGCGCTACATCGAGAAGGAAATGATGTTGCGCACGCTCGATACCCACTGGCGCGAGCATTTGGCGGCAATGGATTACATGCGCCAGGGCATCTTCCTGCGCAGCTACGCGCAGAAGAATCCGAAACAGGAATACAAGCGCGAGGCGTTCGAGCTGTTCTCCGCGATGCTCGATCGCATCAAGTTCGACACCGTCACCACCGTGTCCAAGATCCAAGTGCGCAGCCAGGCCGAGGTCGAGCGCGAGGAGCTCGAGCGGCAACAGCGGCTCGCCCGCGCGCTGCAGATGCAGCACGCCGAAGCGGTCTCGCCCATCCAGCTCGGCACCGGGCTCGAGGAGGGTGCCGGCCCGGGAGGGAACGAGCCTCCCCCGACGGCGCCGGGTGCCGCCCCCTTCGTGCGGCAGGTGCCCAAAGTGGGCCGTAACGAGCTTTGTCCCTGTGGCTCGGGCAAGAAGTACAAGCACTGCCACGGCGCCCTGCAGCAAGCGAGCGGCTGACGATCGAACGCCCGAGTCGAGCGCTCCCGGGACGCGCGATCCATGTGGTAGCCGCCGCCGTGATCGACGCCCGGGGCCGCGTGCTCATCGCGCAGCGGCCGCAAGGCAAGCACCTGGCCGGCATGTGGGAGTTTCCCGGTGGCAAGGTGGAGTCCGGCGAAACGCGCGTCGATGCCCTGGGGCGCGAGCTTAAGGAGGAGATCGGGATCGTCATCGACACGCCGCGGCCGCTGCTTCGCTTGAGACACAGCTACTCCTACGGCGACGTGCTGCTCGATGTCTGGGTCGTGCGCCGCTATCGCGGCGAGCCGCGCAGTCTCGATGGCCAGGCGTTGCGCTGGTGCAGCCGCTCATCGTTGCACACGGCGGGACTATTACCGGCGGATCTCCCGATCATCGCCGCGCTGCGACTGCCGGAGCGGCTGCGGGTGCTCGACACCCCGTATTATCGGGTTCGCGCTTTCGAGGATGTCATGGCGGGACGCTCGGAGCCCAGCCCGCTGCTGAAAGGAGTTTCGTGTCGGTCTGCCGAGGAGGCGCGAGCCGCGGTGAGCGGTGGCGCGGACTTCGTGGCGCTGGAGGGGCCTGTGGCGGAGAATGTGCTCGTCGAGCTGTGCGAGAGCGTAGAGATCCCGGTATTCGCACGAGGGGTATCGCTCGGGCATGCATGGGTGCTTGGAGCAAGCGGAGTCAATCTCCTCGGGATCAATTCAGGGACGCTTGATGAGCACTCCGCGCGCAAGATGCTCCTTCGTTGAGTCAGGAACGAAATGCTCGGACGCGAACGATCTGGCGGGATCGGCGCCTGACCAGTTGATACCCATGAGGTCGGCCACAGTATAAAAGACATCGTGAGTGCGGATCTCCTTGGAGGCGTTGGCCTCGAGTGCCGCGACCTTTTCCGGATGGGCACTCCGATAGGCCGCGTTGGTCCACACGAAGGCGGGAATCTGGAATTCGGCGGCAACGTAACGGGCCCCCCCGTGTCCTGCGGCACCAGCGTCGAGGTAAGGAGATGCCTCGCCGTGGTCTGGAACGAAGGTAACGGTCACCGGGACCCTCAGACGACGCGCCGCTTCGATAACTTGCTGGAGGAACCAATCGGTATAGAGGACAGAATTGTCGTACGCGTCCGCCAAATCACCCACCATTGATCTGTCAGTTGAAGCGGACGTCAGCGTGGCGATTCTTTGTGCGGAACCAAATTGCTGAAACGCTCTGGGATACCGGCGGTAGTACTCCCAGTGAGATCCCATGACATGCATGCCGATGAACCGAGGCCTCCCCGCTTGATCGACGCCACGTCGGTAGCCGGGCAGCAAAGTTTCGTCCAGCGCGCTCCGGCTGAACGTGCTCTCGTGGAAGTCGGGAGGATATTCCAAATGGTCAGCGACAATTCCCATCGAAGTTGAAATGCCCACATCCTGATTGACCAGCCAGTTCGTCTCATAGCCGCCTTCCTTCGCCAGGTCGAGGAGATTTCCTCGTACCCCTCGCGCACGCGCCGCCTCTTGCGGGGTCATCCCTGTGAGCATGATCGGAACTGCCAATATCGTCAGATTGGCGTCGCTCATCGCGTGGTCGAGAAAGATGGCTTCCTTGTCACGCTTTAGCCGATCGAGATATGGCGTCGTTTCGCGACTGTATCCGTAAACCGACCAGGAGTCGCGACGCGCGGATTCGCCGACTATGAGTATATGGACCTCTTCACCAGTGCCGACACGTTTGGCGTGAAACGGTGTTTTAACCACAAAGGTTCCGCGCAGCTCGTCGTGCGCCTGGGGCAATTGCCGGCCGAAAAATAAGAGACTGCCGATCGCTGGGTTGAGCGTAATGCCGGTCGTGAGCTCAGCCGTGTTCTGTGCCGCGTAGACCATCATGGGTACCGTTAGCACCAGCAGCACTTTGACAACGCCGGACATCGTGCGCGAAAAAATTGGCCAGAGCGGCAAACGGAAACAAAGAATCAGGTACAGCGTTAGAATCCCGATTATCGGAAACGACAGCCATTTCTGTTGCCACATCCCGAACAGACCCGTGAGCTCTTCCCAAGAGGCGCCGGCTAGCAGTAGCGCTACGGCGCGCCCCGGGACAATGCCAAAGAGCATGGCGTAAGTCGCGAAGATCGCAGCGACTACCAACAGGGGAAAAGCCAGCAGAAAAAATCTGCGCCAGGTTTGCGCACACAAACCGAGCACCATCGTGACGAAGATCACGCTGGCGACAAGTGCTGCCGCGCTGCGCCTCGGCTCGGCATCCAGAGACCAGAGTACCATGGCCACAAAGGGCGCCATGTACAGGACTCCGAGAGCACAGCAGCTAATCCAGGTCACGGCAGACTTCCGCGGGAGCTCCGCACGACCCGCGAAAACATCAGCCAAGGTCGGAATTTTCGTCATGGTGGTGCCAAGAAGCGGGGCGAGGGTAGCAGACCCTGTGACAATAGTCGAAAAGGAGCAGCGGCAGGCGTGACGTATTAGTCACATTGCAGAGCACGGAGTATTCGCCAGTTCTGATTGAAGAAGCGAAGCATCGTGGCATATGCACCACCCCGCTTGAAGCGCGTAATCTGTGGGGTCAAATGAAAATTTTTGAGATTTTGATCGAAGATCGGCAGCTCGATATGCTGGACCGATTCGCTGTTGCGTATCTGACCCTGCCGCTCGGGATATTCCTGCTCGGCTGGTTCGAGCTCTGGGCTGCGCTGCCGCTTTTTCTTGGATTGATATATGCGCTCAGGCCGCTGATTGCTGCTGCCCGCCGATCCGGCCCACCGCTAGGTTCGTCGGGCTGGCAGGTGGCGCTCGCGATCGCCATGGGCTGCGCCTGGACGCTGTACGGCGGGACCGGACACTGGGTTTTCGCCAATGCAGACTGGCACATCCGGGACGCGGTGCTGCACGATCTCGTC
>Ga0187863_10000774_pt1 | contig 26554 bp, 13 predicted proteins | sample June2016WEW_11_1_FD_132975 | JGI IMG/M metagenome (GOLD analysis project Ga0187863, IMG submission 132975) | Peatland microbial communities from SPRUCE experiment site at the Marcell Experimental Forest, Minnesota, USA - June2016WEW_11_10 | ecosystem: Environmental > Terrestrial > Soil >...
CGGCACCCCCGTCGACTTCGCCTACACCATTCATACCGAAGTCGGCCACACCTGCGTCGGCGCCAAAGTCAACGGTCGCATGGTTCCCCTGCGCACCAAGCTGCGCACCGGCGACATCGTTGAAATCGTCACCCAGAAAGACCACAAGCCAAGCCGCGACTGGCTCACCTTCGTCAAGAGTCCACGCGCCCGCAACAAGATCAAGCATTGGCTCAATGAAGATCAGCGCCGCCGCGCTGTCGAGATCGGCCGCAAGCTCCTGGAGCGCGAAGCGCGCAAATTCAAAGTCCCACAGAGCCAGATCTCCGATCAGGACCTCGGCCGTATCGCCAATGAATACGGCGTCGCGACCGCTGCAGATTTGCTTGCCACCCTCGGCCAGGGCAAACACTCCGCCCATCAGGTCCTCAACAAGCTCTCGCCTGGTATTGCCACTCCGGCGGACATCGACCAGGGCCCGGAAGCCAAGCCTGCCGGCTCCGGCGAAACGCCCATGTCCGACGCGGTGCGCAAACTGCACCTCACCGGCTCCGACTCGCTTGAAGTCGAGGGCCAGAACGATCTACTCGTCTACCGCGCGCGATGTTGCAATCCCATTCGCGGCGAAGAAATCATCGGCTACGTCACTCGCGGCAAGGGTGTCGCTGTCCACGCGCGCAGTTGTCCCAACGTGCAAAACCTTCTCTACGAGAGCGACCGCCGCATCGCCGTCGAGTGGGCGCGCGCTGGCGACGAGACCGCAGGCCGCGCGCAGCGCTATCCCGTCAAAATCACCATCTACTGCGACGACCGCACCGGCATGTTGAAGGAACTTACCGCAGTCATCTCCGACAACGATACCAACATCCGCAACATCGACATTCGCCACGACGACACCGGCGAAGCCATCATCGAGTTCATCGTAGAAGCCGAAGACCTCCGCCACCTGAATCGCATGGTCCTTAGCTTGCGGCGCATAAGCGGCGTAAGAGACGTCCAACGAACCCAAAAAATCTAATTCGGATCTGCGTTTGTCGTATCATCCCGCCAGCCACACGACCATGGGTGCCCCGTCCGTGGACCAAAGACCACTCTTCTTGACGATCCAGAAGCTACGGCCGAGCAGGCTGCTTCAAGCGTCGATCGAGTGGCCCATACTCCAGCCACGGATTGATAAGCGCGACACCGGTAGCCTCAAAATCCGTCACATTCCGCGTCACGACCGTCATCCCATGGACCAGCGCAGTCGCAGCGATCATGGCATCGCGATGTGAGCAGGGATTGGGTACCTGCACGGCCGCCATTTTTCTCGCAATTGCTACATTGATGGCCAAGACCCGCCCCTCAAACCCAGGCAGTACACGACTCTCCATCCATGAGCGAAGAACGGCTCCCTCATTTGGCGTGGCGAAGGGTCCATGGATGATTGCCGGCAGCTCACTTGGATCGCAACTGATATGGTGACTTGCAATGGCACAGGGCAAAACAAAACGACTCACGCTTGCGATCGATACGGGCGGGACTTTCACCGATTGCGTATATCGCGACGGTGGACGGATCGAAGTCTTGAAGTTGCCGTCGACGCCCGAAGACCCGGGGTGCGCGATTCTCGAAGGGGTGGCGCAGATTGTGGCGCGCTTGGGCGGAACGGAGATTGAGGTGCGTCACGGAACTACGGTGGCTACGAATGCGCTGCTGGAACGGAAGGGGGCGCGCGTTGCGTTTGTGACGACCGAGGGATTTGAAGACACGTTGGCGATTGGGCGGCAAGCGCGGCCGAGTCTCTATGACTGGAATGTGCACCGGCCTGCGCCGTTGGCGGAGGTTTGCTTCGGTGTGGCGGAGCGCGTGGGCGCGGATGGCGGTGTTTTGCGCGTGCCGCGGGCTGAAGATTTGGCCGAGTTGCGGCGGCGGGTGAAGGATTCGGGTGCGGAGTCGGTGGCGGTGTCCCTGCTGTTTTCGTTTGCGCATCCTGAACACGAACGAATGATTGCGGAGGCGCTGCGGCCGCTCGGATTGCCGCTGTCGTTGTCGCATCAGATTCTGCCGGAGTTTCGCGAGTACGAGCGGGCGGCGACAGTGACGCTGAATGCGTATCTTGCCCCGCGGATGCAGGGTTACCTTGGCGTGCTTGAGAGGAAATTGGTGGCGTCCGGGGCTGCGCTGAAGATCATGCAGTCGTCGGGCGGGATTCTTTCGGCGCAGGCAGCGGTGCAGGAGCCAGTGCGCACGATTTTGTCCGGACCTGCGGGCGGTGTGATCGGGGCGCTGAGTGTGGCGCGAAGAGCTGGAATCGCGCGGGTACTGAGCTTCGATATGGGCGGGACGTCGACAGATGTGGCACTGCTGGATGCGACGCGCGAACCCACGACGACCATTGAAGGAGAAGTGGCGGGTGTGCCGGTGCGCGTGCCGATGCTGGACATTCATACGGCTGGGGCTGGAGGCGGATCGCTGGCGCGTATCGATGAAGCAGGCGCGTTGCAGGTCGGACCGCAATCGGCTGGCGCTGACCCGGGGCCTGCATGCTATGGACGCGGCGAAGGGGCGACGGTGACGGATGCGAATCTGGTTCTAGGGCGATTGCATCCAGAGCATTTTCTGGGGGGGGCGATGCAGCTGGATGCGAAGCGCGCGCGGAAGGCGATTGAGAGCGTTCGTCGAGCGGCGACGGGATTTGGCAGTGTGGAAGCTGTGGCCGAGGGCATTGTGCGCGTGGCGAATGTGCGCATGGAAAGCGCTTTGCGGCGGGTGTCAGTGGAGCGTGGATTCGATCCGCGAGGATTTTCGTTGCTGGCATTTGGAGGAGCGGGGCCTCTGCATGCGTGCGCGCTGGCGAGTTCGTTGGGCATGCGGCAGGTTGTCATTCCGGCAGCGCCTGGTGCGCTGTCGGCTCTGGGAATTCTCGATGCGGATTTGCGGCGGGAGTTTTCGCGCACGGTGATGATGGCGCCGGAGGACAAGAAAATCACGGGCGTGTTTCGGGAAGTGGAGGCAGAGGCGCAGGAGGTTTTTCGCGCGGAGGGATTGCGGCCAGTGCTGACGCGGTCTGCCGATCTGCGTTATCGCGGACAGGGCTTCGAATTGCGCGTGGATTGGGGCGGCGATGCTGTGGCGCGCTTCCATCGGCTGCATGCGCAAGCTTATGGGTATGCCGATCTGGCGCGCACGGTGGAGGTTGTGACGTTGCGGGTGCAGGCGGTGGTGCGAGGACAGAAGCCGCGGATGAATGCCAAGACGAGCAGGCGCGGCGATGGCTGGGCGGCTCGGATTGAGGTGCATCAGGTTTTCGAAAATGGCGGGTGGCGGCGTGCTGCGGTATATGAAAGATCGCGCATGGAAGCGGGGGACCGGATTGCGGGGCCGGCGGTGGTTGTGGAGTTGAGTGCGACAACTTATTTGGCGATGGGATGGACGGCGACGGTGGATGCGTTCGGCAACCTTGTGCTTGCACGCGCGGCGCATGCAAAAACGAAAACGGGAGGCCGGCAATGAAACGGCATGGGATCGATTCGGCGGAGATTGCGGTGGTGGGACACGCGCTGCATTCGGTGGCGGCAGAGATGGGGGCGGCCCTGCGAAGGACGGCGTTTTCGCCGAATATCAAGGAGCGGCGCGATTATTCCTCGGCGGTTTTCTCTGCGGAAGGCGATTTGATCGCCATGGGCGATGACATGCCCGTGCATCTGGGCTCGATGCCGATGTCCGTCAGTGCGGCGTTGCAAGCGATGAGTTTTGCGCCGGGCGACGTGGCGCTGCTGAACGATCCCTTCCGCGGTGGCACGCATCTTCCGGATCTGACGATGGTGGCGCCGGTATTCGTGAAGGGGCGGGCGCGGCCTACATTCTATGTCGCCAATCGGGCGCACCATGCAGATGTCGGTGGCATGCATCCGGGATCGATGGGGCCGTGCCGCGAGATTGCACAGGAGGGGATTCGGATTCCTCCCGTGAAGCTGATGCGGGGGGGAAAGATGGACGCGCAGGTGCTGGCGATTTTGCTGGCGAATGTGCGCACACCTGCCGAACGCGAAGGCGACCTGACGGCGCAGCTGGGTGCTTGCCGGATTGGGATTGCCCGGATGCAGGAATTGGTCGGGCGCTTTGGCCATGCGCGCCTACTGCGCGGCGTGGTCGCGATGCTGGAGGGCTCGGAGTGCGTCATGCAGAGCGTGCTGGCTCGGCTGCCTGCCGGCGAATGGAGCGCCGAGGATTTTCTTGACGATGACGGGGTGCGGCCTGGACGGATTGGGATTCGCGTTTCGATACGCAACGACGCAAAGAACAAGCGCGCGGTGGTTGATTTTACGGGAACGGACGCACAAGTTGCGGGGAACATCAATGCGGTTTATGCGATCACCTGGTCGGCGGTGTTTTATGTATTCCGGTGCCTGCTGCCTGCGGATGCTCTAGCCACTGCAGGTCTGATGCGACCGGTGCGGGTGATTGCGCCGGAGGGAACGGTCGTAAATGCAGTGGCTCCCGCTGCGGTAGCGGGCGGGAATGTGGAGACCTCGCAGCGCATTGTGGACACGTTGCTTTTGGCGCTGGCACAGGCAATTCCGGGGCGGATTCCTGCGGCGAGCGCGGGGACGATGAACAATCTGACGATCGGCGGAATCGATGTACGGTTCGGGGTGCCGTACACATATTACGAGACGATTGCCGGAGGGTTGGGTGGCTCGCCTCAAAGAGATGGTGCGAGTGGGCATCACGCGCACATGACGAATTCGCTGAACACGCCTGTGGAAGCCCTTGAATATGCCTACCCGTTTCGAATGGTTCGTTACGCATTAAGGAGAGGTTCGGGTGGGGCGGGACTGCATCGAGGCGGCAATGGGCTGGTGCGCGAGATTGAATTGCTGGGCGATGCGCAGGTGACGCTGTTGGCGGACCGTCGCGAGACGCCGCCTTGGGGGCTCGCGGGCGGAGAAGATGGTGCGCGCGGCGTGTCGTTGGTAATTCAGAATGGGAAAGAAGAGAAGTTGCCCGGCAAATGTACGCGTGAGCTGCGGGCGGGGGCCATGCTGCGGATTGAATCGCCGGGCGGAGGCGGGTGGGGGCAGAGGAGACCAGTCTAAGTCGCAGTCGGAGCAGACGTTTTGACGTCTTGTCACACTGCGCCGCAGCCTGTCTCCAGTCGAAACAACTATTATTTTTTGGGGTGTAGAGTCCAGCCATCTCCGGCAAGATTCGAGAAAATGCATCTGGGCTTGCTTGGGGCAAGGCCGCCGAGCATACCGCAGCCGAGGTTCAATTGAGCGTTGTGTCTTCCGTCGGCGTCCGGGAGTTGATTCGGGCTTGTGCTGAGTCCAACGATTCCCGTGCGCGGGAAAGTTTTGTGGCTCGATTTGAGCGGCCCATCAGTCTTTCAGTGATCCGCACGGCAAAGCAATGGGGAGAAGCGCCGGATGAAGTAGCCGCCGATCTTGTGCAAGAGACTTATCTGCGACTTTGCGATGGAAGGTCTCATCTGCTTTACAACTTTGCGCTTAGCCATCCGGAGGCCGAGAATTCCTGGGGAGAATCCCTTTCGCTTTTTTGAAGGGCTTTCTCGCGTCTTGAGCGAGCAATTGCCCTCAGTTGCCGGCCGTATTAAGGGCTTAAGAAGAGCAGCCAAGCGAGTGTGTGGCGGAGTTGGCGTGTACGATAACGGGAATTAGTGAATAATTGAATAATCTCGATAATTCAGACGGAAGCCGCAACGTCGTGGTTCATATCGAACTTTGAAGGAAGGCGCTCGAGGAAGAGCGGAAGATTGCTGCGCAAGATAATGTGCGGCGCGAGGCGCGTGACCGATTCCGGCTGGATGCCTTCCACGAGAAATCGACAAAGGGCTTCAAAGGCGAGTTTGCCCTGCGTAAAGGGTCGTTGGTACAGGGTAGCAAGGATCTGGCCTGATTCGATCAACGGGACGAGTTCGGCGAAAAGGTCAGTCGTGATCAGACGAATGCGCCCACACATTCCGTTCTCTTCCAGGGCGCGCAGAACGGGGATGCTGTTCGCGGTGTTGACATAGATCCCGACCGGCCTTGGCTTGCGCTTAAGGAGAGTGAGCGTAACTTGATAGGCCTCCTTCGCGCGTTCGTGCGATTCAATCGCGGGAATCAACGTCAGGTGCGGCGCCATGGTGGCCAGAGTTGCTGCAAATCCGCGCAGCTTCTCACCGTGGTCAAAAGTATTGAGATCGCCGGTGATGGTGGCAACGGTTCCTTCTGTTTGGAGGACTCTGCCGAGCAGTTCAGCCGCGATGCTGCCGCTGATTGACGCATCGACTGAGATGGATGCGAGTCGATTGGTGCGAGGAGCATCGCTGGCAACGCACACAACCGCTGTGCCCCGTTCGTTGAACCGCCGGATCGCCGATTCGACGCGGATCGGATTTCCTGGAGTGATCAGAATGCCGTCAAATTCACGTTCGAGGTCCTCTTCCAAAAGCTTCACGTCACCTTCACCGAGGTGCGGATACGTGCGAAAGCTAAGGTCGACGGTGACCCCGTGCATACTTGCGGCCGCCTCTCGTATGCCTTCTCTCAAGGGATCAAAAAAGGAGGCGATGTGACGGGGAAGATGAACGGCGACGCGAAGCCTTCGATTGAGTTTCAGGTTGCGAGCGGCGAGATTGGGTTTATAACCGAGGCTTTCAGCGATTTTGAGGACACGGGTGCGCGTCTTGGGATTGACCCCCGGCCGATTGTGCAGCGCGCGATCTACGGTACCAATGGAGATACCTGCTTCGGCGGCAATCTCCTTAATGCCAACGGACCTGGGAGGCTCATCGTTCACGGGTGGTGCCATTGTACCGAACCTGCCGAATCCGCCGCTGTGCCGTCTCGCTCAATCAATTCGGTCTCGAATAGGGCACTTTAAATACGGACCTTACTGGTGCTTACACGGACGATTCTCGCGCGCTCAACGATTTCTCGGTTACGTACACGAAAAACCTCTTGACAGCCCATAGGCTGCTCTCTATATTTGTGCACGGCGTTCCGGGAACGTACACGGTGAATTGCAAGAGACGGATACGCACGCGTTCTTGATAGGGGCTACAAGGTGCCGCGAGGCTGGAGGGATAGGGAAATGAAATCAGAGAGGTTCATAAGTCGAAGGCGCATGTCTCTCGTGTGGCTCACGGTCTTGCTGCTTGCACTGACAGCCAAGGCACAGGTCGACACAGGCACAATTCTTGGCACGGTCACGGACACCACGGGCGCGATCGTTCCGGGTGCTACAGTGACGATCTCGAACCAGGCGACGGCCGCGCGGCAGACCGACAAGACGAATGTGGATGGCAGGTTCGAATTCACTCCTCTGCCGATTGGTACTTATACCGTCGTGGTTGAATCTCCCAGCTTCAAGAAAGCAACAGTTGAAAGTGTGCGCCTGGATATCCAGCAGCAGGCAGCAGTGAACGTCGTTCTTCAGCCGGGTGCAGTTACCGAGAATGTAGAAGTGACGGAGGCGCCGGAACTGATGCAGACCGAGAGCAGCTCGGTTGGTCAGGTGATCGATGAGAAATCGATTGTAGATCTGCCCTTGAACGGACGCGACTATACGATGCTAGTGCTGGTAACTCCCGGTGTGACTCTTCCGCAACAAGGAGCTCGGGCGTCTAACCAGTTTGTAGCGAACGGCGCGCGCGTGGCGCAAAACGATTATCTGCTTGATGGCATCGACAACAACAGCAACAGCGTCGATTACCTGGACGGGAAGGCTGATGTGATCAAGCCTCCGGTGGACGCAATCGCAGAGTTCAAAATCATGACGAGCGACTTTCCTGCGGAGTTTGGGAGAGCCGGCGGGGCGATCGTCAACGCGACATTGAAATCGGGCTCGAATAAGTTTCACGGGTCCGTGTGGGAATTCTTCCGCAATGATGCATTCGATGCATACAACGACTATTTTGTGCCCAATGCGACGGCTAGCAAGAAGCCCGAGTTGAGGCAGAACCAATTTGGCGCGACTGCGGGTGGACGCATCTGGAAGGACAAGACGTTCTGGTTTGCCGACTATGAAGGAACGAAGATTCTGAATGGAGTGCAAGCATCGAGTCAAGCCAGCGCGAACCTGGGCGCAGGACTCTCTCCCACAGTGCCCACGAAGGCCGAGATCAACAGCGGGTACACGGATTTCTCGGACTTGATCAATTCCACCGGAACATTTACGAGGACGGATCTGCTAGGAAGATCGTTTCAGAACGGGCAGGTTTTCGATCCCGCCACCACGCGTGCGGTCACGGCTGGAACGGTTGATCCAGTAACTGGATTGGCGGCGACGGCCACTGGCTATGTTCGCGACCCATTCACGAACAATCAGATTCCTGCGAATCGGCTTGACTCGAATGCCGTCAAGTTAATGCAACTCTATCCGACGCCGACTTCATCGGGAGTCCTGTACAACTACAACATCATTAAGGTGGACAGCATCGATACGAACACGGCGGACATGCGTATCGATGAACACTTCCGCGACCGGGACCAGGTATTCTTCCACTACGATTACATCAGCAGTGTTCGTGTTTTGCCGCCTCCCTTTGAAGGTGTGGCCGATGGTGGCGGATACTCAAACGGGACCGAGATCTATAACGTTCGGGGATTCGCACTGGGCTACACGCACACCTTTTCTCCCACTCTTATTAACGAAGCGCGTCTTGGTTACACGCGCGGACACGACACGCGCAATCCCTCCGGCGACAGCACGATGGGGATTCCGGCCCAATACGGAATCAGCGGCGTTCCGCAGGTGCCGCTCAATGGCGGATTGCCTTACCTAGGAATTGGAACGCTCAGCGGTTTGGGCGGCGCGGGCTGGCTGCCGGGTAATCGCTTCAGCGATACCGAGCAGATGACAGAGAATTTGACGAAGGTTTACAAGAAACACACATTCAAGGGTGGCGCCGAGTTCCAATACATCTACTTCCCTTGGATTGCACCGCCAGCTTCCAAAGGCACGTTCTACTTCGATGGCAACTATACTTCGATTCCACTGCAGGCTGACGGAACGACGGGTCGAGCGCAGTTCCTGATTACGCCACAAAATGCGACTGTTCCCAACGGAGTCAATTTGTCGGGCGGAATGGATCAGATCGACGCATCGAACTTTGGAGAAGTGCGTGCGAATCGCAATTACTTTGGCACTTACTTCCAGGACGACTGGTCTGTCACGCGGAAACTTACCTTGAACCTCGGGCTGCGATGGGAGCATTTCGGTTTGACGGGAGAAGCGGGCGGAGCGCAAGCGAATTTCATTCAGCCCTCGCTTATATCCAACGCCGGAGCGGAGTTCATCATGACGGCCGGTCATAAAGCTTCACCGGGCCTCTCAACCAGCTTTACGGACGCGCTGCAGCGCGATGGGATCTCGCTGCTCTACACGAACAAGTACGGAACCGGTATGGGCGTGATCCAGAAGATGAACTTCTCGCCGCGCATTGGCTTCGCCTATTCCTTGACACCGAAGTGGGTGATCCGTGGCGGGTATGGCATCTTCTATGGCGCATTTGAAAATCGAGGCGGGTATCCGAGCCTGGGCTACAACTACCCATTCCAATTTGAGGTCGGTCTGACAGATGCTTCGAATGGAGGAATCTCGACAGTAACGCCGGTCACCTACACCGATGGGACGACGGGGACGCTCGAGAACGGGATGTCAGGAATTCCACTCGATCCTTTGAAGGTCAGTTACAGCGGACTGGCCCTGCGCGGGATCCAACTCCACTACCAGACGCCGTATACGGAAGGGTTCAACGGGACACTGCAGTACCAACTCACCCAGCATGATTCTGTTGAAGCCGGATATGTAGGTTCGCAGGCTCGGCATCTCGAAGCAAGCGAGGGGCAGAACAACGTGACGCAGTTACTGCCTCCCGGAACTCCAACCACGGGTGCGACAAACTATATACCCTTCCCGGATTTTGGTGCGGGCATGCCATATTACGGAACAGTCGGCAACAGCAGCTACAATTCGCTGCAGACGAAATGGGTGCACCAGTCGTCGAAGGGTCTTGATGTGCTGCTTGGCTATACTCTCGCCAAAGCTCGAACCGATGCGGGAGATTCACTCAGTGGCGGCGGTGTCAGCGGATATCGCGCTCCGGGCATCGTTCCTATCTCGTATGACACCGGACTTGCCTCCTTCAACATTACGCATGCGTTTGTTGCCAGCGGAACTTATGCGCTTCCGGTTGGAAACGGCAAGGATTTTCTCGGGAATATGGACCGCGTCGAAGAGGCGGTGCTGGGAGGTTGGAGCGCGAACACGATTCTCAGCTTCGACAGCGGGCAGCCGCAAACGATCGGTAGCCAAATCAGCACGGGATCGGGGATTAACGCGTACGCGGCGGTGGTCCCAGGTGTGAGCCGGTATCGAGGCGGGGTTGCGCACTTTTACAATCCAGCTGCGTTCACCGATCCTCCGGTGGTGACGGGTGTCGGAGAGACGAGCCTGGCGCCGCTTGGAGGACCGAATACGCAGGTGAATGGGCCTGGTTATAAGGATTTTGATTTCTCCCTCTTCAAGAGCTTCACGATTACAGAAGGAAGTCACGCGGAGTTTCGCGCCGAAGCTTTCAACCTAACAAATACTCCAAGCTTCAACCTGCCAACCAATACGGACTACAAGGACCAAACAAACTTCGGGCAGATTACTTCGACCCGGAGCACCGCACGTGAACTGCAGTTTGCGCTTAAGTATTACTGGTAGAAGAACTGAAGTTGCCCGGGCGATCTGTCGCGCAGAAAGCACGGGCTCGTTTCCTTGCAGGTGCAGAGCGCCATGCTGCGCGAGTGTTTTAATCGATAGAGAGTCGGATAAGATAGTCTTGCCCGAGTGATTTCGTGATCCGAGGACAAGCAAGCCGACATTTGTGGGACAGAGGATACAATTCGTAGGTTTCGCGACGATCTTGTGCATGCTTCCCCTGATTGGTCGCCAAGTTGCGTTGCCGCAGCCCCCGCCCTCTGCGAAGAATTCGGCTGAAGAAGAGAGGAGCTTACTGCAGGCGGCGTCGCGGGAACCGACCAACCTTCAAGTCGTAGGTTCACTTGGCGAGTACTATCTGCGGAACGAAAAGTGGAACGAGAGCGCGCGATGGCTTGCCAAGGCCTATGCCCTTTCAAGCGGCGACGAGTCTGTGGGCTATGACCTGGCCTATGCAACAATGCAGGCCGGCGACCTGGACAGCGCGAAACGGCAAATTGAAAAGATGCTGGCGCAAACGGATAACGCAAAGCTGCACGATCTTCTTGGTGAAGTGGATGACAGGCGAGCGGACTATGTGACTGCAGCACGTGAATATCATCGTGCCGCAGAGATCGATCCCTCGGAATCGAACATTTTCGACTTAGGGACGTTCCTGCTGCAGCATCAGAAATATGTGGGTTTTCTCGAGGACTCGATCAAGTTTTTTCGCTACGGGGTGGCGCAGTTTCCGCACTCGTCGCGAATGATGGTGGGCCTGGGTGTTGCGCTGTATGCCGCGAATGAATATGACGAGGCGGTGAGGGTGCTCTGCGAGGCGGTAGACCTGGATCCGAAGGACCGTCGGCCGATTCAGTTTCTTGGGAGGGCCAGCAGGGTATCTCCTGCGTTGGCTGAGGAAGTAGATCGGCGGTTGAAGGACTTTGCAGAGCGCTATCCCGAGAATGCGGCGACGAACTACTTCTATGCCTTGAGCCTATGGAAGCGCGGCGGCGACGAAGGGCGCGACTTAGATGAAATCGGACGTTTGCTGCATAAGGCGGAATCTCTCTCTCCCGGGTGGTATGAACCACACTATCAGCTTGGGGTTTTGTACGAATCGCAAAAGCTTTATCCAGATGCAATTCACGAAATGAGTCGAGCGGTGAAGATCGATCCGGATTTCTTTCCGGCGCACTTTCGGCTGGCGGTGCTTTACAACAAGACAGGACAGAGGGCCCAGGCTGCAGCAGAAGCGTCCATTGTGAGGCGGTTGAAGGAACGCGATAGTGACAATGCGCCGGGCCACGATGTTACGCAGTGACGCGATTTTGACGGTGCCGTAATGCATTGCTATCGGACTAAGATGACGGGGCACTCACAGTGAAGTTGTAATCGAAAGATCGAAGTAGACAACGCCGGAGAACCATTGACAGCAGGCATCTGAGCGTGTACGTTACCGATGAGTGCAAAATGCGCGAGAGGCGCCGGGTGTGATTCGCGTTGAGGCTCCGTAAAGCGGGGCGGCTCTACGAGCATCGAGGTTCGAGTCTAATGGGGAAAGCGGGTAAGGCGGATCGAGTTCGTTGCTGGGAAGAGCAGGTAGTTATTCCGACGTACCCGATCCAGGACGCTGACCCAAATCCGATGTTCCTGGAAAAGCGTGTATACCAGGGCAGTAGCGGCAAGGTCTATCCCAATCCATTCACGGACAAGGTGTCTCTGGAAAAGAGCGACAAGACATATCGAGCAATCATGCTGGAGAACGAGTATGTACAGCTGATGATCCTGCCCGAGATTGGGGGGCGGATTCATGCCGGCCGGGATAAGACGAACCAATACGATTTCTTTTATCGGCAGCGCGTGATCAAGCCGGCTTTGGTCGGACTCTTGGGACCATGGATCTCAGGCGGTGTGGAATTCAACTGGCCGCAGCACCATCGTCCTTCAACCTACATGCCTGTGCACGCGGCAATTGAGAAGAATGTCGATGGGAGCCGCACGGTCTGGCTCAGCGAGCACGACCCCATGCTGCGGATGAAAGGCATGGTTGGTATCAGTCTTTCTCCCGGCAAGGCGATTGTCGAAGCCAAAGTGAGGTTGTATAACCGGACGCCGCTGCCGCAGACGTTTCTGTGGTGGGCCAATGTTGCCGTACGGGTGCATGACAATTACCAGGCGTTCTTTCCGCCGGACGTTACGTATGTTGCGGATCATGCGAAGCGCGCCGTCTCCTCCTTTCCTATAGCGCGCAACAGCTATTACGGTGTGGATTATCGGCCGGGCACGGATATCTCCTGGTACAAGAATATTCCGGTTCCTACCTCGTATATGGTGACCGAGTCGAAGTTCAACTTCTTCGGGGGGTACGATCATGCCCGCCAGGCCGGGATGGTACACACTTCGAACCACCATGTGGCCCCCGGCAAGAAGCTGTGGACCTGGGGCAATGCGGAGTTCGGCCACGCGTGGGATCGCAATCTTACCGATGAAGACGGGCCCTATGTGGAGCTGATGGCGGGCGCGTACACAGACAATCAGCCGGATTTCGCATGGCTTCAACCCTACGAAACGAAGACGTTCAGTCAATACTGGTATCCGATCCAGAAAATTGGGCCAGCAAAGAACGCCAACACAGAAGCAGCGGTGAACCTTGAGTTCGATGCGGGGAGCGCACGCGTTGGAGTCTTCGTTCCATCGCGACGCAATGTACGCGTGGTCCTGTCCCGAAACGGCAATCTCGTTCTTGACAAGCAAATGGAACTGTCGCCGGCGGTGCCGTTCACCGAGACGATCGATACAGATACGTCAAGACCCGAGAAGCACATCCTGGTGGTGCAAGATGGCGATGGCAACGAGCTGATCAGTTACCAACCGGAAAAGAGTGCGGATCGCGAGCCGGCTCAGGCAGCCACGGAGCCCCCGGAGCCGGATCAGACTGCGAGTCTCGAAGAACTTTATCTGACGGGATTGCATCTTGAGCAGTATCGTCACGCTACGCGTTCGCCTGAGGCTTATTGGATCGAGGGACTGGAGCGCGAACCGAATGACGCGCGGCTCAACAATGCGATGGGTCTTTTCCATTTGCGAAAAGGTGAATTTGCCAAAGCAGAGGATCATTTTGCGCGTGCGATACGGCGCCTGACTGGGCGAAATCCGAATCCGCAGGACGGTGAGCCTTTCTATAATCTCGGACTTGCGCGGTTTTATCAGGGCAAGACTTCTGATGCCTACGATGCCTTTTATAAGTCGGTGTGGAACTATGCATGGCAGTGTGCGGGCAACTATGCGCTAGCGTCGATCAGCGCAGGTCGCGAGAATCTGCATGTCGCACTGGAGCAGGTGGAGACAAGCCTACTGACGAATGTGGAGAACCTGAAGGCTCGTGCGCTGAGAGTTTCATTGCTGCGCCGCTTGGGCCGAACCGCGGAGGCGCAGAGTGCGATCAGTGAATCCCTGGCGCTGGATCGTCTCGATTTTCGCATGCTGGCTGAGCGGTTTCTTCTTACCGGAAAAGACAAGGATCGTGACACGTTTCTTGACGCCCTGGAAGGGGACGTACAAACGCTTCTCGATGTGAGCTTCGACCTAGCCTGGTGCGGATTGCCGAAGGACGCCTTTGTGCTATTACAGGCGTGTTGCAGCGCTGGAGGGTGGGAGTACCCGATGCTTTGGTACACGCTGTCATGGCTTGCCACCGCCCTCAACAGAAAGACGGCGGCCTTTGAATACCTGGTGACCGCGGAGGCGGCCTCGTCTCGCTACTGTTTTCCCGCCCGGCTCGAAGAGATGATCGTGCTCGAGGATTCCATTCGGCGAAACCCGTCGGGGGCAAAGGCACACTATTATCTCGGAAATCTTTACTACGACAAGCGGCGGTACGAGGATGCGATTCGTGCTTGGCGGCGGTCGGTTGAATTGGACGACAGCTTTTCCATTCCTTTGCGGAACTTAGGTATCGCGGAATTCAATGTGTTGCACGATGCGGCCGCCGCGGACCGGATGTATGAGCGGGCGCTTCAGGCGAACCGTAACGACGCGCGCCTGTTGTATGAATGGGATCAGTTGAAGAAGAGGGCTGCACTTGCCTCGCCTGCCGAGCGGCTCCAACTGCTGAATCAGCATCCGCAACTAGTTGCGGCGAGAGACGACCTGACGGCTGAGTACGCCACGCTGTTGAACCAATGCGGTCAAAATCAGGCGGCACTGGAATTGTTGGGCCATCGGCGCTTCAGTCCATGGGAAGGCGGCGAGGGGCTAGTGCCTACGCAATATGTACAGGCGCACAAAGCGCTTGGCGGAGCAGCGATGGCGGCGGGAGACTTCCGAAGCGCCCTGGATCACTTTCAAGCCGCACGGCATTATCCAGAGAACCTCGGTGAAGGCAAGCATTTGCTCACGCTGGAGCGCGATTTGGATTACTACTCGGGATTGGCCGCACAGAAACTTGGCGAGTTGTCAATCGCCCATCGCTACTGGACTGCCGCGGCAGCACCCGTCCCCTCACTGGGAGTTTATTCGTATTTCCAGGCTCGCGCGCTTATGGCGCTGGGCGATTCTGCGGCGGCACGCGAGGTTTTCCTGAAACTGGGACATTTCGCAACTGAGCTGATGAAGACTGTGCCTAAGATCGACTACTTCGCGACCTCCCTGCCGAATCTTCTTCTCTTCGACGATGATCTGGAAAAACGAAATCGGATCGAGTCGATGGTGCTGCGCGCCTTGGCCAAGGACGGTTTGGGAGAACGCGAGAAGGCCGTTGAGCTATTGGAGGAGGTCATTGCAGAAGATGCAAATCACTTCTTCGCAATCGAGATACTGCAAGGTTTGAGGGAAGAAGGAAAAGTCGCGGTGCCCGAAGAGATTGAGGGACGCCGAGTCTCATGATCGTTCCCATTGGCAGCGTCGAGCGGAGCTCAGATGACCGTGGGTCGTTTCGTTCTACCTATCTCTGCCTCGCGTCTGCGGCGGGTGCGCTTGGCGGGCTGCTGTTTGGTTATGACTGGGTAGTCATCGGCGGCGCAAAGCCGTTCTACGAAAGATATTTTCATCTCGACTCACCCTCGCTCGAGGGATGGGCGATGAGTTGTGCGCTGATAGGGTGTCTGCTCGGCGCAATGACCTCTGGAGGCTTGAGCAATCGCTTCGGCAGAAAACGCCTGCTCACACTGGCGGCGCTGACGTTTGCTGTTTCATCGCTTGGAACCGGTCTGGCCTTGCATTTCGATGCATTCGTCGCCTGGAGGATTATGGGCGGTTATGCAATCGGGCTTGCGTCCGGTATCTCACCGATGTATATCGCGGAGATTTCTCCGGCCCGTCTGCGAGGGCGGCTTGTCTCGCTGAATCAAGTGGCCATCGTGTTTGGGATTCTGCTGGCGCAGATTGTGAATTGGCTGATCGCGCGTCCTGTCGCTCCAGGCAGTTCAGCGCAGCAGATCCTGCAATCGTGGAATGGGCAGTGGGGATGGCGCTGGATGTTTGGGATAACGGCAATTCCTTCGGTTCTGTTTCTGCTGGCCTCGCTGGTGGTGCCGGAGAGCCCTCGGTGGCTGGCGGCCAAGGGGCGGCGCGAAGATGCGCTGGGCGTGCTGGAGCGGCTTGGCGGCCGCGCTTACGCAGACCATGTGCTGGAGGATTTTGCGGCGGTGAGTGAAGCGCAGCCGGAGCGGCCGGTTCTGGAAGCGCTTCGGGCGCCGGGTATGGGTAAAGTGCTGATGCTGGGCATCGCACTCGCGGTTCTTCAGCAGTGGTGCGGCATCAACGTGATCTTCAATTATGCGCAGGAAATTTTTGCGGCGGCAGGGTACCAAGTGTCCGACATACTCTTCAACATCGTCGTAACGGGCGCGGTCAATGTGATTTTCACTTTTGTTGCCTTCTTCATGATCGACAGGTTTGGAAGGCGCTTTCTGCTCCTGACCGGACTCACAGGCCTGGTTCTCATTTACTCACTTCTTGGAGTGCTCTATCGCGTGCACTTGCAGGGAAAGCCGATGCTGGTGCTTGTCCTGGCTGCCATTGCCTGCTATGCCGTGTCGCTGGCTCCTGCGACGTGGGTTGTCATTTCGGAGATATTTCCCAATCGCATCCGGAGCAGCGGAGTATCGATCGCTGTTACCGCACTTTGGTCAGCTTGCTTTCTGCTGACTTACACGTTTCCTTTGCTCAATGCTGCGCTGGGACCGGCGGGTACATTCTGGACCTACGCGGCAGTATGCCTAACCGGCGTCTTGTTTCTGTCGCGACGCCTGCCGGAGACCAAAGGAAAGACACTTGAAGAAATCGAAACCGATGCACGCATAAGGAATGCGTAGGAGAACAGGGATGCGCGAGGGTCAGAAAGTACAGAAGATAGGCAATCGGAAGTCGATTGCAGTCACTGCGCTGTTTGGATTGGCATTGTTGTTGAGTACAGTCGCGCATGCTCAGCAGACGACGGTGGTCTTGGACGGCGCCAGCAAAGGCCGCGTGTTTGACGGGATTGGCGCCGCCAGCGCAGGAGCTTCTTCTCGCCTGCTGATTGATTATCCCGAACCGCAGCGAAGCGAGATCCTCGACTATCTGTTCAAGCCGGGGTATGGTGCGGCGCTACAACATTTGAAGGTGGAGATTGGTGCGGACGTGAACTCTACCGATGGTTCGGAGCCGAGCCCCATGCGCACTGAGTCGGACCACGACTCGTCGCGCGGCTACGAATGGTGGCTGATGGTGGAGGCGCACAAGCGGAATCCCAACATTTTGCTGGAGGTGCTTCCGTGGGGCGCGCCGCGATGGGTTAATCCCAATCCCGGCGCCATAGATACTCCATACACCCAGAAGATGGCCGAGTATGTCGCGGACTTCATCCGTGCGGCGAAGCGCGATTACGGTCTGGACATCGGCGTTACAGGGGTGTGGAATGAGCGGGTCTACGATGCCGATTATGTGAAGGAACTTTCTCGCACACTAAAAAAAGAAAATCTTGCGACTAAGATCATTTGCTGCGATGAGTATCCTGGCGAGGGTAAGGTTGAGGAGGGCGATGGGCAATGGGCGATCGCCGAAGCGATTTTGAAAGACCCAGAATTGGCCGCTTCGATTGACGTGATCGGCGTACATTACCCGATGGTCGATGGCAAGCTAACGACTACGGATGCCGCGCGCCGGACGGGCAAGCCGCTCTGGTCCAGCGAAGACCAACCAAACGGCGGAGGGGGCCCGATCGTGAGTCGCGACTGGCCAATTGGCGGACGTATACTTGCCCATCTCTATAACCGGAACTATCTAGAGGGAACCTTCACGTCGACTGAGATTTGGAGCCCGGTGACTTCGTACTATGACAACTTGGCTGCTCCGAACTCGGGGTTGATGTATGCGAATACGCCGTGGTCGGGCTACTACGATGTGCAGGGAGCGATCTGGGTGACTGCACACACGACGCAGTTTGCGCAGCCGGGCTGGCAATATCTTGACTCCGCTTCGGGATATCTTCCGGAAGACGGTAGTTATGTTTCGTTGCGTTCGCCGGATAAGAAGGATTGGAGCGTGGTGCTGGAGACCATCGGCGCAAAGCAGTCGCAGCGGGTTGCTTTTCAGATGGCCGGGGGTTTGACAGGGAAAGAGGTGCACATATGGGAGACGAATAACTCCCGTACCTTTGAACACGTCGCCGATGTGAAGACGACCGAAGGCAATTTTGAATACGCGTTCGATCCCGATTCGATTTATTCCCTGACGACAACGACGGGACAGGGAAAGGGAACCGCGGAGCCGCCTGCTTCGAAGGCTTTCCCGTTTCCGTATGCGGATACCTTCAATGAGACTGCGGTGGGGCACGCGCCGAAGTATTTGTCAGACCAGGATGGCGCGTTCGAAGTGCATCCGTGCAAAGGACGAGAAGGCCGTTGCCTGGAGCAGGTGATCACGGAGAAGCCGATTCCCTGGAGTCCGCTTCCGGATCCGTTTACGCTGGCGGGCTCAGAGACGTGGACCGACTACAGCCTTTCCGCCGAGGTGCATTTCATTTCGAAGTCTCCTGCTGTTGTGATGGGCCGCATCGATTCCTCAGATGTATTCCAGCAGGAAAAGGCCCGCTGGCCGAGCGGCTACATCTTTCGCGTGAATCCGGATGGTACGTGGGAGCTTCTTTCCGCGGCCTACAAGCAGCCTGCGGCCACGCTCGCATCTGGTTCTGTGGCGCTTGATAACCACAAGTGGCATCGGTTGGAGCTGAGATTCCACGGAACTCGGGTTGAGGCAATGCTCGATGACAGGCCGCTTGTTTCGATTGTCAGCACAGCGCATTCGCGCGGAATGTTCGGACTAGGTTCGGAGTGGGATCACGTGCAGTTCGACAACCTGGATGTGAGGCAATAGCGAGATACCTCTATTTGCGCGCAAGTGATCGGTTCATCGACGCGAGGAGGTGCGCCGTGCCGGAACGCTATGCAAGATTAATTTCATCTTCGGTTCTGGTTGCGTCGGTGACGGCGGGTTGCATTCTGGCTATAGGTTTGCTCGCGGGTCTTCGCAAGTCCGTCGTCGAAGCGAAGGATGAGACCGAGCGCATCCTGATCGACTATCCGCTGAATGGATCGGTGTTTCCGCCGGATATGGAGGCACCGACATTTCTGTGGCGTGACTCCGCAACCGATGCGAACGCGTGGCGCATCGATGTGGCATTTGCCAATGGGTCGGCAGCGCTGCATGTCGACGCGAAGGGTGAGCGGATGCATGTGGGCGAGATCGATCCGCGATGCATTTCTGCGAACAACAAACTGCCTGAACTCACGCTGGAGCAGGCCGCCGCGCGTACCTGGATGCCGGATGCCTCGACCTGGGTGGCGATCAAGAAGCGAGCGGGCAGCGGCGCCGTCACGATTACGATTCGGGGATATGGGGGCGCAGAGGCGGGGCGGGCGGTATCGACCGGCGCGATGCAGATGTATGTATCCGCAGACGCGGTGAATGCGCCGATTTTTTATCGCGACGTGCCCTTGATGCCTTCCGAGACGGAGAAGGGATTCATCAAGCCGCTTGCCGCGAATGCGGTTCCGCTCATTGCGTGGCGCATGCGCAATGTTGCCGATGCGCAGAGCCACGTGGTGATGACCGGGCTGCACACCTGCGCGAACTGCCACTCGTTTGCGGTGAATGGCAGGACGCTGGGCCTTGATATGGATGGGCCGCAGAACGACAAGGGGCTGTACGCGCTGGCACCGGTCGCGAAGAAGATGACGATTGGCACCGAGAACATGGTGTCTTGGTCGAAGTTTCACGGCGAGGAGGGCGTCCAACTGCGTGTGGGTTTCATGTCGCAGGTGTCGCCGGATGGGCGCTTTGTTGTGACGACTATCAGGCCTCCGGGAGCGAGCACGTCGCAATTCTATTACGTTTCCAATTTCAAGGATTACCGATTTCTGCAGGTCTTCTATCCAACGCGGGGGATTCTTGCCTGGTATGACCGTGTGACAAAAAAGCTGCAGCCGTTGCCGGGCGCAGACGATGCGCAGTCCATCCAGTCGAACGCGGTGTGGAGTCCGGATGGGAAGTACCTTGTGTTTTCGCGGGCGGTCGCGAGGGATCCCTATCGCGCCGATGGAAAGATGGCGGCCTATGCCAATGACCCGCTCGAAGTACAGATTCAATACGATCTTTACCGCATTCCCTTCAACGGCGGTAAAGGCGGCACACCGGTGCCGATTGCCGGCGCATCGCAGAATGGAATGAGCAACAGCTTCCCGAAGATTTCTCCGGATGGTAAGTGGATCGTTTTCGTGGAAGCGCACAACGGGCAGCTGATGCGGCCGGATGGCAAGTTATATATTGTTCCCGCTTCGGGCGGAGTGGCACGGCGCATGAATTGCAATACGCCGCTGATGAACTCCTGGCACAGTTTCTCGCCGAATGGACGCTGGCTAGTGTTTTCGTCGAAGAGCCGCTCGCCTTATACGCAGATGTTTCTCACGCACATTGATGCGGAGGGCAACGACACACCTGCCATCCTGATCGAAAACTCGACAGCCGCCAATCGCGCGGTGAATATTCCGGAATTCGTGAACATGGAGCCTACCGGTATCGAGCATATTGATACGCCTGCAGTGGATTTCTACAAGCAATTCGATGTAGCAGAGGATTTGGCGAAGAAAGGGCAATACGCCGCGGCGATTCCGGAGTGGACCAAAGCGCTGGCAATGGAGCCCAACGACGCGCACACGCTGAATAACTATGGACAGACGCTGGCGCGCTCCGGGGCTACGGATCGTGCGATTGCCGAATTCCGTAAATCCATCGCCGTGAAGCCGGAGTATCCGGAGGCGGAAAACAATCTGGCGTTTGTGCTTGCCGGCGCCGGTCGTCCCGGCGAAGCGATTGAACATTATCGGATGGCGATCGAGGAAAAGCCCGCGTATGCGGAGGCGCATAGCAATCTAGGGCATGTTCTTACCGAACAAGGAAACCTGGATGGAGCTGTCGAGCAATTTCAGCAGGCGCTGACAATCAACCCGGATTATGCGGCGGCGCACAATGGTCTCGGATTCGCGCTGGCGTCGGCGAATCGGCTGGATGGTGCCGCGGACGAGTATCGACGCGCGATCGAGGCCGATCCGAAATATGCGGATGCTTACAACAACCTTGGCGTAGTGATGGCAAGGCAACGACGAATTGATGAAGCCATCGAGGACTTCAACAAGGCCCTTGAATTGGATCCGGCATGCGTGGGAGCCGAGAGCAACCTCGGACATGCAATGCTGGCGAAGGATCGTGTGGACGAGGCAATCCCGCATCTTGCGAGGGCGGTTGGCGCGAATTCCAATTCCGCGGAACTGCACAGCGATCTTGGTGCCGCCCTAGCGCAAAGAGGCCGTCTCGATGAGGCGATTCCCGAGTTTGAGCGGGCACTGCAGATTTCGCCAAACATGGTGCGGGCACAGTCTCACTTGGGAATGGCCTTTGTCATGAAGGGTCGCGCTGCGGAGGGTCTTGCACAATGGCGCAAGGTGCTGCAGGAGGAGCCTGACAACCCGCGCGTACTGAACGATGCGGCGTGGTTATTGGCGACTTCGCCGGAGGGGTCCCTTCGCAACGGGAAAGAGGCGGTCGAGCTCGCACGACATGCCGTGCAAGTCACTTCAGCTAAAGAGCCATCGGTGCTTGGGACTCTGGCGGCGGCCTATGGTGAAACAGGCGAATTCGACAAAGCGATTGAAGTTGAGCAGCAGGCGAGGGATTTGGCAAAGCAACAAGGGGAGCCAGATCTAGCGGCAGAATTCAGCCGCAGGATGGCGCTGTTGCAGGCGCACACACCGATTCGCGAAAAGTGATCGCGAGGCGCTCTCTGCCGATGATCATATCTCGAAACTAAGGCAGCTGTGCAGGAGAGAGGCTGAGTATAAAACTCGTTCGCTGTGCTGCTGTTGCGGACGTGGGACTATCTTCGATCATTCCTGCACCGGCAAATCGCCGATAGCGGGTCGCATTCGGCGACGCCGCCAATTGAATAAACTCCACAGAAAACGGCGTGGCAGGAATACGGGCGCCGAACCAATGCGGATCGTCCCGCTGATTCCACGTGACGAGCGCCAGGACGGCGCCTGCCGGATACTTTGCAGCCATGCCGCGTTACGCGAAAGGATGCTCGCGGCAATCAGGCGCACATTTTCGGCATCGGTTATTCGTAGCGAATCGCCTTCGCCGGATCGAGACCGGCGGCGCGCCGCGCAGGCAGCCAGCAGGCAAACAAGCCAACCGACGCCAAGCCCAGGGCGACAATCAGAAAAATCGACGCATCCGATCGCGCCATGCCGAAGGGCAGAGACGCCATCAGATGCGTGAACGGCAGTGCTGCGCCAAGCCCCAGCATAAGCCCCGCACCGATCTGCCACAATCCGCGCTTCATCACCAGCAGCAGGACGTTGCGCATCGTCGCGCCGAGCGCCAGGCGCACGCCGATCTCCTGCGTACGGCTGTTCGTAGCATGCGCAATCACTGCGTAGATCCCCACAGAAGCCATCAGCATGGCAATCAGTGCGAATCCCAGAAAAATTCTCCCAAACACGCGCAGGAACCAGGTCTGGCGTTCAAGTGCATCCTTCATCCGCGACGGATCGTTCAGCGGCAACTCCGGATCGAGACTCTGCACCGTCGTACGCATCGCCTGCAACGGATCGGCCGTCGACTCCACCACCACAGCCATGTTGTCCGAGCCTTCCTGTCGATACGGAACAAAGAGGAGCGGCCTCGGGTTGTTCTCCTGAATTTCCTGCATAAGATCTGCCGAGATACCCACGACCGTGATCCAATCGCTCGCCTTGTTCTTGTCGTCGTAGAGGCGGAAGCGCTTGCCCATGGGGTTCTGGCCGGGCCATAAGCGCATCGCAGCATCCCGCGTTACAATCGCCGCTTCGTGACGTGCAGTGCCGTCGATGTCGTTGAAGTCGCGCCCCTCGAGCAGGGGAAGATGAATCGCCTCGAGATATCCCGGAGATTGCACCACGTATGCAATCCCCGGCCGCTGCGCGGGATTCGCGATCGGGGCATGCTCCAGCTCGATCTGATGCCGGTTCGCACCCAGCCCCGGTCCATCCGAAGTAATCGCAGCATGCGCAACTCCGGGCAGTTCGCGCAGGCGAGGCAAAAGCTGATCGTAGAAGCGCTGTCGCGCATCGCTGTCTTTGTAGCGGCTGTCCGGCAGTTGCAGCGACGCCATTGTCAATTGCGTCGTTGGAACAAACGGATTAATCGATAGGCTGTTCAACAGCGCTCGGACAAAAAGGCCAGCTCCGGACAGCAGCACCAGTGTCAATGCAAACTGAAACACCACCAACCCCGCAGAGAGCCAGCCGCCACGACGCCGCCCCACGCTGTGCGCGCCCTCTTTCAGAACGCCGGCCAGGTCGGGCTTCGACGAGCGCAGCGCCGGCGCGATGCCGAACAGCAGTCCGCTCACAATGCACAGTGCGGCAAAGTAGCCGAAGACCGTGAAGTCCATCGTGAATTCGATCCAGGAGGGCCGGATCGTCTGCGTCGACAGATCGAACCAGTGAATGCCAGCCTCGGCCAGGCCCATACCCAAAACACCCCCTCCGGTGCTCAGCATCGTGCTTTCGATCAACAACTGGCGAATCAGGCGCCCGCGTGTCGCCCCAAGCGCAGTGCGGATCGACATCTCGCGCTGCCGGCTGAGCGCGCGGCTCAGCGTCATGTTGGCTACATCGGCGCACGCAATCAGCAGAACAAAACCTACCGCGGCCAGCATCATCAGAAATACAATGCGGATATTCCCGCCATTGAAGCGCTGCTGAAACGTCAGCACGCTCACGCCGAGATCCTTATCGTCGGGGAACTGCCTCGCCAGCCGCCCCGCAATGCCGCCGAGCTCGGCATTCGCTTGATGCAGCGTAATCCCGGGTTTCAGGATCGCGTAACCCCGCAGCTGCCGGTTATCGCGCTTGGCCAGGTCCGGCGTTGGAATCAGGGGCATCCACAAATCCACGCCACTGGGAAAGCGAAAATCCTTCGGCATAACGCCGATAATCGTTGCCGCCTTCCCGTTCACGCGGACCGATCGACCGATCACGCTGGAAAGACCGGCATACCGCTCCTGCCACACGTTGTAGCTGAGCACGAGGGCCGGTTCGGCTCCGGCATGATCGTCGGCCGGCAGAAACGCCCGCCCGAGCAAAGCCTTCGTGTGCACCATCGCGAAGAGGCCCGCAGTTGCGCGCGCCACATGATACCGATGCGGCGGGTTGCCGCTCTCGCTCAGAATGCCGCCCCCATCGTCAATGGCCTCGAACGATTCAAATGATGCCGTCTGCGCCCGATAATCATGAAAATCCGGATACGAAAGAGGCACATTGCTGTCGTCCCGCGAAAGAAGGCGATTGCCAATGCAGACAAGGCGGTCGCCTCCGGGCACAGACACCGGTTTGTACAGCACCGCGTTCACCAGGGTGAAGACCATCGTGTTCAGGCCGATCCCGAGCGCGAGCGTTGCCATAATCGCCGCTGAGAACCATCGGTGAGCCAGGATTCCCCGCACCGCGTATCGAATGTCCTGCGCCACGGTCCCAAGCCACCATCCCGGTCTCTGCCGTTCGCATTCTTCGCGTGCAGCCTGCACGCCGCCAAACTCGATCATCGCCTGGCGGCGAGCCTCCCCTGCAGGCAACCCCGCGGCAACCTTCACCGCAATCGACCGCTCCAGATGAAACCGCAGTTCATCGTCAAATTCACTCCGCTTCTTGCGGAACATCAGGAACCGGATTCGCGTCAGGAGCTCTCGAATCATCGCGACGCCTCCACAGTTCGGCCCAGCACGAGACCGATCGCCGTCGACAGCCGGTCCCAGGTCTCCAGTTCGCTCTCCAGTTGTCTCCGGCCTGCCGCCGTTAGCCGATAGAACTTTGCCCTTCGATTGTTTTCCGAGTTTCCCCATTCCGCCTTGATCCAGCCCTTGTATTCGAGCCGGTAGAGAGCCGGGTACAGAGAACCCTGCCCAATCTGCAGGGCGTCTTTTGAAACTTGCTGAATGCGCTGAGCCACTCCCCAACCGTGCATTGGCTCAAGCGAGAGCGTTTGCAGAATCAGCACGTCCAGCGTTCCTTGCAGCAGATCTATCGAAGTTGACATCACTTCCTCTCGGCATTCGACAGGATGATGAATCACTCTTCTGTCGAATGTCAAGGGATACGGCGAAAAAACCTACAACGTGTCTGAATGGAAAATTCACTTGCGCATATAGCCAACTTATATGTTACAGTCTGTAACACTATGGATAGTGGCACGAGATCGAGTCACGATCCGGTGGAGCGGGAGCGAGCTGGAATGAAACATCTTGCTGGTTGTCTGGCGCCTCGGCTCAAGCCGAAGTGTGTGGAGGTTAGGAGATGAGAGTTCTTCAGCAGGATCTGGGTTATGCATTTCGCCAATTGCGCAAGACGCCAGGGTTCACCGTTACCGTGCTGCTCACGCTGGCGCTCGGCATAGGTGCCAACTCGGCCATCTTCACGCTGGTCAATGCCATCCTGCTCCATAACCTGCCGGTAGCAGATCCTAAAACCCTCATCCGCATCGGCGACAAAGACGACTGCTGCGTCAACGGCGGCTGGCACGACGACGGGGACTACGCGCTCTTTGCCACAGACACTTATTACATGTTCAAGAAGACCCTGCCGGAGTTCGAAGAGCTGGCCGCGATGGAGTCCGGCTACGCCTGGCGGCCCATTACAGTCCGCCGCGCCGGACCCTCGACCGTAGCGAAATCCGTCATGGGAACCTTCGTCTCCGGCAACTACTTCCGCGTCTTTGGTCTTTCGCCGGCGGCGGGCCGGCTCTTTATGGATGCCGACGACCAGAAGGGCGCACCCATCACCGCCGTGATGAGCTATGACGCATGGCTGCAGGATTACGGAAGCGATCCAAGGGTGGTGGGAAGCGCATTTTACATTAATACCAAGCCGGCCACGATCATTGGCGTTGCGCCAAAGGGATTTTACGGGGACCGCATCGATACCAATCCGCCCAAGTACTTTCTTCCTATGAATTCGATGGATACGGTCATCGGGGCACCGTACTTCACCGATCCCGATACGCAGTGGGCCTACATCATCGGTCGGGTTAAGCCGGGAACTTCCATGCCAGCCCTCCAGGCGAAGGCCAGCACGCTGCTCAAACAGCAGTTTGCGCCGCTCAAGACATTTACCGATCAGCGCGCTAAGAAGGTTCTCACCCGCACCCATGTGGTACTCACTCCCGGCGGCGGTGGTATCCAGAACATGCAGGACGGTTACAAGGACCACTTGAAGCTGCTGCAATGGATCGCCGCGATGGTACTTCTCGTCGCCTGCGCCAATATTGCCAACTTGCTGCTGGTGCGCGGCATGAGCCGCCGCGCGGAGCTTTCCATCCGCTC
>Ga0187863_10000779_pt1 | contig 26513 bp, 17 predicted proteins | sample June2016WEW_11_1_FD_132975 | JGI IMG/M metagenome (GOLD analysis project Ga0187863, IMG submission 132975) | Peatland microbial communities from SPRUCE experiment site at the Marcell Experimental Forest, Minnesota, USA - June2016WEW_11_10 | ecosystem: Environmental > Terrestrial > Soil >...
ACCGAGCAGCTTAATGAAATCGAAAAATGGCTGCATGAAAGGTGGGCCGATGCGCTGTTGCATCAAGGCCACGGATTTCCGCTCAACCCACAGGAAGAACCACGCGACAGGGACCGCAAACAACAGCCCTGGAAAAATTAGAAGGCGCGCCAAGGCAATCGACAGGTTCATGACTGATTCTCCTTGTCGATGAGCTGCCGGCTCCCTCGCTCGGCTAGGATCTCTGCAGCCTTGGCTACACCTTGCAGAATGGCGTCAGGGCGCGGTGGACACCCGGGCACAAATACGTCGACCGGGATATGCCGATTGAGCGGGCCATCGAGGACACGACTGTCGATGAAGACGTTGGTCGTTGCCGGGCAGGAGCCAATGGCCACGACAGCTTTCGGCGAGCACACCTGCCCGTAGACGGTCTCAATCGCGTGCACGGAGTTGCGCGTTACCGGGCCGGTGATGCACAGAATATCCGCGTGCCGTGGGCTGCCTTCCAGCCGCACTCCCAACTGCTCTGCATCGTACCGAGGCGTCAGGCTGGCCACGAGTTCTATATCGCATCCGTTGCAACTGCCCGAGTTCATGTGGAAGATCCATGGGCTGCGACGGCGGCAGGAGCACATCAATCGACTCCAGAGACTCATAGCCTGCCTCCTGACAACGCTTGCAGAGCGTCAGGCCAGAACCCGCCCATCAAGAGCAGCGCCACGAGGGCGACAATTACGGCCCGCAATACGAAAGGCTCTTCGGCGGCAGAGACTTGCATGGACGGATGCGGGGTAAATGGTTTCTCGAACTGCAAATCCGTATCGGCCGCTGGTCCCCACCACACACGCGTCAGAGCCAATACATACGCGATCAGCGCGAAGACCGAAGAAAGCAGGAAGCAGTACAGAAGCACAGGGTTGATGCGCAGAGCAGATTCATAGAGTCTCCAGCGACCGATATATCCAAGCGTCGGCGGCACACCTAACATGGCAAGCATTCCGAAGAGGAATCCGAACGCGCTGACTGGATAGTTGCTGGCGAGGCCTCTATGCTCTGCCGCGAGCGCACCGTCCGCCTCAGGACCACAGAGGCAGATGAATAACAGAGCTTTGGCAAGTGCATGCGTTGCCGCGGCGATCAGCATGCCGGAGGTTCCGAGAGCGCTTGCGGACGCGAGTCCTAGAAAAAGAAAGCCGACATCTTCGATGGTGGAAAGAACCAGCAGGCGCTTGAGATTGCGTTGCGAAAGCATGAGAAGCGCAGCAAGCAAAGACGTCGCAGCGGCGATCCCAAGCCAAAGTCCTTGCGGCGCGAGTAAGCCGGGAGAAGCTTGCACCGCGACGTACAGTTCGCCGAATGCAGCGATGTCAATGACCGCGATGATCAGGCCGAGGACCAGCGATGGTATCTCATCGGCAAGGCGCAACAACCAGAAGATGAGCGGGAATGCGGCCAGCTTGACACAAATGCTGGTGAGCAGCAGCGCTCGCGTCCAGCCTGTTTCGCCGCGTTCGGAGAGCAGATCGCCGGCAACCAGCGCCAGCCCCGAGAGGGCGACGATCGTGACATAAAGCCACTTGGCCGACCGCGTTCGTGCATTTTGCCAAACCAGCGGAATTGTCAGCAAGGCCGCCAATTCAAGCAGGCCGAGACGAAGCCACGGACCCTCCACGACTAACCCCGCAATTGCAGCAGCGCTGGCCAGAATCATCAACGGAACCAGGCGTCGCCATGCCCCTTGGGCCGCGGCGGCCAGGATCAAAGCCGCCGCGGCCCCGGCGCATGCCGCTATGATCAGCGGCGATATGCGCGGCGTGGCGAGCGTCTCCGTACTCGCGACTGCCGGCACAAACCAGCGAACACCCACAAGCAGCAGAACTGACAGCAACACGATCGACATCACTGCGAGGCGCTCGAACCATGAGATTGCAACGCCAAACCCGCGCGATAATTCGTGCAATCCATCCCAAATCGCGAGGTAAGCTCGGTCGACGTTGGACCAGTGGAAAAACGTTTGCCAGTTCTGCTGAAATATCTCGGAGAAGTCGCCGGCCGTCAGGCGTCCCTGCCCCGACAACGGCTCTCCACCGGTAAAGATTCCGTTCCCTGCGCCGGCAAGCAGCGCACCTCCGGCAACCACCGTGGTGGCGGGAGTTGCGCGCGCGAAGTAGGCGAGCGCATAAATTGCGCCGCCTAGCACCAACGAGACCAGTGCCAACACCAGCCCGCCTACCGTCGAGAAACTTCCTGCGCCCGCGAACAATCCGAACCACGTCATCTGCACGCCCGTGCCCAACGCCAACGCGCTCAGAACTGGATTGAGCAGATAGTTCACGGCTAGTTGCGGCGCAACGCCCAGGACGATGCTCCCTGCGGCCATCAGACCCATCGCCCACTGCATAGTCGGCGGAGCTTCATGGGCGTGTTCCGTCTTCTCTGTCAAGTCTCCAAGAAACACCGCGCTGGTAGCCTTCGCGCACAGGAACACCGTGCCCAGGCTTACGGTCCATGCGACGATGGCGGGAACGGCCCATCCAGCCTGCAATGCCGCCGCATAGAGCATCCACTTGCTGACAAAGCCACTCATCAGCGGGATCCCTGCCATGTTGCCCACGCCGATCAGCCACCATAGCGTGGTGCGCGGCATGCGCTGCGCCAGGCCGCCCAGTTCATTCATGTCGCGCGTTCCCGCGGCATGCTGCACTGCGCCCGCGTTCAGAAACAGTCCACCTTTAAAGAAACCGTGATTGAGGCAATGGAGCAGCCCCGCCGTGATGGCCAGCGGCGTGCCGATACCCAGACCCAGCATCATGTAACCGATCTGGCTCACGGTCGAGAAGGCCAGCATGCGCTTCAGGTCGGTTTGCACCATGGCGTACATCACGCCCACTGCCATGGTGATGGTTCCGACCCACACCAGCGACGCGCCCCAATTTGCCGGCCAGACGCCGAAGCTGTGCATGCGCGCGGCCAGATAAACGCCTGCCGTTACGTAGCACGCAGCATGCAGCAGAGAGCTGACTGGTGTAGGCGCCGCCATCGCCTCCGGAATCCAAGTGTGGAGTGGCACCTGTACGGACTTACCGATCAATGCGACGAGCATCAGCAGAAAGACACCGACCGTGAAATTGCGCGCCACGGCGGGATCAGTCCAAAGGGCACTGCCCGTACGGTGATAGAGGATCAGAATCGCTGCCAGCAATCCATAGCCGGCGATGTGGGTCATCAACAAAACTTTGCGGGCGCCATTGACCGCTTCGCGATTGGTGTACCAGAAGCCAACCAGGCTGAATGAGCAGAGACCGATAACTTCCCAGCACAGATAAAGGAAAAAGAGATTGGCGCCGTAGACCAGGCCGATAAAGCCACCGATGAAGATCAGCATGGTCGAATAGAACCGTGTCGCAGAACGATCGTGCGCCATGTATCCGATGGAATAGAGAAGCACCAGGGCGCCCAGAAGTGCACCCATAAAAGCAAATAGGAGACTCAGCGCGTCCACGTGCAGCGCCAGCCTCAACGGTCCGTCCCACGGCAGCAGATCGAACTCCACTGCCCGTCCGTCCCGAACCATGGGCATGGTGCCGGCCACGGAGAGCACGGCCGGAAGACAAGTGACAAGTGCCAGAATCCCCTTCGTTCTGGCCGAACAGAGCCGCGCAAACAGAATTTGCAACGCTGCTCCAAGGAGGAGCGAGCACGGCGCAGCCAGAATAAGGGCCACGACATTCATGGCGGTCGTATAGTCCTCGCCACAAAAAAGTGATGTGATTGCAGTCACAGCCAGCCTTTCCGAAGCATGGAGTAGGCTGATTCGCCAGAATCGCTTTCTTCCGGCGAGGAGGTATCAAGCATGAAGATGGACGGTCTCTGGTATACGCACTTCATTGCAGGTGAGGTGGAGGGTGACGGAATGGCAGTGCTGCGCGATGGAGAGGTTCTTGGAGGCGATCCCGCTCACACCTACACTGGTTCGTATACTTTTGACGGCCCGGAACTCTACCTCGACGTTCGCGTGAGTCCCTACGCAGGTCACATTCCCGCGGACATGGATAGGCCAACGTCGTTTGTTCTGTGGGGTTCGGTAAACGGAGATTCGGGGAAGCTCTCCGGTTGCGCAGGCAACAGGCGCGATTTCAAAGTCGTCGTCGACTTGCATCGGGCGGCGTGACCGTTTCCGAATTCCGCATCGGCGGATGAAATATCCGCTTCATGGCCGCAGAGCCGCCTGGGTCTGAAACCGGCCATCGCACGGGAATTGTCACAGTACGGGACGTTTCGTCTATACCTATCGTTCTTATTGGATTGTTTGTCGAAACAGTCAGCATCACAATCAAACGTGACACTAGGCACATTCAAACACTTGCCGGCAGTAGCATGGTTCCCGGCGGACATTATTCGGGGATCATTTCGTACAGATGGCGCCGAACGTGAATGCGGCGGGTTATATCACCGCTTCTGCAATGCGCGGCAACGAGTGTCAGCTTTCTTCCTCTTCATTCTCCCGAGATAAAGTCCAGAAACCGAGGAAGCCTCTATCCGCGCTGTCTCTCAATCCGGCCATTTGAGAAGCCGTCGCGCAGGTTGTGCCGCCGGTCCCTCGGGATCGGCAATTGGTGCGCGCATGGAGGTCTTTGCATAGCCCTGCCCGCGGCGCTGAGGCAGAAGAGGAGGAAGGATGCAGAGTGTGACCACTCAGGTTTTGGATGCTCACGAAAGAGTGTTGATCGACCAGACGATTGCCAGGCACGAGAAGTGTCCTGGCGCGTTGTTGGGAATCCTCGAAGCGGTTCAGTCCGCCAATGCGCATAAATTCCTATCGATGGAGTCGCTGCGCTACATCGCGAGCGAGACCGGCATCGCCCCCGCCAGGGTCTATAGCGCTGCGACGTTTTTTGCATTGTTCAATCTCCTTCCGCAGGGCGATAACGTGATCTGCGTTTGCCGTGGAACCGCCTGCCACACCAGAGGCTCACGCGATTTATTGGCGAAACTCTGCCTGGATCTCGGGCTCCGCGAGCGCGATCTGAGCGAGACCGGCGACGCCGATCAGCTGGCCCTCACCACTGCCGACCGCAAATTCACGATTCGCACCGTTGCCTGCTTCGGCCAGTGCGCATTGGCGCCGGTGGTCGAAGTTAACCACCATATCCTGAGCCACGTGAACGAGCGCACGCTTCAGCGGGAAGTGAAAGCTCTAACGCACGGGAGGAAATGATGCCGCGGATTCTGGATCTTGGCGGGTTCAATGCGGTGCGGGAGTCCGGACTCGCGAGACTGTTGCCGAACGCTCCACGCATCGCCGTCGGCATGGGAACGTGCGGCCGGGGCAACGGCGCGGAAGAGGTCTACCACGCCCTGAAGGAAGCCATCGAACGCAACGGACAGGAAGTGCTGCTCGCCGGCGTAGGCTGCTTTGGCTCCTGCTTCCAGGAGCCTTTGGTGAGTGTTCGCTTTCCAGGAATGCCGCTGCTTATGTTGCGTCGCGTACATGCCAACGATGCGGCCCGCATTCTCGAGAGCTTGTCCACTAAGTCAATGCCGTCCGATCTCATTTACTGCAAGATCGAGGAATGGGATCACATTACAGGGCACGTGAAATACGGCCAAGGCTACCCCGATGTCGCGCACTGGAACGCAATCCCCTTTTTCAAGGGACAGAAGAAGATTGTTCTGCGCGATTGCGGACTGATCAATCCCGAAGACATCGAGGAGTATGTCGCCGTCGGTGGTTATCAGGCACTGTACAAGGTACTGATCGATGGACGCCCCGAAAGCGTAATCGAGCAAATCAAGGCATCCAGGCTCCGTGGACGTGGCGGCGCGGGCTTTCTCACCGGCAACAAATGGGAGTTCCTGGCTAAGGCCAAAGCGGACACGAAATATCTCATTTGCAACGCCGACGAGGGCGATCCCGGCGCCTACATGAACCGCAATGAAATCGAAGGCGATCCCCACTCGCTGCTGGAGGGGATGATCATTGGCGGCTATACGATGGGTGCGACCGAGGGCATTATCTACATCAGGGCTGAGTATCCGCTCGCAGTCCGCCGTCTGAGCGTGGCTATCGAACAAGCACGGGAATATGGTCTGCTGGGCAACAACATCTTGGGCCGCGGATTCAACTTCAATATCCAGCTGGTGCAGGGCGCGGGGGCCTTTGTTTGCGGGGAAGAGACCGCACTGATCGCTTCGCTCGAAGACTTCGCCGGGCGTCCCCGGCCGCGACCGCCGTTCCCGGCCCAGAAAGGTCTGTGGGGTAAACCGACCAACATTAACAACGTTGAGACCTGGTGCAATATTGCGCCCATCGTGACGCGGGGCCCCGCGTGGTTCGCCGAGACCGGCAGCGTAAAGAGTCCGGGGACGAAGGTCATCTCGCTGGTGGGGAAAATCCAGAACACCGGTCTTGTGGAGATGCCCCTCGGAACGCCACTCAGGACTTTCATCTACGACACGGGAGAAGGCGCGCTGGCGGGGCGGCGCGTGAAGGCGGTTCAGACCGGCGGGCCTTCCGGCGGTTGCATCCCAGTGGAGATGCTCGATACTCCGGTGGATTACGAGAGCCTCGCACAACTCGGTTCGATCATGGGCTCCGGAGGAATGGTTGTTCTCGATGAAGACAATTGCATGGTCGATGTGGCGCGCTATTTTATTGAGTTCACGCACTCCGAGTCTTGCGGCAAGTGTGTGCCCTGCAGGGTAGGACTGAACAAGGCTCTGCGCATTCTAAACGCTATCACTACCGGCAACGGAACCATGGAGCATCTGCTCGCTCTCGATGAGCTGGGCCGAATGGTGCGCGAATGTTCTCTTTGCGGATTGGGGCAGTCGGCGCCCAACCCCGTGCTCACCACCATCCGGCATTTCCGCGAGGAATACGAGGATCACATCCTGGCCAGACGTTGTCGCGCCGGAGTCTGCCAGGAGCTGGCTCTGTCTCCCTGCGAAAACAGTTGCCCGTTGCGGATGAACATTCCACGCTTCCTTGAGCTTTATCAGGAAGGCCGACTCGAGGATGCCTTCGAGTCCGTCATTATGGATAACCCCTTGCCCGCGACGACGGGGAGGGTATGCCAGCATCCCTGCGACAATCGCTGCCGCCGCCAGTCCTTCGATGAAGTCGTGAATATGCGTGAGGTGCACCGCTATATCGCGGACGCGATCTATCAGTCCGAAAGATTCGAGCCAATGGTGCAACGGATTTTGACGCGCAAACTTGAACCTACGGGTCGTAAGGTCGCCGTGGCCGGCTCCGGCCCCACAGGTCTCACGGCCGCCTTCTATCTGGCCATGCTGGGCCACGATGTCACCATCTTCGAGGAACACAGCGAAGCCGGCGGAATGCTGCGTTTCGCCATTCCCGAGTACCGGCTGCCCAAGTCCGTGCTGCGAAGCGAACTCGATCTCATCGAGAGAGTCGGCGTCACAATGGTGTTCAACACCAGGGTTGGATTCGACCTTCCCCTGAACGAACTTGAAAGTAGCTTCGACGCCGTCTTCCTCTCCATCGGAACATGGAAGGAGTCCTGGCTCTACCTTCCCGGAACCGAGCTGAAGGGCGTATTTCCCGCTCTGCCATTTCTCGAGTCGGTGGCCAAAGGAGAGAAGATGCCGCTCGGATCGCGGGTTGCGGTGATCGGCGGCGGCAATGCGGCTATCGATTCGGCGCGCACCGCTCTGCGCATGGGTTCGCGCGTGACCATTCTCTATCGCCGCGAGCGCAACGACATGCCTGCCATCGATGAGGAGATACAGGCGGCGGAAGAGGAGGGAGTGCGCTTCGTCTTTCTCGCTGCGCCCCATCGCATCCTTGGCGGATCCAGCGGAAACGTGAAGGCCATCGAAGTGGTCAAGACGCGGCTCGGCGAATACGACAAATCGGGCCGCAAACGGCCCATCCCCACGGATGAGGTGTTGCGCTTCGACTGTGACAACGTGATCCTTGCCGTGGGCGAGACTTTCGATCAGGATTTCTGCCGCGCCTCCGGATTGGAACTCAAAGAGGAGGGCACAATCAGAGTGGACCGTCTTTCTCTCGAGACCAGCCGCGCCGGCTTCTATGCGGGCGGAGACGTCATCACCGGCGCCTCCAACGTGTCCAATGCCATGGGCGGTGGCAAACAGGCGGCGCGCAAGATCGACGAGCGCCTGATGGGCGGGAATGTCATCGGAGAACAGCGCTGGGAGCGGCTGCTGCCGCAATTCGAATACAGCCGGCAGGCGCCGGGAGAGCCTAGTCCCAGCCGCCGCCACACGGCGCACGCACTGCCCCCAGCCTCTCGTATCCGTTCACAGCAGGAAGTGGTCGCCGGTCTCGATTCGCAGGAGGTGCTTGAGGAGTGCTGCCGCTGCCTTCGCTGCGACTTGAAGACGCCGGTTAACTCCCACTAACACGAGAACGAGAAAGGAGCGCCGCTTTGCCGAGTAAAACGATCTCCGTTCGGATTGATGGCGAGTTGGTAGCTGCCCACGAAGGGCAAACAATTCTTGAAGCGGCCCGGGCCAACGGGAAGAAGATCCCGACGCTTTGCTATCTGAAGGGTCTAAGCACGGTTGGAGCGTGTCGTGTGTGTCTTGTGGAACTTTCCGGCACCGACCGCTTGTTGCCGGCGTGTACCACTCCGATTCAGGAGGGAATGTCCATCAGGACAAACTCGGCAAAACTTACGAACTACCGAAAGATGGCGGTCGAATTACTGCTGGTGGAACGTAATCACATTTGCTCGGTATGCGTCTCGAACGGCCATTGCGAACTTCAGTCGCTGGCTCAATCGCTCGGCATCACGCATGCGAGCTACTCCTATAACAACCCTCGCCTTCCCGTGGATATGACGCATCCTCGCTTCGTGCTCGATCACAATCGCTGCATTCTCTGCACCCGCTGCGTCAGAGTGTGTGCTGAGCTCGAAGGAGCGAATGTTTGGGAGGTTGCGTCGCGCGGAATCCACTCGCGCATTGTCAGCGACCTCAGGGACGATTGGGGCCATGCGAAAAATTGCACCGGGTGCGGCAAATGTGTCCAGGCTTGCCCAACCGGCGCAATTGCGGAGAAAGGCTATGCAGTCCACGAAATGGTGAAGCAGAGCGATGCTGTCACGCGTCTTGCATCTCAAAGAGCATCGGTCCCGAACGGCACACTTCAGAAATTGAGCTGATCTGGAACCGACCGCGACCAAAGAGCGTGCGTTGATCGGGACCGGCCGGTAGCTCCTAGTCTGTCCTCGCAAAAGTACCTTGGATCCTGCCAGTGTGCCTGCCTTCGGCCAGACCTGCTTGAAGCCGCTAAAAAGCAGACTCCGGAAATGGCAGCCGAACATGATGGCCAACACGATTTCGACTTCCTGTTTGGCAACTGGAATGTCCATTGGCGGCGTTTGCTGCACCCGCTTTCGGGATCGAGCCAGTGGTTGGAGTTCGATGGGAGCGCAGGGAGTCATTGTTGCCGAGATCTTTGCCGTGAAGAACGACCGCGCCGTGGTTAATGCCGCTTTCTATTACGGTTCGGTCTGGAACGAACACACCCCTGCACATTGCTCCAGAGCGACACGGTCAAGAATGATCCACACAGCGCCGTGCACTTCGATGACCCTCGAGCGCTGGAAGTCTTGCAGCGCTCGTCCGATCGATTCTCGGCAGGTTCCGATGTACTCTGCGATCTCTCCATGCTTGAGAGGAACATGAATCTGCGTGCCCCGTTCCGTCTGTTTGCCGCATTTCATCCATTCGAGCGTTAATCGGGCCAGTTTGGCTCGATTGGAAGTTGTCGCGCCGATCGTTCGCAAGCGCGTGTATGCCCGTTCACAACTAAGGCCAAGTTGGCGCATCGCCGCGCGGGAGACTTGAGGATAAGTCGAAAGAAAGCTCAGAAACACCGAACAGGGAACCGCGGCAAATCTGCAGGGGCGAAGCGCCGTGGCTGTGGTGTGATGTTCTTCACCGGTGAATGCCGCAGCCAGACCCAGGACATCGCCCGGACCTGCAATGTGAACGGTCAACCCTTTTCCGCTTGTGATTCCAATAGAGAGCTTCACTTCTCCCTGGAGCAGGATGTACACCTTCTGCGGTCCCTGCCCTTCTATAAAGAGAAGCGTTCCTTGTGCGCAGGAAGAGAATGTCGCCACGGATTCGAGTTCCAGCAACGCGTCCGCTGAAACAGATTTCAAAAACTCGCCCTTCATGCTTCAAAATGGCAGGGTCTTGTGTTTTTGGACCCGTGGCGGTCAAGCAAGTCACACCCGGAGCATTGGCGTTGGAGGGGACGCAAAAGATCGAGAGCGGGGACGGGCTTGGAGCGCTGCGGATCGCTATGGAGTCAAAATGGCGGAGGGAGAGGGATTCGAACCCCCGGTACCCTTTCAGGCACAACGGTTTTCAAGACCGCCGGTATCAACCGCTCACCCATCCCTCCGCAGGCAAGTCGATGGACGTTACTTACTATCAGTGTACTTGATACTTAAATCGCTTCGCTGAACAAGCATTGTCGATTGCCGCCTGCGGGACCAACCCTCTCGCCCGCTTTATTCACCGACATCCAGTCGCCCAGCAGCATCTTGGGGGCGAGGCCGAAAGAATCCCCCAACAGCATTGTAGATTCTGATTGCCAAAGCAACCGAAGGCTAAACAACGCAACCCGAAGGCTAACTCTCTTTTTCATCAGGTTGCCGTATTTCGGACTAAAAGAATGCATCTCGCGATCGGGGCGACCACTATAAAGCGAAGCTATTGAAAACACATCGCATATAGAGAAAAGATGTTACAACTGGAGTGCATGGCCAAACGAGCCAAACCAGGTGCGGACCCCCAACCGGGCCAGCCTATCAGTCTGCGGACACTTGGAGACTACCTGAATCTGTCTCCAGCTACGATTTCGCTCGTACTTAATAACGCGCCGGGAGTACGCTCGATTCCGCAGGAGACACGGGACAGGGTCACTGAGGCGGCGGCGAAGTTCGACTACCGGCCGAGTTTTTTTGCCCGATCACTGCGCAAGCGCCAGACGTTCACCGTGGGCGTGCTCGTCCCCGAACTCAGCGATAACTACGCTACCGAGGTGCTGGCCGGAGTTGAAGAGTTTCTCATTGAGGAGGGATACTTCTACCTCACCGCCAGTCACCGCCGCAAACCCGACCTGATCGAAGAATACCCGCGCCTGCTCATGGATCGCTCCGTTGAAGGGTTCATCCTTATCGACACTATCCTTGAAAAGAGTCTGAACCTGCCTGTCGTTGTTGTCGCAGGACATCGCAAAATCGAAGGAACAACCAATGTAGTCCTCGATCAGAGACGGGCCGCGGAGCTCGCATTACGTCATCTCTATCAGCTCGGTCACCGCAAAATCGCATTCATGCGCGGGGGCAGTCACAGCTCCGATGCCGACGACCGATGGAACTGCCTGATGGCCGTGGCTCGGGATCTTAAGCTGGTCGTGCCTCCCGAGTTAACCGTGCAGCTTGAGCTTCGAGTTTCTACGCCGGAGCTGGGATTCGAGCCCGCGAACGAACTGATTCAGCGCGGCGTCGAATTTACTGCGATTGTCTGCTACAACGACGTCTCGGCAATCGGAGCTGTCCGTGCTTGCCGGGACCATGGTCTGCAGGTTCCGACCGATGTTTCGGTGGTTGGCTTCGATGATATTCAGGGTGCGGCCTTCCATATTCCAAGTTTGACAACAATTCGCCAGCCTCTTACTCAAATGGGCAAAGTGGCGGCGCGCATCCTGCTGCAGCGGATTCGCGGACAGGCGACTTTCCCCGATGTAGTGCCGATTCGCCCCGAACTTATCATTCGCGAGTCGACCTGCCCGCCCAACCCAAAACGCGCTGCCCGCTCCAAACGGAGTTGAACCTGGGATGCAATCGGATGCCCGGCATTCCTCGGCGCAGACGCTGACCCTGCTGCACCCGGTCTTCCTGCTCACCGGAATTCTGCATGCCATTGGCGGTCCACTCCTGCCATCTGTTGCGTCGGCATTTCACCTGACCGATAGCCAATCCGGTTTTCTGTTTCTCTTGTATTTTGCCGGTAGTTCCTTGGGTGCTCTGCTTTGCATCGGGAGTTACGCGCGGATAATAGCCGTCGGTTTCCTGGCGATTGTGGTCTCCTGCATCGCTGCGGCGATCATCCCGTGGCCGGTTCTATTGCCGGTCTTTCTGCTTCTCGGAATAAGCGTTGGTCTTCCGATGTCCGCCGTCAGCTTATTTGTCGGTCGAAGCTTTCTCCAGAGATCCGCGTCCGTGCTGGCCTTTCTCAATATGAGCTGGAGTGCCGGCGCTCTGATTGCACCTCTGCTGGCCGCCTGTATCCTGGTACACCGCACTTTTCGCACCGCATATCTGCTCCTTGCCGCGGCCTCAGCGATTGCCGCCTTCGTTTGCATGCGATTCCTTAGGGATGGTCCCGAACTTCCAGGATCCGGCGGGAATCTCCGGGGCTCGGCCAATCTGCGCCTGATCGTCGTTTTCGCATTTGCCACATTTCTCCAGGTGGGAGTGGAAAACACTGCCGCAGCGTGGCTGTCGACTTATATGTTGCGAATAGCGGGCAGCGGAGCAGTGTTTGCTGCCACTCTATCTACGCTCTATTGGGTTGGATTCCTGGTCTCGCGCGGATTTGCGGCTCTTGTTCTCCTTTACGTCAAGCCCGCTGTGGTTCTTTTTGTCAGCATAGTCATCGCCCTTGGTGCGGCGGTGCTGCTCGCCACAGCGTCTTCAGTGTCCGTAGGGGGAATTGCCATGTTTCTACTCGGCATCGCACTTGCGCCTGCGTATCCGTTGCTCATTGCTCAAAGCTTTTTGCGAGTGCGGCAAATCTCGGATACTCGCTGGATCCTGGCCGCATCCGGGTTCGGGGGATCCGTGCTTCCGTGGCTCACGGGATGGATTTCATCGCAATCAGGAAGCATTCGTGCAGGCATCGCTACAATTCCGGCAGCATTGCTTCTCATGCTTTTGTTGCTTCCGTTTCTTCTCCGACTAAGTCTCCGATCCCTCAACAAAGAAGCTCGGAGTTAGTCGCATGATTCGATAAGCGGAATCCGGGTTAGAAGCCCGCAAGCGGTAAGAGGGATACTGATCCCCAATTCACCGTTGGGTCAAAACCAGCACCTCGACGCCCGAAGCCGCATCCTTCTGCCGGTAAATACGTTCAGTAGCTTTCTGAAACTGCTCCGGGGTCGCATAGGGAATATCTGTGAAAGTCTGTGGGTTTCGATCGGTGAGAGGGAACCACGAGCTCTCGACTTGAACCATGATGCGATGGCCACGACGAAAAGTGTGGAATAGGTCCGGCATGGTGAAGTTCAAGTCGGTTTCTTTGCCGGGGATCAGCGGTTCAGGCTTCTCCCAGCTATCGCGGAACTTAGCCCGGAATGGTTCGCCGCGCAGCAATTCTTGGTAGCCTCCCAGGTGAATGGGCGGTGCGTCCAGTATGCGCTTGTTGGCGCGCGACATATCTCCCGGATCGGGATAGTCTTCGGGATACACATCAATCAGCTTTAAGTCGAAGTCGGAATCCGTGCCGGAACTTGCAATCTTCAACTTTGGAGAGATGGGACCAGCAATCGTTACGTCCTCCTCAAGCGGGTCAGTCTCATAAACCAACACATCTGGCCGGTAGCTCGCGAATCGCTGATCGTCGACCATATAACGCTGCGGCACGGTGTCTGTCGTGTAGCCGACAAAAGGCACTGGGTGGTTCGGATCGCTGACATATTCGTCGACGCCAGAAGCTTCGCTCGGGGGATCAAAGCTGAGCTTTCCGCCACCATGGAAGTAGAGAGTCTTAGGTGAAGCTGCTTTCGGTGGCCATGCATCGAACTTTCGCCAGACATTGGTTCCAGTCTCAAAGACGACAGCTTTGGGTTGCGCCTCGCCCTTCCCCTTGAGATAGTGTTCGAAGAAAGGGAATTGAACATTGGTTCGAAAGTACTCGCTGGTCTTTGAACCGAAATCAACATCCCCAAGATGGCTGCCATCGTTTCTTGCCCAGCCGCCATGCACCCACGGCCCTTCCACCAGGGTCGTCTGCGTTTCAGGATTGAATTTGTTGATGGCGTAAAAAGTCCGGTAGGGGCCGCTCAAATCCTCCGCGTCGTACCAGCCACCCACAACAAGCACGGCACAATGCACATTCTTCATGTGGCGCGAAAGATCGCGCGCTTGCCAGTAGAAGTCATAAGTATCATGCTTGAACTGATCGTTAAACAGCCAATTCGAACCTTTCAAGTACAGTTTGTCGAGGTCGGCGATGTTACCGGCGGAAAGATAGAACTTATAACTGTCGGGCGTCCCAAAGTCGAAGGGAACCGTAGCCGAAGGAGTCTTTGGCTCGGCTTGCGGGCGGAAGAAGACATAGAATCCGAAGTTGGCAGAAAGCATGAATGCCCCGCCATGATAGCCGTCGTCCCCCATAAACAGATCGGTCATGGGCGCCTGCGGACTGGCCGCCACCAAGGCTGGATGCGAATCGATGATCGACGCAGAAGTGTAAAAACCCGGATACGAAATCCCCCAGATGCCCACTTTGCCATTGTTGTTTGGCACATTCTTCAATAGGAATTCGATCGTGTCGTAGGTATCCGACGCATCATCGACGTCCTGTGGGGATTTCTTGTTGTCGATATGCGGCCGCATCTCGATGAAATCGCCCTCACTCATCCAGCGCCCGCGCACATCCTGATACACGAAAATATATCCTGACTTCTCGAACTCCTCCGATGGGCCGAGATGCGGTGGATACTGGTCCTCGCCGTAAGGACCCACATCGTAAGGTGTGCGTTCCATTAAAAACGGGTAGGGACCGCCCGCCGCGTCCTTGGGAACGTAGACAGCCGTAAAGAGCCGCTTGCCGTCGCGCATCGGAATGCGGAATTCGTATTTGGTGTAATGAGCGCGGATGGAATCTTCGCTTGGCGGATTCGCCGTTGGCTGCTGCGCCGAAGACGCGGCAAAAGCAAACACGAAGAGCCCAAACAATGGAAGGCGGGGGAATTTGAGCATTATTGCGGAAGTCTCCTGAATGACCAGATTAATTCAAGCGGCTGGCGTCAATCTCAGCTTTCGCACCCCTGTGACGGTTCTCCAATTGGTGTTGAGCGATATCGATGCTGCCAGGTGGCATTTTCCTCGAGAAAATGCCACCCTTCGTGATGTTGGAGGCTCCCACGGAAATTGGAGAACCGTTCAAATTTCCGGTTCCTGATTGTGCCTTTACGTCCACCGTGTTAAAAGCAAAGAACAGGGAACAGACGGAGGGGCCGAGAGCTCGATGCGGGATTCTACCCGGATCGCGGGGGCCCATTCATCGCCAAGCCTCTGAATTTGCCGAAAAGGAATACCTGATCTCCATGAGCGCCGGCCATCCAGCGGAAGTCGAAACGCTTTTCGGAGACTACCCGTTGGACAGCGCCTTCGACGAAATGCGGGAAATCGCCGGCACTGTGCGCCCTCACTATCAGGCGCTGGTTGAAACGCTCGCAGGCCTCCCCCAGGACGAGCTGCAGCGATGTAAGCAATCTGCCGAACTCTCCTTCCTGACGCAGGGCATTACCTTCACCGTTTACGGTCGCGAAGAGGGAACTGAGCGCATCTTCCCCTACGACCTGGTGCCGCGCCTCGTAACCGCGCAAGAGTGGGACCGCATTGAACGCGGGCTCACGCAGCGCATCACGGCTCTCAATCTCTTTCTGCGCGATGTCTATTCCGACGCGAAAATCCTGAACGATCATGTTGTGCCTCGCGAGCTGGTCTACAGTTGCAAACACTACCGGCGCCAGATGCGCGGATTACAGGTTCCTCGGAACGTCTATATCGCAGTCGTCGGTACAGACCTGTTACGCCTCAACACAGGCGAGTTTGTCGTACTCGAGGATAACTTGCGTGTTCCCTCCGGAGTTAGCTACATGCTTACCAACCGGCGGGTGATGAAGCGGACCTTCCCGCAACTCTTCCATAGTTACGGCGTGCGCCCAATTGAGCATTACCCCCAGCTTCTCCTGTCTACCTTGCGCTCTTTGGCGCCCGAAGGCCGGCCTGAGCCGAACATCGTTCTTCTCACGCCTGGCGTCTTCAATTCTGCATACTTCGAACACACTTACCTCGCTCGTCAGATGGGAATCGACCTTGTCGAGGGCCGAGACCTGGTAACTCACGACAACATCGTCTACATGCGCACGACCGACGGACTCAAGCGTGTCGATGTGATCTATCGACGTGTGGACGACGATTTCAGCGATCCGCTGGTTTTCCGGCCCGATTCGGCGCTTGGATGCTCCGGGCTCTTCAATGCTTATCGTGCCGGAAACGTAACGGTCACGAACGCCTTTGGTACCGGACTTGCCGATGACAAGGCGCTCTATGCCTACGTTCCGGACATTATCCACTACTACCTGGGCGAAGATCCCATCCTGCCCAACGTCAAGACCTATCTGATGACGGTGCAGAAAGAACGTCAGCATGTGTTAGCCAATCTCGGCAATCTGGTCGTGAAGGCAGTGGGCGAGAGCGGCGGTTACGGGATGCTTATAGGGCCGCAGTCGACAGCGCAGCAACGCGAAGAGTTCGCGCGCCAGATTGAGACCAACCCGCGCAACTATATCGCTCAGCCCACGCTCGATTTTTCGCGCGCTCCATGCCTCATTGGCAATCAGTTGGAACCGCGGCACGTGGACCTTCGGCCCTACATCCTCTTTGGCGACAAAGTCAACATCGTACCGGGCGGATTGACGCGCGTGGCTCTTGAGAAAGGCTCGCTCGTAGTCAACTCGTCGCAAGGTGGCGGCAGCAAAGATACATGGGTTCTGGAATAGCAGCATTCGAGTTCGGGAGAGTGCGACGATGCTTTCACGCGTTGCGGACAGTCTCTATTGGATGAGCCGCTACCTGGAACGGGCGGAGAACACCGTGCGTCAACTCGACGTGACGATGAACCTCATGCTTGACGCGGGCAGTTCCACCCCGGAAAAGCGCTGGAAGCAACTCGTTGCCGCATTGGGAAACCCAACTGGACTTGAATGGGACGGCGACCCCGACGCGATGGCAGGCAAGCTCGTTTTCGACCCTCTGAATCACGCTTCAGTCACCTATTCCGTGAACGGCGCACGAGAAAATGCCCGCCAGATCCGCGAAGAGATTTCGACAGAACAATGGCAGCGGCTCAATCGACTCTATCACCAGATGCATTCCGCTCAAGTGCAATCCCAGTTTCGCGCCAATATCACAGACGCACTAAGTACAGTGGTCGATGGGATCCACTTGTTCAAAGGAGTAAGCGACACAACCATGATTCACGGTCAAGGCTGGCAGTTTATCCGACTTGGCCGGTACTTAGAGCGCGCCTATGCGATTGCTACGTTGCTCGAGGTATACCAGCCGTGGCTGTCCCATCCTTCGGAACGCGAACACGGAGGTTACCAGTATCTCGAGCAGGTGGGACTGTTGCGATGCTGTACGGCATTTGAGGCGTATTGCCAGGTTTACACAGCCGACGTGACCGCCGACCGCATTCTCGAGTTTCTGCTCCTCAATCGCGATTTTCCTCATGCCATTCGCTACTCCGTAGACGGTGTCCGGCATGCGGTCGAATCCGTCCAGCGGACCGGAGGACGCCGTCCGCCGGAAGAGCTCAGCGCGGGCATCGGGAAGTTGCACGCCATGCTGAGTTACACCACGATTGGCGAAATCCTTTCAGGTGATACCGCGGCATTTCTGCATTCCATCCGCGAGCAATGCATGTACATTCACGAACTCATGTACCGCTATTACATTCAGTATTCGATCCAGTCCGCACTGGCGACATAGGGGAAACAAGAGCGAGAATGAATTTCTACTCCATCCGGCACCTCACGCGATTCCGCTACTCGAAGCCCATCAGCGAGAGCATTATGGAAACGCGCATGCACCCGCGCTCCGATTCCAACCAGCATTGCCTCACTTTTTCGCTCTCCGTGAGTCCTCGTTGCCGCGTCTTCAGCTATCGTGACCACCAGGGGAACAACGTCCAGCACTTCGACATTCCTGGCGAGCACACTCAACTTGTCCTCATTGCCGAATCCGTCGTTGAGCAGCAGGCTCTGCCCGATGTCCCGAGCTTTCTCGCGCCCGATGCCTGGAGGGCCTTGGACGAATTGATTGAAGCCGGTGATTACTGGGAGATGCTTCTTCCCAGCACCTTTGCCGTCGAGACTCCTGCGCTGACCATGTTGGCTTCTCAACTCGGCGTAACCCGCCGCGACGATCCCCTGATGCTCGTCCATGAGATCAACCAGCGGCTCTTCGATTACTTCGAATACGTGCCGAGATCGACACGCGTCGATTCGCCCATCGACGACGCTATCGTGAGCGGCAAAGGAGTTTGCCAGGACTTTGCCCACACCATGATCGCGCTACTGCGCCATGTCAGGATTCCGGCCAGGTATGTATCTGGCTATCTTTATCGCAGCCGTGAGGACCATGATCGTTCCACCCCCGATGCGACGCATGCCTGGGTCGATGTTCTGCTGCCGCACCTCGGCTGGGTTGGATTCGATCCAACCAATAACCTCGTCGCCCATCATCGGCACATCCGCACTGCGGTCGGGCGCGACTATGCCGATGTCCCGCCAACTCACGGCATCTTCCGCGGAACGACCGACAGCGAACTCTACGTTGCCGTCCACGTCGAGGCCAGCGACCTTCCACCCGCGCTCGACCGCAAGCTCCCCATTCCCGAAGACTGGAGCGTTCTGGTCGAACGCGCTCAACAGGCTCCTGAGCGGTCCCCGGCATTCATCGATATGCAGCAAATGCAGCAGCAGCAATAGTCCCATTCACGCGGAAGGAGGCCGGTGTTGAAACGGATTTTCTGGATCGGAAATTCAATTTTCTGTTGAATCTTTGGTAAATATCCAGCAATATGAATCCATTCCGATTCAAGCGCAGTCCCCCTGCACAAGCATCTCGGCACGACGCACGACACAGTACCTTCCCCTTACTTCGAATCTGGCCTTTCACGCCACAGGGGATTTGAGAGCAGCAAGGCACTAACGGGAGCGCAGCCACAGAGCCTTCGGCGAGGCGCAGACGCACTTCATCCGCAAGGCACATACCATAGCAAGACCTTTTGGAGGAACAGCCGTGAAACAGTCCCTTTGGGCATGGGTGCTTCTTTGTACCCTTTCCACCGCGACCCTCGTCTTTGGCCAGAATGCAACCACCTCACTCCGCGGAGTTGTGAAAGATCCATCCGGCGCGCTCGTCGCGGGTGCCACCATCACCCTGACGGATAACTCAACCGGCAAGGTGCTCAGCACAACAGCCAGCAGCACCGGTTTGTACGAATTTCCACAGATATTCCCTTCGAAATATTCGATCAGAGTTTCTGCCGCCGGTTTTGGCGATCAGACCAAAACAGCGGAACTGCTCGTCAACCAGCCGGCGACCATCGATTTCTTGCTTACGGTTCAGTCCAGCTCCGTAACCGTCGACGTCTCTGCAACCGCACAAACCCTCAACACCTCGGATGCTTCGCTCGGCAACTCGGCGGATAACGCTCTCATCCAGTCAATCCCAAGCGAGACGCGAAACGTACCGGATCTTCTCTCTCTGCAACCGGGTGTCCTGTACCTCGGGCAAACAACCGGACAAGGCTCCGTGTCCGGCGATAGCCGCCAGGGCGCGGTCAACGGCGGTCGATCCGATCAAGGTAATGTCACTTTGGACGGAATTGACGACAACGATCAGGCGAATGGATTCGCATTTACAGGGGTTCTTCGCGAGACGCAGGATTCAATCGAGGAGTTTCGAGTTGCAACCGGTGATTCGAACGCCGACGCCGGCCGCTCTTCCGGCGCACAGATCAGCATGGTGACGAAATCCGGCACCAACAAATTTCATGGCGCGGCCTATGAGTATTACCGCCCGCCATTCACGGCTGCCAACAACTGGTTCAACAAGCAGGCTCAGTTCAATGAGGACGAGCCCAATGTTCCCACCAAGGTTCTTCGCAATATCTTTGGTGCCGCGGTAGGTGGTCCCATAAAGAAGGACAAGCTCTTCTTCTTCGGCAACTATGAGGGCAGCCGTCTGGCTGAAGACTATCAACAGATTCAGACAGTCGCGACCGCAAACTACGCAGCGGGAAATATCACCTATCCAGGTGGGATCCTGGCTCCTGCCGACATCACCGCCCTTGATGCCGGATGCCAGGTGTGCGGAACTGCCGACTATCCTCCCGGTCCAGGTCCAAACCCGAATGCCCTCGGCTATCTTAACTCAATGCCGCTGGCGAACGGCACCTTGGAAGGCGATGGCTTGAATGAAGGCTCGTATTCCTTTGCTTCACCGAATCCCGTGCGTCTCAACACGTCCATCGGAAGACTCGATTACACACCGAGTGATAAGCATCGCATCTTTGTCCGCGGAAACCTGCAGAAAGATATCACCGATTCTCCCGAACAATTTCCGGGGCAGGGCGCGTCGAGCGTGCGAGAGGACAACAGCAAAGGCGTCACCGCGGGCGACACCTGGACAATCAGCTCGAACCTCATCAACGACCTGCGCTACGGGTATATCCGCCAAGGTCTGAGTGTGCGCGGCGTAGGCACCGGCGATTATGTTGATTTTCGTTTCCTTACCACTCCAACGGCAGAAACACGGACCACGTTCACCAGCGTACCGGTGAATAACATCGTCGATAACCTGAGTTGGACAAAAGGGAAACACACCCTCGAATTTGGCGGGAACTGGCGGCTGATCCATCAAAATCACGTTTCAGATGACACCACTTGGCAAGCCGCGAGCACCAATCCATACTGGCTGGGAGGCAATGCGCCTGGCGAGGATATAGGGGGCAGCGGGTTTGCCAATTCGTACGAAATCGCTTTCGCGAATCTCGTCGGTACTGTTCCGTCGTTGACAAACTCCTACAACTACCATGTCGACAGCTCTGCTTCCGGAACCTTGCTGCCGGATGGCGCTTTCCTGACTCGCAATTTTAAGGCAAATGAGTTTGAGTGGTTTGTGCAGGATGCGTGGCGCGTCATGCCAAACCTGACAATCACCTTTGGTGTGCGTCATACGATTCTCTCAACTCCATACGAAACAAGCGGACAGCAAGTCGCTCCCACAGTCGACACGCATGCCTGGTATCTAGGCAGAGAGACGGCTGCCCAGTCCGGCCAGGTCTCCGAGCCGGACCTCCAGTTCGCACCTGCTGGTGCTTATTACGGAAGACCCGGTTTCTGGCCGAAGTCGAAGGATAACTTTGCACCGCGTTTTGCAGTCGCTTATTCCCCTGACACTAAGACCTCAATTCGCCTCGGCGCGGGCATCTACTATGACCATTATGGCGAAGCGTTGGTAAATACCTTCGATCAAAATGGATCGTTCGGAATCAGCTCCTCCGTTACTGATCCCGCAGGTGTCTACGGCATCGAAGGCAATGCAACTCACCCACCGGCTCCTCGCTTCCTTGGACGAAATATCCTGCCGCCAATTGACAACGGTGGATCTCCTCAAACGCAGGTCTACCCATTTACAGCCCCCATCGACAATTTCGCCATTACATGGGGCTTGGACAATCATCTGAAAACTCCGTATTCGGAGACCTTTGATCTCTCGGTTCAGCGCGAGCTTCCGGGCGGGTTTACTTTCGAAGCGGCGTATGTGGGACGACTGGGCAGGCACCTGCTGCAGGAACTCGATCTTGCTGAGCCGGTCGACTTTGTCGATCCAAGCGGCGGTGGCGATTACTACGCAGCAGGCACACAGTTATCGAAGGACGTTGATGCCAACGGCGGGGATCCCACAGCTACGGTCGCACCTATCCAGTACTTCGAAGATGTCTTTCCCTTCATGGCAGGCGTGGACTATGCTGGAGAAAGCGCAACCCAGGCGATCTACTCCAACGAGTGGGCTCCCTATCGCGCGCAGTACGGCGCCACAACCGCTTTGTCCGACATTGACTTTTATTGCGTCTACGGCTGCCCTGCAGGGTGGAATTCGCACTTCTGGCAAGACCAGTTCTCCTCCCTATACGCGCTGGACACAATCGGAATGAGCTACTACAACGCAGGGCAGTTCACACTGCGGCATCCCACTAGCCACGGCCTGCAGATGGACTTCAACTACACGCTCTCGAAATCCATAGACATGGGTTCCGATACCGAGCGGAGCAATGAATTCGGTTTGAATAGCACCAACACAGGTTCATTCAGCGAGATTCTAAATACATGGAAGCCGTATCTAAATCGAGGCGTATCCGATTTCGATACCAGGCACCTGATCACAGTCGACGCTGTCTACCAGCTCCCGTTCGGGCGTGGAAAACTTGTGGGAGGCGGCGCGAACGGCGTCCTCGATGCAATCATCGGCGGTTGGCAGTTGTCCGGGATTAATCGCTGGACCAGCGGCCTGCCGTTCTCTTTCAACGAACCGGGATGGACGACCGATTGGCAAATTGAAAGTTTCGGTGTTGTGACCCAACCACTCAAGACACACCGTCACTACGATGCCAACGGGAATCCGCAATACTTCGCCGATCCCGATGCCATCAACAATGGCATTGCAACCGGTGCTCCGGTTCGCCTGCCCTATCCCGGAGAGGCTGGAGAGCGAAATAACTTCCGCGGAGATGGCTACTTCGACATCGATACGGGACTCGCCAAAAACTGGAAGTTCGGTGAATTCGGATCCTTGAAGTTTGCTTGGGAGACTTACAACGTTGTGAACGCAGTACGTTTCGATCCGGCGTCGATAGGCAGTCAATTAACTGGCGGCAACCTTGGCATCGCAAGCACATTGCTCACCCAGCCGCGACGCATGCAGTTCAGTTTGCGGTACGACTTCTAGGCGGTTTCGACCCTGTTCCCGTGCGCCGGCGAGTCGTACCTCGCCGGCGCTTCTCTTTCTTCTCAACCTTGCAGCGCACCGGCGCTACAGGTGTGGCGGAGCCTCGCAATCGAAGTTCTAATTTGCCTTTCGCGCATCGGCCGCGATCTTGCGCAGCTCTGGCAATACGGACCCCAATTTCCCTGGCCCTGCATCGCGTTTGCCCAACGCAAAGTAAAGATCGCGATAATGTCGATAAAGCTGCTCATAGACCCGTGCAGCCTTTGGGTTGGGCTGTACGGTGCGCAGCGGCAGGCAAACGGCGGCCTGCGCCTCCTCAATCGTCTTGTAAGCGCCCGCCGCCAGCAGTGCAAAGATGCCCGAGCCAAGACTGGTCGGAATGCCGGCGGGAACGAGGACTGGCTTGTTCAACACATCGGCATAGACGCGGTTCAGCACTTCGTTCTTTTGTGGGATTCCTCCCGCATTGATGACACGATCAACACGTACTCCGTGTTCGGCCATGCGTTCCAAAATAATTCTCGTATGAAACGCTGTCCCTTCGATAGCCGCAAACAACTCGTCCTGCGCTGTGTGCACCAGGTTCCATCCCAGCGTCACTCCGCCCAACTCAGGATTCACCAGCACCGTACGATCGCCATTGTCCCAGCTCAGGCGCAGCAGCCCCGTTTGGCCCGCTTTGTATGCATCGAGCCCGTCGGAAAGAGCCGCCACGGTAGTTTGTGCACGTCGTGCAACAGCCTCAAAAATGTCTCCCGTTGCCGAGAGGCCTGCCTCGATCCCCGTGTAATCCGGATGCACACTCCCCGGCACAACACCGCAGACTCCAGGGACAAGTTGGGCTTCTCGCGCCATAGCGATGATGCATGTCGAGGTCCCAACCACATTCACTACATCGCCCTCGCGAATATGCGAGCCGATCGCGTCCCAATGTGCGTCAAACGCGCCGACAGGGATCGGGATTCCTGCGCGCAGTCCGAGCCTCTCGGCCCACTCCGGCGACAGATGTCCCGCCACCCGATCGCTGGTCTGATACTCGCCGCCCATCTTCGCCCGGACACCGACAAAGAGCGGATCCACCGCAACCAGAAACTCTTCCGGCGGTAAACCGTCCCACTTGGGATTCCACATCCATTTGTGGCCCATCGCGCAGACGCTGCGCTTCAACTGGCTCGGGCTACGGATTCCACTGAGCGTGGCCGCGACCATGTCGCAGTGCTCGAGGGCAGTCACAAACTGCTTCCGTTTTTCGGGGTTGTGCCGCAGCCAATGGAGCAATTTGGCAAAACCCCACTCGTGCGAATACACACCGCCACACCAGTCAATTGCCTCCAGGCCCATAGCGTGAGCCTTGGCCGTAATCTCCTCTGCCTCCGCGTGAGCGCGGTGATCGCACCAAAGGTAGTATTCGTCCAACGGCTCCAATCCCTCACCGACGGGCACGACACTGGAACCCGTCGTGTCCAGCGCGATCGCAGCCACTGCACTTCCAGCCAGACCTGTGGTGCCCAAGACTTCGCGCGTCGCCTTTGCCAGCGCGTCCATCTGCTCAGCGTGAGACTGGGTGGCGAAATCCGGGTCCTCGCGCCGCCGATGCAGCGCATAAGAAGCCGAAGCAGTGCCGATGGGCCCTCTTTCGCTGTCCACCAAAGTCACGCGTACACTCAACGTGCCGAAATCTACGCCCGCGACGATGGTCATACAGAAGCCCTCCGGTAAACGCTTACTCATTTCGAAATAAGCCTACACCATTGCGTCACACTTTGACGTGCCATTGAATTCGCTGAACGCCCTCTGCTGCTTACCTTTTCGCTCCCGGCAGCATCCCTTTCAAAGCCGTAATCAGTCCGGGCTTCGATGCCATGGGCTTCGCAATAGGCGCGAAAGGCGATGGATTGCTCGCACCCAGTTTAACCGCAGCCGGTTGCGCGGAAGGCAAGCTTTGCGGTTTCGACGGGGCAGGCCCCGCTTTTCCCTGCGCAGTTTCCTGTGGAATTGTAGTAGCGCCTTCGACCACTCTCGCGCCTTTCAACTCCGGTACAGGGCCCTCGAGATTCTTTACCAGGATTGAAATCCGTCGATTCGAAGGGTCAGTTGGGTTGTTCTTCACGCGCAAAAACTGGTCGGCATACCCCCTCACCTGCGTGACCTGATCCGAACGTACTCCGTGCTGCTGCAAAAGCCTCCGCGCCGAGTTCGCCCGATCGGCGGAAAGTTCCCAATTGCTATAGTTCGCGTCATCGGAGTAGGGCGCAGCGTCCGTATGGCCCTCGATCAGGAGGTTGTTCGGCAAGGTCTTTAACTCTGACGCGAGTAGCGACAATAACTCCTGCCCGTTGTCGCTCAGAAAGGCGCTCCCACTTTGATAGAACGTCCCGTTCTTGTCCTCCAGCAACTCGATCCGCAACCCCTCGGGCGTAATCGTAATCTCAATCTGCTTGAGCAGTTTTTCTAACTCCTTCCGGGCCTTGATCTCCTGCTCCAGCTTCTCCTTGAGTTTTTGGAGATTGTCATTCGTCGCAGTGGTCACCGTTTCGCCTGTGCCGGTCAACGTCGTGCCCATCAAACTCCCCGTCCCCCTGGGGTCATTGAAATATCCCGCAACGGCCTTCTTGATTTTGTCGCTTGAGTTCATCAGCCAGAGCACGATGAAGAGGGACATCATGGCGGTGACAAAATCAGCATAGGCCACCTTCCACGCCCCCCGTGATGGCCGCCGTGGCCGCCTTTCCTCTTGATCACGATGATCGGTCGAGTATTGCTGGCGGTCATGTCCGCTCGCTCTCCTGACAGTGTTCCCGCTTAAGCCGCCGCTGCCTGCGGACTGGCGCCAGCTTGGTCCTTGCAACTCTTCTCCATCTCGTCGAAACTCGGGCGCAAATGCGCAGGAATCGCGCGACGTCCCATTTCGATCGCAATCATCGGCGCTGAGCCCTTCAGGAACGACAGCATGAGCACCCGCAAGACGTGCAAATAGCTGTTGTGGTCGTCGGAAGTTTTGGTCATGTTGGCGGCCAGCGGTCCCGCCACTCCATAGCACAGAAGGATGCCCAGAAATGTCCCCACCAACGCCGCCGCTACTTTGTGTCCAATCTCCTCCGGCGGTCCGCCGAGCGCGCCCATCGTGATCACCACGCCCAGCACGGCCGCCACAATCCCAAGTCCCGGCAGCGCATCCGCCATCGTCGACAACGCGCCGATGGGCAACGATGCTTCGTGATGGTGTACCTCCATATCGAGCTCCATCATCTGGTCAATATCGCAAGGCTCAACACCGCCAGTGATCGCCATGCGTAGCGTGTCGCACACAAAATCGCGAGCGGAATGATCGGCCAGGAACTCCGGAAAGTTCTTGAAGATTCCGCTCTCGGATGGTTTCTCGACATCCATCTCCACGCTGAGCAGTCCTTCTTTCCGCACCTTGTTGAGGAACTGATACATCATCTTCAGCGAGTTCAGATAACGCTCCTTGTTGAACTTCGAACCTGCCAGGACGCCTTTGAGCCCGCCCAGGATGCCCTTCAAAATATGCACGGGGTTCGCTACCAGGAGCGTTCCCGTCGCTGCCCCGACGATGATCAGCATCTCGGCTGGTTGGATGAGCACTTCAATGTGGCCCTTTTCCATCAGGAATCCGCCGATAACTGCGCCAAAAACCAAGAGAATCCCTATGATCGCGAACATTACGACCTCTCAGGTGCGAGC